>ERZ838118.1449-NODE-1449-length-28870-cov-12.244178_pt1 | contig 28870 bp, 19 predicted proteins | sample MGYA00519863_ERZ838118 | MGnify/ENA primary metagenome ERZ838118 (study PRJEB31850, sample SAMEA3708827) | human gut metagenome | biome: human gut; feature: human-associated habitat; material: faeces | place: China | collected 2014 ...
CGTTCGCCGTCAGTCAAAGGGTAGATAAAATAGCCCCGTCCCAAATTAGCTACCCCGGCAAAGGCAACCTTAGATAACCGTCACGCGGCCTTGGTTGCCAACGATGGCCTTGGCCTCGGCCAGCAGCGGAATCGAGCGTGCGTTAACCTTGGCCGGCACCTCGGCACGCAACACGCGCCCGTCCACCTGCTCGATAAAGATCTCCACGCGGTCGCCGCCCGGGTTGGTGGTGAGCACCGTGGCCAGGCGCGCCATATTGCCCTGGCTAAAGCGGCTGTTGGGCACCATGACCTCAAACACCCTGGGCTTGTTGTTCTCCTCGTTAAGCTCCAGCGGCACGATCTCCTGCGCGATGATCTGGTCGCCGCGATCCGAGCGCTCGAGCTTGCCCTTAATGCGCACAAACGCATCGGACAGCTGCGCGCCGGTCTCGGGATCAACCTCGCCGTACAGATACCCCTCGGCCTCCTTGTAGGTCTTGGGGAACACCACGACCGTGGCCTCGCCTTCCATGTCCTCGAGCTGCACAATGCCCATGGGGTCGCCGTTTTTGGTCACGCGCTTGGACACGCTCGAGACCATACCGGCCCACCACAGCGCCTTGCCCTCGGGAATCTCCTGGTTGATGGTACCGCCCGTGGGGTTTTGCACCTCGTAGCCGGTGTCGATCTGCGAGAACGAGAAGTCGCGCGCTTTGCTAAGTGCATACTCAAACGGGCGCAGCGGGTGGTCCGAGACATAGATGCCCAGAACCTCCTTCTCCTGGCTCAGCTTAAGGTGGCGGTCCCACTCCTGGCCATCCGGATCGGGCACGCTCACCTCGAAGCCCGAGCCCTCAACATCGCCAAACATGTCGAAGAACGACGTCTGGCCGCTCGCGCGATCCTTCTGGCGCTTTACCGCAGCGTCGATGATGTTCTCGGGGTTGTTCTTGTCCACAAAGTGCATCATCTGGCGGCGCGGATACCCCGTGGAGTCGAAGGCACCTGCCTTGATGAGCGATTCGATCACGCGACGGTTTGCCTGGCTGGAGTCCACGCGCTCGACAAAGTCGTGCAGCGTCTTAAACGGGCCGCCCGCCTCGCGCTCGGCGATAATCGCCTGCGCCACGCCGGTGCCCACGCCGCGGATGCCGGCCAGACCAAAGCGCACGCCCTCCTTGGTAGCCGTGAACTCGGTACCGGACTCGTTGACATCTGGCGACAGCACGGGGATGCCGTCGTGACGGCACGCCGAGACGTAGTGAACGATCTTGTCGGTCTTGCCCGTATAGGACGTCAGAACGGCCGCCATGTACTCGTGCGGATAATGCGCCTTGAGCCACGCCGTCTGCATAACCAGAATGGCGTAGCCGGCGGAGTGCGACTTGTTAAAGGCGTAGGACGCGAACTCGAGAACATCGTCCCAAATCTTCTGGGCGACCTCGCGCGTGTAGTTGTTCTTGATGGCGCCGTTCATCCAGTGGTCGTAGGTGGTCTCGTCCGAGCCATCCTCCCAGTGGAGCACCGTCGACGTGAGCAGCTTGATCTTTTTCTTGGCCACGGGCTTACGGATACGCGAGTCCGATTCGCCCTTGGAGAAGCCGCACATCTCGACGGAGATGAGCATAACCTGCTCCTGGTAGACCATGGTGCCGTAGGTTTCGCCCAGGATGTCGTCCAGACGGTCGTCATAGGAGACGGCCGGCTCCTTGCCGTTCATACGGTTGATGTAGGACGAAACCATGCCGGCGCCCAGCGGGCCCGGGCGGTACAGGGCGATCAATGCCACGACGTGCTTGTACTCGGTGGGCTTCATGTTCTTGATCGTGGCCGTCATGCCGGCGGACTCGACCTGGAAGACGCCGGCGGTGTGGCCGGAGCCCATGAGCTTAAAGATCTCGGGATCGTCAAAGGGAATCTCTTCCTCTTTGATGTCGATGCCGAAGTTCTTTTTGATGTTTGCCTTGGCCTTGGAGATAACCGTCAGCGTACGCAGGCCCAAGAAGTCCATCTTGAGCAGACCCATGTCGGCGACGGTATGGCCCTCGTACTGGGTAATCTCGACGCCGCCCTTGGTATCGAGCTTGGTAGGCACGTGCTCGTTGACGGGGTCGCGGCAGATCAGAACGGCGCACGCATGCACGCCCTCGCCACGGGTGAGGCCCTCGATCGAGAGCGCCGTGTCGATGATGCGTCGGGCGTCGTCGTCCTTTTTATATGCCTCGGCAAAATCGGGGTTAAACAGATCCTCTTTGCCGGGTTGCTTTTCGAGCACCTGCTTGAGCTTGACCTTGGGGTCGCTCGAGACCATCTTGGACAGGCGCTGGCCCATATAGACCGGGTAGTCCAGAACGCGTGCGGCGTCGTTGATGGCCTGCTTGGCCTTAATGGTCGAGTAGGTGATGACGTGGGTGACCTTCTCGGGGCCGTAGAGCTGGCGAACGTGCTCCACGACCTCGAGGCGCCGCTCATCGTCGAAGTCCATATCGATATCGGGCATCTCGGTACGCTGCGGGGAGAGGAACCTCTCGAACATCAGACCGTTCTCGAGCGGGTCGAACGCGGTGATGTTCATGGCGTAGGCGACGATAGCGCCGGCGGCCGAGCCACGGCCGGGACCGACGCCGATACCGTTGTCCTTGGCCCATTGCACGTACTCAGCAACGATCAAGAAGTAGGCGGCAAAGCCCTTGTCGCAAATGACCTTGTATTCGTACTCAAAGCGCTCTTTGATGTTGACGCCGCCGATCTCGCGCGTGGCCCAGTCATCGCCGTAGTGCTGGCGCAGGCCCTTCTCGCACTCGCGGCGGAACTGGCTCTCATGCGTCTCGCCGGGATCGAGCAGCGGGAAGCGCGGCAGGATGATAGAGTCCCAGTCCAGCTCCACGTAGCACTTGTCAGCGATCTCGAGCGTGTTGTCGCAGGCCTCGGGGCAATACGGGAACATCGCCCGCATCTCCTCCTCGGTCTTCATATAGAACTCCGAGCCGGTCATGCGCATGCGGTTGGGGTCGTCGACCTTGGCGTTCATACCGATGCACATGATGACGTCCTGCACGGGCGCGTCCTCGCGGCGCAGGTAGTGGAAGTCGTTGGTGGCGATGACCTTGACACCCACCTGCTTGGCAATATCGATGAGCGTGCGGTCCATCTGCTCGTCAGTCAGGCCGTTGTCGGTGGTAATGCCGTGTTCCTGAATCTCGATATAGAAGTCGCCGGGGTCGAAGGTATCGCGGAAGGTCTCGGCCCACTCGATGGCGCCTTCCATGTCGCCGCGGTCGATGTACTTGGGGATGATGCCCGCGATGCAGGCGCTGGTGCAGATCATGCCCTTGGCATGGCGGCGCAGATTGTCGAGCGTCACGCGCGGCTTGTAGTAAAAGCCCTGCACGGCGGCCTCGGAGACCGTCTGCATCAGGTTGACGTAGCCCTCTTGGTCCTTGGCCAAAAGGATCATGTGGTAGAGCTCGGGCTTATGGTCGCGGGCGAGCGTCTCGTCCGGCGTAAAGTAGACCTCGCAGCCAAAGATGGGCTTGATAACCAGAGGCGGCTTGAGCTCGTCGATATTGCCCTTCTCGTCCCACATGGCCATGTCCTTCACATACTGGGCATGCTCGCGCGGGTTTTCCTCGGGATCGGGCTCCACCAGCTCGTCGCGGCGGTCCTTTTCCAAGAAGGCCTTGTCGTGGCTCCAGGTTTTGTACTCGGGCGTGTTGTGGTTGACGGCGTCGCAGGCCAGCGCCAGGTCGGGCACGCCATACATGTAGCCGTGGTCGGTAATGGCCACGGCGGGCATGCCAAGCTCAACGGCACGGTTGACCATATCCTGGATACGGGTTGCGCCGTCGAGCATGGAGAAAACAGTGTGGTTGTGCAGATGGACGAATGCCATGTGATGAGCTCCGATGCGGGTTCGTGTTCTGACTGAACGATTTTACCGCACGGCACGGACAGCACCCGAACCTAGCCAAACCCACACGGGTAGCTAATTTGGGACGGGGCTATTTTAGCTACCCCCATATGTCGGTTGAGACGCATTCCGACCCCGACTCATTCGCCGTCAGTCAAAGGGTAGCTAAAATAGCCCCGTCCCAAATTAGCTACCCCTGAGCTGCGGTGGAATCGGGAGGGATTCCACCGCACGCTGTTGAGGGCTAAAGATTGTAGGTGACTACTTGAGGTTCGGCGGGTTCGACGAAGATGGTTGGATCCGGCTGTTCCACGCGGACGAACTTGACGGTCACGGCCTCAAAGCCCGCCTTGTGCAACACATCGGCGTAGACGCGCGCCTGCAGGGCGTGCTTCTCCTGCAGCTGTTCCGGCGTCTCATCCGGTGTGCCGCCCGTCTTGTAGTCGATGACCAGCGCGCGTGACGAATCCGCCGGGTTCGTTGCCAACGCATCGATGGCGCCCTCGGCATACGTGCCGTAGCGGGCAATGTCCTCGTCCTCGCAGCCCAGCGAGAAGAACGGTACCTCGGCACGGACGCACGGCCAGGCAAGCAGCTCGGCACGGACCGCCGACCTGAGCCAGCGATTCAGGGCAATGTCAAAACGCTCGCGCTGCTCCGGCGTCAGGCACCACAGGCGCGCCAGCGCATCGGCGCGCGCGGCGGGCAGTTCATTGGCGCGCGCGGCGGGCAGTTCATTGGCGCCCATCTCGATGAGCCACTGGCAGGCAGCATGGAACGCCGAGCCCAAGGCCATGGGATTGCCGAGGGGCTCGGCAGCAACCACGTCCGCATCGGTCATCTCCGAGCCATCCGAGTCTTCATCATCGCCGGCCTCGTCCATGGGCACACGCGTCTCGGCGGCACGATCTTCCGCCTCGGCATGCAGGGCCGCGGCGATCGATGAGTAGCTATACGAGTCACGCGCCGGGAACGGGCAGGTGCCCATGCGCACGCCCACCGCCTGGGGATACACGAGCTCAAACGAATCGGGCTCGGGGTCGGCAGGACCGGGAACGGCGGCGCGGGCATCTGCACCGGCACCCTCCGGCTCCGCATCGCCACGAACAAGCCTGCCCTCGGCATCCAGCGAAGCGTTAGCCTCAAAAGCCTGCTCGCCAAAGGTAAAGTCCGAAAGCGAAATGAGCTCGTAGTCGCCCGGCTGGGAGTTGTCGAACACCAGGCGGTCGGCATCGAGCTGCGGCAAGGCCTGCGCGTCGGTCGGCAAAATACGGCGCAGTACGTCGTAGGTCAGATCGGTCTCGACATCGAAGGTCGGCGCCGCCACCTTGCCACGGCTCACGCCGGCATCCATTGCCAGAATGACCAGCTCGCGTGCACGCGTCATGGCGACATAGAGCAAGCGGGCCCGCTCCTCGAGCGAAAGCTGCAGGTCGTCGTTGCGCAGGCGAGCAAATGCCTCGGCGGGAGAACCCGTCGCACAGACGTCCTCCATGAGCTCCGGCGGCAACCATAGCGACGTGCCCTTACCCTTAAACGCATGCTCAAACTGCTTTTTGACGTCATCGCCCTTCACAAAGGTTCCGTCCGCAAGCTTAACGCCGTCGAAGCGTGCCGGCAGCGCCACGACCTGCGCTCCGCCCTCGACGCGACCCATCTGTGCCGCGCCCGAGGACTTACGCACGCCAAAGCACTCGGCGACCGCCACGACCGGATATTCCAGACCCTTGGAGGCGTGCACCGTCATGATGCGCACCGCGCCGTCGCCCTCCTCGTTGAGGGCGCCTGGGGCCTCCTTGCCCGCCAGGAAGCGATTGAAGGCAAGCGCAATGGAGCGCGGAGAATTGCCGAACTCGGCCTCCGCCTCGGTCACGGCATCGAGCGCCTTGAGCACGTTGGCGGCGATGGCCTTGCCCTCGGGGCCGCGCTGCGCTAGACGCACAAACCAGCCGGAGGCGTTGACCACGTCGCGCGCGATGGAGGCGAACGAATCGCGACCCACACGACGAAGCGCATACCGCAGTACCTCGCGGGCGCGCGTCACCAGTGGCAAGCCCTGCAAGCCGGGCACATCGGAATCGCTCATGATGCCCGCATCGATGTTGCGGCGCGAGGTCTCCCCCGTCTGGTCGTCCAGCTTGGTCGCCAGCGCCAGGAACTCCTGGGCGCCCAGCGCAAACATCGGCGATGCCAGCAGCGGCATAAGGCCCTGCGCCGTATCGGCCGGGTTGGCGAGCGCACAAACCAGGGCGCGCACCGTCTGCACCTCGGCAGCTTGGGCAAAGACCGAGCCGCCCGCGATAACGCAGTCGAGCCCCTGGTCGCGGAAGGCCTGGGCGTAGACGTCGGCGTTGGTCATGCGGCCCAGTAGCAGCACCATGCCGCCCTGGGGCTGGCCCGCTTTAACGAGCGCTTGGAACCGCTCCGCAATCGCACGAGCTTTCGCCTGCGTTCGCTCCTGGGTGCTGCCGCCGGCAACGAGCAGCGCCTGGCGGCGCGAAGCCTTTGCCTTGAGCTTGTCCTCGCGATCGTCACTCGGCTCAAGATCCAAGAACCCCTGCATCAAACCACCGGTATCGCCGTCAAAGACGCGTGCCACATAGCGCAGCACCTCGTCATGACTGCGGAAGTTGCGCACGAGCTTGACGAGCTCGCCGGCAGGGGCATCGGATGCGACGGAGGTCTCAGGCGCAGCAGACAGGCCCACCTTGCGCTCCTGGCGGCGAAACACCTCGACCTCGGCGCCGCGGAAGCGATAGATCGACTGCTGCGCATCGCCCACCGTGCACAGCGCGCGCTCGCCCGCACCCGTCAAATAGCGAATCAGATCGACCTGCATCTGGTCGGTATCTTGGAACTCGTCGATCATGACCATCTTAAAGCGGCCCTCGTAGGCGGCTCGAATGGCGGGATAATCGCGCAGCGCCTCGTATGCCATGCGGAGCAGGTCGTTGTTATCGAGCGCGGACTGGTCAGCCTTGAGCGCGCGGTACTCCGCCTCCACAGCACGAGCAAGCCCCACCAGCGCATCGAGCGCCGGACCACCGCAGGCGAGCACGATATTGATAAACGCATCGGCAGCCTCCGCCTTGAGCAGCTCCACCTGCTCCTTAGGGAATGCCTTGCTCGCCCGAGGCATGGTGCACGACATCATGAGTCGCGCCGCATCCGCCATGGTCTTGCCGCTCGCCTCGAACGCATCGATGGCATCGAGCGCCACCTGCGCTTTCTCGGTCGCGGCCTTGCTTGCGCCCAGCGCCGCACGATAGGCATCGGCAAGGGCCGAAGTGTCGGCATGACCGTGTGCCACGCGCACGTCGTCCATGCCGCCCGGCAGCTGGCTCGAGAGCTCCAGCAGCTCGCGCACCAGGCCCTTGATGGTGGTGCCGGCGCCAAAAGGGCCGCCCTCGCCCGCCATGGGATACCAGGCGTAGAGGGCCTTGAGCGATGCCGCGAGCTCGGGGGCGGCATCGGGCGCCGTCGCGCGGGCCAGCACATGCTCAACAGCCTGATCCATAAGCTCGTCGGTATCGGTGAGTACCGTGAACTCGGGATCGATGCCCAGCTCCAACGCGTGTGCGCGCAGGATACGCGAGCACATGCCGTGAATGGTCGAGATCCATGCATCGTCGACGGTCAGGGCCTCCTCGTCCATGCCCTCGTCGATGAGCGCGCGGCGCACGCGGTCACGGATCTCGGCCGCGGCATCTTTGGTAAAGGTAATGGCGAGCACCTGGTCCAGATGCTCAACGAACGGACCGGATTCGGGCGAGAGCGCGTAGACGATGCGGCGCGTGAGGGTAAAGGTCTTGCCCGAACCGGCGCCCGCCGAGACAAACAGCGGACGGTCGAGCGTTTTGACAATCTGCAGCTGTTGCGGCATCAAAGTCGAAAGATCCATGGTCTACACGTCCCTCCTTACAAACGTTCCTTCGTGGTTATACGAGCAGCGCGCATGCGCGGCCTGAGCCGACGTCGGGTCGACGGCGGCAACGTTGCCTGCCTCGAGCTCCCGCAGGCGCTCGGCGATGCCGGCCTCCACGCGATCGAGCAGGGCGTCGAAGTCCATGCTGCCACCCTCGCCGGGGAAACCTTTCTTGAGGCCTGGGATGCGACCGTCGCCGCGCTCTTCCTCGAGCAGCTCGGCGCTCGCGGCGCCGCGCAACGCCGGCTTGCCGCCCTTGGTCGAAAAGTAGAGCGCCGCGCGGGTGTCCAAATCCAGCGCCCGGCGCATGGCCTGCGCATAGATAAGCGTCTGGGTATGGGGCGGTAGCCACCGTGGGTCGTCGATGGCGGCCTCGCCCGATTCCTCGTCGCGCACCGTAGGGTCGGCGAGCTTAAACTCCTCAACGCCCGTGCGATGCTTGTAGTCGATCACCACGGCACGATTCTCGGCGTCCACGTCCACGCGGTCGATGCGCCCGCCAAGCGGCCAGCCGGCATACTCGACTTTGAGCTCGTTAAAGGCGAACTCCAGGTAACGCGGGGCAAAGGGGGCGAGCGCCTCGGACTCGTAGGCAAGCACTCCCTCCAGCTGCGGCAGAATCTCGGCCACCTGGCGCTCCTCCACCGGAGAGAGCGGCACGAGCGGGCCCTCGTTGCCACGCTTGGAGGCATGCTCGGCCAAGGTCTCGTCAAAGACCTCGTGTAGCAGCTCCTGTGCACGCGGCAGATTCATGGGCGTCACGCGCTCCATGCCCTCTTGGGGCAGACGGGCGTGCAGGCGCTCCAGAACATCGTGGACAAAGTTGCCCTTCTCCATGTTGCCAAAGCCCGCGTCGATGGACTGGGGCTTCACGCGATACGACACGAACCAACACAGCGGGCACGTCGAGTACGCCTCAATCTGCGAGGCGGACGTCAGGCGCGGCACGAGCGGCGCGTCCTCGCCCTCGCCATCGCGGCGGCACAGGACCAGGTACGGCACAGCCGCATCACTCAAATGCTGAGGAGCCTCGCACGCAACACGCTTGCACTCGATACCCTCGCCGGCCGCCGGATCAAAATCGGCGACGATACCGCCCTCGCCCACGCACGCAACCTTGGCGGCACCAGCGGCCTCGGCATACGCCCGCAGCTCGGTCCATACGGCTGCCGGGTAGCACTCGCGTGCCTGGCGATCGTGCGTCACGCGGGCGAGCGCGATCGGACCGCTCGCCGCCTGCATTGCACGGCAAAAGCGCACGCGCAGCAGGGCGGCGGGCTCCAAAGACACGCCGTCGCGGCGCAGCTCGGCCGTCAACGTAGCAAGCGGGCCCTCTTCGTGCGAAAGCGGGTAGCTGTCCAGGTCGACATCGGCAAACAGCACGGCATCGTAGCAGCCAGGACGCAGAACCGACGCATCGGCAAGCGAAGCAAACCGAACCTGAGCACGTGGCGCACGGTCAACCTCGTAAGTCTCGTAATCGTAGGCGGTGCTACGCTTGTCCACCTTGGTGCGAACGCCATCGAGCACGGGCACGGTCGCGGCCTGCGACACGTCGAGCGCGCGAGCATCGTTCATAAGGATGTCGATGACATGGCGCAGCAGGGCCACCTCCGCCTGGCGACGGGCTTGGCCATCCAAGCTGCCCAGCGAGCGATCGGGCAACGCCTCGGCAACGGCAAGCATGGCCTTGAGCGCCGTCACGGGCTTGTCACGCCACAGCGCCTGGAACACGTCCGAGACCACACACGGCACATTCTTAAACCAGTTTTCGTCGCTCGCCGCCTTACGCGTGCCCCTCACCTGGCCCTGAATGCTCTGCAGCAGGCTCTTAACGCCCGCGGTAGTCTTGCTGCGCGAGAGACGCATATTCTTATCGAACGTGAGCGCGCTGGCGGCATCGGCACCCGAAAGCGGACTGTAAATCCAGTCGGTAAGCTCCGGCGCGGGCCACCACTCGGTCTTAGAGGCGATGCCCTCGTCGGCGGCCTTCATGCGCTCGATCAGGCCGGCAAGCGCCGTAAGCTGCCTGCCCGCGATGGACTGGGAAAACGCCGTGAACTCAGTTGTCTCAGCAGCGATACGACGAGCCGCCAGACGAGAGGCGAGCTCACCGAACAGCTGGGGTGCCCGGGCAGAAACGACGAGCACGCGTGCGGGGTCGGCGTTCGTCGCGGCGCCGTCGGCCTCGGAACCCTGGCACGCTTTTACCAGATCATCAATTGCGTCCGCATAGACATGAGCACGGGCATGGGGGCCGGCGACCTCAATAAAGGCAGGCTGAGCGGCGGTCCCGCAAGCGGCATCAGACGCGCCGGCATCCTCGTCCAGCGGCGCGATCTCAAACAGCACACCGCGGGCATCAAATGCCGCGGCAAGCTCCTCGCGCGTCGCCGCCTGCTCGCGGGCAAGCAGCACGACGACCTCTCCCCCGTTGTTTGCCACGGCGGACAGCAGCTCGAGCAAGCTATACGTAAATGACGTGACGCCGCGCACGCAAACGGCACGGGCGCACCCCGGCAGGTTATCGGCCAGGGCACCGGCCATAATGTCAGCCGCCTCGCAGGGCTCGATCATATTTCGACGGTCCAAACCACCCGCGTAGGCACGCAAAAGCTCGAAAACGCGGGCCTCGGCGTCGCTTTTGGGCTCGGGCTGAGCGGCGGCATCGCGGCAGCGTTCGTCGCCCGCCCCCGCCACGCCCGGCAACACATCGCGGGCCATACGCGCAAGCATGCGCACCGTGCCCTGGCTGCGCGAGAGCGGCTGCAGAGCAGCGTCATCGCGGCGGTCGATCATGTCCGAGAACAGCATCTGGCACTGAAGGTTATCCACAAAGCTACGGCCATCGCCCATAAGCTCCCACAGCGAACGGAGCCACGACGAAGGGGTCTTGTAATCGATACCCAGTGAAACCCCAGCTTCCGCCGCATCATGACGGCACAGATCGAGCTCGGCAAACGTAGGCACCAGCAAAACGGCACGCCCGTGGCGGGCAACCAGGTCGGCGAGCAGCGCCGCCTCGGCATCGCTCAAATCCGCGCCGGCGTTGGTGGTATAGATTCGAACAGGCATGGTCCTCCACTCAAACCGTTCGCAATAATCAATGTATCCATCCTACCCGCCCAAGCGGACACATTGCCACCGCAGCTCCATCTTTTGGTACGAAGCAACCTGACCCCAACGCACCAGCCGATTGCGGGCATATAAAAACCGCCCCCGAAGGGACGGTTCTGCGCAATTCGTTTTTGTCGCTAGCCTACTCGCCATCCTCCAGCTTGATGAGGATCTTGCGGTAGCCGCCGTACTCGCCGTTGAGTGCCTTGGACACGCGGCTCACTGTGGTGGACGAAGCGCCGGTGCGGGCCTGGACCTCGACATAGGGCTCGCCCTCGTCCAGATAGCGCGCCACCTGCAAACGCTGAGAAAGATCGCAAATCTCACGCGGCGTGCAGATATCGGTCAAAAACGCTTGGATATCTTTCTCGTCGTCCAAAAGGCTAAATGCGTGGACTAGCTGCTTGACATCAGGCTTGTCAAACATGTTCTCGATATTCATCGATTACCGCCAAACCCGCCAAAAGGCATCGAAGTTGATACTAACATCGGGCATCGTTCGCCCGTTCTATGCAATAGGGCAACGCCTGTGGCTTTTGCCCGTAGCAGTTTAGCACACCACCAAACTAAAGCGACAAGACTCTCTGTCAGCGGCACGTTTTTTAGGTCGAACGCCGTTTTGAAACCGAATGCGCACGCAAGCTCCACGAATATTTGAGACAATGGGCGCCCAAACACCGCGGCGCACCCGCGCAACCATCCAGGTCGCCGCCGCAAGCCGCTTCACGCGACGCCAGCAACCCCGGCGCAAGAAAGGATTCACGCCATGCGCTTTATGCTTAACTGGCTCTTCACCTCGATCGCTATCGCGATCGCCACGTTCCTCGTCCCCGGCATCCAACCCTTCGGCTTTGCCGAGGCCTGGGTCTGTTTCGCCTTCGTAGGACTGTTCCTCAATATCGTCGATTCGCTCGTCAAACCGTTCCTGACGGTCATCTCGCTGCCGCTCACCATCATTACGCTGGGCATTTTCCAGCTTGTCGTCAACAGCCTTATGCTCGAGCTCGCCAGCTACCTATCGGTGAATCTGCTGGGCGCGGGCATCTCCATCGCCAGCTTTGGATCGGCGTTTATGGGCAGCATCTTGGTATCCATCATGCGCAGCATTCTCGACAGCATCGCCAAGAACTAGAGCGAACCGATACGGATCGCCACAACACGCCAAAATGAAGGCCGCCCATCGAAACGATGGACGGCCTTCTTCTTTATCGAGCCTCAGAGGGTAAAGAAATCTACCATTTCTACCCCGTCCCCAAATGGAAGGTGTGGGTTAGATGACGTAGTCGTAGCCTTCGTTGGGAGCGACAAGTTGATCGAGTGTCACACCGTCGAGGTAGTCGTTGATGAGCTTGTCCAGGTTCTTCCACACGTCGAGCGTGGGGCACTCATCAGATCGCGAGCAGCCTTTGCAGTCACCATCCAGGCAGGCGACCGGCGCCAGACTACCCTCGGTCAGGCGCAGAATCTCGCCCACCGTGTACTGCTCGGGAGGGCGCGTGAGCACGTAGCCGCCGCCCTTGCCGCGCATGCCCGAGAGCATATTGGCGCGTACGAGTGTGGCAAGAATGTTCTCCAGATATTTCTCCGAAATCCCCTGTCGCGCCGCAATCTCTTTGAGCGGGATGCGGCCGGCCGCCTGGTGCTCTGCCAGGTCGACCATAACGCGCAGGGCATACCTGCCCTTTGTGGAAACCAACATATATATTGCTGCCTTTCGGTCATTTAATCCGTAGAAATTCTAGCCGAAAAATTGGCTTTGAAAATACCCATCCCGTCAAGATGGTTAATCGACTCGCAATAATTCATAAATTCCTATTGCATTACTAGGCTTTGCTGTCTACTATGCTTCCCAACAGCTAAACGAACAACCTATTGGGTTTGTAGGTTTTGCTGTTACATACACCGTAAAACCACACGGTATCCAGTCATTTGAACACTTTGGAGGTTCACCATGAGCAAGGTTTACACGTCCATCGATCAGCTTATCGGCCACACCCCGCTTTTGGAGCTTACCCACTTTGAGGCCGACGAGGACCTCAAGGCCCGCGTGCTCGTCAAGCTCGAGTACTTCAACCCCGCCGGCTCCGTCAAAGACCGTGTCGCCAAAAACATGATTGACGAGGCCGAGAAGGCCGGCAAGCTCGTGCGCGACGGCGACTACACCATCATCGAGCCCACGAGCGGTAACACCGGCGTCGGCATCGCCTCGGTGGCGGCGGCCCGCGGCTACAAGGTGATCATCACCATGCCCGAGACCATGTCCGTCGAGCGTCGCAAGCTTATGCAGGCATACGGCGCAAAGCTCGTGCTCACCGACGGCTCCAAGGGCATGAAGGGCGCCATCGCCAAAGCCGAGGAGCTGCAGAAGGAGACTCCCAACAGCATCATCGCCGGTCAGTTTGTAAACCCCGCCAACCCCGCCATCCACAAGGCCACAACCGGCCCCGAGATCTGGGATGACACCGACGGCAAGGTTGACATCTTCGTCGCCGGCGTTGGCACCGGCGGCACCGTGACCGGCGTGGGCGAGTTCCTCAAAGAGCAGAACCCCGAGATTCAGGTCGTCGCCGTCGAGCCCGCTACCTCCCCGGTGCTCTCTAAGGGCCAGGCCGGCCCACACAAGATCCAGGGTATCGGCGCCGGCTTTGTGCCCGACGTCCTCGACACCCAGATCTATGACGAGATCATCCCCGTCGAGAACGACGACGCCTTTGCCACCGGCCGCGCCGTGGGCCACAAGGAGGGCGTGCTCGTGGGTATTTCGTCCGGCGCCGCCGTGTGGGCCGCACTGCAGCTGGCCAAGCGCCCCGAGAACGAGGGCAAGACCATCGTGGCGCTACTCGCCGATACCGGTGAGCGCTACCTGTCCACGGCACTCTTCCAGGACTAGGGCCCGTCGCCCATAGGTTGAGCCCAGGACGAACCGGTCTCCTCTCTCCCGGCAGCCTGAGCCCATCCCATCAGGGTGTCCCACGAGACGTCCGAACTTGCTACAATGTCTGCGGCGCGGAACCAGCCTCCCGCGCCGCTTTTCTTTTTTGGCCACATGCCACCAAGGAGAACCTCCCCATGCACAACAAGCGCGTGCTCGTCGCCATGAGCGGCGGCGTCGATTCCAGCGTGACTGCCTATCTGCTCAAACGCCAGGGCTACGAATGCGTCGGCGCCACCATGCGCCTTACCTGTCCCACACCCGACCCCGCCACGGGCATGAGTAAGGTCGACCGCGACATCGCCGATGCAAAGGCCGTCGCCAAGCGCCTGGGGATACCCCACTATGTGCTCGACCTGCAGCAGACCTTCGACCGCAATGTTATCGAGCGCTTCGTGACCGCCTACCAGGAGGGGTTGACGCCCAACCCGTGCATCATCTGCAACCGCCATATTAAGTTTGGCGCGCTGCTCGATGCGGCGCTGGATATGGGCTGCGACTACATCGCCACGGGCCATTACGCCAAAACAAGCCAGGCGGCAGACAGCACCTGGCAGCTACATCGCGGCGAAGATCCCAAAAAGGACCAGAGCTACTTTTTGTATTCGCTTACGCAGGAGCGCCTGGCACGCACAATCTTTCCGCTGGCAGGGCTGGACAAGGAGCGCGACGTACGCCGCATTGCCGCCGAGCAGGGCTTCATCAACGCCAAGAAGGCCGAGAGCGAGGACATCTGCTTTATCCCGGACGGCGACTACGCGGGCTATATCGAGCGCCGCTGCGGACATGCCGCTGCACCGGGCGACATTGTGTGGCGCGACGGCAGCGTGGTCGGACGCCATAACGGCGCGCTGCGCTACACCATCGGCCAGCGCAAAGGCCTGGGTGTCGCGATGGCGCATCCGGTGTATGTAACGGGCGTCGACGCCGCCAGCAACACCGTGCATCTGGGCGAAGCCGAGGACCTAACCGCCTCGGCGCTAACTGCCGATGAGTGGATCTGGAGCGCGCCGGACACGCGCATGGAGGCCGAGCTCGACGCCGGCGGCATTCGTGTAGGTGCCAAGTACCGCTACCGTCAGAAAGACCAGGCAGCGACCCTCACGCGTGACGAAGACGGGAAAATACTGCTAACTTTTGACGAGCCGCAGCGAGCCATCGCCCCCGGCCAGGCCGTTGTAGTCTATCGCGGCGACATCGTCCTGGGCGGTGGTACCGTAACCGGCGCACTTAAGTAGCCGCTGGTTTATCGCCGCACGTGTCGAAGTACCTCAACAGCGGCACCAACCTCGATTACGCGACGCTCGAGGCCGCGGCAAATGGCCTCGAGTCGATCCTCCGCCGTCGCCCATTCGCTCTGCGAAAGAATCTCGATTGCCTCATCAACAAATCCGTTGAGCCGCGATGAATCGAACCAATCGAGCGAGTCCGCAAGCGCCAGCTGGACGAAAGGGTCGGGCCCAAACGGCTTAGCGGAAAACCCAAACTCCCCAGCTGAGAGCACGGCAGTTGGCACGTTATACCACAGACAGTTGCCGCTATCGAACAGCGGTGCAGGTTTTATCTCCAGGGTGTCGACATTGCGGATGATGCCGAAGTTTCGCCAATGGCGATCACTGTTGGCCAAAAGGGCATCGCAAACGATCATCTGCGACATAGACCTTCTCACGGCAGCCTCGTCTGCTCCATGCTTACCAAGGAAGCGGCAGTACCGGTCGTACGTCGAGTTTCCTCGCTGACCGCCAAGAGCGTTCTTAACGTAAACAGCCGGAACATATTCCTCGCGGCCGTCAAGAAAGTCGTCGCACAAACACACAGGGCCATCGAACATCCGCTCAACCGCATAGGGAACAAACTCACCCTCTGACAGCAAGCGACGATGTAGAGCCGTTGCAACCGCCTCGTTAAAGGGACGTTGATCGTCCATGCCGCACCCCTTGACCAGGACGCGAACACCGTTGCGAATCATCCACGATTTAGGAAGCTCGCCCTCGGATGTGTTGTCGGGATTTTTAAGACCGATGCCTTCCAGCCAACCCGAACGCCCCTCGGGCGCCGATCGCTCAAATTCGTTCTCAAAGTAATTGATGTTTCGCCATTCGAGCCCGTCGCAATCGGTCGGCCGCAGCCAATAGCAATCCGAAAGCGAGAGGCCCAGGCACTGAACCGGCACCTCAGTGCCGTTGACGATCCCTAACTCTCGGTAGCGCGAGATAAGCCCGGGGCGAACATCGGGTACCGACCGATGCCCCCACCACGCGTTGAGCTCCCGCTTATTCACCGTTGGAGAAGAGCTCGAGCATGTGCCAAACGGCATTCGTTGCGCATCGAGGACCTCGGCGATTTCGAAGGGAAACTCGCGCGTCGGATCAAATGAGACATGCGCGACCTCATGGTCGGCCGACATCAGCGTAAACTTGCGTCCCACATCGGCTGCAGAACGGCGCCCTCGTTTGCGGACCTTTTGATAGGCGATCGCAGAATTGTACTCGATCATCTTCCGGCCGCCCACAATATCGCACGCGAGCGTTCCCGATGCGGCAAGTTGAGATATGCGGGCTTTCGTAACGCCCAACAGGCGGGCAGCATCAACCATAGACAAGTACTCAGACGTATCCATACACCGCATCACCTCGTTAAGTAATTTACACGTTTAGTTAATAGATTACAGACATCATAATACTAAACGACCCAAAGCGAAAAAAGGCCCGAGAAATCGGGCCTTAGCGATTGGTCAGCCGAGTCGCAAGCTGCTCCCCTAGCGCTGAACGTAGGCGCGAACGAGCTCGTAGGTATTGCGCACGCCGTCGATGTGGCTGCGCTCGTAGTTGTGACTCGCGTACACGCCGGGGCCGATCAGACCATGGCGAATGTCGTAGCCGGCCGAGAGCGTGGCCTCGACGTCCGAACCGTAATGCGGGTACACGTCGATGGCGTAATCGAGCTCCAGCTCGCGCGCGATATTGGACAGCGTGGTCACCAGATCGTAGTTGTAGGGGCCACCCGAATCCTTGGCGCAAATCGAAACCATGCGCTCGGTGCAGCCCAGGTCGTCGCCCACGCAGCCCATGTCCACGCTGATCATCTCGCGCGTGTCGGTTGGCACAAAGGCACCGCCGTGACCGACCTCCTCGTACACGGTAAAGAGCAGCGACACCTTGCGCGAGAGCGTCACCTCGCCAGCGGCGACGGCACGCGCCAAGCCCAGCAAAATGGAGGCCGACAGCTTGTCGTCCAAGAAGCGGCTCTTAATGTAGCCGCTCTCCGTCACCGTGGTACGCGGATCCATAGCGATGATGTCACCGGTCTGAATACCCAGCTCGAGCACATCGTCCTTGCTGTCAACGTTCTCGTCGAGCAGGATTTCCATGTTCTTCTCGATGGTCTTGACCGGCTCATCGGCCACATGCGCCGAAGGCTCGGTATTGAGGACCACACCCGTGTAGACATTGCCGTCGCGTGTGTAGACGGTACAGTTCTCGCCATCGGCCGTAGACCACTGATGCCCGCCGAGGGTCGTAGGGCGCAGGCGACCATTGTCCTTAATGGAGCGCACCATGGCGCCCAGGGTATCGACATGGCTCGCCAACACAAGCGGCTCGCCCTCGCCTCCAAGCTCGACCAGCACGTTGCCCTTATTGGAGCGCTCGGGGCCAAAGCCCATATCACGCAACGTTTCCATTAGATAATCAGTCGCCGCACGGGTATAGCCCGTAGGCGAAGCAATCGAGGTAAGCGCCTTCAACTGGTCAGTAATATAGGAGAGCGTAGAATCCATCTTGGACACCAAAGTCACCCTTTCACATCGAATTAAACCCACAGCAACGATACCACCACGCACAATTATTTACCTAACGAGACAACCCATCGAGCTTCTCAGAGCAGCGCCCGCCACGATAACGAGCCGGCGGGCCCCGCCCGTTAGCCCCACAATCTTTCCGCAGGACGGAGGAAGCCCCCGCCGCACGAAGTGCGCAGCGGGGGCTTCCGACATGTCCGAGGACGATTGTGGGGCTAACGGGCGGGGGCCCGCCGAACCAAGTTAGGCAGCCGGGCAGATCTTCTTGAAGAGCTCGATAACGTCGTCGAGCGTCGCCTCGCGCGGGTTGCCCGGGAAGCAGGCGTCGGCCATAGCGTCCTTGGCCAGGACCTCGATCTCGTCGGCCTTCATGGCCTCGCAGACGTGCGGGATGTTCACGTCGGCGGAAAGCTGCTTGACGGCGGCGATGGCAGCGTCAGCGGCCTCGTCGGTGCTCATGCCCGTGGTGTCAACGCCCATGGCGACGGCAACCTTGGCCAGGCGCTCGGCGCAAACCGGCTTGTTGAACTCCATGGCGATCGGCAGCAGCATGGCGCAAGCGACGCCGTGCGGGGTGTCGTAGTGAGCGGACAGGGTGTGAGCCATGGCGTGGTCGATGCCCAGGCCAACATTGGAGAAGCCCATGCCGGCGACATACTGGCCAAGGGCCATGCCCTCGCGGCCGGAGCCGGGCTGACCGGACTTGGCCTCAGCGACAGAGTCGCGCAGGTTCTCGCTAATCAGCTTAATAGCCTCAAAGTGGAACATGTCGGAGAGCTCCCAAGCGCCCTTGGTGGTGTAGCCCTCGATGGCGTGGGTCAGAGCGTCCATGCCGGTAGAGGCGGTCAAGCCGGCGGGCATGGAAGCCATCATGTCGGGGTCGACGACGGCGACCTCGGGGGCATCGTTGGTGTCGACGCACACGAACTTGCGGACCTTCTCGGGGTCGGTGATGACGTAGTTGATGGTCACCTCAGCAGCGGTACCGGCGGTCGTCGGCACGGCGATGGTGAACACGGCATGGTTCTTGGTGGGAGCAACGCCCTCGAGGCTGCGGACATCAGCGAACTCGGGGTTGTTGATGATGATGCCGATAGCCTTGGCGGTGTCCATGGAGGAGCCACCACCAATGGTCACGATAGCGTCAGCCTCGGCGACCTTGAAGGCCTCGACGCCGTCCTTGACGTTCTGGATAGTGGGGTTGGGCTTGATCTCGGAGTAGAGGCTCCAAGCGATGCCGGCGGCATCGAGCTCGTCGGTCACCTTGGCGGTAACGCCAAACTTGACCAGATCGGGGTCGGAGCAGACGAAGATCTTCTTGTAGCCACGACGCTGGAGCTCGCCGGGGATCTCCTTGATGGCGCCAGAACCATGATAAGAAATGGTGTTAAGAACGAAACGATTAGCCATTGATAGCCTCCCATCGTGTGCGGGGCACCCATTACGCCCCGCGCTATGAATCTCATCCTAACGCTTTTGAAACAAAAAATGCATGAGAACGTCAAAAGTGTTAAAGCGTTTCAACAGGAAATGAAAAAACAACGGCAAAGGGACAACCCCTCTGCCGCATTCGGTTACTTTCGACAGCCCTCTTTCCAAGCCTCGGCCGCAACCTTCCAGCGAAAACGCAAGTCGCGTTCGCGATCGATAAACATGATGGCAAACGCGATAAACAGCAGCACGCTCGCCACCGCAATGGCATGCAGACCCATGCGCTCAATGCACCAATTGCCCAGCACGGCGCCAAACACAAAGGTAAAGATCACACCAAAGTACAGCAGGCCGTTTTCCAAAAAGCCGCGCTTGTGGGTAATGATGTAATCGTCCACGTTTTGCAAGGCATTACGGAGGTTGCCGATACACATGGTCGTGGCGATGCCGTGTCCATGAATCTTGCGGAAGCTCTCGACCTGCATGCCGCAGGCAAACGAGGTAAGGCAGTTGGCGAGCAGGTTGAAATCGCCACCGGGAATAAAACTCACGCCCAGCAAGATGACGGCTTCAAAGAACACCGTCACCTGGCGCCAGTGAATCACGCTGCCAAAACGCTCGTGTACCAGGTCAGCAAGCATAATGCCCACAGCAAACGAAACCACAGGGAAGAAGTAACGCCCCGCAAGTGCCCAATTGCCCTCCGAGATACTCACGCCCACCAGCAGGATATTGCCTGTCTGCGCGTTGGCGAAAACATGGTCGCGCCCAATGTACGAATACACATCCATAAAGCCACCGGCGAGCGCCAAGATGATGCCCAGCTCGATGGACTCCGATATCTGTTTGGCACGCTGCATCGTCGTACATCCTCCTTGTTGACGACCCTCTCGTGCGTTGGCGGAGACATTGCCGCCGTTCATACTGTAACCCATTGACAACATGGCGTGCGCGCGAGACGACCCCTTCGACACGGGGATACACAGTCTGGAAACAAACGGCGGGAGAGGCGCCGACACCCGCATCGACGCGCCGATCCGCCAGCCCATGTACTCCACCAGTCTTTTTAGCCCCGTTCCAAAAAGACTGGTTACAATTACGTGCAGCATACAAACACCGGGAGGGATCGTGGCAAAAAAGCCTCAGCACGCTCAGAATAACCAGCGCAGTCAGCAGGGCAAACAGGGCCAGCAGCAAAAGCGCGGCGGTAAGGCGCAGGTCACGGCCGCCCCCGCCACCCGGGCCGCGCACACCCAGGCAGCGCCCTCACGCCCCTGGCGTCCGGGCCGCGATAAGTTCCTACCCGTCAGTCGCGCCGACATGGATGCACGCGGCTGGGACCAGTGCGACTTTGTCTACATCTGCGGCGACGCCTACGTGGACCACCCCAGCTTTGGTATGGCCATCATCAGCCGCGTACTCGACGCGCATGGCTACAAGGTGGGCATCATCTGCCAGCCCGACTGGACCGATCCCGCCAGCATCACCGTGCTCGGCGAGCCGCGCCTGGGCTTTCTCGTCAGTGCCGGCAACATGGACTCCATGGTCAACCACTATTCGGTGACCAAGCACCGCCGCCACACCGACGCCTATACCCCCGGTGGCGAGGAGGGTCACCGCCCCAACCGTGCCGTTACGGTCTACGGCAACCTCATCCGCCAGACGTTCAAGGACGCCCCCATCATCATCGGCGGCATCGAGGCGAGTCTGCGCCGCCTGGCCCACTACGACTACTGGCAGGACAAGCTCAAGCGCTCGGTACTGCTCGACTCGGGCGCCGACATCCTCATCTACGGCATGGGCGAGCACGCGATCGTCGAGATCGCCGACGCGCTCGACGCGGGACTGCCCGTCGACCAGATTACCTATATCAATGGCACCGTCTACCGCACCAGCTCGCTCGACGAGGTCTACGACTACGACCTGCTGCCCAGCTGGGACGACCTTACCGCCGACAAGCTCAACTACGCGCGCAGCTTTAACGTGCAGCAGCAGAATATGGACCCCATCACCGGACATCGCCTGGTAGAGCCCTACCCCAACAGCGTCTATGTGGTGCAGAACCCGCCTTCGGCGACGCTCACCACTGACGAGATGGACGAGGTGGCAGAGCTCCCCTACGCACGCGATTGGCATCCCGACTACGACGCGGCAGGCGGCGTGCCTGCCTTTGCCGAGATCAAGTTTTCCATCAGCTCTAACCGCGGCTGCTTTGGCGAGTGCTCGTTTTGCGCGCTCACCTTCCACCAGGGCCGCGTGCTGCAGATGCGCAGCCACGATTCGATCATGCGCGAGGCCGAGCTGCTCACGCGCGACCCCGAGTTTAAGGGCTACATCAACGACGTGGGCGGACCGACGGCCAACTTTAGCCGTCCTGCCTGCGACAAACAGCTCAAGCACGGCGTGTGCAAGAACAAGCGCTGCCTGTGGCCGAGCGTATGCAAGAACATGGTGGTCGATGAGAGCGGCTACACGCAGCTGCTGCGCGACCTGCGCCAGCTGCCAGGCGTCAAGAAGGTCTTTGTGAGGAGCGGCATTCGCTTCGATTACACCATGGCCGATGCCTCAGACGAGTTTTTGCGCGAGCTTTTGGAACACCATGTCTCGGGCCAGCTGCGCGTAGCGCCCGAGCACGTGAGCGATGCGGTGCTGAGTGTGATGGGCAAGCCGAGCCGCGCCGTCTACGATGCGTTCTGCCGTAAATTTGAACGCCTGAACCGCGAATACGGACTCAAGCAGTATGTGGTGCCGTACCTGATCTCGAGCCACCCCGGTTCAACCATGAAGGAAGCCGTGGCCCTTGCCGAGGCCGTGCGCGACATGGGCTATATGCCCGAGCAGGTGCAGGACTTCTACCCCACGCCGTCCACCATGTCGACGTGCATGTACTACACCGGCGTGGATCCGCGCACCATGCAGCCGATCTATGTGGCGCGCGATCCGCACGAGAAGGCCATGCAACGCGCGCTCATCCAGTATCGCAAGCCCGAGAACTACAAGCTGGTGCGCGAGGCGCTGGAAAAGGCCGGACGTCGTGACCTGATCGGCTACACCAAGCATTGCCTAATCCGTCCCGTGCCGCCGCGCCCGGGCGAGACGTCTGCTAGCGGCGGACACGGCACCGGCAAGAAGGGCGGCAAGGCCCACGGTGGCGCCGGCAAGGGCCCCAAGGGCAGCAAGGGGCACGGCGGCATGTCACGTGCGCAGAACACCGCCGGCCGCAACCGTGCAGCTCAGGGGCGTCAGGGCGCCAACGGAGGCGGACGCCGCAATTAGTGCAGGAATGCGGTAGATGTGGTCGCAGTGCTCTGCTGGCACGCTTGGCGCAGCGAGTGCATTGCCTCCACCAGGATCACGCCGGCGATCGCGACCGTGATTATCACGTCGAACGGCGTGTTCACAAACCAGAGCAACGTCATGAGATACGACCCGGCGTTAAAGGCAAAGTGCAGCAGGATCGTGTAGCGGAGCTTTCCGGTCGTCACGAGCACCGAGCCAAAAATGAGGCCGGCAGCTCCCGCATAGCAGCCCTGCACCCAGTTCAGGTGCATAAAACCGAAGATCGCCGCCTGCAGCACGACCGCCGCGGCGATACCCCACGTGCTCGGGGCCGCCCAGGGCACCATGGCGCCGTCCTGCGCACCCGCACGACGCCGGCGCTTCCAAAGTGGGCGGCACTGCGGATTAAACGCTCGGAGCGAAAACTCAAAAATGATACCGCGCACCAGCAGCTCCTCGCAAAACGGAGCACCGAGCACCGTGGTCAGGACGGCCAGGTAGCTCGTGTCGCCCATGCCTGTTTCCTCGACAAGCTCGCTGTAGTCGGCCGCAGCCTCGGGCAACAGCGACAGCACGGCGTCGGTCACGTAGCCAACGACCACCTGCAGGGCAAGGCCGATCACGATAACGCAGGCGATGCGCCTCCATGCTTTGCCTGCTCCCCCGCCAAGCGGGCGCTCGCCCTGCCAGCGCGCCATAAACGAGCGCGGCCACAGATAACGCCACCACAGCAGCGCCATCAAAAACGACGCCGTCTGCGCGGCAGCCTGAAGCAATTGAATATCGAGGTCGTCAATCGAAAAGCCCATGAACACCGACGCGACACCCAAAGCGGAAAACAAAACGACGCTCAGGGCAATATCGGCAGCGACGACGCCAAAACAGGCAAGCGCCCAAATCATCGCATCGAGCATGCCAACCTCCTCAAAACCCGGCACTTAGGGACGTTCCTTAACTGCCGGCAGAAAAGGAACGTCCCCAAGTGCCGGCAGTTTGGGACAGTCATTGTTGATGAGAATCGGGCGCAGTGCCAAAGGCCCCGTTGGGCGAAATGTCGAACGGAAAGGTGCCGCAGCGATTAAACGCGGCGATAAACATGCGGATGGCGTTGGACGGCGTGGTACCCACGAGCTGGGTTGCCGCCGCGAAGGCTGCCTTCTCCTCGGGCAAGACCTTCGCGACTACAGGGGTCATGTGTTCTGCCATGGCGCTTCCTTTTTGAAACGACGGTGGTGCGGATAGATGCGGGCCACGCGGCTGGGCGACGGGCTGTGAAGGCAACCCGATTGGCCCGCATCTGGAGTTTGTTTCTACAGCGTTGGTATTACTTGGTATTCCTAAGTATTACCCCGCAGATAGAATACCATACCCGACCCCATGGGGACGGAGAAAAAACGGATCATTTTGTTGCTGAGTAAGTATTTAGAGCGTGATGATATCCGAGATATTGAGGGCCTGAGCGCCGGCGGCATCGTGCGTGGCAAACAACATCATGCGGCCGTCGAGCAAGTCGAGCACGACCTCGGCGCATGCGTCACGCGCAGCGGTATCTAAACCGGTAAAGGGCTCGTCCAGAATCACCGCGTCGCCTGGGCACAGCAGGGCTCGGGCAATCTCGACGCGACGGCGCTGCCCACCCCCATATCAACCTTTTGCGCAAAACGGCAATGCCCCGTCCGCGCTAACACGCGAACAGGGCATTGATCAAGTTTTACGGTCAGCGGCTCTTTTGTGCCAGAGACCTTCTGTCTTTAGCGAAGCTCGGGCCAGTAACCCTTGTTGGCCTCGATCATGTCGTCGAGAACCTCCTTGGCGACCTTCATCGAAGGCACGGTCTTGTTGAGCGTAAAGGCCTTGAGCGCCTTCTCGTACGAACCCTCGATCGTAGCCTCGACGATGAGCTTCTCGGAGTTCAGCTGCTGCATCATAAGACCCTGCTGGAACAGCGGGATGTTGTCGCGGCTGATGACCTCGGGGCCGTTCTTGCCAATGTAGGCAGGCAGCTCGACCATGGCGTCGTAGGGCATGTTGGGGATAGCACCCTTGTTCTCGCAAATGACCAGGAAGCGCTGCTTGGTATCGTTCTTCAGAGCGATGGCCAGATCGGCAATCCAGTCGCCGTGGCTGCCCGCATAGAACGTGCTCTCGTCGATCTCGCCCGTCTTCTCGTAATGGTCGATGCCATCAAAGAGGTTCTTCTCGCGCGTCTCCTCGACCTCGTTTGCACGGGTGCGCTCGGGGTTGGAATGCTCGACGAACTCCTTCTGCTGCAGGTAGTAGTTCAGATACGTGTTGGGCAGGTACTCCGGGAAGCACTCCATGATCTCGTACTCGCCCTTCCAGACGTAGTACCAGCTGCCCTTGGTGTGGCGGTTCTGCTCGGGATGCTCGTCGGTGGCCTCCTCGGGCTTCTTGGACATCAGCGAGCTCATGCCCTTGAGGTAAGAATCGGGCAGCAGAATCTCGTGCTCCTTGATGTACTCGCGCAGCTGCGGGAGCACCTCCTCGCCCTTGTGGCGGATCGAGGTGAACCAACCAAAGTGGTTGAGGCCAAAGTAATCGTACTCGACATCCTTCTTGTCGATATCGAGTGCAGCGCAAACCACGTCGATGATCGCGATCGGCATGTCGCAGATGTTGATGATGCGAGCGTTGGGGCGCAGGACGCGGCAGCCCTCGGAGACGATGGCGGCAGGGTTGGAGTAGTTGAGAATCCAGTAGTCCTTCTTGGCATACTTCTCAACGTCGTCAATCAGCTCGACCATGGGGAAGATGGTGCGCATGCCATAGGCAAGGCCGCCGCAACCGCAGGTCTCCTGACCCACGCAGCCGTGACGCAGCGGAATCTTCTCGTCCTGCTCGCGCATGGCATAGCCGCCCACGCGCATCTGGGCAAACACGAAGCTCGCGTCGGTAAAGGCAGTCTCCTTGTCGGTGGTCACCGTGAGCTTGATGTCCAGGCCAAGGTCCTCGTGCAAAATCCAGTCCACGAGCACGCCAATCTTGCGCTGGCGCTCCTCGTTGATGTCGTACAGACGAATCTCGTCAACGTCGAGCTCGTCCTTGCGCAGAGCGATGGACTTGACGATGCCGGGGGTAAAGGTGGATCCGCCACCACACAGAGTAATGATCATTGTTTACTGCTCCTTCTCAATTGCGTTTTCGACCTTGTCGCGCATCTCGGCGACCTTCATGCCAAAGATGATCTGGATATTATTGCCGTTGCGGTTGATGCCGCTGTTGGGCACGTGGTTGATGAGGTTCTCATCGATGAGGTCCGGGTTCTTGACGTTCACACGGAGACGCGTAAAGCAGTTCTCGAGCTCCTCGATGTTGTCCTTGCCGCCAAGACCTGCGACCAGATCGGCAATGCCCGCATCGACGCCCTCTGCGGGAGCCGCGGCAACAGCGCCCTGCTTCACCGCGACAGACGCGGCGGCCTCGCCCTCGGCGACGGACTCGGCGAGCTCGGACTCCTCCTCGCGACCAGGCGTGTGGAGGTTGAGCTTCTTAATAAGGAAGGTGAAGAGGAAGAAGTACAGAGCGGCGTTGAGAACTCCAAGCACCAGCATCATCGGCCAGTTGGTCTTATCGACACCAAGGACCAGGTTGGAAACAACGATGTTGATGATGCCGCCTGCAGTCGAAGCGGGCACGGAGAGAACCTTAAGAAGAACCAGGAAGACGCCGGAAAGAATCGAGTGGACGACAAAGAGCACAGGGGCAGCAAAGACAAAGAGGAAATCCATGGGCTCGGTCACGCAGGAAAGCACGGCGGTGATGATCAGCGGGATGATGACAGCCTTTGTCTTGTCCTTGTTCCCCTTGTAAGCGGTGAAGATAAAGGCGAGACCGATGCCGATGTAGGGCCACAGGTTGTTGAAGGCGTAGCTGTTGAAATACGTGCTATCGGAGAAGGGCTGGCCCGTCATTGCCATCTCGGCGACACGGATGGGATAGGCGCCGGCGATAACCTGATCGCCCAGCGTAAGGGTGCCACCCACATCGGAGAACTGGAACGGGGTGTAGATGAGGTGGTGCAGACCGGTGGGAACGAGCAACTTGTTGAGCATGCCGTAGATAAACAGACCGATGTTGCCCGACTCCTTAATGATGCCGGCAACGGAGGAGATGGCACCCTGAACCGGAGGCCAAACGATGCAGAAGCCAGCGCCCATGATCCAGGAAATGATGATCATGATCAGGAACGGAAAGCGAACGCCCGAGAACATCGAAAGGGCAACGGGGAACTGCTTGTTCGAGTACTTGTTGAACACGGCACCGGTGATGCAACCAAGAATGATGCCGCCAAACACGCCGGTATCGAGGACCTGAATGCCCATAACGGTGCTCTGGCCGGTTCCGGTAAGGCCGAGCATGCCGCTCGCTTCGGCAAGAGAACCGGTGGCGTTGAGCACGATGTTATTGGCCTGAAGGAACAGGAAGAACGACATCAGGGCGATCAGCGAAGCATGGCCCTTGTTCTTCTTTGCCATGGCGCCGGCGATGCCCACGCAGAACAGAATCGAGAGGTTGTTGATGATAAACATCAGCGACTGATAGACAACGGCGCCCGCAAGCTGGAACGGGCCGGAGCCCAGCACGGGGACCACGGCACAGATGGTCTTGTTGGTCAGAATGATGCCCACGATGAGCAGGATGCCGGCAACCGAGAGATACATCATCGGCTGGACGATCGACTTCGCGAACACCTCCAACGGCGCCTTGAGGTTTACTTTCTTTTTTGCGGTCATAGCGATACTCCCCTTTCTTTTCCGCAAATTAAGACAGGTGTGCCCTGGACAAGACCATGAGCCTTGTCTTATATCAATCGATGTGCGGGCACGTTATGCCTAGAGACCAGATTCTCCAAGCAGGTTAACAATGTGATATGCGAGATAACTCTTCTCGGCATTGGTAACGACAACGTTATAGGTAGACGCTAAGCGGTCGGCAATTGACTCCGCGCACGAGAACGCCCTCGGATACACCGTTTCATCGATACGGAACAGCGCGTCGCCATTGACCTGCCCCGCCGCGGGATCGAGCGCTCGCTGCGCAAAAAACTGCAGATGGCGAACGAAACGCTCGTACGGCAACGAGGCGACGTCAAGGGTCGTGGCATAGTGCTCGGAAACAATCGCGAGCACGTCGCGAACAAGCTGGACCGAAACAATCAGACGGTCAGAGCGCTGCGGCATGGTAGCGTTGACGATATGCAAGGTGATGAAGCCCTGCTCCTCCTCGCTCATCTCGATGCCCAGGTAATCCTTGATAATCTGAAGGGCACGGCCCGCAAGCGCATACTCCTTGCGATAGAACTGCTGGATCTCGAGCAGCAACGGGTTCTCACACGGAATGCCCTTGCGCTCGCGATCAAGGGCGAGGCTAATATGATCTGCGAGAGCAATGAGAATCTTGTCATTGATATCAACATTGAGCTCTCGACGAAGCATCTGAACAATGTCCTCGGAAATCACGAGGTTAACGGTGGGGATGGACTCCAAAAGATGTGCCAAGCGGTCAATCGTACGAGAATCCTGGGAGGTACCCTCCTGCAGCGCATAGGTCTTTTCGACCGACGCCTCGTCGATGATATCACCGGCATGGCGGCCAAAGCAGAGGCCTCGGCCGATGACGATGAGCTCGGAGCCATCGTCCGAAGTGACCATTGCGACGTTATTGTTGAAAACTCGCTTGATAACCACGGTACCCACCACAAGAATTTACTCGGAAAGCCAGACGACAGGCTCTTTAACAGCAACAGGGCCGGAAGCATGCTCACGAAGAGTCGAGTTCTCCGAGCGCTCGCACACGATAACGAAGACCGTGGGGTCGAAGCCAGCGACGCGAACCGCGTCGAAATCGACCTCGACGAGGGGCTGGCCCACGTCGACATGGTCACCCTGAGCAACGAGCGCATGGAAGCCCTTGCCCTCAAGTTTAACAGTGTCGATTCCGATATGCAGCATCACCTGAGCAGAGCTGTCGTCGGACATGATGCCCAGCGCGTGCTCAGTCGGAAACAACGCCGCGACGGTGCCGGAAACAGGAGCGCACACCGTTCCCTCTTGGGGAACCACGGCAACGCCATCGCCCACCGCGCGGCTGCTAAAAGCAGGGTCATTGGTATTTTCTAGATGAACAAGCTCGCCGGAAACGGGAGCGAGGATTTCGAGCTCGGAAGCTGCAGTCTTCTGCTCATCCGAACCGCCCATCAGGCGAGAAAAGAAACCCATGGCGGCATGTCCCTTCATAAATATAGCCCAACCAAAATCAAGCGAATGCATCCATAGAGACACACCCGTTCAAAGACTTTGGTTAGGCCCACGTCCGAGGGACTCGGTAACCTTCCGCATTTCTTTTTACGAAAGCTATTGTAGACAAGCCCAAAGCAGAATAATCATTATGACCGGTGAACGGTATTTATTCTCCGATAAACCTTGATTATCGACTTCATCCGAACACCTCCCACATTCATCCGTACATGTACGGA
>ERZ838118.1478-NODE-1478-length-28449-cov-11.366275_pt1 | contig 28449 bp, 30 predicted proteins | sample MGYA00519863_ERZ838118 | MGnify/ENA primary metagenome ERZ838118 (study PRJEB31850, sample SAMEA3708827) | human gut metagenome | biome: human gut; feature: human-associated habitat; material: faeces | place: China | collected 2014 ...
CCCCTTTCCGCGTGTACCGAAAGTGGGTCTATGTCAATGGTGGTTTAACAGCGGGATCGCGATTTAGGATTAGGTCGTTTTCTTGAGGATCGAAGACTGATAGGCCTATGCGGTATTGATAATCAATCATTAGCAGGATGTCATAGGTGCAATCAGCAAATACTTGATATCGCTAACAGTCTGTACCCTAATCTTGCAAAAGCTAGTTCGATTAGAGAATTGAGTGACGAGGATAGCGTGCTTCCGCCTGTTCATATTGTGCCGAGCGAAGATGTGCGGAGATATGTTGAAAGGTGGCGACCCGTTGTATTGCGCAATAGCGCGCAAACTCATGTTCCTGAGGAGTACTTGACTCAAAACTTTGGAGCATCCAAGGGAAGAACGTACGGTAGAGTTCTTATATACCCAACCGATTCAATCCGAAAATGGCTCCTAAATCGCACGGAAGACTTGAAGCCAATAACCCGGGCAAGATTCTATGTTGCGTTAACGCGTGCGCAGCATAGCGTCGGGTTCGTTGGAACGAAAGATCTGGCGAACAGATCAGGTCTTCCTGTATTCGGTTTTTCGGAAAGCGGTTGAGGCCATAAGCGCGTGGGGCGAAATCCGTCACCGCCTTATCACTGGCGAGATCACCCAGGAGGAATACGACGCCTGGAAAAGGAAGTTCTAAGAGAAGAGAAGCCGATCAGCTTGGTTTGGGCTGATCGGCCGAGCGATCAAACTTCCTGGAAAGCGCTATTGAGGTCTTTGGCGCAGCTTTCAAGGATGCTTCTTATGGCTGCCAGCTCCGAAGATGTGACGGTGCCATCATCCCCGGCTTTCTCCTCCAGCAAAAGGAGCAACGAGGCTGCACCCTCTATCTTCTCGGCTGACTCGACCACAGCGTTGACCGCACTGGCGGATATCGAATAGTCTTTCTCGGTTGCCATCTAGATGTACCCTTTTCTTCCCTCCAACCATTGGAAAAGATGGTAGCCGTTGTCTTCAAAAAGAGAGGCATCCACCTCAGTTGTCACGCTGTTGGGAAATGTACACCAAATACCCAATACGGCAGATGCCCCTCTGTCCGGTATTTGGTGTACGTATTCAGTTAGCGTGACCCCTCAATTATATTCCCGATTGGCTTGCCGATGCGCTTCGGGTGCACCAAGCGACACGGAAAGCATGGCTATATGGAAGTCGAAAACATCGATTAATCACTATCCTGACCCTTCTCGTTGAATAGCTCGAAGAGCTTCAAGTACCTTTCGTATCGCTCCTTGCACTTTGCCAGGCATCGCTGGAATTGTCTGTCTTTGTCGCAGGCCTCATCCAGCTCCTCTTGTGAAGGCCGCTCTTCCGTGTCGGCGATCATGAGCGAGAGCACGACGCAGCGGGCGCTCTTGAGCTTGTTCCAGAGAGGTGCGAAATCCGGGTCGGCATCGGCAAGCTCCTCCATGGTGAGCGGCTTGCCGTCATGCCCGAGAAGACTCGGCGGTATCGGCTCGTCAGCAAAAGCTCCGAGCCCTCCCTCTCCTTCGAGCCAGCGAATGAGGTTCTTCGCGAGCTTCTTGTCATCTGCGTTTCGCATCCAGTAGGACTTTGCATAGGCATCGTAAGCGCGGATTATCTGTTCTGGTGTGTAGCCGTCTGCGACCTTCCGCTTCCATGCCTCGAAGCAATCGCGCTTGAACTTGAGCGAGGAGACCGGCTTGATGGACATCTTGCACAGCTCCTCGAAAGGCTCCGTGAACTCTCCCTTTCTGAAAGCTTCAAAATCACCCTTCTCTTCTTCGCGGTCTGATCCTGGTTCTGTCTCGGGGGGACAAGAGAGGGGTTTATCTTCATCAGTCTGTTTATCGGATAAGTAATTTATTGGGTCCGATTTCCCAGATATGGTTTTCCCAGATATGGGATTTCCAGATACGGATTTTCCCGTTCTGGTGCCGAGCTGGGAATTCTTGGGGCCATCCGTACCTCCAGAAGGAAAATCGTTCTCCAACTCGAACTCCACGTTGGTGGCAGGATCGCGCTTGAAGTCAGAGAGGATCGCGTATCCTTCCTCCTTCAATTCGGCGGCTACGTTCGCATACATTGCCGGGTCATCGAGCGTGATCCATGTGGCCTCCTCGGCCTTGAGGAAGCGTCCGTTCTCGCTTCGTCGCCTCGCTCTGATTATGTAACCTGCGCTTTCCAGCTCCTTGAGCCCGGCTGTCACGGCGTCCACTCCATCCTTAACGAGCGTTGCGAAGCCGCGAATGGTGAAGACCCATTCCGGATTGTTCTCAAGTGAGCGAATCTGACAGTAGATTCCCTTGGCCTTGAGGCTCAGGGCGTGATCGAAGAAGACCGTGTTCTCGACGTGGGTAAACGATCCTTTCCCACGGTGCATCATGTTACCCATCATGCACCTCTTCCTCGGCCAGCCAGTCGCGCTTTGCCTCGGCTGCTTCAAGTAGCTCCAAGGCTTTGATGATGCGCGCGCTCATCTCCATATTGCTCATGCCTTCTTTGAAGAAGCGCGAGATGCTCTTCCTTGGGATCTTGAACTGCTCGACCTGATTGGGTTTTTCCTCTTCCATAATGGAGTGGACAAGCGCTGCCGTTAGGGTTCCGTCTTCGGAATAGCGGCGCATCTTGACTGCTTGGGCATGGGACGGCGTGCAGGCTTGAGAGCCTATCGCTTCGAGGAGCCATTGCTGCTCGTCTTCTTTGAGGTAGCTGATCGCTATCGCGGGCTGCATCTTCATGCGACCCGCATCTACGAGAGCAAGCAGTTCTGGAATAAGATTGGTAAGGCGGATGTAGCGCCGGATCATATCCTTGCTAACGCCCAGCTCTTCAGCGAGGATATCCCGTGACCACCTGCCGTCCAACTTCTGCGCAACTTGCGCAGAAGTTAAATCGGAGCGTTTCCCTTGATGCTTCATAGCCTCAAGGCGCATCGAATAAGCGAATGCCCGTTCGCTCGGCAGGATGGTCTCCCTTTGCAGATTCGAATCCACCATTGCGATGACGGCCTCATCGTCGGTGAGGTCCTTTACGATGCACGGCACATCGACCAGCCCCGCTATCTCGGCTGCATGCTTTCTTCTGTGACCGCTTATGAGTTCGAACGCCCCATCGCTTGCAGCTCGCACAGTCAGGGGCGATAGGATGCCGTGCTCCTGAATGCTCTCGACGAGCTGTTCCATATCCTGATCGTCACGCACGCCGAAGGGATGGTTGGGAAAAGGTATGATCGAGGCGACCGGCAGCAATTGGATGACGCTGCTTCCCTTCGAGTCTCGCTCGACCTGCGAGGTGAAGAGCTCGTCTACTGATGGAAGGCTAATGTTCACTCTCTTCTTAGCCATTGCAGACCACCTCATCCGCAAGGCTGGTGAAGGCGGTAGCAACTTTGCCTCGTTTGTCATAAGCGAAGATGCTTACGCCGACGGCAGGTGTTTCTGCGGCTGATACGGCTCGGGGGATGATTGAATCGAATACGCGATAGGTATCCCCGTATTGGCTGCGGATGGTCTGTTCCACCTCGCGGGCAAGGTTGTTTCTGGTGTCGAAGAGCGTGATCAGTATCCCTTCGACATCAAGAGAGGGGTTGATCTGCCGCTTCACCCTGTTGATTGTCTTCAGGAGCTCGGTCATAGCGGATGCCGGTAAGAATTCAGCCGAGACCGGAATGAGCACGCTGTCTGATGCGACGAACGCATTCACGGGCAAGATGCCGAGCGTCGGCGCGCAATCGATAAGGACGTAATCGTAGCTATCCTTGATGCAGGAAAGCCAGGTGTTGAGAATCTGCTCACGCGACATCGCCATGAAGATGCCCATCTCCATGCTGGCAAGATCGATGTTGGCAGGCATTAGGTCGATGCCCTCTTTGTGGCTGAGTATTCCTTCCTTGGCCTGCAGATCTATGCCGTCAATAACCGCCTGGATGTGATTGGCGACGGTGATCTCTAAAGAATCGGGGTTTGACCAGCCGAGCGATTTGGTCAGATCTCCTTGGGGATCCGTGTCCACCAGCAACACACGCTTATCGAGCTTAGCTAAAGCAATGCCGAGACTGAGCGTTGTGGCGGTCTTTCCTGTCCCTCCTTTTTGATTCGCTACCGCTATTGTTTTGCACGTCATGATGCGCCTCCATTCTTGTGGCATGTGCCACGTCGTGGAGGTCAGGCAACCCATTCAATGAATGTGCGAATGAGTCGTACGTTTCGCAAATACTGGAAGCGTACTGGAAAATTCGGGGTTGCAGAAATCGAGAAGGAAATCGAAGACGTTCAGAGGTTTCAAAAAAGCATATTCTGAACTGGGGATTTAGCGAAAGCACATTTCACGTGTTTCGCAATGCTTCACCGTGATACCAGCTTGGGAAGCCAGTGCCTTACCACTTGGCGACGCCCGCGTTCCGTCAAATTATACGACATTGCTCTTCGATGGCTCCGACTAATAGATAAAACCACAATCTTGACCGGCGGAACGGATGTAGTCAATGTATCTGCTTCCTATTCCCATGGCCGTGTTCGGAACATAGCCAGCGTAGAGGTCGAGGGTGTACGACGGGCTCTCGTGGCCCATAAGCACCGATACGGTCTTGATGTTCTCGCCGTTGGCGAGGTTCAGCGTTGCGAAGGTGTGCCGCAGGGAGTAGGGACGGATGCCCTCGAAGCCGTTATCCTCGATGAACTTCACCCAGTGCTTCCGCCAGGTGTTGTAGGCATAGGGCCTGGGCCCTTCGGACATGAGCGGCATCCTCATGGTGGGCATCAAGCCCATGTCCTCAATCATCTGCGACTTGACCGCGATCCATTCTTTGGCCGTGTCGGCCAGAATCGAGTCGCTGGGGATGGTCCGCCGCCCGGCATCGGTCTTCGGGTAGTCCTCTATCTTCACGCCGCCACGCTTCACCGCGCTGGTGATTCGTGTCGCGGGCTCCGGGCCGGTGAACAAGAAGCTGCCCGGCATCAGTGCCTGCATCTCCTCCGGCCTTATCCCAGTGCAGAAAAGCGCGAGGAAGCTCAGCTTGACCCAGCTAAGCGGCAACTTCAAGACGGCCTCCAAGAACCGCATGGCCTCATCGGCCATCAGCGGGTCGATAAGCGGCTTGCTCTGCTTGAACACCCGGCTGAGGAAGCGTGCATGGGCCGGGTTCTTGGGCACCTGCTCCTTCTCGAAGGCGTAGTTGTACATCTCCCGCAGGAACTTGAGCACTTTCGCCTGCGTGTCCGAACCGGCAATCGGGGGCTCTTTGAGCGGGGTGACGAGGGTCTTCTTCTTTTTGGCCCAGGTAGCGGTCTTGCGGTTCTCTTCGAGCTGTTTGATGCGCTCCTGCCCCCATTGGCGCGAGAGGCGGGGAATCGCGATCAGGCATCCCTCCACGTCATCGGAGGTGACCTTGCATACCATCTTGTCGCCGATGGTCGCGTTGATGTAGCGGAGGTAGTTGAGCTCGTTCTTGATGGTTTCCGGAGAGACCGAACCGTGGCTCCTTACCTCGACATAGCGCTCTGCGTACTCCGTAAGCGTCGAGGTGCAATAGCCGTCTTCGCCAACAGGAAGCGACAAGGCCTTTCGCTCTGAAGATTCGAGCGCCAGCTTGTATTCGGCAATGGCCTTTTCCAGCTCATCGTTCTTCTCGTCCTCGAAAGCCCTGACCTCGTTTTGAAGCTCACGGCGGTTGAGGGCGAAAACCCTCCGCGTGAACTTCGTCTTTCCTTCGAGGTAGACTCGGTAGTCCTTTGGGACGCGAATCGTGAGCTCGTAGAGCGTCGTGCGGGAATCTTCCCTTGCGATGCGAGGCTTGCCCTTCGCTTTGCGAACCTCATCAAGGTTGTATGGCTTGTCGCATCTCAGTAGCTGCATAGGTGCCGCCTTCCTTCTCGCGGCGATCCTTGTAGAGGTAGTTTAGCAAGCCCAGCTTCGGGATGAACCAGCGGATGCCGATGCGGCAGCCCTGCATGTCCCCGCGGCACAGAAGCTTGCGGATCTCCTGGCTCGTCGTGCCCGTGAAGGCGGCCACGTGGTCGGGGGTCATCATGTAGGGGTAGTCCTCCAACATGAAGAGGTAGAGCCCGTCCGGGTCGGCCTCGCGCAGCCTGGCCTCGTCTATCTCAAGTTCGCCTGTCTGTACTTCCATAAACCCTCCCTTCTCTTTTCTTCATGCAGCGAGGGAGCGTACGCGCAATCATGGACGCGTGGGTCTTGTGGGCCAATGATGCGAAACTCCGACGCGCAGGGTTGACACCCTCGCTGCTCTGGTCGTTTAGTTGTGTGCGCATTCGGCTGTCAAGGTACGTGCAGTGAGCTTCATCCTGCTCACGCGTTTCGCCACGCGCGACAAGATGCATCCATTGCATCCATGGCAACCCTATCCATTGATATTGAAAGACGGAGACGGAAGTATCAGAAAAAGGTCATCTGTCAGTGATTGGGGGAAATTGTGGCTGGCGGCGCATACTTTTTTAAAGAAGCGTCTTCTGTTATAGACGGCCTGGGCCAGAGCTGACCAATGTCGCCGATGGGAGCTTGACTATGGAGTAACTCTATAGTTGACAATGCCTTCCGAGCGAAACCGTTAGGAAGGATTGCATCATGCACAAGCGCACGTCTCAAGAATACGACCGGATCAAAGCAAGGATAGAAGAATGGGCGTTAGAAGATGCTGACGCGATAGCGGATCTATGCTCGGAACTCATTCAGTGCGAGACACCGAGCGAGCCTGGGGATACGCGATCCGCGGCAGAGGTGGTGGAGCGGTTCCTTCAAAAGGCCAGCCTTCCCTATGAAGTGCTCTCACAGGACGAGACGATGCCCAGCATCCTCTCGTCCTTCCAAGGTGCGCGCGAAGGTCGGCATTTCATGTTCAACGGGCACATGGACGTCATGCCAGCGGGAAGCGAGCCCGGTTGGAGCGATTCGCCCTGGAGCGGCAAGATAGAGGATGGAAGGGTATGGGGCCGCGGCACACAGGACACGAAGGGCGGTCTTGCCGCCATGCTTTTCGCCTACGTCTATTTGGCGCGACTATCTGACCAGTTCGCGGGGCGCGTGTCGATCTCTATCGTCTCGGACGAAGAATCCGGGCTCGGGCGCGGAACGGGGTTCCTCTTCGAGGCGCGCCCGGACGAGATGACGGCGGACTGCGTGCTCGCTGGCGAGCCCTCCGGCGTCGATGCGATTAGCTTCTCGTCGAAAGGCTACCTCCAAGCCGACGTCATCGTGAAAGCCCGGGGAGCCATCGCCGGCATCCTCAAGCCTGCGGATGCCGCCCGAGCGCAGTAGCGGCTCAAGGCGCTCGCGCCCGTAGGCGAGCCCCATGCGCTCCCCGGAGATCCTTCTGGTGGGATGATCGGCGAGCGCGTATATCCAGTCGCGCCTCTGCGCCTTGGGCGAGTTGTCCGTGACGGTCACGCCCATGGAAGAGAGCACGCTTCGGAACTCCGCCTCGCTCCTCGCCACGGTGCGGGCTATGCGCACGCGGGCGCGGATGTCTGCTGTCCAGGAGTACTCGCCGCGCTCCGTGAGCTCCTTTTCGACGCGGCGCACGTACTCGCTGCGATATGTCTCGGGATGGCGTTTCGGATTGCGCCTCTGGGCCCGTGCCGCCACGCCTGCAAGCTCCGGCGCCCGCAGCGCGGAGAGCCCCTGGCGCTCCGCTATATCCTGCAGCGACGCGGCGAGCGCCTTGGGGTCCGGGTCTTGGAGGCGTCTGCCCGTCTCGATGTTGGTGTTGTTCGCGACCACGTGAGCATGGGGGATGCCGCGGGCGTTGTCGTTGTGGTAGACGATGGCGACCTCGTATTCGGAGAAGTGCTCGGCCGCCCATGTCGTCGCGAGCTCCCGCAGCGCCTCAAGGCCTATGCCGTCCTTCGGGTCGGGAGATACGACGTAGTGTTTGTAGGTGCGCACGCGCTTTCCGCGCCAGGGCAGGTCGTTTCCGAAGGCGCGGCGCGTGGAGTCCATGACGCGCGCCCAGTCGAAAGCTGCGTCCGGATGCATGGGGTCGGGAACGTCGATGTTGATGTAGTCGCTTGCGAGAGCGCGGTTCTTGCGCGTGAGGTAGCGGCAGATGCCGCGTGCGGAGGTGTGCCCGGCGATGGTCTTGAGCATCGGCACGGCGCGTCACTGCCCGATGGCCGCGATGGCGCGCTGCGATATGGCCTCCGCCTCGCGCCGCAGCGCCTCGATGCCCGGCTGCATGGCGGCGAGTCTTGCCGATGTGCGGTCGAGCTCTTCGAGCACGTCTGAGGTGTCCATGTCGTTGGCGCGAAGGTAGTAGGCGATGGCGTTCAGGGCGTGCACGGCCTGGTTGTAGTGGTGCCCCCACCGCCGCATCTCCCGGGCGAGCTTCAAGGCTGTCACCCGGTCTATGACGACGAGGTTGCCGCCTTCCCCGACCGAGGATGCGGGCAGCTGCAGAAGCGTGCGGATGAGGTCTGAGAGCGTCATGCCGAGGCTTCGGGCGAGCGCCTTCGCGCGGGCGACCTCATCTTCGGACATGCGCACGTGGATCTGCTTGGGGTGTCGCTCCATCGCGTCGGCCGAGGCCTCCTTCCGAGTTGGGTTTCCAAGGAGGCTCGGCCGACGCTTTCAGGGGCGCGGGGAATCCCCCGCAAAGAGCGTAGCCGAGCACGGCGAGGCGTGCGATGCCGCCGTGCCGTTTCGGGAAGGTTCGTCCCCATAACGATGCCGCCCGGAACGTGAGCGAAGCGAGCCTTCCGAAGGCGAAGGCGCGCGGCGGCCAAGAGCTATTCCGTGGACTGTGTACACGGAATAGGCCTCTTGCTTTGCTGCAAAACATATTGACATATTTCGATGTTTGAATATACTAGCTAACACATTTACAAACTTCGATATATGGGAGCAATCATGTGCGTATGCAGAAGACGCTATCGGTGCCGGTCGGTGTAGCGAGACTCCGACACTTCTTTTGTCCCATCCGCTCAACCCTTGGGCGCGGACGGCAGCAGACATCACCCCCTTGCCTGCTGCCGGCTTCCGCCGCCGATAGGAGATACCATGCTCGAAAACCTTTTCACCGCGGAGAACCTGCTCTCGGTCGGAGGAACCTTCCTCTACCTGTTCGGAGAGCTGTTCGCCCTCTTCATAGCCATCAGCTTCCTCGTGGCGCTCCTGCAGATATGGGTGTCGAAGGACCGCATCAAGCGCCTGTTCACCCGCCCGCACAAGGTGGAGAATGCCATACTTGGCGCGCTGCTCGGCAGCGTGACGCCCTTCTGCTCGTGCTCCACCATCCCCGTGCTCGTGGGCCTGTTCAAGAGCGGCGCGCCGTTCTCGGGGGCTATATCATTCCTCATGACCTCTCCCATCCTGAACCCGGCCATCATCGCGCTACTGCTGGTGTTCTTCGGACCGCTTCCTACCGTCGTGTATGCCCTCATCACCTTCGTATTCGCGATTTGCGTTGGGCTCCTGCTCGACAAACTCGGCTTCTCGCGCTACGTGAAGAACGTGAATGTCTCGGGCGGCTGCGGTTGCGAGGACATCACCTGGGAGAAGCTCGAAGGCACGTTCTGGCAGAAGCAGTGGCAGGCATGCAAGTACGCCGTGAAGGACGCCATCGGCCTGTTCAAGGGCGTCATAGGCTGGCTGCTTCTGGGCGCGGGCATCGGCGCGTTCATCTACGGCTTCGTACCCACCGAGCTTCTGGAGAACTTCGCCGGGGCGGACAACCTCTGGGCCATCCCGCTCGCAGCGGTCATCGGCATCCCCATGTACATCCGGGTGGAGACGATGATCCCCATCGCTGGCATCCTCATGGACAAGGGCGTCTCCGCCGGCATCGTCATCGCGCTCATCCTGGGAGGCGCGGGCGCCTCCATCCCCGAGGTGTCGCTTCTGAACAGCATCTTCAAGAAGCAGATGGTCGTCACGTTCGTGCTCTGCATCTTCCTGGTGGCGGTGGGCACGGGCTTCGCGTTCACGCTGTTCTCTCTTTAGCGCAGCCGATTCGAGGAAAGGAATCCTGTCGTGTGCGTCATCGTCTACAAGCCACTCGAAGCTCCGTTGCCGAAGGAGCCGTTACTGCGAATCTGCTGGAAGCGCAACCCGGACGGTGCGGGGCTCATGTGGCCCGAGAACGGCACCCTGCACTTCATCAAAGGGCTTATGACATGGGAAAGCTTCCTGGAGGCATGGCGTTCCCTGAGCGGCCGCCAAGACATGGAGCAGATTCCTATCGCCATCCATTTCCGCGTCTCCACATCGGGAAAGGTAGATTCGCAGCAATGCCATCCCTTCCCGATAGGGGCTGCAAGCGCTTCTCTTGCGCTCAAAGGACGAGCCGAGGCGGCCTTCATGCACAATGGGGAGCTCTCTCAGATGGATGCCGCGGAAGGCGAGTCGGACACCATGGCCTTCATGAGGTCGATAGTAAGGCCCCTTTGCTGTTGCAACCATAACTGCCTCTCAGACAAGCAAGCTTTGAGAAGCATAGACGAGGGACGCGAGGAGTCCCGGTTTCTCATGATGGACGGCCGGGGAAGAACCAGGCTGTTCGGTGACTGGATCTACGACTCCGGGCTTCTCTTCTCGAAGCGCAGCTATCAACCGAAGAGGCGTCTTCCCGCGGCTGTGACGCAACCAGCGTAAGTGAGCTAGTCCGTTTCTAGATATGCAAAGACGCATAGAAAGGAGGTCAAATGGAAGCAATAGGGACATTCCTCATGGACCAGGTGCTAAAGATGCAGTGGCTCTCCGACCTGATCGCGGGGCTTCTGGGCGCGGCAGGGCTGGACACGGCCTCGCAGTGGGGCGGCACACTGCACTTCTTCATCTACGACACCATCAAGATCGTCATCCTGCTGTGCGTGATGATCTTCGTCATCAGCTACATCCAAAGCTACTTTCCGCCCGAACGCAGCAAGCGCATCCTCGGGCGGTTCAAGGGCGTCGGCGGCAACATCGCGGGAGCGCTTTTGGGCACGGTGACGCCGTTCTGCGCGTGCTCGTCCATCCCGCTGTTCATCGCGTTCACGCGAGCGGGGCTGCCGCTCGGCGTGACGTTCTCGTTCCTCATCTCGTCGCCCATGGTGGACATAGCCTCCATCATCCTCATCATGAGCATCTTCGGGCCACACGTGGCCTTCATCTACACGGTGGTAGGGCTCGTCATCGCCGTTGCGGGCGGAACGGCCATCGAGCACATGGGGCTCGCGGACCAGGTGGCCGACTTCGTACGCGGCGAGGCGGTGGAGGCGGACACGAGCGAGACGATGACCCGGCGCGACCGCGTGCGCTACGCGCTCGGGCAGACCGGCGAGACCTTTCGCAAGGTGTTCCCGTTCATCCTCGTCGGCGTGGCCGTGGGCGCCCTCATCCACAACTGGATCCCCCAGGACGTCATCGAGGCCGTGCTGGGCGACGGCAACCCCTTCGCGGTGGTGCTCGCCACGCTCATCGGCGCGCCCATCTACGCCGACATCTTCGGCACCATCCCCATCGCTGAGGCGCTGTTCCAGAAGGGTGTCGGACTCGGCACCATCCTCGCGTTCATGATGAGCGTGACGGTGCTCTCCATCCCCTCACTCACCATGCTCTCACGCGTGGTGAGGCCGAAGCTGCTCGCGGCCTTCGTGGGCGTGTGCCTGGCGGGGATGATCGTCAGCGGCTATGTGTTCAACTGGCTGCAACCCTTCGTGTAAGCGCACGAACGACCCGACCCGCGCAAAGCGGACCACGCGCAATGGAAACCCAAGCAAGCAACAAACGACAGATAGGAGAGATCATGGGACTGTTCGACAAGCTGTTCGGCAACGAGGAGAAGAAGGGCGGATGCTGCGACATCCATATAGAAGAGGTCGCGGAATCGCAGAATGGCGATTCGTCGCAGACGGATGTAGAAGGAAGCGCGCCCTCGCCAGCGCAGGAGCTCGTCGTCATGGGGCCGGGCTGCAGGAAGTGCCATCAGTTGGAAGAGAACGCGAGAGCGGCTGTGGAAGGCATCGCCAGGCCTATCGCCGTGCGCCATGTGTCGGACGCTGCGACCATGGCCGCCGCCGGGGTCATGGCCACCCCCGCACTCGTCGTGGACGGCAAGGTGGTCTCCCAGGGCAAGGTGCTGAGCGCCGCCGAGATCGCCGGGATGCTCTGATCCCCGTGGGAAAGAAGAGAAGCGCCGCCTCCGCGAAGCCAGCCAGACCACGTCCCGCTTCGGACAACGCAGCTGCAGGCAGCAACCGCAGGGCGATCATCGCCGTCATCATGATAGCCATCGTGCTCGTGGGAGCATGGGCCATCAAGGGCGCCGGCGAACCTGCAGGAGCGCTTGGCGAATACGCTGCCGGTGCGGAAGGTGACATCTGGGCGTTGGAAGCATCTTCGGTCAGCATGAGCGACATCGCCGCCGCCAACGTGCCGGCCGTCATCGACTTCGGGTCCGACAGCTGCGCCCCCTGCAAGGCGATGGCGCCCGTCCTTGAGGAGGCGAACCGCTCCGCGCAGGGGAGCGCCATCGTCAAGTTCGTGGACGTATGGAAGCATCCGAATGCAGCGAACGGCCTCCCGGTGCAGGTGATACCCACGCAACTGCTCGTGATGCCGGGCGGTGCCCCCTACGTGCCCAGCGCCAGCCTCTCCGACGAGTTCGGGCTCGAGTTCTCCCGGTACGACGACGAGTCCGGCAACCACGCATACACCACGCACCAAGGGGCCCTCACCCAGGAGCAGATGGATGCGATCCTCGCGGACATGGGGGTGTAGCCGATGGATGCGGCCATAAGCTGGATAGCGGCCTTCATCGGCGAGAACGCATGGTTCGCGCCTTTGGCGGCTTTCGCGGGAGGCGTGCTCACCTCCTTCACGCCCTGCTCGCTGTCCGGCGCGTCGCTGGCCATCGCCTATGTGGGAGGGGTCGAGCAGAAGGGCACATCGCAGTCGCTCAAGCTCTCGCTCGTCTTTGCTTTGGGCACGGCAGTGGCGTTCTGCGCACTCGGCATCGTTGCGACGGCGGCGGGCAGCTTGCTCGGAAGCGGCGGAGGCTGGCTCTACATCATCTTGGGCGTCCTCATGCTCGCTATGGCGCTCCAAGTGTGCGGCGTCGTCGAGATAATCCCTTCGACATACCTTACCTCCAAGAACACGAAGCGAGGGTACGCGGGGGCGCTCGTCACCGGCGTGCTCGCTGGCATCTTCGCCTCTCCGTGCTCCACGCCCGTGCTTATAGCTCTGCTCGCAGTGGTGGCCTCAAGCGGGAGTATTGCTTGGAGCGCGGTCATGCTCGTCGCGTACTCTGTCGGCCATAGCATCCTCGCGGTGATCGCCGGAACCTCCACAGGTTTCGTGAAGTCGCTCTCGGAAAGCAAGCGTTACGGTCGGCTCTCCAATGTCTTGAAATACGTGATGGGAGCCGTAATAGCGCTCATCGGAATCTACCTCATCTACACAGCCCTTTAGAAGGAGACGGTATGGCATCCAAGGGAAAAGGTACGATGGCGAGGCTCGGAGCGTTCGACCGCCTGCTTACGCTTTGGATATTCCTGGCAATGGCGGCAGGCGTCGGCATCGGGGCCGCCTTCCCGGGCGTCTCCGACGCGCTCGACTCCATGAGCGTCGGGACAACGAACATCCCCATCGCCGCCGGGCTCATCCTCATGATGTACTCGCCCTTGGCGAAGGTCCAGTACTCGAAGATGCCGGAGGTCTTTAGGGACAAGAGGCTCCTTGCCCTCTCCCTTCTGCTCAACTGGGTGGTTTGCCCCATCCTCATGTTCGCCCTCGCGCTCATCTTCCTGAACGATGCCCCCGCCTACATGAGCGGCATCATCATGATCGGGCTCGCCCGATGCATCGCGATGGTGCTCGTTTGGAACGAGCTCGCGGGAGGCGACAACAACTACGCGGCCGGGCTCGTGGCGGTGAACGCCGTATTCCAGGTCCTCTTGTACGGTCCCATGGCTTGGTTCTTTCTGGCCGTGGCAGCGCCCGCGTTCGGGGTTCAGGCGGCCATGGTCGATGTGTCCATGTGGGAGATCGCCCAGAGCGTGCTCGTCTACCTCGGCATCCCGCTTGTGGCGGGAGCTATCACGCGCGGCCTTTTCGTGCGCACTAGAGGGGAGGATTACTTTGAAAAGAGGGTAGTTCCGAAAATATCGAAGATCACGCCCGTCGCCCTGCTATTCACCATCGTCGTCATGTTCTCGCTGAAGGGCGATATGATTGCGCAGTTGCCGCTTGACGTGCTGCGCATTGCGATACCTCTCGTCGTCTACTTCGTCGTGACGTTCTTCGCGAGTGCTTGGCTGGCGTACCGGCTGGGTGCGGACTACCCTCGCATGGCATATCGCCTTCACTGCCACGGGCAACAATTTCGAGCTGACCATCGCTGTCGCCGCAGCGACGTTCGGGCTGGCATCGGGAGAGGCGTTCGCCGCCGTGGTCGGACCCCTCATCGAGGTTCCTGCGCTCATACTCCTCGTGAACGCGTCCCTCGGGCTTGGAAAGAGATGGTACGAGGGTACCGGGCGCGGCCGGGGACAGGGTTCCGATTCTCAGGGACTTGACCAAAAGCGACGGATGAAGGAGCATATTTAAATCTATCAATAGATGTGAACCATGGGGGTTGATGATGAACACAGAGGAAGCGGCACGCGCGTTCAAGGCCCTTGGCGACGAGAACCGCTTGCGAATCGCAAGGATCGTCGCCGAGAGGGGCGATGTGTGCGCCTGCCGTCTTCTCGACGAGCTCGACATGACGCAGCCCACTCTCTCCCACCACATGAAGCTGCTCCGGGACTGCGGCGTGGTGAAGGCAAGGAAGGAGGGGCGCTGGATGCACTACTCGCTGAACCGGGAAGTCGCCGGCGCGCTTGCCACGTTGCTGGAAGAACTGGGGTAGCGCCAGCAACTATTCCGTCGATGATAAAGCCGCCTCGGCCCTGTTAGCCATAGCCTTCGAGCTGAGCAAAGACGTGTTGACCGACAAGGACACAGAGATTTCACCACGGGGCGGAATAGTTGGATCATGCGGGAGAAATAGCTGCGCGGATGGATGCCGTGCGCGAAAGGCGCGGCATCAGCGTCGCGGAGCTTGCGCGCCGGGCCGGAATCGACGGCAAGAGGCTCTGGTACGTCCTGAGGGGGAACAGAACAATGAGGGCCGATGAGTTCGTCCGACTATGCGCGGTGCTTGATTTGGAAATATATCATTTCCTTACAAGAGCCCAGGCAAAGGAGCTGAGGGCCAACAAGATACGGTCAGGCGGAGAGTGGCAGCGTGCCAGTGAGGTCAGGAATACGCTAAAGGGCGATTCGTGCGAACGCTGATCGGCTCGTCCATGAAAAAGCCCTCCGACCCGAAGGTCGGAGGGCTCGCCCCTCGCGATCGAGGCCAGGAGGTCTAAGCGGCCTCCGGGAGGGTCTGGAGATCGGCCCCGGTCGGGATGCCCACTGCAGCTCGCGGCTGCAGCTGCTCGATGGCTCCGCCGAGGGCGTTCAGATGGTGGCGTATCATCGCCCGGCTGTCGCCCATGACGAGCATCGCGATGTTGTCGAAGCGTACCGCCATATCCACAGCGTCCTCGTGCTCGGCGAACCATGCGAGGGCGACCATCTCGCGGCGCTCACGGACGCCTGCGCTGCATCGCTCGGTCGGGAACCCCTTATCGGTGTCGCGGCGTGCGCTCACGTCCACGAACACGATGGCGTCCCCGTCCTCGGCGATCACGTCGCACGTCCCGGCTGGGCACTTCCAGGCGGTTTCAAGCACGGTGTAACCGCAGTGCTCCAGGTAGCGGCTCGCCGCCTTCGTCGCCTTGTCGTTCAGATTGCTCATGGTAGACCTCCTAAGTCTATTCGGCCGGGCCCTTTGCCCCGCCTCGTGACCCGTCTGCCGTCCGAGGTTCGGGTGCCCGCGCAAGGGAGGAAGCGAAACCCGGAAGGGCTTGAGTTTTCCGGAGGTCTTGGAAGGAAGTGCCCCTGCGGGAAAGTTTTCGCGGCCCTTGCGCGGGCGCGCGGTTCTCGGCGAGCATGCGGGACTGGAGGCGGGAGGGGCTGACCGGATGCGGAGGTCGGCCATGCGGGATGAAGGGCAGCGTAGGAGAGCGGCTTCTCGAAGGCTAGGGCGAGAGAGGCAAAGAGAAAACCCGTCGACCGGATGGCCGACGAGCTTCGATGGAGTTGCGAGCGCTCAGGCTGCGGGCTGCTCGACTCGCGGGCGGATGCGGGCCATATCGCCGTGGACGTAGTTGTTGCAGTTCCACGAGAAGTCGCCGTCGTGGTCGTAATGGGCTACGTACGGCATGTCAGGGTAGACGATCTTCTTCCTGCCGTTCGGAGCATCGACCTCCACCGCGATGCGGTTGCCGTTCGGTTGTCCGAAGCCGACGACCGGGAAGGTCTCCCACTTGCCGCGCACGCTGTCGTACATCCACACCTCGTCACCGACCTGAAGCTCGCTTGCCGGAACCTCCACCGAGTCCAGGAGCTCGCCGAGGCGAAGCTCCTCGGGCATGGAGGCGTCGAAGGCGCGGAGCATGTCATCGAACTTGTGCCAATCTTCCTCCTCGGAGGGCCCGAAGGAGCGCATCCCGACGGGGTTCCAGTCCGAGTCGTACTCCGTCCGCAGGTGGTCGGCGATGTGCCAGCCCTCGATGACGTAGATGCCGTTGTCGCCGGGATCCATCTGCCGGTCGGTGGTGTAGGCTCCGACGCCGAGCGAGAGGGAACCTCCGAAGAAGTTGCCCATCACCTGGCAGATGCGGGCGAAGCCGTACTCGTCCGAGCTAGGCGCCCGGTAGCCCTGCAGCTCGCAGTACTTGAGCAGCGGCTCTACGGTGTCGCGGCTGCCGTTCCAGTGCAGGTAGACGCCGACCTTGCGCTCCGGCGTGGTGATGACCGCTCGATTTCCCATGATGACCTCCTGGTGTTCGCGGTGCCCCTCCTTTAGGGGCGCCTCCTTGGGTCGGCGACTGCACGGGAAGGCGTCCGGGCGCAAGGGGGAAAGCGAAAACCGCAGGCCTGAGCTTTCGGTCACGAGCGTGGTCTTTCAGCGGAAGGTTTTTCGCGGCCCTTGCACCAGGGCACCGTCCCGTGCAGCCTGCGCCCAAGGTGGATGCACCTGGAGGGAGGGGCTGATACCAGGAGGCGGTCTTGGGAGCGGCGTCGCCCGTTCGGGGCACTTCATCGGCGGAGCCTGCCTGCAAGGGCAACGGACAGAAGCTCGCTCGCGCCCGAGTCGATGGAGCCCGCGCCGCCGAAGCGCTCGCGGACGCGCTTGCACTCCTCGGGTGAGATGTCGCGGCTTCCTCCCGTCTCGGGGTCGAACCCGGTGAACACCATGTCGCCGAACACGATGGTGAAAAGATCGCCTTCGCGAACCGGCGTCCTGAAGTCGAGCTGGCTCAGGAACCCGGCGTCCTCCATGGCCTTTGTGGCGTAGACCGCACGGTTGGCGTCGAGGAAGGTCGCGCCGAGCGCCCCCTCCTCGTTGCAGTAGCCCGCGGGCGCGTCGTCGAAGAGCCAGGGAAGCGGCTCTATCAGGCCGCCGACGCAGCCTTGGAGCGCCTTGAGGAAGCTGCCGTTCTCGTCGGCTTCGAGGGTCTTGAACTCGGGCTCGCGGCCCACAGGCACGACCATCACATCGAGCGTTCGTTTCATGTCGGTACCTCCTTGTCGGTGGAATGAGAAGAGAAGGGGCCGCCCGACCCGTGGCTGGGGCCGGGCGGCTGGAAGGCATGTCAGGCCGCCTTCGCCAGGGCCGGGTCATCGGCATCGTCCTCGTCCACGTCGAAGGGTGGCTCCTCAAGGGGCTGCTCGTCGGCGTCGAAGGGAGGCTCGCCGTCCGTATCGGTCTCGGCATCGCCCTCGCCGAAGATATCCTCCTCGTCCTCGGCAGCGAAGATCCCGTGGAGGTGGTCCATCAGGTCGCGCTCCTCCTCGGAGAGCTCGTACCCTGCGGGCATGAGCACGTCGTCCATGAAGGATACGAAGCCGAGCAGGTCGTCCACGTCGTAAGACCAGGGTTCATAGCCGCATTTGAGGGTGCGGTCGGGAACACTGGGCACGCAGGCCGGGATGGTGCGCATCAGGATGAACTGGTCGAGCGCCTTTCCGCGCGGCTCCTTGAAGCCCTCCCAGGCGTCGTCGGGCTCGCACTCGTAGCAGGCCTCGAAGGTCTCGTGGACCCACTGGCGCAGCTTCGACTGGCCTTTGGCCGGGAACTTCGGGTAGACGGACTTGGCGAACTCCGCGATACGCCCGTCCATGGCCTCTAGCGTCGCCTTGCGCCCGAGGTAGGCCTCTGTCTCCGCGATCTCCTCGGGAGTGGGCTGGTAGTCGTGGGACTCGTCGTCGCAGTAGAAGGTGGTGTCGGCCCCTTCGCCCCAGGCCTGGGGCTTCACGACGGCCACGAGGCCGGGATGCCCGCACTCGCCGTTGCATCCGTGGTAGCCCTCGCCGAGGGAGTCCTTGTCGACCACCTTGACGCCGAGCGATTCCAGCCGTGTCGTCTCCTCCTCGGCGGCCGCGCGGGCCCGTGCCTTGCGGCAGATCGCCTGGCGGTCCCAGAAGCTCTTCTTGGAGAGCACGGCCACCACGTCATCCTCGGTGAGCACGTCGTCGTAGTCGCCCATGAGGGCCACGGCCTCGAAGTCCAGGTTCACGGCGTCCACGGGCACGACCTTCGTGCCCCGCACGTAGGACTCGGCCTTGTCCTCGGGGATGTCGGCGCTCACGGCCGCGTCCGCGACCGGCACTCCCAGCGAGAGCATCGTCTGGATGCCGCGCCCGTGCTCCGCCTCGGTGAGCTCCTTGCGGTGGTTGTTCTCGGCGTTGAGGATCTGCGCGATCCTGGCGTCGTCCCAGCCGTCCATCACGTAGGCGTCGGCCTCTTCGAGTCCGAGCGACCTCATGGCGGCGGTGCGCCGGTGCCCTGCGACGAGCTGGTAGGCCTCGCCGTCGGCCACCACGATGAGCGGCGTGATCTGCCCGTTCACCTCGATGCTGCGAGCGAGCCCGGACACATCGCCCAGACCTTCACGGTTCTGATGCTTGCTCTCGATGCACGAGGAGAGCGGAATCTTGGTCGTTTCCATTTCTCTTGACCTCCTTTTGGGGTTGCGGCCCGCCCCTTTTGAGCGGGCCTTGTGCCCGTATCACCGAACGGGGTTCGGACGGCGCGCAAGGGGGAAATGCGAAACCCGTCAGGGCTTGAGTTTTCGGGAGGTTCTGGAAAGTCTTTCCTGACTGAAAAGTTTTCGCGGCCCTTGCGCGTAGCCCGGTTCCCGGCCGAGCATGCGGGCGCATAAGGCCGCTGGGGCGAGGATGCGGCAAGGAGGTCGGAGCGAAACGACAGACCAACACCGCTCGATGCGGCGATGTCATGCAAACGGGAACGTATGGTATCGAGACGGTGCGCTGGGCGATAGAATGGAGTGAACCAGAAAGGTCGCTGCATGAATCTAACTAAGCTCGAAACATACAAGGAGAATAACCGCCTCAAAGCCAAGGCCGCGCAAGGACAGTAACTAGGAGGCTGTCGAGCTAGGAGATGTCGACAAGATGCTCGATGATTTCCGGAGTGTCGCATACAGCGCCGACAAGCTGTCTTATTGTGAAGCGTCCGACAGGGATGCGCTAATCGCAGAGAACCCGTAATCAGCGAATAGGTGAACCCTGGCGAGTCGGCGTCTTGCTGTCCTATGCAGTTTGCTATAACGGCAATGATGTCGGTTATGTCGGAAATAATGTCGGTAATGGGGCCAAAGCGGCCCAATAACAAGAGCTGCATCTCACGCAGACAATTCGAAGATCAGTGTGTAGAGCACACAGACAGCTCAGGAACGAGCAAGCGACATATATTGAGCGAATCATGGCAACGTTTCGTGAAGTAAGGGTTGCTTGCGAAGTGAAGTGACTTTGCCTTGAGGGAAATGCTGGACGCGTCTGGCAAATTGGCCGATGGCCTGTTGGAATGTTGCTCGCAATCGTACTTAGCTCTTGAATAATGCAGAATAGGGATGTATAATCCAAATAAATCAGAAATTTCTTCTGAAAAGATTTGTTAATAATGCATTACTCGGACATAAGGAGAAGCCCGATGTTCTGCCAATTCACATTCGACAACTTCCGCTCATATCGGGATGAGACGACATTCGACATGCAAGCTTCCTCCATGAAGGAGTTCAAAGAGTCCTTGATCGTTGACGAGAAGGATGGACAAGCGTTTCTTCCAGTGTCAGTTATATTCGGTCCGAACGCTGGCGGCAAGTCCAATTTGTTTCTTGCGATGCATAGGATGTTCGACGCTGTCTCATATCTGATCTACCTTCTCTCCCGTAAAGATGAGGTGACGAAGGACGTTCCACGACCCAAGGTTAAGGGCACCGACGCATTTCGTTTTGACGATGTGCACCCGAACGAACCTTCCGATTTCGAGGTCTACTTCAGGACGAAGGGTCAGGAGTTTCGCTACAGGCTCTCTTTCGACACAGAAGGGATTACCTCTGAGAGCTTGACAAGGAAGAACGTTGGCGGGACGAGAACCGCTATGGTATTCGAGAGGACAGGGGACGAGGTTGAGTTGGGGTCCGTGCTCAAGCGCGCCAGAGCCAATACGTCGTTCAACTTCGATATCCCCTATCTTTCTTTCCTTGCGTTGAACTATGACATCGAGTTCGTTGATATGGCCGCAGAGTGGATCGCCTCGACGAGGTTCATCGACTTCGACTTCCGCTTTGAAGAGCTCATCCTTGAGAAGATGCTTGAGCAAGAGGACGAAGACATCATCGTCGGCATCCTCAAAGCAGCCGGAATAACCATTGACGGCTTCCGAGTCGAGGGCGATGAGGATGACTTCGAGAACAGGCGCGTCTGGGTTCGCCATATCGTGAACGGGAACGCCTACGAACTCCGCCTCAACAAGGAATCCGCCGGAACGCGCAAGATGATGAGCATGGCGGTCGCGCTCGACGACGCACTGAAAAAAGGAAGCTTGCTTGTCATCGACGAGCTGGATTCCAAGCTCCATCCAAAACTGCTCAGGTTTATCATCATGCTCTTCCAAGACCCTGACATCAATCGGAACGGCGCACAGCTCGTGTTCACCTCTCAGGATGTCAGCATAATGCGAAATGATGTATTTCGCCGCGATGAGATTTGGTTTGCAGCGCGTGATGAGGACGAGGCGAGTGTTCTCTGGTCACTGTCCGATATTCACGAGCCGAACGGCAACCTCGTGAGCAAGAATGCAGCTTTCGATAGACAGTATCTCTCAGGTAGATATGGGGCCGATCCGATACTCGACCGCCTTCTCTACTGGGAGGAGGATTAGGTATGGCACGAGGCCGAGCGAAGGGCGAGTGGCGAAAGCCAGGACGGCGTCAAGGCTATCGAGTCTTGGCGCCGAGCGGCACCTTATCGTCTGCGAAGGAGAGAAAACAGAACCGCTTTACTTTCAGGGCATGCGCGATGCGTTGAAGCCAGAGTTCAGGAACCGTATCCATATCGTCGTGAAGGGTACAGGCCTGCATACTGTCGATTTGCTTGACTACGCGCTCAGAGAGAGCAGGCTGTCGGGTGGCTATGATCATGTTTGGCTGGCTTACGACCGGGACGATTTCGACCTTCGCGAGTTCGACTCCGTAGTGGATAAATGCGCTCAAAGCTCCGATGAGACGACGGCATTCCACCCCCTGTGGTCGAACCCGTGCGTCGAGGTCTGGATGCTTCTGCACTTTGGCTATACGACTGCCGAAATGACGTCGGCCGAAGCAATCTCAAGAGTAGATGTCACGTTTCAACGTGAGCTGAATCACCCGTATTCGAAAACAGGCGTGGGTTTGTTCAAGGAGCTGCAAAGTCGTATGCATCTTGCCGAGTCGAATGTCGAACGTCTGACGAGGTGGCACGAGGAACAGGGAATTAATCTTCCTTCGAGAATGAACCCTTGCACGACGCTCCCTGCGATTACGACGATGCTTACCGACTACATTGGGGGGAGCGAGTCTAATGCCTAGGGATCCAATCAATCACAAGCATATCCCGCTTTTGTGGGGCAAGGCGGCTGGGTGCTGCGAACTTTGCTCCAACCCGGTTTACGAGGAGGGATTGTTAAGGCAAGAGGGAAATTACTCCAATATAGCCCACATCAATGCGGCTAGTCCCGGTGGGCCAAGATATGACGCGGAGCAAACGCCACAAGAGCGTGGAGCGGTAGACAACCTTATGCTTCTTTGCCGCGCGTGCCACAAATTGATAGATGACAATCCAGATGACTTTTCTGCCTCGATGCTAAGAGCGGCAAAAACCGAGCGCGAACAAGCCATAGCATCCCTTATGGAAGGACTAAAACAAGAAAAATGCACAGTATTGAAATATCTCGTTCCATTTGGTGAGTCCAATTTCAGCATAAGCGATACCGAGTGGAAAAGAGCATTGTTTTCGCGTCGCCTTACCTTTAGCGGCAATCATGCATTTGACCTTAATCGTTCGGGAGAAAACGCACGGGATGCCAGCAGGATCCCCGCACTTGCTGAAAGCCTCGAGGTCAATATCGCGAGGTTTAGAGAACTTGAATATGATCCAGGGCCAATCGCAGTTTTCGCTCTGGCGCCACAACCACTGCTAATAAAGCTCGGTTGCCTGCTGGGAGACGAAACAGAACTGATTGTGTTCCAGCGCAGCCGTACTGAAGGAAAATGGTGCGGCAATAATCACGCTTCTGCTCCTACGTTCGAGTTCAAGACTCATTTTTGCTCCGATGGAGCATCTGAAGCAGTACTCATACTGGCAATAAGTGGCGCAGTGGATGAAAGAACGCTTCCCGTTGACATACGCGACCTTGCACTGCCGACTTTCGAGATAACAGTGCCTTCAGCGGAGGTCGGCGCAGCCGATCATTCGCTAGCAGCAGAAACGTTCCGATCTTTTGCAACCGATACGCTGTATCGCATACACCAAGAGAATCCTGGTGTTCGATCGCTGCGCATCTTCCCTGCTATGCCAGCCTCTCTCAATGTTGTTTTTGGTGCAGCCCTAAACACGAACGTAATTCCAAGATACGTCGTCTACGAAAAGCGAGATGGCGTTTTTGCAAAATCCCTTACGATTGGAGAAAAAGATGAACCGAGATAATGAAGCTTTAAATTTGATCATGTCTGAACTTGCCGATGAGCTGAACATCTCCGAAACTATGGAAAAGAAGGCTGTTAGCGGGTATGAGAACGTTGGCTCTTGGCTTGACTCGGACGACTTCGATACGCGGACAGTCGTTTATCCACAGGGTTCGTTTGCCCTCGGCACGGTGATTAAGCCATTGAGTGGCGATGACGAGAAACATGAGTACGATATCGACCTTGTATGCTACATGCCTGAAATGGAGAACAACACAGCAGAGGAGGTTAAGAGATCCGTTGGCGAACGCCTGCAAGAGCATAAAGGGCACGCCGACAAACTGGACGATGAGGGAAAGCGCTGTTGGACCTTGCATTATGCGGGATTTCATATGGACATACTTCCTTCTACGACAGCACAGAAAAGCGAAGGTGGTCCCTATCCGGAAGATGCTCTTCGCATTACGGAAAAAGGTCCCCAAGGCGCATATTCCTTCCGTTCCAGCAATCCAAAGGGATATAAGAAATGGTTTGAGGGCCGAATGGGTCGCACATTGAACGAGGAGCGCTCGCGCGTTGCCGGTAAAATAACTTGCTCAGTCGAAGAAGTTCATCTCTATCAGGCGAGAACTACGCTCCAACGTGTTGTACAAATCCTCAAACATCACAGAGACGTCATGTTTGAGAATGACCCAGAAATTGCTCCTATTTCGATCATCCTAACCACATTAGCTGCAAGAGCATATGATCAATCTGAAGGTGTATTCGATGCACTTTGCCACATCCTTGCACATATGGATGAATACGTCGAGAATAGAAATGGGATATGGCATATCGACAATCCTGTCGCGCCTGGAGAGAACTTTGCTGACAAGTGGGAGTTGGAGCCAGCGAAAGCACAGGCGTTTTTTAGATGGCTCGAAGCAGCACGATCCAGTCTTGTGACAGACTTGATTGCCGCTAACGGGCTCGACGAACTTGCTGTCGTAATGGAAAAATCTCTCGGAAGCGTTTATCCTAAGCGGGCTATAGGTAAATACGGCGCCTCCCTTAACGAGAGGCGTAGGGAAAATAGACTTTTTTCGACAGCAGGAGGTCTTAGCGCGATAGCTGGCTCCACATCAAAAGTGGTGCCTAATCATTCATTCTACGGACGAGGTTAGAATGAGATTGCGAGGGTCTAATGCCAAGCCGCTTGTTGTTCAACTCCAACGACTGCTTACTCAATACCCAGAATCATCAGGAGAGGTTTCTCGCTCAAAACTAACATGGCGGTGTAGATTACGTCCGCAGAGTGTAACTGACACCTACCTCTTCGAGATTGAATATCGCCTAGGGAGAAAACCAATTGTGTACGTCTCTGAAGGACGATTGGCAATCGAACAGAACTTGGACAGCGTCCCCCACCAATACGGTGTGCTTGACGATGGTCGTATCCAAGCTTGTCTTGATAGGTACGACTGGAATAAAACCATGTTTTTAGCGGACTCTGTTGTTCCTTGGGCGATGGAATGGGCTCTTTACTATGAAATATGGTTGGTGACAGGAACGTGGCAAGCAGATGAGGCTCCGCATAGAGTCGGCTCTCCCAAGAATCCGTAATCATGCATTTATGTGTTGAGCTGTATCCCTGCAGCGATGGCCGGTATTTGAGTTGGCGACTCAACAGGAAGTCGTCCCCAAACTTTCCTTTCAGAGTGAGGGTTATGTTGCGATTGGTCTCACCACTATTAGGCCTGTTCCAGGACCACATCGAGACTGCTTGCGCAGGTCTCCACGATGCAGCGGATGGCGGCAAGCTCGGCGGGAGTTATTTGCTCATTGTCAGCCTTGTCTTCCAGCATTTTCAAGAGGGATGCAGCGCCTCCCAACTTCTCCGATGAGCGAACCATAACATTGACGAGCTCTTTGGAGGGGGCGTAATCTTCATTCGCTGCCATAGGGGCCACCTTTCCATTACGAAGGATAGGATGATGGTAGCCCCTAGGAATGTCAGATGAGAGGCATCCACCTCAGTTGTCACGCTGTTGGGAATTGAACACCAAATACCCAAAACGGCAGATGCCCCTCTGTCCGGTATTTGGTGTTCGTATTCAATTTAGCGTGACTCTCTTATTATAAACCGCGCCATATCCTCTCGAAGGGCACTCACAGGTTAAGCAGACGTGCTTCGCGGTGAGGGCCCGTCACATGAACCTGAACACGGCGCGGAACAGCCATTTAGCGAACCTCCAAATCGTTTTCATGCAATGATCCTCCTTCCGTATGGGTCGAAGTCGTCTCCGGCGGCCTCTTGGCGAAGCTCTTCGAGTTCGGCTTGCGCGCTAGGCCCTCTGAAGAGGTCGAATATCTTCAGGTAGCGGTCGTGGCGCTCTTCGCATGCCGCGAGATAGCGCTTGTATGGGCCGTCCTCCTCGCATGCCGCGAGCACCTTCTCCTCTGGCGGGAGCGTCCCGCCCATGGCGAGCTGCGAGCGGATGACGCTTCGGCGCGTCTCGACCTTGCGCCAGAGCTTCGCGAAGTCGGGGTCGGCCTGCGCGAGCCCAGGCATATCCAATGGCTCGCCGTCTGCGTCGAGCAGGTCCGGTGGTATCGGCTCGTCGGCGTAGGCTGAGAGCCCTCCCTCCCCTTCGAGCCACTGCGCGAGGTTCTTGGCGAGCGTCGCGTCGTCGCCGTTGCGCAGCCAGTAGCTCTTGGCGTAAGCGGCATAGGCCTCGATGATGTGCTCAGGCGCGAAGCCCTGCGCTACCCTTCGCTCCCAAGCCGCCAGGCAGTCGCGCTTGAAGCGCAGCGACGCGACCGGCTTGATGGACATGGCGCACAGCCGCTCGAAGGCCTCCGGGAACTCGCCCTTCCGGTATTCCCTGAAACCCTCCTCCCGCCTCTTCGCTTCCTCGCCGCTCTCGTCGGGGGGATAAGAGGGGGGTTCTTTATCGGATTCAAGCCCTTTATCGGATGAGTGATTTATAGAGGCCGATTCCCCAGATGTGGCTTTCCCAGATACGGGTTTTCCCGTTCTGGTCTCGACCTGGGAACTCTCGTCGGTTTCGCCTGTTTCTCCGATGCTCGGAGATGCGAGCTCCACTTCCACGTTGGCGGCAGGCTCGCGGGTGAACTCGGAGAGTATGGCGAAGCCGTCCGCCTTGAGCTCCGCGGACACCTCCCCGTGCATGGCGGGGTCGTCGAGCGTTATCCAGGTGGCCTCCTCGGCCTTGAGGAAGCGCCCGTTCACGCTCCGCTTTCGGGCGCGGATGATGTAGCCGGAGGCCTCAAGCTCCCTGATGCCTGCCGTCACGGCGTCCACCCCGTCGCGCACGAGCGAGGCAAATCCCTTGACGGTGAACACCCACTCCGGGTTGTTCTCAAGCGAGCGTATCTGGCAGTAGATCCCCTTGGCCTTTGCGGAGAGGCCGTGGTCGAAGAAGATGGTGTTCTCAACGAAGGTGAACGACCCCTTTCCGCGGTGCATCACGTTGCCCATCATGCACCGCCCTGCCAGCCGCGCCGCGCCTCGGCCTGCTCAAGTAGCTCCAGGGCGCGCACGATGCGGCTCTCTATCTCGTCTTTGGTGGCGCTCGGCCTGAAGAACCGGGCGATGCTCTTCCTCGGTATCTTGAACTGCTCGACCTGGTTGGGCTTCTCCTCCTCCATGATGGAGCGCACGAGGGCGGATGTGAGCGAGCCATCCTTGGCGTATCGCTTCATCTTGACCGTCTGGGCGTGGGAGGGCGTGCACGCTTGCGCTTCCATGGCATCGAAGAGCCATGCCTGCTCCTCTTCCGAGAGGTGGCTCACCTCGACGGCTGGGAGCATCTTCATGCGCCCCTCGTCCACGAGCGCGAGCAGTTCGGGGATGAGGCGGGTCAAGCGTATGAAGCGCTGCACCTTGTCCTTGCTGACCCCAAGCTCCTCGGCAAGAATGTCTCGTGACCACCTGCCGCTCGACTTCTGCGCAACTTGCGCAGAAGTAAGGTCGGTGCGCTGCCCCTGGTGCTTCATCGCCTCAAGCCGCATCGAATAAGCGAACGCCCGCTCGCTCGGCAGGATGGTCTCCCTTTGCAGGTTCGAGTCCACCATGGCGATGACGGCCTCGTCGTCGCCCATGCTCCTCACGATGCACGGGACGCTCTCCAATCCTGCGATCTCGGCAGCCCTCTTCCTGCGATGCCCGCTCACAAGCCCGTAGCGCTCCGCGCCCGACGCGCGCACCGTCAGCGGCACGAGCACGCCGTTCTCTGCGATGCTCTCGGCGAGTCGTTCCATCTCCTCGTCGTCTTTCACATGGAAGGGATGTCCGGGAAAGGGGTCTATGAGCGCGAGCTGAATCTCCGTAACGCCCTCAAGGGTCGCGTTGTCGCGCTCGCTTTGGGACGTGAACAAATCGTCCACTGTGGGTAGCTCTATGGGCGCTCTCTTCCTAGCCACGGTCAAGCACCTCCTCCGCAAGCCTCTCGAAGGCGCGAGCCACCTTCCCGTCCCCGTCGTAGGAGAAGACGCTCATACCGGCTGCAGGTGCTTCCGCCGCCGAGACCGCGCGGGGGATGACCGTATCGAACACCCTGTAAGTGCTCCCGTATCTCTCACGTATGGTCTGCTCGATCTCGTGCGCGAGGTTGTTGCGGCTGTCGGAGAGCGTCACGAGGATGCCCTCCACTTCGAGAGAAGGGTTGATCTGGCGGCGCACGCGCCCGACGGTCTTCAAAAGCCCTGTCATGGCGGAGGCGGGAAGATATTCGGCCGACACAGGCACGAGCACGCTGTCGGATGCCACGAATGCGTTCACGGGAATGATGCCGAGCGTAGGTGCGCAGTCGAAGATGATGAAGTCGTAGTGCGCCTTGAGCGGGACATCCACATGTTCACAAGCTGCTCGCGCGACATAGCCATCAGGATGGGCATCTCCATTCCGGCGAGCTCGATGTTGGCGGGCATGAGGTCGACGCCCTCGTCGTGCGAGAGGATGCCCTCACGGGGGTCGAGGACGGCGCCCTCAATCATCGCGTTCAGATGGTTGGCGAGCGTCGGTGATTCTAGGGCATCGGGGTCCTTCCAACCGAGCGACTTGGTGAGGTCGCCCTGCGGGTCGGTGTCCACGAGCAAGACGCGCTGGCCGTTCCTGGCGAGCGCCATACCCAAGCTGAGGGTGGTGGCCGTCTTGCCGGTGCCGCCTTTTTGGTTGGCAACGGCGATGGTTCTGCATGGCATGGTGCATGCACCTCCTTCTGCGGTTCCCCGCATCAGGAGGTCAGATCGGCTATTTCAGAGAAGAACGCAGGTTTCGCAAATGCCCGAAAGACGGGATGGGCGCGGGACGGAGACGGGAAAAATCGGCGTTTCGTCGTCGGTTGAATTGCGAAGCCAGCCGAACGCCCCGCGGTGAGTAGGCGTTTTCCCAGAT
>ERZ838118.1489-NODE-1489-length-28306-cov-7.999894_pt1 | contig 28306 bp, 25 predicted proteins | sample MGYA00519863_ERZ838118 | MGnify/ENA primary metagenome ERZ838118 (study PRJEB31850, sample SAMEA3708827) | human gut metagenome | biome: human gut; feature: human-associated habitat; material: faeces | place: China | collected 2014 ...
GGCCCTGGAGGCCGGCACGCCGCCCATCGCCGCCGCTGTGGCCTGGGCCGCGGCCACAAGCGAGCTGGAGGAGGCAGGGCTTGCCGCCATCGCGACTCACACCTCGCGCCTGGTCGAGCGCGCCCGGCGCGGCCTGGCCGCGCTGCCCGGCGTCGCGGTGCTCGGGAGCGGCATGCCCGGCCCGTTCACCTCGCTGGCAAGCTTCACGGTGGCGGGGCTGCACCCCCACGACGTGAGCCAGGCCCTGGACGACGCCGGCGTCATGGTGCGGGCCGGCCATCACTGCGCCCAGCCTCTGCACCGGGCCCTCGGCGTGCGAGCCAGCCTGCGCGCGAGTTTTGCCGGCTATTCCACCGAAGAAGACGTCGATGCGCTCGTGGACGCCCTGTCCCGGGCCTTGGAGAACGCGAGATAGAAAGGGGAGACCCGTGCCCGTAACCGTAACCGACCCCTCCATCGGCCAGCGCGCCCGCGCCGCCGCCCATCGCGGCTTCGAGGGCATGGGAGCCGCCGACGGCGAGCGCCGCGTCCTTTCCGCCCGGGGCGACAACCCGTTTTGCGGCGACGAGCTGGAAGTGCGCGCGGTGGTGCGCCGCGATCCCGCGCGCGGGTGGGTGGTGCAGCGAGCCGCCTTCGACGGCTACGCCTGCACGCTGTGCCTCGCGGCCTCCGATGCCCTCATGGAAGCGGCCGAAGGGCAGCCTGTCGCTCTCGTTCGCGCGACGACCTTCGACGACGTCTGCTGCCTGCTCGGCGGCCTGGAAGTGGGCCGCACCCGCAAGGGCTGCGTCGAGCTGCCTCTGACCGTGCTCGGCCGCGCGCTGGCGACCGTGGTAGAATGACCGCGGATTGAATGTGACGGATCGTCAACGGATCGCGTGACGAGTCGTCGTCGAATCACCTGGCGAAGGGGGAGCGATGGGGGCGAGGGAAGGTATCGTCGGTCGCGAGGGCGGCTTCGTGCTCTTGCCGGCGAAGGTGAGCGCGCCGGATCCGGATGCGTTCGCGGTCGCCCGTCCGCGGGCACAGGCTCGCTTCGCCGGGGCCTGGGAGCGCCCTCTCACTACCGTGGTGGCCCCTGCCGGTTTCGGCAAGACCACGGCCTGCGCCGCCTGGGCCGCCGGAGCGGAACACCCCGTTGCCTGGTGCTCGTTGGATGAGGATGACGCCGAGCCGTCCCGCTTCTGGTCGGTGATACTCGCAGCGCTGGAAGGTGCCGGCGCGCTGCGCGGCGCGCCTTTCGACCCGCTCGATGTCGCTTGGGCGGACGGTGCCGAGGCTCATCGCGCCATCTCGCTGCTCGTGCTGGCGCTCTCCGATGGGGGCGAGCCGGCGGCTTTGGTGCTTGAGGATGTCCACGAGGTTCAAGATGCGCCGCTCGTGTCCGAGGGTCTCGTCTTTTTCGTGCGCCACCTTCCCGCCAACGCGCATGTGGTCGCGACGTCCCGAGTGCCGCTGCGCCTGCCCTTGGCGAAGCTGCGCGCGGCGGGCAAGCTGGGGGAAGTGACCGAGGCGGATCTGCGCCTGACCCCGGATGAGCAAGCGGCGCTGCTGGCGGCCGAGGGGGTTGAGCTCGGGCCCGAGGACGTCCGCCGTCTTGGCGAGGCAACCCAGGGCTGGCCCGCCGCCTGCCGCCTCGTGGGCCTGCGCTGCACCAGCGGCGACGTGCGCGATGTGGCCTCGGCGTTGGCCGGGGCGCAGGAGAGCGTACAGGAATACCTGTTCGAGGAAGTGCTCGACGCTCTTCCCGCCGAGCTGCTCGACTTCATGGTGGCCACGAGCACGGTGGACTCTTTCTCGGTGGCCCTGGCCGCCGCGCTGACCGATCTTGCCGTCACAGAGGCGAGGAAACATCTGGATGCCGCCATCGATCGGGGGCTGTTCATCCAGCGCACGGTTGGCGCTGACGGCGAGGGCTGGTACCGCTATCATTCCCTGCTCCGCGAGGCGCTTCTATCGCGCTTGAAGCGGCTGCCCGACGACGGCGCGCGCAGGCTGGCGCTGCGGGCCCGATCCTGGTACCTGGAGCACGGCTACGACGATGCGGCGGTGGGGCAGTCTTATCAGCTGCGCGATTGGGACGGTATCTGCGAGATCATCCAGGCGCGTTGGAAGGCGCTCTTCATGAACGACGACAACGGGACGGTGCTGCGCTGGGCTTCGCTGCTGCCGTCTCATGTGCTGGAAGAGCGTCCGTTCATCTGCGCCGTGGCGGCCATGCCCTCGGCCGCCGCCGGCGACGAGGCGCGGGCCCGCGAACTTCTGCAGAAGGCCATGCTCGCCCTGCGCGGCGACGAGGACTTTCTCTTCGCCTTCTGCGTCAGCCAGAAGGCCCTCATCAGCGCCATGGCGGGCAAGCGCGATGAGACCATTGCCTGCGCCGATAAGGCGTTGCGCTTTTTGCCCGAGGACGAGGATTACCTGCGGGCCATGATGATCCAGGTCATGGCAGGGGCGCTGTGGCGCACCGACCCTTTGGCAGCGAAGGCGGGTTTCGCGGAGGCGCTGCCTCTCCAGGAATCGCTCGGCAACCGCAACGTGTTGTGCTCGGCTTTGGCGAACCTGTCGGCGCTGTCGGCCGATGTGGGCCAGCTAGGCGAGGCGGAGCGCTACGGACGTCGGGCCGAAGAGCTCTACGACGAGGCTGTCCGCCCGTTGAAGCCCATGCTTTCCTTTGTTTATCGCGCTCGGGCGCTTTGTGCCTACGAGCGCGGCGACGACGAGGCGTTCGAGGCGGCGCGGATGGCCTTCGAGGCCACCGGATCGTCGGGATCGATGAGCGCCCGCAAAGCCGAGCTGTTGGCCGTTCGGGCCAAGATGGCCTATCGTCGGGGCAACCGCGAGGAGGGGCGCGCGCTGCTCGCCGAGGCCATGGCCGTCGATTTCGGCGGCGCCGCCTCCATGGCGCCGTCGCTGCCCATGGTGCGCGACTGGTGCGACGGCGGCTGCGACCGGGCCGCCGCGTTCTCGCCGACGGCCGCCTCAGGTCTTGCCGATCGCCTGTTCGATCTGAGCATCGCCTACGTTCTCAACAACGTGGGCCGCTTCGAGGAGGTGCGCGATCTTGCCGATGCCGTCGATTCGCGCTACTTCTCGCTGCGCATCCGCGCGCTCACCCTCGGTGCGGCCTTCGCCGACAAAGTGGCCCGGCGCTCCGACGCTCTGCGCTGGGTTCGCGAGGCCTACCACGTTGCTAAGGCCCAAGGACTCGAAGTGGCGTTTCTCGAGAACGCGGCGTTCCTCCAGGGCCTGTGCGGCCCCCTGCGCCAAGGGGGGCTCACGTCAGGTCTCCGCGATGCGGAGGAGGCCGCCCTCGACGGCGCCATCGCCGCCGCTATCGAAGGCGCCTGCCGTCCGGCGGCCACGGCGGCCGATGCCCTCACCGAGCGCGAGCTGGACGTGCTGCGGGCCGTGGCCGATGGCGCGTCGGTTGCCGAGGCGGCGCGCGTGCTCGTCGTATCGCGCGAGACGGTGAAGAAGCACCTCGGGAACATCTACACCAAGCTCGGCGTCCACTCCAAGATGGCCGCCGTGGCCCTTCTGCGCGAAGAGGGCACGCTCTAGAACATCGCCGTTCCGAAGATCCCTGCCGTCGCGCAGCGTCTTCGGACGCCCCGGCTGCCGCGCAGCGCCCGTTTACGGCGCTTCTACCCCAAAATACCCCGTGAGCCTACCCCCTTTGCGTAATGTGTCTGCCCCTCCTTCTTCTTATTCTGATAAGCGCCAACAAGGATTATCGAGAAGAAGGAGGAGGAGAATGGCGATGACCGATGTATCTCGTCGCGATTTCTTCAAGGTCGGCGGTATCGCCGGCCTGGCCGCCGGTGTGGCGGGCCTCGGGATCGGCAGCGTGCTGGGCGTGCCGGAGGAGGCCGTGGCGGAAACCGTCACGGTGACGGATTTCGTCTACACCTGTCCGGTATGCGGTCAGAAGACGGCCGACTACGAGAGTCTCGTCGCCCACTTCGAGGAGGCCCATCCCGACGCGAACTGCGGCATTCCCCAGTGCGCCACGCTCAACATCAACGGCAACGAGTTGAAGGTGCAGGTGGAGCCCCAGTGGACCCTGCGCGAGACGCTGCTGAAGGCTTGCGGGCTGCACGGCGGCGCCCGCGAGATGTGCGATCGCGGCGGCTGCGGCAGCTGCACGGTGCTCATCGACGGGGTGCCGGCTCTGGCCTGTACCACCCTGGCCGTCGAGTGCGAGGGCAAGGCCATCGAGACCTCCGAGGGCATCGCCGCCGACGAGTGCTACCGCCCCTTGGTGGAGGCCTACGCCAAGCACGATGCGGCGCAGTGCGGCTACTGCACCCCCGGCCAGTTCACCGTGGCCAAGTACATCATCGAGAAGTGCGGCGAGCCCACCGAGGAGCAGATTCGCGAGGAGCTGGCCGGCAACATCTGCCGCTGCGGTACCTACAGCCGCCATGTGAAGGCCATCACCGAAGCTGCCGCCGCCATCAAGGGAGGTAACTAATGGGAGAGCGCTGCGAGTCCATCCTGTCGGGCGTCAACGACGACCGCACCGACTTCAAGTACGTCGGCACGTGGGATCATCCGGGGCGCCAGTCCTGGGACATGATCTCCGGCGCCGCGCTGTACCCCACCGACATCTGGGAGGAGGGGACGCTTGTGGCCATGGCCCTGCGCAGCCCCTACGGCCACGCGAAGGTGAAGAGCCTGGATGTCTCTGGGGCCGAGAAGGTGGAGGGCGTCAAGCTCGTGCTCACCTACGAGGACGAGGAGCTGGCCGCCATGCCGAAGAGCCGCCCCTCCTACTACGAGTTCGGCGCGAGCCCCTTGCTCGGCGACGAGGCCGAGTTCGAGGGCGACGAGGTGGGGGCCGTGGTCGTCGCCATCAACGAGGAGACCTGCAAGCGGGCGCTGGACGCCATCAAGGTCGAATGGGAGGTGCTGCCCTTCATTCTGGACGCCCGCGAGGCCGCCAAGCCCGGCGCCCCCATCCTGCGTCCCGAGATGAACCCCGACTCCAACATGACCGGCAACACCTTCGGCGCGCCGGTGGAATGGGAGAACGGCAACGTGGAGGAGGGGCTCAAGGCTGCCGACCATGTGGAGACCTTCGAGTACGGCCGCCCCATGTGGAGCCAGTTCCGTTCCATGCCCGCGGCCTACTTCAGCTACTGGGCCGACGATCCGTGGGGCAATCCCGACGGCGAGAAGATGTGCTACGTCACCAACCACGCCCACTTCCCGAGCAACGGCCCCATCGTGTCGGCCTGGATGGGGCTCGGCTCCTACGCCGACAAGTTCCGCGCCCTCACGCCGTACATGGCCTCCCGCTACTGCGATTTCGTCGAGAAGCGCGGCGCCCAGTTCGCGCCGGTGCTCTCCAAGCGCTTGGGCGGGGTGCCCGTGCGGTTCGTCTACACGCGCCGCCAGGCCTTCGACGCGGCGGTTCCCCAGACCTACATCTCCGGTCGCATCGGCTTCAACGACGACGGCACGCTCGTGGCCGTCCAGCAGAGAAACGTGCACCAGTCCGGCGCTCGCGGCGGCTACGGCGACAAGACCCAGGGGCATCTGGTGCTTCCGCCCAACGCCCAGGCGTTCAAATCCACGGTCTGCCCGAACATCTACTCCGACATGGCCTACTACGTCACCAACGGGGCCTGCACCACGGCCGATCCGGGCAAGGACATGTGGGAGCCGGTGAACCTCGCCTTCGCGAAGATCGGCAACGCGCTGGACATGCCCATCACCGACGTCATCATGAAGAACGTAAAGGTGACCGATCCGTCGCTCTCCGCCTGCATGGATGCTGGCAAGGCGGCCTTCAAGTGGGACGAGAAGTGGCATGCGGCTGGCGAGAAGACGCTGGAGGACGGACGGCTCCACGGTGTTGCGGCCCGCGCCTGCTGGTCGATGACCTGGGGCATGATCTCCTACAATATCAACCTACGCATGGGGGTGGACGGCAAGATCTACATGCCCTACGCCGAGGCGCTCATCGGCACCTACTGGCCCGATGCGGTGCAGCTGGTCATCGCCGAGGAGATGGGCATGAAGCTGGAGGATGTCATCGTCTACTACGCTCCCAACTACAACAACTGGCAGCAGGGCGACGCCGCCGACCGCGGATCCACGGCCACCTGGGCGGCCAAGGAGGCGGCCCATCAGCTGAAGGCCCAGATCCTCGCTACGGGCGCGGCCCTGTTCGGTGTGACCGCCGACGAGGTCGATCTGGTGGATTCCATGATTACCCTGAAGGCCGATCCCTCCCAGCAGATGCCCATCGTGGGCATCGGTCAGCTGGCGACCGGGTTCTGCGGCAAGCCCATGACCCCGTTCCAAAATGACGTGGTCCGCACCATGAACGTCGATTTCTGCGAGGTGGCGGTTGATCCGGAGACGGGCCTCGTGGAGATTCTCGACTACGTGGCCGCCCACGACTTCGGCAAGGTCATCCGCCCCTCCTCGGCCTTGGGACAGCTGGAGATGGCGCTCACCATGGCGGAGGGCCGCGCCCTGCGCGAGGAGGTCATCTGGGACGAGGCCACGGGTGTTCTTTTGAACGGCAACATGTACGACTACAAGGTGCCCACCTCTCTCGACCAGCCGATCATCGAGCCGGTGCCGGTGGAGACCCGCATGGGCGGGGGCGCCTACGGCTCGACCGGCGTCGCCCACGCCCACACCAACGCGGGGCTCGTGGGGCTCGCCATCCAGAACGCCACGGGCGGCGACTTCATCACCATGCAGCCCTTCACGCCCGACAAGGTGCTCGCGGTGCTCGCCGCGAAGGGCCAGAACTAAGCGCAAGGAGGACGGATCATGAAGCATTTCAAGCACATGCAGGCGAAAAGCGCCGACGAGGCGGCCAACGAGGCAGCAGACGGCGAAGCCTGGGTGATGGCCGGCGGCACCGATCTTCTGGGAACCCTGAAAGACGAGATCTTCCCCGAGTATCCCAAGACGGTAGTCGATTTGAAGACCATCTCCGGTATGGACGGTATCTCCGAGGACGGCGACGCGCTGCGCATCGGCGCTCTAGCGAAGCTGTCCGATGTGGCCGAGAACGACCTGGTGAAAGCTCATGCTGCCGCGCTCGCTCAAGCGGCGGGGCGCGTGGCGTCGCCGACCATCCGGCATATGGGCACGCTCGGCGGCAACGTCTGCCAGATGCACCGCTGCTGGTACTTCCGCGTGCCCGATGACCGCTTCCACTGCAAGCGCAAGGGCGGCACGGTGTGCCCCGCCCGCGTCGGCGACAACCGCTACCACTCCATCTTTGGTGATGACGGCGGCTGCTTCGCGGCGAGCTCCCATGACACGGCCCCGGCGCTCGTGGCTTTGGGGGCGACCGTGGTGACCACCAAGCGTGAAGTGCCGGCCGAGGAGTTCTTCGGCGCCCGAGGCCATCGCTCCAATGTTTTGGAAGACGGCGAGGTGGTGCGCGAGTTCGTCGTGCCGAAGGCCTCCAAGAGCGCCTTTGAGAAGTTCGCCCTGCGCAAGTCCATCGATTTTCCGGTGGTGAACTGCGCTGTGGCCCAAGATGCCGACGGCGCCACTCGCGTGGTGCTCGGCGGCGTGTACCCGGCGCCCTGGCGCTCGAAGGAGGCCGAGGAGGCTGTGGCCGGCGGCGTCACCGCCGACAGCGCCGCCAAGACCGGGGAGGCCGCCGTTTCGGTGGCCAAGCCTCTAGGCAAGAACGCCTATAAGGTTGATATCGCTCGCACAATGGTGAAGCGCACGCTGATGGATATCGCCGGCTAGCCCGGCGCGGACGGAAGGTGAGGCTATGAGTGAGACGCAGGGCGCCTCCTGGCTCGAGGGTTTAAGCGAGCTGCGGGCGTGGACGGCCGGCCACGAGGCCATCGTCGTCGCACCGGGCTCCCTCTCCGTGCTCGCGCTGGTGCGCGAGGAGTTCTACGGACGCGTGGACGCGGTGCAGCGGCGTCTGGCCGAGATGGTGCTCGCCGAGCGTGTGGATGAGGCCTGCGCGGTGGCGCGGGCCTGCGCCGAGGTACGTGATGAGGTGCGCCGTGCCGGGGGACTCGCCTCTCTCACCCTGGCGGCCAAGCTGGAGAGTTTCTTGTCGGACCCTCAGGCGGCCTTGGCGGCGCCTGCCTTCTCGCCGGTGCTCGACGCTCTGTCCGGGCGGCTGACCGAGGCCGAGGCCGAGCAGGAAGCGGCCCGAGCGCTGGCCCGCAGCTGCGAGAGCCTCGTGCGCAACGCCTACGAGGCCTGGGCCTACTACGGCGTGATCGCCGAGCTTCGCCCGCGCCGGTTCTGGGCCGTCGCCTCCTTCGACGGGGACGATGTTCGGGCCGTGGAGACCGACGAGGTGGTGGCCGGGTGGCAGGCCGCCTCGCCGGATCGGCGCGTGCCCGAGGCCGTGTTCCAGACTGAGGACGGGCGCCTGTTCGCCATGAAGAGCGAGGCTGCCCGCGAGTTGGACTATTACGGCTTCGCCGCCACCCGCGGGCGCGACACCTCGGCCGGCGGCAACACGCGCGACCTTTTGGGCCATCGCGTGCTGCTCATCTACGAGATGCGCAGCTTGGACGAGGTGCCCGTCATGGTGGATCGGCAGAAGCACATCCAGCGCCCGTGTGATTTGGCCTGCACGGTGCTCGATCCGGCCCAGATGCGCAACCCCGCCTATTACGGCACCTTCCTCTCACGGCTTCGCGGTCTTCGCTGCCGCCGTCCCGTGCAGGTGGTGCCCTTCGGCAGCGAGTCCTTCTCCGAGGAGACCATATCCGATCTCGGCGAGGCCGTTGAATTTCGCGGCCACGGGCTCAACCGCGAGGTGCTGGCGCCCATCGCTCAGTGCCTCGCCAGCTAGAACGACGACAACGGCCGCGGCAGTTCTCAGTGTGGGCGCCGCGGCGGGAAAAGGAGTGATCATGAGCAAGGGAACGAACAAGGGGGCCTTGGGCTGCGCCGTCGCTCTCGCGGGGCTTCTGGCCCTGGGGGCGGCTGGCTGCGCGCCCAGGCAGCAGGCGGTGGAGGCCACGGGTGCGCCCACCAACGACGCGGCGGTGAAGGGGGAGTACACCCCCTATGATCCGAGCGTGGAGGCTGCGGCCACGAGCGGCGCGGCCATCGAGGGCTCCGAGGAGGAGCAGCTGCAGCAGGAGCGCATCGCCGGCGGTGCCGCCGGAGCGGTGCAATCCCAGAATTTGGAGCCCCTCACGGGCGTGATTGACTACTCCGAGGGCGAGTACGTGCCGGTCTACGGCATCGAGGAAGGGGCTGCCGAGGTGGTGCATGGCGACGCCAATGGCACCATGTGCACCACCTGCCACGGCGAGGAGCCTCAAGGCGCCGCGACGCCGATGCCCCAGGGCCACGTCGGTCAGAATCTCACTGATGACGACTGCGTCACGTGCCACGAGATCTAGAAGACGGCGGTCGCGGCTGTCGGGCAATTGCCTTGATGGCGGCCGGGACTTTCCGAAAGACCCAAATGAGCGGTGATGCGGGGGTACCAAAGCGGAGTTTTTGCCATGCTGCCAGGATCTGTGGACAATAACACCCAAGTAAACGAAGGAGGAGAGCATGAGGGAGATCGTTGAGAGCGTCAACCGGTGGTTCGACGAAGGGTGTGAGGTGGTGCTGGCCTGTGTGGTGCGCACCTGGGGTTCCTCGCCGCGCCCGGCCGGCTCCCTTATGGCCATCTCCTCTGACGGCCGCATCGCCGGCTCGGTGTCGGGCGGATGCATCGAGGGTGCCGTGGTGCAATCCGCCCTGGCCGCCATGGAGGACGGTTCGTGGTCAGTGGAGCAGTTCCATGCCGACACGGCCCGCGCCCAAGAGGTGGGGCTTTCCTGCGGCGGCAACGTGGATGTGGCCGTGATGCCCTACGATCCGGCTCTCGCTCGGCTCGAGCAGGCGTTCCTTTCCGCCGACCGCACCTACGTGCGGCTAGTTGGCCTGCTGGATGGCGGCGATGCCGGCACGGGCGCCATGGGCACGACGAAACCCCTCCTCGTCGTGCCCACCGCCCCCGCATGCGATCAAGACACCCGCGGCCTGCGCCTCGTGCCCGTTCCCGGCGAGGAGGCGTGGTCGGTGGCGATCGCGGCGAACGCCGCGGACGCGGCGGGGGAGATCGGCATCCTGAAGGCGGCCAGCGAGGCCCTCGCTGCGAGCGAGGGCCGCGATACGGGCCTGCTCGCTTGCGGCGGCGCCTCGTACTTCTTCCAGCGCATGAAGGGGCGCCCCACGGTGGTCTGCGTCGGCGGCACCCATGTGGCCGTGCACCTGGCGGCGCTGGCCCGGGTGCTGGGCTACCGCACCGTGGTCATCGATCCCCGCGGCATCTTCGCCGGCGCCGAGCGCTTCGAGGGCGTCGACGAGCTGGTGCGGGCGTGGCCCCAGGCCTACTTCGCCGAGCACCCCCTCCACGAGGGATGCGCGGTGTGCGCGCTGACCCATGATCCGAAGATCGACGTGCCCGCCGTGGCGGCCGCTCTGGACTCCGACGCCTTCTACATCGGCTCCCTCGGGCGCATCACCACCCAGAAGGCCCGCTGCGACGCCCTGCGCGAGCTGGGCTACGCGCAAGGGGAGATCTCCCGGGTGTTCGGGCCCATCGGGCTCGATCTGGCCGGGCGCGAGCCGGCCGAGATAGCCCTCGCCATCATGGCCGAGATCACCGCCGTGCGCCATCGCGCGAATTTCGAGAGCTCCACCATGTTGGAGTCCGCCTGGCGCGTGGAAGAGGAGGAGCGACGGGAGGCCGAGCGCCATCAGCTCGAAGCGGTGGCGCTGGCGTAAGAGTTGGGAGGAACGATCATGCGGCTTGAGGATTGGACGGAATACGTCATCCACTTTCAGAGAGCCCTGCGGCTTCGCAGTATCCCCTTCCACGCCGAGGTGCTTGACCTTGAGATCGGTCAACCTTTGGCCGACCTTGAAGAGGCTCGACGGTTCTTCGGTCTCTGCCGCACGCTCGATTTTTCCGACGGCGTCTCGGACGAGGCGCTGCTTTCCCAACTCGAGAGCGGACGTGCCCTCTGGCGGTACTACCTCCCCAAGCGCCGCCAGATGGGCATGTTCGCCATCGAGACCCTTCATCTAAAGGGGATTTTCTCCAAAGAGGAGATGACGGTCCTATGCGCGTGAAGTCTGCCGGTAGCGCGCAGGCCCGCGGGCGCCTTCCATTTGCGACCCGTGTCCCCCTTCGCGCTTTTGCTGCCCTTGCTCTCTCTGTAATGCTTCTCGTCGGCCTTGGCGCGGGATGTGCGCTCGACGCCGGCGTGATGCAACCCGACGGAGCGGCCGAGGCGTCCGTCGCCGCCGAAGCGGAAGGGGAGAACGCGATTTTGAGGATCAGCGCCGATGAGGCCCACGAGATGATGATCTCCAACGAGGTGGTGGTGCTCGACGTGCGCACGCCGGAGGAGTACGCCGAGCGACACATCGTGAACGCGCGCCTGCTCACGCTGGATACCATCGGCGAAGCGACTGCTGCGAGGGTTGCCCCGAACAAGGAGGCGCCCGTGCTTGTCTACTGCCGCACCGGCGTCCGCTCCGCCGAGGCGGCCCGCAAGCTCGAGGCTCTGGGCTACCGGGAGATATACGACTTCGGTGGCATCATGGGCTGGCCCTACGCCACCATCGACGGCAGCGAACCAGCCGAAAGCGGCCTTCCCGAAGGCGAGCTCCCCGTTGGCGTGAAGGTCGTCTGCGGCAAAACGAAGGCTATTCTTTCCTCCGAGTAGCCTGGTTTCCCGATGCTTGGCAATAATTGCGAAAATGCACGAGTCGTTCCGCAAGATTCGCGCATTTGCGCGTATTCTGAAGAGGTGGATATGCAAGATCTGCGCATTTGCATGGATCCTGCGAGACGGAATGGGATTCAGAGGGCGAAGGGGTGCCGACGTGGAGAACGATGAGCTGCGCCAGTACTACGACGGGCTTGTCTGCGAGGGCGGCATCGAGGCGCGCTGCCATATGGAGCTGCCGGGACGGTCGCTGGTTGGGGCGCGCGTCGTGAACGTGGGGTGTCGGTGCGGCAAGGGCACCTACAAGCTGAGCGAGCAGGTGGGCGCGGACGGCTTCGTTGTCGGCATCGACTGGAACGAGGCCTTCGTGGAGGCGGCCCGCGCGGGTGTTCTCAAAGCGCTCGAGCGCAGCGGCCTTTCTCGATGCAACATGGTATTTCGCATCGGTTTCCCTGAAGATTTGGCTGCTGCGGGCATCGAGGAAGGTTGGGCGGATTTCGTCTATATCAACAGCTCGCTTTTCCTGTTCGCCGCGCCGGGCTGCGCACTCAAGGAATGCTGTCGCGTGTTGGTGCCCGGCGGCGTGCTGCTGGCCGAGGTGCCCGTGGCCGTGCCCGGCGGCGCCGAACTGGCGGCTGTCGACGGATGTTCATGCGCCGATAATCGCGCAGCCGCCGACGGACCTGCGTCCGGCGGCGCCGATCGCGCGGCTATCGTCGGGGCGGCGCGCGCTCTTCCGAACGCCGTGCAGGCGGCGCCGACTTTCGAAGAGCTTCTTGCGTGGCTTGCGGCGGCAGGGTTCTGCGAGCCCGTGATTCGAGGCGAGCGTCCGCTCTCTCCCGAGGAGGGAAGCGCGCCCGATCGTCCTGTCCCCACGGTGCCCGGCGACGATGCGACCTATCGTCTCATGTCGCTTGAAGTCGCTCGATGAGTCGACGAACGTACTCGCTACGCCGCTTCTACGGTGACGGCGGTGTCGGAGGCGGTGACCATGAGCATGTTGCCCTGGCCGAGCACCTCGTAGTCCATATCCACCCCGACGATGGCATGGGCGCCTAGGGCCGCGGCGCGCTGCTGCAGCTCCTCCAAAGCCTGGGTGCGGGCCACCATGAGCTCCTCTTCGTAGCCAGCGGAGCGGCCGCCCACAAGATTGCGGATGCCGGCGCCGAAGTCCTTCAGGAAGTTGATGCCGGTGATGACCTCGCCGAACACGATGCCGTAGTAACCGGTGATGCGGTAGCCTTCCACGGTGGGGGTGGTGGTGACGATCATGGGAGTCCTTTCTCGAATGCACGCCGCGCGGGCGCTGCGAAGTCTGCGCGACCATGATACCCGAAGCGGACGCAACTAGACGAGAGCGCGCCGCCGATTGTCCAAGCTGTGGGGAGGTTCCTTGAAACAGCGCCGTGCGGGCGCAGGCGCTGTGCTACCCTGTTGCCCGTGCACATTCTCGGGCGCATCCGGCCCGGAGAGACGAATTTTTACGAAAGGAAGCAACCCGTGAGCTTAGCCTGCGACATTTTGGACATCAATCTGGCCGACGAGGGGCAGAAGCGCATTCTGTGGGCCGACCGCGACATGCCGGTGCTCGCCCGCATCCGCGAGCGCTTCGCCGAGGAGCGCCCGCTGGAGGGCGTGCGCATCGGTGCCTGCATGCACGTGACCACCGAGACGGCGAATCTCATGCGGACGCTCGTTGCCTCGGGCGCCGAGGTGACGCTGTGCGCCTCCAACCCATTGTCCACCCAGGACGACACCGCCGCCTCGCTCGTGCGCGACTACGGCGTGCGCGTGTACGCCATCGCCGGCGAGGATGAGGAGACCTACGAGCGCCACATCGCCGAGGTGGTGGCCACCAACCCGCAGATCATCATGGACGACGGCGCCGATTTGGACACCGCCCTGCACACCAAGTTCCCCGAGAAGCTTACCGGCGTGATTGGAGGCACCGAGGAGACCACCACCGGCGTGGTGCGCCTTTTGGCCATGGCGAAAGACGGCGCGCTCCGCTACCCGGTTTTCAACATCAACGACGCCAACACCAAGCACTGCTTCGACAACCACTACGGCACGGGCCAGTCCACGCTCGACGGCATCGTACGCGCCACCAACCGGCTTCTGTGCGGGCGCACCATGGTGGTGTCGGGCTACGGCTACTGCGGAAGCGGCCTGGCCCTGCGCGCCCGCGGCATGGGCATGGACGTCATCGTCTGCGAGGTTGACCCCCTGAAGGCCCTGGAGGCCCACATGGAGGGCTACCGCGTGATGAAGGCCGAGGACGCCGCCCGCTTTGCCGACGTGTGGGTCACCGTCACCGGCGACTGCAACGTCATCGACGAGCCGGCCTTCAGGAACATGAAGGACGGCGCCATCATCTGCAACTCCGGCCACTTCGACTCCGAGATCAACATGAAGTGGCTGCGCGCCAACGCCGTGAAGGTGGAGGAGCTGAAGCCGCTCGTGGAGGAGTACACCCTGCCCGACGGGCGCACCATCACCGTGCTCGCCGAGGGGCGCCTTGTGAACCTCGCCTGCGCCGAGGGGCACCCGGCCTCGGTTATGGACATGAGCTTCGCCAACCAGGCCCTGGCCGCCGAGTACCTGTTCAAGCATGCCTCCGAGCTTGAGGACAAGGTCTACGACGTGCCCGCCGCCATTGACGACGACGTGGCTCGCGTGAAGCTGGAGACGCTCGGCATCGAGATCGACACCCTCACCGAGGAGCAGATCGCCTATATGAACTCTTGGAATTTCTAGAAGCTTCCTAAACTGTCCGGCCGCGGGTCGGCAGAGGGGCACGTGCGCAAGCAATGAAATGCTGACGGGATGCACGCGGGAGGCCGGGAGCGGCGGAGGGGCTCGCGCGCAGGTTGCGCAGCGAACGGAACAGCCCAGTGGGCTGTTCCGCCGAGCGAGCCATTGCTTGAGCACGTGCCCCTCCGCCGATTCCGGCCTCCCGCCCCTCCACCAAACCTTACGCTTCCCTTACAGGTATGGAGGGGATGTGGCGCAAATGCGGCGAAAAGGAACACTTTGGCCTCGATTGCCCCCATTTCGGCCGTCGTGACCCAACTGGCGCTGCCAACTTGGCTCGAAAGGGCTATACTTTCAGCCGTTTGTGCAGCCGCGCCCACGCCACTGACCGTGCGGGCGCATGTCATCTCCTAGGAGCCTCAAGGTGTTCGATACCGTAGCATCGCAAGTGTCGGCGTTGTCCTTCGTCGACATCTTCAATTTCTGCGTGTTTCTTGCCTTCACTATTTGCTATACCTACCAGCTCTTCTACGTGCTCGTGGTGCTGACGCGCCGGGCGCCGAAGAAGGTGGCGCGCGCCAACCACCGCTATGCGGTCATGGTGGCGGCGCGCAACGAGGAGACGGTCATCGCCGACCTCATCCACTCCATCAAGGTGCAGAACTATCCCGCCGAGCTCATCGACATCTTCGTCATCGCCGACAACTGCACCGACAACACGGCCGACGTGGCCCGCGAGGCCGGCGCCATCGTGTTCCCCCGCAGCAACGACAAGCTGGTGGGGAAGGGCTATGCGCTCGATTACGGCCTGAAGGCCATTTGGGAGCAGTACGCCGATCGCGACTATGAGGCGTTCTTCGTCTTCGACGCCGACAACGTGCTCGATGTGAACTACTTTCGCGAGATGAACGCCACCTTCGATAACGGTGCGAAGGCCTCCACCTCCTACCGCAACTCCAAGAACTTCGGCAGCAACTGGATCTCGGCCGGCTACGGCGTGTGGTTCCTGCGCGAGGCGAAGTTCTTGAACCAGGCGCGCCTCACGCTGAACACCTCCTGTGCCGTGTCGGGCACGGGCTTCTTCATCGCCGCCGACATCCTGAAGGCCGCCGGCGGCTGGAAGTGGCACCTGCTCACCGAGGACATCGAGTTTTCCGCCGCCTCCATCATCGACGGCGTGCGCATCTCCTACTGCCCGACGGCGGTGCTCTACGACGAGCAGCCCATCACCTTCCGCGATTCGTGGAACCAGCGCTTCCGCTGGGCCAAGGGCTTCTACCAGGTGTTCGCCCATTATGCGGGCGGCCTGGTGAAAGGCACGTTGACCAACCCGCGCGGTTACCGCTTCGCCTGCTACGACATGCTCATGACCATCGCTCCGGGCATGCTGCTCTCCATCATCTCCATTCTGTTCAACACCATCATCATCGTGCTGGCGGCTACGGGCGTCATGTCCACGGGCGTGGCCATCGCGAGCTCGGTGACCTCGGTCGTGTTCTGCCTGTGCAACTACATCGTGTTCATGTTCGTCTTCGGCGTGCTCACCACCTTCGTGGAATGGGACTCCATCCGCACCACCACGGCGAAGAAGATCCGCTACATGTTTACCTTCCCCTTCTTCATGCTCACCTACATTCCTATCGCGCTCATCGCTCTGGTGAAAAAAGCGGCGTGGAAGCCCATCCGCCATTCCATCTCGGTGGACGTCGCCGAGTTCTCCGAGGCCGAGGGCGTCCGTCTCTCCTCGAAATAGCTCCTTTCATTTTCTAGCGATGCTTGCTAGAATATAAGGCAGGCTCGAGGGGAGCCACTGGCCAGTGAAATCTCCCCTGAACCGTTTGTTATTTGGGCCGTCTTGCATGACGTGCCCGCCTTGCCTTTCGGCTCGAATCCGCGTACTCGCGGATTCGAGCCATCAGGTTCAGCAAGCAAGCCGCAAAACGAACCCAATCGCAAAGGTCCATTTGCCTGCCTTTCTCCCGTTGCCTAAGGTAGCGAAACGGGCGGGGTCGGCCAGCTCCCTGCCCCGAGGATGCGTCTCGCGCATCCTCGGGGCGAAAGGCTGTGCCCTAGGTTCGCGCGAACGTGAGGCACCGGACGATCTTGGCGCCGGCGGCGCGCAGGGCCTCGGTGGCGGCGAACAGGGTGGCGCCGGTGGTGCACACGTCGTCCACGACGATGACGGCGCCGGGCATGCTGGCGCCGGCCAGCGCGGTGAGCGAGTGCCTCATGTTGCCGATGCGCCCCGTCCGCCCCAGCTTCCGCTGGTCGCGGCTGCGGGCGGCCACGAGCAGAGGGGCGAAGTCCAGCCCGGCGATGAACGACAGCTCGCGGGCCAGATGTTCGGCGTGGTCGAAGCCGCGCCGGCGCCGGGCGGCGGCCGTGGCGGGCACGAAGGTGACGACCGGCGCTGCGCCCATCCAGCGGGGCGGCAGGTAGCGGGCCATGATCTGGGCCATGGGCCGTGCCAGGGCCCGCTCGTTCTGGTCCTTGTACACCGTTACGATGCGGCGGACGGCCTCGGTAAGCACGAGGGCGCTCGCCATCTCGTCGTAGGGCGGCTCCTTGTAGCCGAAGGGCTCCATCAGCACGGACGTGCACTCCGAGCACTGCACGACGCCGAAGGGCGCGCCGCAGCGCGGGCAGGCCGTCAGCGCGTCGATGTAGGGGAGCGCCGCGGCGCAGGAGCCGCACAGCACCGCGCCGGGCTTATCGCACACCGCGCAGCGGGTGGGGTAGAGCGTCTCGGTCACCATGTCGGCGGCGAAATCGCGTACGGCGCGCCAGTCCGCGCGCAGGCGGCGGGAGGGAGCGGCGTGTTTCGCGGCCGCGCCCCCCCGACGGCTCTTCGCCGGTTTTCTCTCATCGAAGAGCGCCATCTGTCCTTTCATCGGCTTCATGGGGGCAGTCTACGCGCGCACGACCGTGGCAATGACGCGGGAATGTCCCGTTTCGCTCCCCGCGCCGACCGCGTTCGCGTCCCATCCCGCGCCCCGCGCCAACCGCACGGCTTTCGCACTTCGGAGGTTCTGCGGGGCTTTGCCCCGTCTAAGCCCACTTCTGCTACACTTAGCGATGCTTCTTTCGGGTCTGTAGTTGCGGAAAGGCGCGACGTCTTTCCAAGTCCATGGCAGATGCGGTCGAAAGGATCCACGTAAGCGCGTGGGCATTGCCCGCCGTGAGCATGGCGTATCCTAGAGGTAAGTCGCACCGCCCGCTGACATTTTCGCGGCACGGACGCCGCGACGGGCGAGAGGGCTACTAGCGCAAGCGAACGCCCCGGTGCGCGAGTGTGGGGTCAAAGACTAGGTCAGTCGAAAGAGGCAACGTACCGATTGAATTAGACGGAGGATGATGTGAGAAAGCGTTCGTTCGTTGCGGTTGCCTTTGCGGCGCTGCTCGCGGTCGGCCTGTTCGGCCTGGCCGGATGCACTGGATCGGGCACCTACCAGCCGGAGCTGAAGTCCGCCGAGGTGGCGCCCCCGGTCATCGGCGAGGAGGGTACCCTGCGCGTGGGCGTCAACACCGAGAACCCACCTCTGGCCGGCATGGGCAGCGGCAAGATCATCGGCATCGACGTGGACATCGCCGCGGCTCTCGCCGACGAGCTGGGGCTGAAGCTGTCGGTGGTGGACGTGGGCAGCGATCCGGCCGGGGCGCTCGCCAACGGCACGGTGGACGTGGTGCTCGGCATCGACGACTCCGCGAGCGACGGCGATTTCTGGCGCTCGGCCTCCTACCTGCCCACGGGCATCGCCCTGTTCGCGCTGAGCCCCGACGCGGGCATTCCCACGCAGGATTCCGGCGCCACCTTCGCCGCCCAGGTTTCCTCGAAGAGCGCCTGGGCCGTCTCCAACGGGTTCGGCGAGTCCAGCCTCACGCCCACCGACAGCCTGAAGGAGGCCTTCGAGGCACTTGAGGCCGGAAGCGTGCAGTACGTGGCCGCCGACGCCGTCATCGGCCTGTACGCGGCCCATGGCCAGGGGCTGGATGTATCCATCGTCGCCATGCTCATGTCGCCGACTGGCTATTGCATGGGCGTCTCGAACGAGAACGTCGATTTGCAGACGGCCGCCGGCGACGTGCTCGCGCGCCTGGTGAGCGACGGCACCATCAACGTCATCGAGCGCAAGTGGCTCGGCACCACCGTGGCCCTGGGCGATCTCACCGTGGTCAGTGATCTGACGGCCTCTGCCGCCGACGCCGCCACGGGTTCCGATAGCGAGGACACGGGTGATTCGGGCGACACGGGCTCCAGTGATTCCGGCGACTCGGGCGACACAGGTTCCGAAGACGCCGGTTCCGGCGACTCGTCGGACGGCTCCGATGAGTCCAGCGATACCGGCAGCGGCGACGACTCTGGCAGCGAGGGCTCCGGCGATGCAGGCGACTCCGGCAGTTCCGGCGACGAGGACGCGACCGAATAGCGATCCGCCTCATCCTCTCAACACAAAAGCGGTCCGACGGCAAGTTCCGTCGGACCGCTTGCTTTGCGGGCTTGTCGAGTTTAGCTGGAGCCTAGCTCAGGAAGTCGTCCAGGATCTCGGCTTCGGCCTCTTCCTCGGTGAGGCCCAGCGTCATGAGCTTCACGATCTGGTCGCCGGCGATCTTGCCGATGGCGGCCTCGTGCACGAGCATGGCGTCCTCGCTGGCGGCCTCGATGCCGGGGATAGCCTTCACCTTGGCGTTGCCCATGATGATGGCGTCGCACTGCACGTGCCCGCGGCAGGCGCACTCGCCGATGACGAGCGGGTTGAACACCTGCACGGAGTCGTCCTGGGCCACCGAGCGGGAGATCACCTGCACGGAAGAGCCCTCGCCCTTCAATTCCACCTTCATGTTGGAAATGGCGGTCTGGTTGCCGTGGGTGAGCAGCTTCTCGGTGAGCACCAGCTTGGCGTTCGCGCCCAGCTCGGCGTTGGTGTCGCGCACCGTGCTCGTCACGCCGCGCAGCTGCACCATCTCCATCTCACAGGAGGAGCCCTCCTCCATGTACACGTTGGTGGTGGGGTTCAGGATGCGCTCGCCGGTGCCCTCGCCCTCGCCGTAGTGCTTCTCCACGTAGCGCACGCGGCTGTTCTTGCCCAGGTAGAAGCTGTGGATGCCGTCGTGCTCGGAGGCGTCGTGGGAGTCGTTGTGGATGCCGCAGCCGGCGATGATGGTGATGTCGCAGTTCTCGCCCACGTAGAAGGTGTTGTACACGACGTCCTTCAAGCCCGACTTCGTCACGATGACGGGGATGTACACCGTCTCGCCCTTGGTGCCGTCCGCGATGCGGATGTCGATGCCGGGGTTGTCGGTCTTGGTGGAAATGTCGATGTAGGCCGAGGAATGGCGTTCGACCAGCTCGCCGTCCTTGCGCACGTTGAAGGCGCCCTTCGGCATGCCGTGCATATTGGCGATCTCGGCGAGCAGGTTCTCGTCGATGGGGGAAAGATCAACGGTCATAGTTGCCTCCTTTTGCAACTAGAAAAGACGTGCGGCGGGCGGGATGGCGGGTGTTCCGACCGAGCGAGTTCCGCAGCGACGGGAAGTGTCCAGTGGACACTTCCCCAAAGCGAGGACTGTCTGAGCGAATCGGAATACCCGGCAGTCCGCCCGCATTGGTGACGTTTAGCAGGTGGTGGGGATCTCGGTTAGGTGCAGCTCGGTGGGGGTGGAAAGCGGGCAGCCGTGATCGTCCAGGCTGCGGGCCGCGAACCCGAGCCGCGGCATGAGCTCGGCCGGCGTGCCCGTCTCGGCCACCTGGCCGTCGCGCAGAAGCACGATCTCGTCGGCCAGCGAGATGATACGCTCCTGGTGCGAGATGATGACGATGGAGCGCCCGTCGCGGGCCTCGTGGATGTCGCGGAACGTCTCGGTGAGACGGTCGAAGCTCCACAGGTCGATGCCGGCCTCGGGCTCGTCGTAGATGGCCAGCTTCGGGTCGCGGGCTAAAATGGTGGCGATCTCGATGCGCTTCACCTCGCCGCCCGACAGCGACTTGTCCACCTCGCGGGTGAGGTAGCTCGCCGAGCACAGGCCCACCTTCGAGAGATACTCGTTGCAGGCGAGCATGGGCAGCTTCTTGCCGGCGGCGATATCGAGCAGCTTCTTCACCTTCATGCCGCGGAAGCGGGCCGGCTGCTGGAAGCCGTAGCCGATGCCGAGGCGGGCGCGCTCGGTGATGGACTTGTCCGTGATGTCCTCGCCGTTGAAGAGGATCTGGCCGCTCGTGGGCTCCTCGATGCCCATGATGAGCTTGGCGAGCGTGGACTTGCCGCCGCCGTTGGGTCCGGTGATGACCGTGAAGCGGTCGTCGGGAATGGTCAGGGAAAGATTGTCGATGATGCGCTTGGTGCCCCCGTCGTCGGCCGGCACCTCGAACACCAGGTTCTTAAGTTCGAGCATGGGATACTCCGTATCTGTCTCGTCTCGTCTAGATAGTTCGGGGCTGATTATAGCGAAAATTCCCCCGTCGCGGAGAAATCATAACGACACCATATTGGTTGGAAACGGCGACGCGCGGACGGGTAGAATACTCACGAACATTTCGTTGCTCCGCGCCGGGCCGTCAGAGCCGGTCGCGGGGCCCTTCGCAGGAACCCTTCGAAAGGAAGACAGACCATGACCGATTTGGAACAGGTGGCCGCCTCCCACGGCTTTACCGCCGTGAAAAGCGAGCCGGTGAGCGAGGTGGAGGGCGTGGTGCACCTCATGCGCCATGCCGCCTCCGGCGCCCGCCTCATGTTCATCGAGAACGACGACGCCAACAAGGCCTTCTCCATCACCTTCAAGACTCCGGCCGCCGACGACACCGGCGTGTTCCACATTCTGGAGCACTCGGTGCTGTGCGGATCGGAGAAGTTCCCGGTGAAGGAGCCCTTCGTCAATCTGCTGAAGACCTCTATGCAGACGTTCTTAAACGCCATGACCTTCCCGGACAAGACCATGTACCCGGTGGCGTCCACCAACGAGCAGGATCTCGTCAACCTCATGGACGTCTACCTGGACGCGGTCTTCCATCCCGACATATACCGGCGACCTGTCATCTTCCAGCAGGAGGGCTGGCACCGCGAGCTGGAAGGGGAGGGGGAAGATGCGCGCCTCGTGGTGAACGGCGTGGTGTACAACGAGATGAAAGGCGCGCTCTCCGAACCCGATTCCGTGCTCTACGACGGACTCTCGGCGGCGTTGTTCCCGAATACGACCTACCGCTTCGAGTCCGGCGGCACGCCGGCAGCCATCCCGACGCTCACTTACGAGGGATTCCTCGAGAACCATCGGCGCCACTACCGTCCCGACAACGCCTACATCATCCTGTACGGCAACCTGGATGCCGACCGCTTCCTCGGCTTTCTGGACGAGCGGTACCTGGCTCCCTTGGCCGCGAAAGAGTGCGGGCCACTGGACATCAACCCCCTTGGGCTGCAGGCTCCCGTGGCCCCCGCGCCGGTGGTCGTGCCCATGGCCACCGCGCCGGAGAACGCCTGCGCCGCCGTGGGCTTCGTCATTGGGCGCGCCGCCGAGCGCGAGCGCATCGTGGCCGCCGACATTTTGATGGACGCCATCATGGGGGCCAACGAGTCGCCCCTGAAACGGGCGCTGCTCGACGCGGGCATCGCCGACGATGCCATCGGGTACGTGGCCGATTCCGTGGCCCAGCCCTTCGCCGTGGTGTCCCTGCGGGGCGCCCGGCCCGGTGCCGCCGAGAAGCTGCGCGCCATCGTGGAAGCCGAGGCCCGGCGCCTCGTCGAGGGAGGACTCGATCGCGAGCTGGTGCGGGCGGCCCTCTCCCATGCCGAGTTCGTCATGCGCGAGCGCAATTTCGGCTACCCCGACGGCGTGGTGCTGGCCATGTCCGCCATGGCCGGATGGCTGTACGCCGACGACGACCCGGCGGCCTACCTGCGCTTCGAGGACGTCTTCGCCAGCCTGCGCGAGAAGGTGGAGGAGGGGTACTTCGAGGCGCTTTTGCGCGAGTTGTTCCTTGACAACGACCACCGCGCCTGCGCCGAAGTGGTGCCCACGGAAAGCGACGAGGCCGCTGAGGAGGCCGAGGCGGCCGGCGAGCGCGAGGCGGCCGCCGAGCTCACCGAGGACGAGGCCGCGTTCATCCGCGAGGCCGTGCGCGCGCTGCGCGAGGCCCAGGAGGCGCCGGACGCGCCAGAGGCCCTGGAGAAGCTTCCGCAGCTTTCCCGGGCCGATATCGGCGAGGCGCCCGCCGAGGCGATGTGGGAGGTGGGGGAGTGCGGGCCCTGGCGCCTTATCCGCCATCATCTGCCCTGTCGCGGCATCGCCTACGCCTACCGCTACTTCGCCATGGACGGCCTCGCCTTCGACGAGCTGCCCTACGCCACGGTGCTGGCCTGCGTGCTCGGCAAGCTGGATACGGCCCGTCACACGGCGGCCGAGCTGGACACGCTCGTCCAGGCCCATCTGGGCAACCTCGGGTTCGCCGTGGAAGTGCACGAGGACGCCGAGGATCGCGAGCGGATTCGTCCGATGTTCGTCATGGGATCCTCCGCCCTCGACGAGGAAGTTCCCTGGGCGGCCCGTCTGGCCGAGGAGGTGCTGCGCGAGACCGACTTCGCCGATACCGAGCGCATCCGCGACATCCTGGGCCAGCGGCGCATCGCCATGGAGCAGGCTTTCGCCTCGGCCGGCCACAGCGCCGCCATGGCGCGGGTCGCCTCCTACTACCTGCCGGCCGGCGTCGTGCGCGAGGCGCTCTCCGGCGTCGGCTTCTACCGCTTCTTGAAGGAGCTGCTCGCGCACTTCGACGAGCGGGCCGGCGAGCTTACCGCGAAGCTGGCCGACCTGGCGGCGCGCCTGTTCACCGACGGCGGCTGCACGCTCTCCTTCGGCGGCAGCGAGGAGGCTCTGGACGCCTATCGGGAAGCCTCGGCGCCTTTCGACGGCATGGCGGGCGCCCCGGTGCTCACGGTGCCGGCCCCTGAGGACAAGCACGAGGCCTTCGTCGTGGCGAGCGACGTCACCTACACCGCCTGCGGCTGGGACCGCCGTCTGCTCGGCGAGCCCTATGGCGGTACGTGGCTTTTGGCCTCGCGCATCCTGTCCTACGATTTTCTGTGGACGGAGGTGCGCGTGAAGGGCGGTGCCTACGGGGCCGGCTTCCAGACGACGCGGTCGGGGTCGAGCCGCTTCTACTCCTATCGCGATCCGCGCATCGACGAGACCGTCGAGCGCTTCCGCACCGCCGGCGACTGGCTCGCCGGCGTCTTTAGCCCCACGGAATCCGAGATGGACGGCTACGTGGTCTCCACGGTGGCCTCGCTGGACGCGCCGGCCAAGGCCCGCGAGCTTCTGCGCCGCCAGGACGGCCTGTACTTCTCCGGAGCCACTTTGGCGGACCGGGCCCGGGTGCGCGAGGAGGTGCGCGCGGCCCGCACGGAGGACGTGCGCGCCCTCGCCCCGTCGGTGGACGCCATCGCCGGCGCGGGATGCGTGTGCGCCTTCGGCAACGGCGAGGTCATCCGCGCCAGCGGCGAGGACTTCAACGTCGTCGATCTTCTGGCCTAGGCGCGCCGAGCGCCCACGGCTCGGGCGCATCTTGGAACGGGGCGGGGCGCCGCCTTCGCCCCGCCCGGATGCAGAACTGGTGCAGCAGCGGCGCGGGACGGCCCTCATCGGCTATAATGGGGCGACCCAAAGCAGAAAGGATGCAAGCTTCCATGGCGAATCCCCAGGAGTTCTCCCATATCACGGTCACGGCCGATGAGGACGATGTGGTCATCCAGGCCGGCGCCGTGGAAGAGGCGGTCGTTGAAGAGGCGCCTGCAGCGGAGGTCGACGACGCGAGAGAAGAGGATTTGGAATCCGCTGGCGCAGATGCCTCGTCGGCGTCTGCGCATAATGCCGAGGTTCCGGCGTCCTCCGCGACGACACCGACGACCCCGACGGCCCGCGAGAAGGCCGACGCCGCCTCCTTTCGCGAGACGACCCTCGATGACTTGGAATCGACCCGGATGTCCACGACCCAGAAGGCCATCATCGTCGTGGCCGTGCTGGGCGTCATCGCCTTTGTGGCCTGGTATCTGCTGGCCCACTAGCCCCGTGGGCCTTCGAGAAGCGAGAGGAACAGCGAGCACATGGTGAGAAGAAGCAAGCGCAACCGCGATGTCAGCGCCGACGACGGCAACGCCATGGGCCTGACGGAGGCCTTCCACCCCGTATCGGCGGACGGCTTCACCACGGCCATGCCCCCCATGGGCGAGGGCGACGGCTCCATCATCGAGGAGGATGTCGTCGTCGACGAGGAGGGCGTCTTCGAAGAGGTGGACTTGGGCGATGGGGAAGCGCTCGACGACGAGGGCCTGCCCGCCGGCGAGTCGTTTCCCGATGAGGCGGTCTTCGAGGACTTCTACGCCGGTCGTCCGCTGGATGCCGACGGCGCCGATGCCGCGGACGCATCGCCCGTGCCCGACGCCGTGCCCCTCGGCGTGGTGACGGCCGATGCGGCGCCAACCAAGCCTGCGAGTAAGGCCGCCCATGGCGCGAAGAAGGCCGACGGCGCCTCGCGCGGGCGTCATGCCAAGCACGCGAGCGAGATGAACGAGAAGACCCGAAAGAAGGCGGAGCTGCCCGAGTACATGCGCAAGTCGCGCCGTATGCGCCGCATTCTTATCGTGGTCATCATCCTGCTCGTGCTCATTCTGGCCGCCATGGTCTACTTCGGCGTTCAGCTGTACAAGGAGGCCTCCTCCAGTGCGGTGCAGCAGGCGCTCTCCTCGGAGCAGGAGGTCGCCGCCATCGCCTCCGAGGACGCGACGGACTCCGCCGATGCCGCCAAGGTGACGACGGTGCCCGACCTGGTGAGCTTGCTGGGCCACACCCAGCAGGAGGCCATCGACATCCTGCAGCACGGCGCCACGGCCGCCGAGCCCCGGGCGGTGAACGAGGAGGGCAACCCCATCAAGAGCGAGGTGCGCGTCGCGCTCACCGCCGAGCCGGCCGACAGCCGTACGGGCACGCCCACGGTGTATTTGGGGCTCGACGCCGACGGCAAGATCATCCAGGCGGGCTATTCCACGTCCACCAGCTCGCTCGGCTACGGCTCCCTCAGCTTCGCCAATGCCGTGCGCACCGAGCACATCATCGAGAAGACCCTGGCCGAGGCCGGCGTGTCGGTGCCCGAGGGCGCCGTGGAACTGCCCGAGGACGCGGAGTCCTACACCTCCTTCGACACCGACGGCACGACCCGCACCAAGGAGTACTGTTCCTTCAACGGCGAGGTGGACATCGACGGTGCGCCCCATGCCTGGTCGGCGGTGCTCTCTTACGACTACTCCATGGCCAACGCCTCCGACAACCTGGCCGACACCGTCCGAACCATCTTCATATATGTAAACTCCTAGAATTTCCCTTGCGCGGGAGCGACGGCAACGCTATACTAGGCAAGCTGTCAATCAAGCGAGGGCGAAAGCTCTCCACCTGGTTCGGCGCCTTCCAAGGTTGCTGATGGGTACCCGCAGATAGAAACTTTGCGTGTAAGCCCGCCGTGCGCCTCGTTGGCCCGGCGGGTTTTTATGTGTGAGAACACGAAAGGGAGGTGAGCGCGATAGCTGCTCAAGAGCCCCGGCTCAACGATGAGATCACCACGCGCGAGTGCCGTCTCATCGATTTCGACGGGAACCAGATGGGCGTGTATCCCACGCACCAGGCCCAGCAGATCGCTGACGACATGAATCTCGATCTGGTGGAGATCGCTCCGAACGCCACGCCGCCCGTGTGCCGCATCATGGACTACGGGAAGTTCAAGTACGACCAGGCCATCAAGGCCAAGCAGGCTCGTAAGAACCAGAACAAGATCGAGGTCAAGGAGATGAAGTTCCGGCCGAAGATCGACGTGGGCGACTACACCACCAAGAAGAAGCACGTGCTGCGCTTTTTGGAGGCCGGCAACAAGGTGAAGATCACCATCATGTTCCGCGGCCGCGAGATGGCCCACCCCGAGCAGGGCCTCTCCATTCTCGAGCGATTGGCCGACGACCTGAAGGACGTTGCCGTCATCGAGAACCAGCCGAAGATGGAAGGGCGCAACATGCACATGCTCATCGCGCCTCTACCCGCGACTGCGAAAAAGAAAAAGGATTCCAAGAACGACGAAGGAAAGGACAACTAATGCCCAAGATGAAGACCCATCGCGGTATGGCCAAGCGCGTCCGCAAGACCGGTACCGGCAAGCTCATGCGCGCCAAGGCGTTCAAGAGCCATATCCTCACCAAGAAGAGCCCCAAGCGCAAGCGCAACTTCCGCCACGAGACCGAGGTCGCCAAGGCGGATACCAAGGTCGTCGAGCGCCAGCTCGGCCTTCGCTAGTCCCATTCGTCTTCAAGGAGTGATTAAGATATGCCTCGTGTAAAGCGTTCCGTCCATGCCCGCAAGAAGCGTCGTACCGTCCTCAATCGTGCGAAGGGCTACTACGGCGCGAAGTCCCGTTCCTACCGCGCCGCGAAGGAGCAGGTGCAGCATTCGCTTCAGTACATGTACCGCGACCGCCGCAACAAGAAGCGCGAGATCCGTCGTCTGTGGATCACCCGCATCAACGCCGCGGCCCGCATCAACGGCCTGTCCTACTCGGTGTTCATGAACGGCCTGAAGAAGGCCGGCGTCGTGCTCGACCGCAAGGTGCTCGCCGATATGGCCGTGAACGATCCGAACGCCTTCGCCGCCCTGGTGGAAGTCGCCAAGAAGGCCGTTGCCTAGTTTGTTTCGTTCGAAAGAGCGCACAAGAAAAGGACCCTTCGGGGTCCTTTTTCGTTGGGGGAGTGCGAGCGGGGGCTAGGCGCTTTGGGCGACGAGCTTGAGCTCGATGCGGGCGAAGGCGTCGTCCAGCTCGCCTAAGGGCTCCTCTTTGATGCTCTTTTCCGATAGGCCCTCTTCCCCCATGAGCGTGCGGTAAAGATACAGATCCGCCGCCTCGCGCGGGGAGGCGGCGTTGGAGAGGACGGCCTCGATGCCCGCTTCGTCCAAAGCCGCGAGGCCTTCGGGGCTGAATTGGCGGGCTATGAGGGCGTCGACGCCCATCTGCTGCAGGATGGAGGCCCTCTCTCGTGGGGTGATCCCCATGTTCGGCACGTTGCTGCAGCCTGTGACGACGCCGCTTTGCGCGGTGTAGCAAGCAAAGCTCGAGCAGGTTGCAGCGGTCACGGCTATATCAAGTCCGTCGCAAGCGACAGCGATCTTCATGCAATATTCCCTTCCCCAGAAATACTTCCGATAAGATACCCGAACAATCCCTTCCCAGATGTGGAGTACGGCAAACGGAGGGTATCTTCCCGGCGAGCAGCCCGAATGTTGAACGGCTCGCCCGCTCGCGGGCGCAACGGGCCGCTGTGGCTCGGCCGCCATCGCCATGTTCCGGCAATGGTTGGCTTACGCACGACCCCGTAGGGGCCGACCTTGGTCGGCCCTCTCGACGATGGCGATGCTTGCGACAAGGGGCGGCCAAGGTCGCCCCCTACAGAAAGCTTATGACGTAGATGCTCTTAGCCGCGGCGCTTGCCGCCGCTGCGCTTGGCGGCGACGGCGGCGCGGTGGGCGCGGCCGGGGCGGAAGTCGCCGGCGGGACGAGAGGGGCCGGTAGGGGAGCCCGCGCCCTTCTTCGGACGTCCGGAACTGCCCTTAGCAGTGCTCTTCGGCTTCGGCGCCCCCTTCTTCGCATTGTGCGCGGCACCGGCGCTCTTGCCGCCCTGCTTCTTGCGCGTGCCGCGCTGGCGCGACTCGGCGGCAGCCTGCTCGGCGCGCTCCTTCTCCTTGGCGCTCAGATCGCTCATCAACTGGTAGTGCAGCGCCTCCCTGACCCCGAGACTGCTCAACAGGTTGGCGGCGTCGCTCTCGGCGTTCCAGCC
>ERZ838118.1490-NODE-1490-length-28297-cov-18.834431_pt1 | contig 28297 bp, 20 predicted proteins | sample MGYA00519863_ERZ838118 | MGnify/ENA primary metagenome ERZ838118 (study PRJEB31850, sample SAMEA3708827) | human gut metagenome | biome: human gut; feature: human-associated habitat; material: faeces | place: China | collected 2014 ...
ACAACTGTATTATTACTGACCCTGAAAACAGGGTTGTATTAGATATACTTCCAACAAGAAAAATGTACGATTTAATCAAGTATTTTAAGAAGTTCCCAAAGAGTGAAAGAAAATATTTCAAACACTCAAGAAAGCTGTTATTAAAACGATTTGATGAATTAAATGATGAACAAAAACAACAAGTAAATATTATGTTGTATAAATCAGCAAACCTGAATATTGCACATTGGTTCAAGGAAGATTTTCTCAAAATACTTGATTGCAATGACAGAGAAGAAGCTAAGAAAAAAATGTCTGAATGGATAGATTCGGCACTTGATAGCGGAATTGAACATTTAGAGAAATGTGCAAAAACAATGCTTAATTGGCTGAATGGTATATTAAATTCATTCTTGACACCGGTAACTAATGGTTTTACAGAAGGTTGCAACAACAAAATCAAAGTTCTAAAAAGGAATGCTTATGGATATCAAAATTTTAATAGATTTCGTAACCGTATTTTACATATGTTTTCACTACAAAAGCAAAAACAAGTGATAGCATAATACTATCACTTGTCTATCTAATCTATTTCATTTTAGTGGATTTACCCCAACTATTGACATAGAGCCGGAATAAAAAGACTCAAGAATTTTTAATTCTTGAGTCTTTTTTATATATGAATTGTGAATATAATTCAATATATAATTAAAAAAATGCAAATACATATTGAAATGTTTATTGTACTATGATATAATATCACTAAATTATTAAAAATATATAAAAAATAATTATGTACAGTATATTATCTGTGTAAAATTACAAAAGATAAGTCCCATAAATGGGACAGTAAAATAAAAAAAGACCTGCTTTTGCAGGTCTTAAATCACACAATGTGACAGTTGCAAATTAATGCAACGATTTGAATAAATTTTTATTTGAACTCGTAGTGTAATCTCATAAGGTTTTAAGATTGTCTTAATTATATACTTAAAATTTTTAGTTGTCAATACAAAAGGAGAAATTTTTATGAAAGATTATTATGTTGGCTTTGATATAGGTACTGAATCAGTAGGATGGGCAGTGTCTGATTTTTACTACAATTTATGTAAATTCCATGGGAAGTCTATGTGGGGCTATGAACTCTTTGATGAATGTAATACTGCTGTTGACAGGAGAACTTTCAGAAATTCTAGAAAAAGAATTGATAGAAAGAAGCAAAGAATTGCATGGTTACAATTGCTGTTTAACGAGGAAATATCCAAAGTAGATATTGCTTTTTTTCAAAGACTGAAAGAAAGTAATCTTTATCTTGAAGATAAATCAACCAATGTGCCTTATGCAGTATTTGCAGATAAAAATTATACTGATGTTGATTATCATAATGCTTATCCCACAATTTATCACCTTAGAAAGGATCTCATTGAAAGAGAGGATCCACATGATATTAGATTGGTTTATCTTGCATTGCATCATCTAATTAAGAATAGAGGTCACTTTTTGTTTGATAATCTAAATTCTGATTATGATAGTGATTCTTCTTTTGATTTTCTTTATGATGATTTAGTTACCTATTTAAGTGAGGAAATGGGTATTGTACTTGAATGTAGTGATTCCTCAAATGTTGCTGATGTTCTCAAGGATAAAAGCAAGAGTAGAAGTGTTAAGAAAAAAGAACTTAGTAATTATTTTCAAATTACTAAGAAGAACAACCCACAGGAAGTTGAGATTATTACTTTGCTTTGTGGACTGAAAGGAACTTTATCTACTATTTTTAGTGATAAAACTTTGGATGATGCCGAAAAAAATAAAATTGTTTTTGATAACAGTTTTGATGAAAATGAAGATGATTACATTGCTATATTGCAAGACAGATATGAACTTATTGAAAAAGTAAAAGCAATTTATGATTGGGCTGTTTTAGCTGATATTCTAAACGGTGAATCTTATATATCTTTTGCTAAGGTTAAAACATATGAAGAACATAAGAATGATTTGAGAATGTTGAAGGACTATGTTAAAGAAAGATGTTTTGACAAGTATGATGAAATTTTTAGGGTTTCATCCGATATTCCAAACTACACTTCATATAGTGGAAAGTATAAGGAAAACGGTAAAACAGGAGTTTTAGCAAGAAAGAACAAAGCAACACAGGAAGAATTTTGTTCATACCTATTGAAGTCCTTTAAGAATCTTGACCATTCCGGTTATGAAGATATGTTCCTGAAAATTGAGAATAACACCTTTATGCCTAAGATAGTGGTAAAAGATAATGGTGTTATTCCAATGCAAGTTAATGAAAAAGAAGTAAAGATGATTCTGAATAATGCCTCAAAATATCTTCCTTTCCTAAGTGAAAAAGATTGTGATGGCATTTCTGTTAGTGACAAAATTCTAAAGATTTTTCAGTTTAGAATCCCTTACTATGTTGGTCCTTTAAATACTCATAGTGATAATTCTTGGCTTATTAGAGGTAAAGAAAAAATTTATCCTTGGAATTTTGATAAGGTTGTAGATGTTGAAAAGTCAGCAGAGGCTTTTATTACTAATCTAACAAGTAAGTGTACATACTTATTTGATAGGGATGTTATTCCTAAAAATTCAATTCTATATAGCAAGTTTATGGTTCTTAATGAACTAAATAATTTGCGTCTTGATGGTGAGAAACCTGATGTTCAGTTTAAGCAAGATATATTTAATGATCTTTTTATGCATCACAAAAAAGTGACAAGAAAGAGTCTTGTAAATTATATCAAATCAAAGACAGGTGAAACACCTGACATTACAGGAATTGATGGTGACTTCAAAACAAGTATGCGTTCAGCTATTGAACTTTCTTCTTATGATTTAGCTTTAGAAGAAAAGGAAATGATTATTTCTTCTATTACCATTTTTGGTGACGATAAAAAGTTACTGAAAAAAAGATTGAAGAAAAACTTTGCTGATAAGTTATCTGATGATGATATTAAGAAGATAAGCAAGTTAAAATATAAAGATTGGGGAAGATTTTCTAAAGATTTATTAACTGAAATTTATGATTTTGATGAAAATACCGGTGAAGTAAAGGATAATATCATTAATTCCCTTTGGAATACTAATGATAATTTTATGGAACTCTTAGGCTCAAAATATAATTTCCAAAAGAGCATAGAAAATGCTAATAGAGAAATTCAAAACAGTACTTCTATTAGAAAAATGGTAGAAGCATTATATGTATCTCCAAAGATAAAAAGACCTATTTATCAGTCTTTACTTATTATGAAAGAAATTGAGAAGATACAAAAGAGCCAACCTAAGAAGATATTTGTGGAAATGACTCGAAGTGATGGTGTTAAAGGGGATAAAGGACGTAAACACTCTCGTAAAAAGCGTCTTGAAGAACTTTACAAAAATTGCAAAGAAGATTCCGGTGAACTTTGGGAAAGTTTAGAGAAAACACCTGACAATGAATTTCAACAGGATAAGTTGTATTTGTATTACACTCAATTTGGAAAATGTATGTACACCGGAGAAAGCATTGATATTTCAGATTTGTTTAATCAAAATATCTATGATATTGATCATATTTTCCCTAGATCAAAGGTAAAAGATGATAGCCTTGATAACCGTGTATTAGTTAAGAGAACAGTGAACTCTCATAAGGATAATGACTATCCTTTAGATAAGTCTATTAGAGATAAGATGAAATCTTTTTGGTATGTACTTTATTCTAAAGAGTTAATCAGTAAGAAAAAGTTTGAAAGACTTACAAGGTCAACAAGCTTAACAGACAGTGAACTTTCCGACTTTATTGCTCGTCAACTTGTAGAAACTTCACAGTCAACCAAAGCTGTAGCTGATATTCTTAAAATTTTATATCCAAATACTGAAATTGTTTATGTTAAGGCTAGATATGCTTCTGAATTTAGAAAAAAATACGATATGCTAAAATGCAGAACAGTCAATGATATGCACCATGCAAAGGATGCATACCTTAATATTGTTGTCGGTAATGTGTACAATGAAAGGTTTACTCATAATAGAATTAACTTTATAAAGGGTTTGCAGACTAAGAAATATAGTATGAACAAAATGTTTAGTTATGATGTTAAAAATGCATGGATTGCTGAAGATAATTATTCTTTGAATATTGTTAAGAAAACAATGAATAAGAATAATCCTATCTATAGGAGATACTCTTTCGTTCAGCATGGAGCACTTTTTAAAGTTTTACCTCTTAAAAAGAGCAAAGGACAAGCACCGTTAAAGGGAAATTCACCACTTTCTAATATTAACAAGTACGGTGGTTATGATAAGCCAACCTCTTCTTACTTCTCATATGTTGAATTTGAAGGTAAGAAAGGAAAGAAAAGTCGTCAACTTGTTCCTATTGACAGCTACTTAAGAAAAGAATATGAAGGAAATCCTATTCAGTATTTAACAGAAAGATTAGGTCTAGTTAATCCGAAAATTCTTATTCCGGTTGTGAAGTACAATGCTTGTATTGAAATTGATGGATTTAGAATGAATATTAGCAGTAAGTCAAATGGTGGTAAGACAATAGTATATAAATCAGCAATGCTTTTGGTTTTAGGTTACCAAGGTGAGTTGTATGTAAGAAATATTACAAAATTACTTGAAAGCCCTGAAGATCATACTATTACTGAATTTGATGGTGTTTCTTTTGATGAAAACATCGATTTATTTGATTCTTTAGTGAACAAAATGTGTAATACAATTTTAAAAGTAAAGTATTCAGATATGGGAAAAAAGATTAATCAAAAGAGAGATGTATTTGTTTCTCTTGATTTAAGAACGCAATGTTTTGTTTTAAATGAAATTTTAAAAATATTACATTGTAATGTTTTAATGGGAGATCTATCAAAAATAGGTCTGGCTAAAAAATCTGGTGCACTTACTTCTAATTCTGTATTAACTGAAATTAAAAATGTAAAATCTATTTACCTTGTTAATCAGTCTGTAACAGGATTATTTGAAAACAAAATTGACTTGTTGAATATGTAAATTTATTGTTTAGGAGAGTAACTATGAGCTGGAGAACAGTTGTAATAACAAAGACTTGTAAACTGGATTATTCTATGGGTTATCTGGTTGTTCGTGATGTTGAAAAAACTACAAAGATACATATTAGCGAAATTAGTATGTTGATTGTTGAGAGTACATCTGTTGCAGTAACTGTTGCTCTCCTAAACGAATTAACCAAGAAAAGTGTCAAAGTTATTTTTTGTGACGAAAAGCATAGTCCTTCATTTGAATTAACCCCATATTATGATAGTTGTAAGTCTAGTCTAAAACTGAAACAACAGATTGATTGGGATGACCATATCAAACAATATATATGGACAAATATTGTTGCAGAAAAAATCAGTAATCAAGCAAAAGTACTAAAGCAATTTCAGTTGCCTCAATATACTCAATTATTACATTATATTGATGAAATTGAATTTAATGATGCTACTAATAGAGAAGGCCATTCTGCCAAGGTATATTTTAATGCTTTGTTCGGTAAGAGCTTTTCAAGAAAAAATGATTGTCCCATTAATGCTATGCTAAATTATGGTTATAGTATTATACTTTCTGCTTTTAACAGAGAAGTTGTGTCAAATGGTTACATAACACAACTGGGATTATTTCATGATAATATGTTTAATCAATACAATTTAAGTTGTGATTTAATGGAACCATTCCGACCTTTTGTTGATTCTATTGTTAAGAAAAGTAATCCGGAAAAATTCGATAAAGAAGAAAAAGTACAGATATACACTTTACTTAACAAAGAGTTGATAATAGATGATCGAAAACAAACTTTTCTTAATGCAATAAAAATGTATTGTAAAAGCGTTTTTACAGCAATAGAAGAACAAAATTCATCTTTAATAAGGTTTCCAAAAAATGAGTTATAGATTTATGAGAGTTTTAGTAATGTTTGATTTACCAACAGAAACATCTGAAAATAGAAGAAATTATACTAAGTTCAGAAAGTATTTAATTAAAAGTGGATTTATGATGATGCAACAGTCTGTTTATGTACGATTAGCATTAAATCAGACAAATGCAAAAGGAATGATTGATAGTGTAAAAAAGAACAAGCCTTCGGAAGGCCTTGTTCAAATTCTTACAATTACTGAAAAACAATATTCAAAGATGGAAATTATTTCCGGTGAGTATTCAAATGATACAGTAGATACTGATGAAAGGTTGTTAATGCTATGAGAATGTTATATAATTTAATGACAGATCCTGTAATATTTGAAAATAGTAATATTAAACTGTTGGTTATTGAAAATAAAATTCAGTTTAGAAATACTATTTTAAGTTTACAGAATGGTGATGAAGAGGGCTTATTTGTGTTTTCAAAGGATTATAAACCATTAGATTTTTCTAAATCAGTTAGATTTATAGATAATGCACTATCTTTTAATTTAGCTGATAAAAAACTTATGAGTAAAATTAATAGTGATTTAGAATTTATTTGTAATTCAAAGTATTTTGATGAATTATCAATGATTAAAGAATTATGTACAAAACTTTGTTATAATCTTTGTGAAGAAAAAGAATTTGATTTTACTTTTAATGATGAAATAGAAACAAGTGCTTTTATAAAACTATTTTCTTTCTCTCCTAATAATGATTCTTCAGGTGTATTAGAAAAACTTTTATTGTATATTAATTTAGTAAATAAGTATCTAGGTATTAAGTGCTTTATTACACATAATCTCTATATTTATTTTAGTAATGATGAGATTTTATCATTTTATAACACACTTATTGCTCACGATATTTATTTAGTGGATATAGAAAATATATATCCAAATCAAATAACTTCTCTGGAAGAAATAATAATAATTGATAAAGATTTATGTGAGGTGATTGACAAATAATATAGAAATGTAATAAAATTAAGTGAAATATCTTATGTTTTTACCATGCACATGTAGTGGGTGCATTTTATTTGAGGTTTGAGAGTAGTGTAATTTCATAAGGTATTAAAACCCGACAATTCCGCTCGCGGTGAGTTTGGAAGTTTGAGAGTAGTGTAATTTCATAAGGTATTAAAACTATGATGGAACAGTTTAAATCTCAAATGGGGTTTGAGAGTAGTGTAATTTCATAAGGTATTAAAACAAAGCATTAACACTCTATGAACTTGAAATAGTTTGAGAGTAGTGTAATTTCATAAGGTATTAAAACACCAATACCGAAAATCTTTTTATCTGGTACGTTTGAGAGTAGTGTAATTTCATAAGGTATTAAAACCTATGTTAGTAGATATTATATTTAATATGAGTTTGAGAGTAGTGTAATTTCATAAGGTATTAAAACATTGCAGCAGACACATCTGTAAAGGAACTGGTTTGAGAGTAGTGTAATTTCATAAGGTATTAAAACTGCCGTCATTAGATAAAGTCAACACTTTTTGTTTGAGAGTAGTGTAATTTCATAAGGTATTAAAACTGTTAAATGATATTTCTTCTTGCAACCGAGGTTTGAGAGTAGTGTAATTTCATAAGGTATTAAAACAAATTAATTCAATATTATTTATTTAACGAGAGTTTGAGAGTAGTGTAATTTCATAAGGTATTAAAACTTGAAGCTGTGCGAAAAGACAAAGCTTTGTGTTTGAGAGTAGTGTAATTTCATAAGGTATTAAAACAAAGGTTTTTCCATTGTTTCTGCAAGGTCAGTTTGAGAGTAGTGTAATTTCATAAGGTATTAAAACTCAATGCTAAAAGAAGATATACAATAGTAAGTTTGAGAGTAGTGTAATTTCATAAGGTATTAAAACACTAAAAACGGCATTTCTGTCAGTCTATACGTTTGAGAGTAGTGTAATTTCATAAGGTATTAAAACTTTAGAAGTTATAGTATTAGACTCATCAGATGTTTGAGAGTAGTGTAATTTCATAAGGTATTAAAACCTTAGCAAATTTATCTACATTAACACTTACGTTTGAGAGTAGTGTAATTTCATAAGGTATTAAAACTTTACTAAAAAGAATGTTTTGTTTTTATGTGTTTGAGAGTAGTGTAATTTCATAAGGTATTAAAACCTATGTTAGTAGATATTATATTTAATATGAGTTTGAGAGTAGTGTAATTTCATAAGGTATTAAAACGTGTATTAGAAATTTAAAAGCGACTGTTTGTTTGAGAGTAGTGTAATTTCATAAGGTATTAAAACATCAGGAGGTGAGATAATGCAACCCTTAATGTTTGAGAGTAGTGTAATTTCATAAGGTATTAAAACAGTTTGTAAAACTCTTGTACCCACTCAGAGGTTTGAGAGTAGTGTAATTTCATAAGGTATTAAAACACTTTTATTTTAAGTTGTCAACCTTAAAAAGTTTGAGAGTAGTGTAATTTCATAAGGTATTAAAACTGCCTTTGGTAACATATCATCTAGTTGTTTGTTTGAGAGTAGTGTAATTTCATAAGGTATTAAAACATATCTACAATCAAGTGCTTTCGCAAGTCGTTTGAGAGTAGTGTAATTTCATAAGGTATTAAAACTGTTTAAATACCTTGCAAATCAAAATGAAGTTTGAGAGTAGTGTAATTTCATAAGGTATTAAAACTGTCAGCTACATTTTTTTGTGTAGTCAGAGTTTGAGAGTAGTGTAATTTCATAAGGTATTAAAACAAACCTATTTCCGTCATCGTTCTTGTACTTGTTTGAGAGTAGTGTAATTTCATAAGGTATTAAAACCAATGCGATATCAAACTATGTGGCACGATAGTTTGAGAGTAGTGTAATTTCATAAGGTATTAAAACTTTTCTTCCCATATACTACTCCTTTAGAAAGTTTGAGAGTAGTGTAATTTCATAAGGTATTAAAACTGATAAGATTGTTGTTACAGCAGAACATCTGTTTGAGAGTAGTGTAATTTCATAAGGTATTAAAACTGGAAAGTTTTATATAGGGACTTAGGTAGAGTTTGAGAGTAGTGTAATTTCATAAGGTATTAAAACTGCTGTATGAAGAATACGAGGAAATGACTGGTTTGAGAGTAGTGTAATTTCATAAGGTATTAAAACTTTTCTTTAAAAGAATTATAATAAGTCTGCGTTTGAGAGTAGTGTAATTTCATAAGGTATTAAAACATACTTCTTCATCAGTTGAATAACTTTCAAAGTTTGAGAGTAGTGTAATTTCATAAGGTATTAAAACAGTGCCTTGAACTGTAGCACACAGAATATAGTTTGAGAGTAGTGTAATTTCATAAGGTATTAAAACTAGGGATTTATATGGAAGTCAAACCATACAGTTTGAGAGTAGTGTAATTTCATAAGGTATTAAAACTTGATTTCTTGCATTGTTGCAGTATCACCGGTTTGAGAGTAGTGTAATTTCATAAGGTATTAAAACTTATATGTTTGTAAGCCAATGACCTGTCCTGTTTGAGAGTAGTGTAATTTCATAAGGTATTAAAACTTTCCCTTATCACAGAAAAATGTGGGATAATCAAAAATAAATATTGAAGAAGAGCATAGGAAGTTCCAAAATTGTAGTTGAAAAGACAAACAATGGAGGAGAGAAACCTATGCTCTATTTAGATGATATCAAAGTCAAGGATTTAAAGGAACACATATAGGAATCAGTCCTAAAAAAGATAAAAGCGTACTGTTTCTGGAAAGCGTAAGGTCAATGCAGACAGTTCGGTGCCCTTATTGTGGAGGCAGTGTGTATATTTATGAAAACGGACAAGTCAAACTCAAAGATATTCCAATATGGAGAGGTACTACACACATATGGAACTTCTTTATCCATAGATATCAATGCAACTGTTGCCACGAAACATTTACAAAAGAAATACCTTTCAACTATCCAGGAACACGGATAACATACCGAGCAATTACAATCTATTCTGCAAGATCATCACGACCTTGCTGTTTGTTATGCCATGAAAGAGGAAATGTGCAGACTTTATGAATTGACAGATTACCAACAAGCAGTCGTCGGATGGACAAAATGGTTTCAGGCGGCGAAAGAAAGTGAGATTCCCGCATTGGTACGGTTTGCAGTTCAAAAAGAAAAACGGCTCCCTGGCTTAGCGGCCCATGCCATCTACTCAATCAGCACCGGCAAGCTCGAAAGCTTCAACAACAAGATCAAGGTCGCTAAACGAATCGGCTACGGTTACCGTGATGATGACTTCTTCTTTACCTTGATTCGCTATCTTTCTATTCCTTCTGTACGTTCACCATCCCACAAAAAATCGTGATGAACCTTTTTTTATGTCAGTACCGGCAATGCTTTTAGTTGCAACAATATGAGAACCACTCGCAGTAAAAGGGTCTTGATACATCATCTTAGTATTGGTGCTTCTACTAGTAGTATCAGCTGACACTTTTGAAGTATATATCAAAGAAAATGAACTTAAAATCACTAAAAATGATAACAATAAGGCAATAGCTTTCTTATTAATTGATAATAAGATTTTCATTTTATTTTCCTCCTTTTTTCGTATTTTATAGAAGTTTATTAAGTTGGTGAGCGACAAAACATATTATTACCTCCTACTTATATTCCATGACTTTTGCATTTTGACAACCTAAATTTGCAATATTTTTCTGTTTTTTTGAAAATTTGTCAATTTTGACAAAAGGAAAACACCGACCACTTTTATTAAAGTAATCGGTGTAAATACACGAATATTATATTTTAATCTCTTGGGTCTTTGTGGTTATTATAATCTTCAATAGATTGCCAGTTGTAATAGAACTTAATTACATACTCTTGATTTCCTTTATTATCTTTATAATCTTTACCATTGATTTTAAATTTTTCAAAATCAACATAAACTAAAAATTTTGAATCTTTTGGTGTTTCAGTATTGATTAGCCAATCAAAACCATTGTATTTGCTATCTAAAATTAGATTTTTTCGGTATTGTGGGTAACCGTTTTTATCCCAATATATAAATGAATTTAGAAAATCTGCATATTTATTAGAATCTTTAAGATAACCTTTGTCATTCCAATCATTATTATTGTTAAGAAAATCACCGGACATTTCTTGAATCCAATATGATAGTGTTTCGGTATACCAATAATTAAGGGATACAAAATTATCAACACAATATCCGGATGTATCCTCAACATACCATTGATGTTGACATTTTAATCGTGGTTCAATTGTTGCACCACAAGACTTAAAGTAGTTATTCAGCATATCACAATGTCTTTTGACAATCGATTTAGATTTGAGTTGCTTTATTGTTAATTTTGTATTATCACTTATAGGTGGATTTTTAACTTTAACAGTTAGTTTTACTACTTTTCTACTACCATCTTTTGCTTTTGCAGTAATAGTTACTGTACCTGCCTTAATACCTTTAACAACGCCTTTTGAATTAACTGTAGCAACTTTTTTGTTACTAGAAGAATAAGTTAAACCTTTATTGTTTGCGTTGCTAGGAACTACTGTAACTGCAAATTTAATAGTCTTATTTTTATATACTTCTTTAACTTGTTTCTTATTGTTATATGATAACTTTGTAACAAGTTGCTTTACTGTAAATTTACACTTTGCTGACTTATTACTACCGTCCTTAGCCTTTACAGTAATTACAACTTTACCTCTATGCTTGATTGTAACTTTACCATTACTGTTTACAGTAGCAACATTCTTATTTGATGAATACCAACTTACACCTTTATAAGTAGCATTTTTATTCTTAATAGCTTTCTTTAATTGGAAAGTTCTATTCTTTGCACCCCTGTTAAGAGTAACTGAAGATTTATTCAAAGTGATTTTCTTTACCTTTTTACCTACAACAACAAGTATCCTTGTTCTGATTTTACTACCGTCTTTTGCAATAGCATTTACATAAGTTGTACCCTTATTTGTTGTTGCCTTGATTTTGCCGTTCTTATCTACAGTAACTATTTTAGTGTTGTTTGATTTCCAAGTAACTGACTTGTTATAAGCGTTATTAGGTAATACTGCAGCTTTTAGTTTTGCAGTTTTGCCTTTTTTAGACAAGTTAATAATACTCTTATTTAGTTTAATTTTAGTAACTCTTTGTACAACCTTGATTTTACATTGAGCTGATACATTACTACCATCAGTAGATGTTGCAGTAATTATAGCATTACCTACTTTAAGAGCCTTGACTTTACCATTCTTATCTACAGTAGCAACCTTTGTATTGCTTGACTTCCAAGTTAATCTCTTATTAGTAGCATTTATAGGAAAAACAGTAGCCTTTAAAGTTGTTGACTTACCATTGTAAAGTGTCTTGCTTGTAGAATTTAGCTTAATAGAACTAACTTTAACTTCAGTTGTTTCTGTTGTAGTAGGTTCTGTAGAACTTTCTATTGTACTACTTTCTGTAGTTGATGAAGAAGGTTCTGTAGAACTTTCTATTGTACTACTTTCTGTAGTTGGTGAAGAAGGTTCTGTAGTAATTTCATCAGGTGTTGCTTCATCAGATGTACTTATAGTAGATGTTTCAATTCCTTTCTCTGTTGGTTCAGATGTTGTAATGTTGGACAAATTGTCCACGTTATCAAATGCAAAATAACTTACACATAATGTGCTTGTAATGATTGTTGCAACTAATAATAATGATAATAACTTTTTCATTTAAATACCTTCTTTCAATTCTTAATGCAGTTTTGTTCAATTACTTATCATCAACAATAATTAATTTCTTACCTAAAGGAACTTATAGTTTTAGAATAGTGTCTAACTGTGGATTGGTTTGACCTTTTTCCAATCTTGCAATAACAGGTTGTTTTACACCACTCATCAATTCAAGTTGTTTTTGGCTAATACCTTTTTCATTTCTTGCATTGATGATTTCACTTATAATAGATACTCTCAAATCACTTTCTGCTATTTCTTCCGGAGTAAATAGTTTCTTACGAACATCGTTCCAATTAGAACCAATAGCACTATTATTTCTTTTCATTGTCAAAACCTCTTTCTAATAAATCAGAATACTCATTTTTAGCTTTTTGAATTTCTCTTAAAGGTGTTTTCTTCATAAACTGATGAAGCAACACAAAATCACCATTATGCCAAGCCACAAATAAAATTCTATCTCTAAGTGGTCTTAGTTCTCATATTTCTCCATCAATATGTTTAATATATGGTTCTTCTGCTCTTGTTCCAAATCTACCTAAAATTGTAATATAGTCGTTGATTTTATTAAGTTTAATGCGACTATCTTTATTGTTTCTCTTTTTTTAAATTTTGTATGTATTCAAGAACTGGTTGATGACCATTCTTATCTTGATAGAAATATATATTGTACATAATTGCTTCCCTCTTTGTAATATATTATAACTTAAAAGTTATTAATTTAAAAATATTTTAAGAATTTTCAAATGCTAATTTCCACTTTAATTGTTCATCTTCATCAGTTAATTGTGATAAGAATAACTTAAAGAATTTTAAATCTTTAGAGTCTGGATACTTATTAGTAATTTCCCTTCAATGAAAAAGCAGGAAGTAAAAACTTCCTGCCTAAAATTAATGTGATGGTTTAAGAACATGTTTGGTTGTGGATGGTTTAATGATATAACCTTGTTTATCTAATTCATTAATATCGAAATTACTTACTTCCTCATCATCACCAATGAATGAAAAAATGCTATCCGTTACTCTATCATATCTGTCATTATAACTTTTAACGTCATAATAGTTAGACATCATCATAGTAACTTTTTTGATAAGTCAGATTTAGTTGTCAGTAATCTATCATAGTTATTAGTTGTATATGTATAACAACCAATGAAATAAGCAATACTTACAATACACATTATAATACCGATAACGATACCACCAACATTACGCTGAACTTTGTTATCAACCACTTTTCCCTTTGCTTTTGAAACTATAAGAATAATTCCTACAATCAAAAGTGCAATAGCAATAATAATACATAAATACTTCATTTTCGTTCTTCTTTCATCCCAAGCCGCCCATTCAGCTTTTGCTAAATCATATTATTATAATCAAATAGTATTTAATTGTCAATCCCTGAAAACTATTTAGTCTTTCTTCTTCGGCTTTTGGTTTTGCTCTATCGCCGGTTTCATCAGTTCGTAGTAAGTATTAGTGGAATGAAAGACGAGTTTCTTAGGAATAAGAAATTCCGACTTAATAAAAGCCCATAAAAACTTTTCAGTGGTCATTCCGTTGTATTTCACAAAACCGAGAGCCGCAAAGGGTGCTGCTTCCAATATACAAAACCACGATACTGTTTCTGTTCCTAAATGTGGTTTCAACAGGAAATACAATCCTACCACAACACCGCAGGCAAGGACAGAAAAAATGAACTGTCTTAACGACAGTCCAAAGAACATTGACTCTGTGTAATTTCGTATTTCTCGGTTAATTTTAACTTCCATAATAATCCTTTCTTGCAAAAAGAAAAACATCAACCATTTCTGATTGATGTTTCCACTCAAAGCATATTCAGTTTTTAATCAAATTCATACGGACCTTTGCTAAAACACATCCAATCCAAATCAGCAACATAATTAGGATGTTCTTTACCCTTTTGTTTCTTAATTTGTTTTTGGTTTGTTACTTTGGCTTTGTATGCTTTGTTGTTAGGATTATGCTGATTTGCATAATCGTCTAACTGTTGTTTAGTGTGGGTTTTACCCGACACGCCCTTGTTTCGAGCCATAGTGTTTACCTCCTTTCTTCGTAGCAGTTTTTATCAATGATTGCATAATGAAACGGTCGGTTACCTAGAACCCTTTTTGAACCTTACTGCTGAAATACGAGCAATTTTTCATCAGTAGTGAATCTTGCAAATCATTTTTCCACGACAGGAGTGATTTACGTTTGATATACGCTCGCTTTATCAAATGTAAATCAAACAAGTATATTATAGAACAATTATATGAAAAAATCAAATTACAAGCCCATCGTTTCACGAATGATACGATCACTCATTTTGATTGCACCAACGAGAACAAGCATATTGAACACCAATTCTCCGACATAAGACCACACCTGAGTAACTGCTGCCGCATTTGCATCAACAACCGGTGGCGATGAGGCAAACAGGGAGAATATAATGCAGGCAAGTACAATTACCGTACCTTCAAGCAACACGCACAATAGCTCTTTATAAAACTCTTTCCTACATTTTGCGATGACTCGCTGGCAAAAGTGGATAAAGAAATAGGAGCAAGAGCTGTATACATATATAGCTTAAAAAATCTTCCGTACACGGTCATTATCATAATAAAAGACAATACGGTTATAAAAAGACCTCCGATAAGCGTTACCGCCCATAACGGGATACTCTCAAAAAATCCGCAATCTTCTATTGTGGTTATCATTTCCGAAGGTAATGTGGTTTGATTTGTTTTTCCAAATCCTGCTGTGTTCATAATGGTAGAAATCGTACCTTGAACAATATTGAATAAAGCAAGCATAAGCTCAAGCTCGTGTGTAATCACTCCTTTTGTAATAGCAAATCGGATAAAGAGTTTCAAAGAGTGTTCCGGTTTCTTAACTTCAGTAAAACTTCCGCAAGTGCGTACAACACCCACTACAAAGAATAGAACAAGCAAGGCAAAGCCGATAGCTTGTTCAACATTTCGTGTCTATGGTTATATTCTAGCACCATAGTGTAATTTCATAAGGTATTAAAACTTCAGTATGGAGTATGGTATACTCAGTTTAAAAAACTGGAAATTATGGAGGTGGCTGATATGCAATATGCAATAGAATTGTATTGTGATATGGAAGCAGAAGAGAAATTATATGCTTTTTCAAAAAAGGTAGCTGATGCGAAGTTTAGCACAAAGTTTATGAAATGGAAAACCAGACCGCATCCTACATTAGCTTGTTTTAATGATGTGGACGAAGAAAAATGTATTATTCGATTGAAGAAGTTTGCTAAAAATCATATACAAATGCCGACTTATATTGCGTCTGTTGGGATGCTTACTGATACAAAGACAATTTTTGCATCGCCAGTGATGAATAATGCAATGTATTGATTTCAGAGAGAATTGCATGAATGTTTGTATGATTTTGATATAGAAGGATGGGAATGGTATTGCCCGGATAGTTGGTTGCTATATTGTACATTAACACTCACCAAAGAAGATGACGAAGGTATCTTTTTTAAAGCAAGCGATTTGATTTTGTGTGAGTTTGAAAAATAAGTGGAAAGTTTGTATCTATTGGGTTAGTAAAAATAACTTTTCCTGTGGACGAAATTTTTACAGTTGAATTAAGCACAACCAAAAAAAATAGTCAAATTTGCAATTTTGGAGCACAGCGGAACAATGAAAATCCCGGTAGGGGCTTTTAAGCGACGGAACAATCTTGCACTAGTAAGACAGAGGTGCCTTGTCCCGGCAACTAAGGTTTCTATCAAAATTACAGTCCTTTGCCAAGGAAAAGCATATTAATATATAAATTTACTAAGGAAAATCAAAACTATATAGTATAATTTTAAATAAATTGTGTTTGACAGTAGATTGCACATAGAATATAATGATAGTAAAATTTCTACTATTGTAGATTGGTTATTATGTTGTAGTCCATGAAACCGTAGTATGTTTTATGGAGTTTGAGAGTGATAGTTTTTCAACTATCACTCTTTTTTTATAGGTAAGTCCCAAAAATGGGACACATAATATGATATAATCTATTAAAGAAAAATTAGTGTGCTTAATTTGTTAAAATATTTCACAAATTAAATCATTAAAATTTGGAAGGTTTGTGTATTGAATTATTATAGATACTGATATATAATCAGGATATAAGGTTAATAATACAAATAATAACCATAAAACTATATATGAAAGGATTGATGCTTATGCCAATCAACATTAACAAATTTTCAGATGAATGTAGAAAAATTGATTTTTTCACAGATCTATACAACATTCAAAAAACTTTAAGATTCAGCCTTATTCCAATAGGTGCAACTGCAGACAACTTTGATTTTAAAGACAGATTATCTAAAGAAAAAGACTTGCTTGATTCTGCAAAGCGTATCAAAGAGTATATTTCAAAGTACCTTGCAGATGAAAGTGACAAATGCCTTTCCCAACCCATAAAGTTAAAGCATCTTGATGAGTACTATGAACTTTATATCACTAAAGACAGGGATGAACAGAAGTTTAAGTCTGCTGAAGAAAAGTTAAGGAAAGAATTAGCCGATTTTTTAAAAGAAATTCTGAAACGATTAAATAAGAAAATTCTTAATGATTATCTACCTGAGTATCTTGAAGATGATGAAAAGGCCCTTGAGGATATAGCAAATCTTTCTTCTTTCTCAACTTATTTTAACAGTTATTACGATAATTGTAAAAATATGTATACAGATAAGGAACAGTCAACGGCTATTCCTTATAGATGTATTAATGACAATTTACCAAAATTTATTGATAATATTAAAGCATATGAAAAGGTTTTAGAAGAACTAAAGCCAAGTGATCTTGAAGAACTTAGAAATAACTTTAAGGGAGTATATGATACAACAGTTGATGATATGTTTACCTTGGATTATTTCAACTGTGTTCTTTCACAGTCAGGCATTGATACCTATAATGCCATTATAGGTAATGACAAGGTTAAGGGGATTAATGAGTACATTAATCTCCATAACCAAACTGCACAACAAGGACATAAAGTCCCTAACTTGAAACGACTATATAAGCAGATTGGTAGTCAAAAAAAGACTATTTCTTTTCTTCCTGGTAAGTTTGAAAGTGACAATGAACTTCTAAAAGCAGTTTATGATTTCTATAATACCGGTAATGCTGAAAAGAATTTCACTGCATTAAAAGATACTATAACTGAACTTGAGAAGATTTTTGATAATCTAGCAGAATATAACCTTGATGGTGTGTTTGTAAGGAATGATATTTCACTTACTAATTTATCGCAAAATATGTTCAATGATTGGTCAGTATTCCGTAATTTATGGAATGACCGGTATGATAAAGTCAACAATCCGGAGAAAGCAAAAGATATTGATAAGTATAATGACAAAAGACGTAATGTATATAAAAAGTCAGAAAGCTTTTCAATTAATCAGTTGCAAGATTTAATTGCAACATCACTTGAAGAAAATATTAATAGCAAGAAAATTACAGATTACTTTAGTTGTGATTTCCATAGATGTACTGCTGAAGTCGAAAACAAATATCAGTTAGTAAAGGAATTGCTATCTACTGATTATCCGGAAAATAAGAGTCTAAAAACAAGTGAAAAAGATGTAGCACTTATTAAGGACTTTTTAGATAGTGTTAAATCATTAGAAAGTTTTGTGAAAATACTAACCGGTACAGGAAAAGAAAGTGGCAAGGATGAACTTTTCTATGGTAATTTTACAAAATGGTTTGATCAGTTGAGATATATTGATAAGCTATATGACAAAGTAAGAAATTACATTACCGAAAAGCCTTATTCACTTGACAAAATCAAGTTGTCTTTTGATAATCCACAGTTCCTAGGTGGATGGCAACATAGCAAAGAAACTGACTATTCAGCACAACTTTTTATGAAAGATGGATTGTATTATCTTGTGGTAATGGACAAAGAAACCAAGAGAGAGTTCAAAACTCAGTATAATGCTCCTGAAAATGATAGTGATACAATGGTTAAGATTGAGTACAATCAAATTCCAAATCCGGGTAGAGTTATTCAAAATCTTATGCTTGTTGATGGTAAGATTGTAAAGAAAAACGGTAGAAAGAATGCTGATGGTGTTAATGTTGTTCTTGAAGAACTAAAGAATCAGTATCTACCTGAAAATATCAATAGAATTAGAAAAACCGAAAGTTACAAAACTACAAGTGATAACTTTAACAAAGACAATCTAAAGGAATATTTAGAGTATTATATTGCAAGGACAAAGGAATATTATTGTAAGTACAATTTTGTTTTTAAGTCAGCTGATGAGTATGGAAGTTTTAATGAATTTGTTGATGATGTTAACAATCAAGCCTACCAAATCACCAAAGTAAAAGTATCTGAAAAACAATTACTTTCATTAGTAGAACAGGGCAAACTTTATCTTTTCCAAATTTACAACAAGGACTTTTCTGAGTACAGTAAGGGTAAGAAAAACCTACATACTATGTATTTCCAAATGCTATTTGATGATAGAAATTTAGAGAACTTAGTATACAAATTGCAGGGTGGAGCAGAAATGTTCTATCGTCCTGCAAGTATCAAGACAGATTCAGAATTTCAACATGATGCAAATGTTGAAATTATTAAGCGTACATGTGAAGATAAAGTAAAGGATAAAGACAATCCTACAGATGATGAAAAAGCTAAGTATTATAGCAAATTTAACTATGAAATAGTAAAGAACAAACGCTTTACAAAACCACAGTTTTCTCTACATTTAACTTTAGCAATGAATTGTAATCAGCCTGACCATTATTGGTTAAATAATAGTGTTAGAGAACTTCTTAAGAAGTCAAATAAGAACAATATTATCGGTATTGATAGAGGTGAAAGAAACCTTATCTATGTAACTATAATCAATAGTGATGGAGTAATAGTTGACCAAATCAACTTCAATATTATTGAAAACAGTTACAATGGTAAGAAATACAAAACTGATTATCAGAAAAAGCTTAACATTAGAGAAAAAGAAAGACAAGAGGCAAGAAAAACTTGGAAAACTATTGAAACAATTAAGGAACTGAAAGACGGTTACATTAGTCAGGTTGTACATCAAATTTGTAAACTTATTGTTCAATATGATGCAATTGTTGTGATGGAAAACCTAAATGGTGGTTTCAAGAGAGGTAGAACAAAAGTTGAAAAACAAGTCTATCAAAAGTTTGAAACTATGCTTATTAATAAGCTGAATTATTATGTTGATAAAGGTACCGACTACAAAGAATGTGGTGGACTATTAAAGGCATATCAGCTTACAAATAAGTTTGAAACATTTGAAAGAATCGGAAAACAAAGTGGTATTATCTTTTATGTTGACCCATATCTAACTAGTAAGATTGATCCGGTAACCGGTTTTGCAAATCTGCTTTATCCTAAGTATGAGACAATACCAAAGACTCACAATTTCATTAGTAATATTGATGATATTCGATATAATCGAAGTGAAGACTACTTTGAGTTTGATGTTGATTACGATAAGTTCCCACAAGGTAGTTATAATTATCGTAAGAAGTGGACAATCTGTTCCTATGGTGACAGAATACAGTATTACAAAGATTCAAGAAATAAACCGGCAAGTAGAGTGGTGAATATTACCGAAAAGTTCAAAGAAACTTTTAATAATGCAGGTATTGATTTTGTCAATGATAATATTAAGGAAAAACTACTATTAGTTAATAGTAAGGAACTCCTAAAGTCATTTATTGATACTCTCAAACTGACTGTTCAGTTGAGAAATTCTGAAATTAATAGTGATGTTGATTACATCATCTCACCTGTAAAGGATAGAAACGGTAACTTCTATTATAGTGAAAACTACAAAAAGTCCAATGAAGAAGTACCGACACAACCACAAGACGGTGATGCAAATGGTGCATATAACATTGCACGAAAAGGCTTGATGATTATTAACAAACTGAAAAATACTGATGATGTAACCAATAATGAGTTGTTGAAAATCAGCAAAAAGGAATGGCTGGAATTTGCCCAAAAAGGTGATTTAGGTGAGTGAAAACCCTATTGCTATTTCTAATCTTAATGATTTTATCTTTTGTCCTGTGTCAATTTATTTTCATTCACTTGATTATGATACTGAAAAAATGACATATCAAAATTCAGACCAACTAAATGGTACTGCTGTCCACACAACAGTGGACAGTGGTACATATTCAAGCAAAAAGTCAATGCTTCAGTCAATAACATTGTATTCTGAAAAGTATAATTTAAGTGGAAAAATTGATTTGTATGATAGTAAAAAATTCCAATTAATAGAACGAAAGAAAAAGGTTCATTTTTTCTCTATATTAAGTCCTACTACAGAGCATTTATGAAGAAATCGGAAGTGGATAAATTCCCTGTATTTGACATAGGAGAATAATATGATTATAATTAGTTATGATATATCTGATGACAGAAAACGCAGTAAATTTTCAAAGTACATTAAGCTTTTTGGTCATATGTTGCAGTATTCTGTATATGAGATTGATAATAGTGAAAGAATACTGAACAATATTATTGCAGATATTAATAATAAATTTTTGAAAATGTTTGACCAATCTGATAGTGTGTATATCTTTCAGTTAAGTAGTTCATGCAAAGTTCAAAAATTTGGTTATGCTAAAAATGAAGATGAGCCTTTGCTTGTTGTTACATAATTTGCAAACCTCAGTCTTTATTTTAGATATTCTTTGAAAAGGGTTGTTAAACAATGAAGTTTATATGCATAATGAACAATTGCATAAATTACCGAGATATAATTTATGTAGGGTTAAACAGAGTTAGGGTTTAATCAACCCTTAGAATTTCTACTATTGTAGATCGTGACCTTTTTCAAGCAGATGTGTCAGGTTTAATCAACCCTTAGAATTTCTACTATTGTAGATGGTGCGTACTGTTCAAACATATGTGTGTTTAATTAACCCTCAGAATTTCTACTATTGTAGATGAAAGCGTATGGGTACTTGGAGAAATGGTTTAATCAACGCTTAGAATTTCTACTATTGTAGATCTGTTTTCATTCTGCTTTACTCCTTCTGTTTAATCAACCCTTAGAATTTCTACTATTGTAGATGATGTTCTTGATAAGTAAAGTTGTAACGTTTAATCAACCCTTAGAATTTCTACTATTGTAGATGTGATGGGTAATTTTTACGCATCATTGTTTAATCAACCCTTAGAATTTCTACTATTGTAGATAAGATGCTAAAAATCTTCAGACTATTAAGTTTAATCAACCCCTAGAATTTCTACTATTGTAGATTAAGGATGATAAAAGCACTTCAAGAAAAAGTTTAATCAACCCTTAGAATTTCTACTATTGTAGATACAGAGAAGACTTTAAAATGTTAGGTGGTTTAATCAACCCTTAGAATTTCTACTATTGTAGATGTGATACAACTACAGAGAAAGATATTGGTTTAATCAACCCTTAGAATTTCTACTATTGTAGATGACAAGCCGGGTGGTAGTATCGTCCAGTTTAATCAACCCTTAGAATTTCTACTATTGTAGATGTCCTGCTAGAACTGTTTCTAGTTCAGGTTTAATCAACCCTTAGAATTTCTACTATTGTAGATATAATAGTACCTCATTGAATTTTGCGGGGTTTAATCAACCCTTAGAATTTCTACTATTGTAGATGTAAGTATCAAATATTGCATCTAATGCTGTTTAATCAACCCTTAGAATTTCTACTATTGTAGATTAAAATAAAAAATATGAATTATAATACTGTTTAATCAACCCTTAGAATTTCTACTATTGTAGATGTTGAAGCTGTTAGAAATGGTGGAGTAGTTTAATCAAACTTAAGAATTTCCATATTAATCCTCATTACATTATTGAAAGTATTAGAAAAGCATAAAAACAAGGAGTGATAGTTTTTACTATCACTCCTTTTTGATAATAATATATGATTATTTAAATGCTATTCAACAGTGAATTCAAAATTATGACGGAAATTGAAAATAAATTATTAGAATATTTTTTCATAATAATCACCTCTTGAGATAATTATATATTAAAAGAAACCGGTTGTAATTAATTTTTCAAATAAATATTGTAATCAAAAGAGATAAGTTCCATTTTTGGGACAGCTAATGTGTAAATGGTGTAGGCATAACAAAAAGGGTGTACTCAGTGAGTACACCCTAAATTTATGAATTATAAAGTTAGTTAAGACTAAAATTATTCTACTGTAGGACCTGCAGATACTAGAGCCTTACCTGCTTCATTACCTTCATACTTAGCAAAGTTCTTAACAAATCTTGAAGCAAGATCCTTAGCCTTTGTTTCCCATTCATTAACATCAGCATATGTGTCTCTAGGATCTAGGATAGCTGGGTCAACACCTGGTAGTTCTGTAGGAACTTCAAAGTTGAAGTGAGGGATAGTCTTTGTAGGAGCCTTTGTAATAGAACCGTCAAGGATAGCATCAATGATACCTCTTGTATCCTTAATAGAAATTCTCTTACCTGTGCCGTTCCAACCTGTGTTAACTAGGTAAGCCTTAGCACCACTCTTTTCCATCTTCTTAACTAGTTCTTCAGCATACTTTGTTGGATGAAGTTCTAGGAAAGCCTGACCGAAACAAGCAGAGAATGTTGGAGTTGGTTCTGTGATACCTCTTTCAGTACCTGCTAGCTTTGCAGTAAAGCCTGATAGGAAGTAGTACTTTGTCTGTTCAGGAGTTAGAATAGAAACTGGAGGTAGTACACCAAATGCATCAGCTGATAGGAAGATTACATTCTTTGCAGCAGGAGCAGAAGATACAGGACGAACAATGTTTTCAATGTGGTCGATTGGGTAAGAAACACGAGTGTTTTCTGTAACTGACTTATCAGCAAAGTCAATCTTACCGTTTTCGTCAACAGAAACATTTTCTAGTAGAGCATCTCTTCTGATAGCATTGTAGATGTCTGGTTCAGATTCCTTGTCAAGGTCGATAACCTTAGCATAGCAACCACCTTCAAAGTTAAATACACCATTGTCATCCCAACCGTGTTCGTCATCACCGATTAGAAGTCTCTTAGGGTCTGTTGAAAGTGTTGTCTTACCTGTACCTGATAGACCGAAGAAGATAGCTGTGTTTTCACCGTTCTTATCAGCATTAGCTGAGCAGTGCATTGAAGCAATACCCTTTAGAGGTAGGTAGTAGTTCATCATTGAGAACATACCCTTCTTCATTTCACCACCGTACCATGTGTTAACGATAACCTGTTCACGGCTTGTGATGTTAAATAGAACAGCTGTTTCTGAGTTTAGACCTAGTTCCTTATAGTTTTCAACCTTAGCCTTTGATGCGTTGTAAACGATAAAGTCAGGTTCAAAGTTTTCTAGTTCTTCAGCAGTTGGCTTAATGAACATATTTGTTACAAAGTGAGCCTGCCATGCAACTTCAACGATGAAACGAACTGCCATTCTAGTGTCGTGGTTAGCACCACAGAATGCGTCAACAACATAAAGCTTCTTGTTAGAAAGTTCTTTCTTAGCAATTTCCTTTACAGCTTCCCATGCTTCCTGTGTAGCTGGGTGGTTGTCGTTCTTGTATTCATCAGAAGTCCACCATACAGTGTCCTTAGAATTTTCGTCCATAACGATAAACTTGTCTTTAGGTGAACGACCTGTGTAAATACCGGTCATTACATTAACTGCACCTAGTTCAGTTTCCTGACCAACTTCATAGCCTTCTAGTTCAGGCTTTGTTTCTTCGTTGAATAGTTCTTCGTAGGAAGGATTGTGGATAATTTCAGTAGTACCGGTAATACCATACTTAGTTAAATCAATCTTTGCCATTTCAGTATCAACCTTTCTTTTTTTTGAATTTTTACATAGAAATTGTATTTTTCAGTCCAATGCTATAGTTATTCAGCATAAACTGCAATCCTATGTTCTAAAATATTCTAGCATAATTAAGCATTATCGTCAAGCAAATAACTAGTAAAATACTATAAATTTCTGACCTTTGATTTTATTTGTATAATAACTAACATATCTTTAACATTTTGTCTATTACTTTTAACAATTATTCACTACAGTAATCTATTATAAGTAGTATTACTTTGGTTATTCATGAAATTTTATCATATGTGCAGATATTGTAGATTTATGTAGTTAAATGTATTATAATAATCTTGGAGTTTAAAAGTATGCAAAAATTTTTATAATTTTAGGAGAAAAGGAAAGGATAATTTAATTTATGACCTTAAAAGAATTGAATATAGGCGAAAGTGCCATTATAACATCAGTTGGTGGTGAGGGTGCATTGCGACAACATTTTCTTGATATGGGTATGATTCCTAATGCTGAAGTAACTGTTGTGAAATTTGCACCAATGGGTGACCCTATGGAACTTCAGGTCCATGGGTATGAACTGACTTTAAGATTAGCAGATGCCGATAAAATTCAGGTTGAACCTATCAAATCTCGTACAAGAAGTCACGATAGAGTGGATAGGTTTAAGGATACAGAGCATCCCGGTCTTGGTGAAGAAGGTAAATTCCATGCAAAGGGAGATGGCAACCCTTTGCCGGAAGGAACAACCCTTACATATGCTTTGGTTGGCAACCAAAACTGTGGCAAGACAACTTTGTTCAACCAAATCACCGGTTCAAATCAGCATGTCGGTAACTTTCCCGGTGTAACTGTTGACAGAAAGGATGGCTCAATCAAAGGCTATCCCAACACAAATGTAACTGACCTACCGGGAATTTACTCAATGTCACCATATAGTAGTGAAGAAATTGTTTCAAGAAATTTTGTCCTTGACGAAAAGCCAAAGGCTATTATCAATATTGTAGATGCTACTAATATTGAGAGAAACCTTTACCTTACAATGCAACTTCTTGAAATGGATATTCCAATGGTAATAGCTCTTAATATGATGGATGAAGTTACAGGCAATCAAGGTTCTATTGATGTAAATACAATGGAAAAAATGCTGGGTGTACCGGTTATTCCAATTTCAGCAGCAAAAAATGAAGGTGTTGATGAACTTATCAAACACGCACTTCATATTGCTCAGTATCAGGAAAAGCCATTGCGTCAGGATTTTTGTGACAAAAATGACCACAACGGTGCAGTCCATCGTTGTATTCACGCAGTAATTCACTTAATAGAGGACCATGCAGAACAAGCAGATATTCCTGTAAGGTTTGCAGCTACTAAGGCAATAGAGGGTGACCATCTAATTCTTGATAAGTTGAACCTTGATGAAAACGAAATGGAAATGCTTGAGCATATTGTTCAGCAACTTGAAACAGAAAGACAACTTGACAGAAATGCCTCAATAGCTGATATGCGTTTTGAATTTATCGAAAAACTTTGTGAAGATACAGTTATCAAGCCTAAACAAAGTAAAGAGAGAGTCAGAAGTGAAAAGATAGATAAAATTCTAACAGGTAAATATACTGCAATTCCTTGTTTTATTGCAATAATGGTTTTAGTCTTTTACCTAACATTTAATGTAATAGGTGCAGGACTTCAAACTTTATTGGAAATGGGTATTGACTCATTAACCACAATAACAGATAATGCCCTAACCTCAGCCCATGTAAATGACACAATACATAGCCTTGTAATAGACGGTATATTTAATGGTGTAGGTAGTGTGTTAAGTTTCTTACCTATAATCGTAACACTGTTTTTCTTTTTATCATTAATGGAGGACAGTGGTTACATAGCAAGAGTAGCATTTGTAATGGATAAATTGCTGAGAAAAATCGGTCTGTCCGGTAGAAGTATTGTTCCAATGCTAATAGGTTTTGGTTGTACAGTACCGGCAGTTATGGCAACAAGAACTTTAACATCCGAAAGAGATAGAAAGATGACTATTCTGCTAACTCCATTTATGAGTTGTACTGCAAAGTTACCTATCTATTCATTTTTTGTCAGTTCATTTTTCCCTAAACAGGGTGGACTGATAATGTCAGGATTGTATGTGCTGGGTATAGTAATCGGTATTCTAATTGCCTTTCTATATAAAGGTACATTGTTCAAAGGTGAGGCAGTACCATTTGTTATGGAATTACCAAACTACCGACTACCCGGTGCAAAGAATGTTGTTCAACTATTGTGGGAAAAAGCAAAGGACTTTTTACAAAGAGCATTTTCAATTATTCTAATAGCAACAATAGTTGTTTGGTTCTTACAGAGTTTTGATATTCACTTTAATATGGTGACAAATTCAGCAGATAGTATGTTAGCTTCCATCTCAGGTTTTATCTCACCAATATTTGCACCATTAGGACTTGGAGATTGGAGAATTTGTACTTCATTAATCTCAGGTATTATGGCTAAGGAAAGTGTAGTATCAACATTACAAGTCCTATTTAGTGGCAACATTGCATCAGTATTAACACCACTTGCAGCATCATCACTACTTGTATTTAGTTTGCTATATTCTCCTTGTGTTGCAGCTATTGCATCAGTAAAGAGAGAACTGGGCGGTAAGTGGGCAATAGGTGTTGCCTTGTGGCAGTGTGTTATTGCTTGGGTAGTAGCATTCATAGTCCACTTAATAGGTTCAGCAGTAGGAATGGTGTAGTATGGATTTTCTTAGTAGTTTAAATTTTTGGGATTATTTAATTTTAGCTTTAGTCATTGTTGCAGTAGCCCTTGCAATTTACTCTATGAGAAGTAGAAAGAAAAAGGGCAAAGGCTGTTGCAATTGTGGTTGCCAAAATTGTAATAAAAAGTGTAAATAATTATTTTGGGTGGTTCATTTGAACTACCCTTATTTTTTTTACTTTAATAAATTTATTGGTTAGTTTGTATAAATCATCAATTTATTAATCGTATAAATATACCAAATATAAAAAATCTTCAATAATTATGTAACCTTTTGAAACTGTAATTTGTGTTATATATAGAAGATACAGTATCTAACGATACTGAATATGTGTACAAAATAACCAAATATATACAGTAAAATTTGACAAGTATAAAACTATTTTATTATTGATATAAACTTATTACTATGTTATATTGTTAGTAGATATTACTAATAATATCTAACTAATAAAGAGTATTTTGTTATATAAATGCAATTATAGGGAGCAATCCAATGTCTAAAGTATATTTATTAAATTAATTATTCGGCAAATTATTAATCAATTTCTAAGAAAGATAAGGTGATTTTATGAAAAAATTATTAGCATTGTTGTTAACATTGATAATGGCAGTTTCTGTAGTTGCAGTGGCTCCTACAGTTAGTGCAGGATCAAGTGTGTACAAAAGTAATTATTGCTGTTATACCTTAGATAAAAAGGGTTACGCAACAGTAATTGACTTTTATAATTATAAAGGAATTTGTAAGAAATACGGTAGTTATTGGAAAATCCCTTCAAAACTAAGAGGTCATACTGTAAAGAAAATAATTCTGGATATGGATTATGATAAGTGTCCAGAAAACGAATTTCCTTTTAAGAAAGTAAGAATACCTAAAACCGTAACATATATTAAGAATTTAGCTAAATATATTAGAGAAAGAGGATATGATCATGAGTGGTATTATAACACAGGAGTTTATAATTCATTGATAGTCTGTGATGAGGGTTCAAGGGCAGAGTCTTACGCAAGACAATGCGGACTTGATTATTCTATAAAAGGTAATATTTATGGAGATATAGCTTATCTAGGAACATATGGTTTTAAGTATAATGTTGATAAGAAGTATAAAACTTCCGGTGGTG
>ERZ838118.1492-NODE-1492-length-28276-cov-4.640374_pt1 | contig 28276 bp, 24 predicted proteins | sample MGYA00519863_ERZ838118 | MGnify/ENA primary metagenome ERZ838118 (study PRJEB31850, sample SAMEA3708827) | human gut metagenome | biome: human gut; feature: human-associated habitat; material: faeces | place: China | collected 2014 ...
CCCGCCACTGATACAAGCTTGTTGCTCGTCGCCTGCAGAGGCGGGAGTCATCTCCCATCTGATATATATTTTCGATCCAGTGTAAAGCCTCTTCCACGCACTTCATTGATCTGCGTTACGGAAAGAAATGCTTTCTTATCGACTTCCTGCACCATCTCGGTCACAGTATGCAGCTTTCTGGATGAGATCACACAACAGACTGCCATCTCATCTTTTTGCAGGTAGCCGGTTTCAATATGATACATTGTGGCACCAAGATCCAGTTTTTGAAGAAGCATATCGCGAATTTCCTGATAATGCCTGGATATAATCATAACCTGTACTTTTTTCTGTCCTGCCAAAGAGACATATCCGAGTACAATGGAACTTAAGATTACAATCAGGATTCCATACAGAACCTGTTCTTTTGTCGATATAACAATCTGTAACAGAAGCACTGTGAAGTCGAAAAGATACATAGAAACCGCCACCGGAATCCCAAATTTTTTATTCAGGATCAGCGGCGGGATATCCAGCCCTCCGGTCGATGCTCCGAACCGGATGACGATACCGACACCAAGACCGACCATAATGCCGGCATAGATAGCTGAAAGCAAAATGTCATTTGTCATCGTTGCGATCCACTGCTGCTGTGTAAAAAAAGAAAGGAACATTGGATACACAATAGTACTCACGATGGTCGTCAGTGCAAATTTTTTGCCGAGTACAAACGCCCCGACCGCAAACAAAATAATGTTATAAACAGCTACTGCCACCGAGAGATCCACCCCGAATACTCTGCTCGTAACAAGTCCAAGACCGGTCGCTCCTCCGGTGATCATGCCGTGCGGCAATACAAAAGCTGCAATTCCAAATGCCAGGATCGCATTTCCAAGCAAAATACCGCACAATTCCAAAATCTGATACCCCAATTTCTTATTCATGTGCCTTCTCCTTTTCCTTAGTTTTTCCGGATAATCTGTTCTTATTCTACCCTGTCCGGCAATGCAGTGCAAGCCGCCGCATCATAACAGTAACGCAATATCAGGATGACGCCGAAAAAAAAATGTGGGACACACAAAACATGGACATCACCTGAAAACGGGAAAAAGCAGACTCCAGAACGGAATCTGCTTTTATCTTGCCCAATATAAATTGAAACCTTAAATCATTTCTCACTATAAGACGATAAACGATTAGTTGTTGATCAGTTTGTCTTCGCCATTCCAGCTGTACAGTTTTCTGATCTCTGCACCGACTTTTTCTGAAGGATGCTCGGAAGCCAGTTTTCTCATCGCTTTGAAGTGTACCTGACGTCCTGCCGGTGACATATCGAGAAGGAATTCTTTTGCGAAAGTACCATCCTGGATGTCTTTCAGAACCTGTTTCATAGCTTTCTTTGTGTCTTCTGTTACGATCTTAGGACCTGTGATATAATCGCCATACTCAGCTGTGTTGGAGATAGAATATCTCATTCCTGCAAAACCACTCTGGTAGATCAGGTCTACGATCAGTTTCATCTCATGGATACATTCGAAGTATGCATTTCTCGGATCATATCCAGCTTCACACAGTGTCTCGAATCCTGCCTGCATCAGTGCACATACACCACCGCAGAGAACTGCCTGCTCACCAAAGAGGTCTGTCTCTGTTTCTGTACGGTAAGTTGTCTCCAGCAGACCTGCTCTTGCTCCACCGATTCCAAGACCATAAGCCAGTGCTTTGTCCCATGCTTTTCCGGTGTAATCCTGCTCTACAGCGATCAGACATGGTGTTCCTTTTCCTGCCTGGTACTCGCTTCTTACAGTATGTCCAGGAGCTTTTGGAGCGATCATAGTTACATCAACATATGCCGGCGGTTTGATGCATCCGAAATGAATGTTGAAACCATGTGCGAACATCAGCATATCGCCTTCATTCAGGTTTGGTTCAATGTCTTTTTTGTACATATCTGCCTGCAGCTCATCGTTGATCAGAATCATAATGATGTCTGCCTGTTTTGCAGCTTCTGCTGCTGTATATACTTTTAATCCCTGAGCTTCTGCTTTTGCCCAGGATTTGCTGCCTTCATACAGACCAACAATAACATCACATCCGGAATCTTTCAGATTCAGTGCATGTGCATGTCCCTGACTGCCGTAACCAATAATTGCAATCTTGTGTCCTTCCAGTGCGGAAAGGTTACAATCTTCCTGATAAAAAATTCTTGGTTCCATTTTATGTTCCTCCATTATGTATATATTTGTTAAAGGTATAATTAATGCCTCTAGCTTTCTTCTTTACAGGTAACGGACATCCTCCGCTCCTCTTGATAAACCTGTCATGCCTGTCCTTGCCAGCTCTAATATCTCGTAATCGCCAAGAAGTTTGAAAAATGCTTCAATCTTGGACTCTGTACCGGTAAGTTCAATGATCAGAGAATCAACTCCCACGTCAATAATTTTGGCACGGAAAATATTTGCAATGGACATTACATCCTGTCTGTTTTCACGGCCAACTCTTACTTTTACAAGCACCAGTTCTCTTGTCACGCTTTCGCCTTCTGCCAGCTGTTTGATATCAACAACATCAACCAGCTTTGCCAGCTGCTTTGTGATCTGATCCAAAATCTGCTGATCGCCGTTTACGACAACAGTCATACGTGAGTATCTTGGATCCGCTGTCTCGCCAACGGTCAGACTGTCGATATTGTAACCACGGCGGCTGAACAGCCCTGCTACTCGACTCAGTACACCGGAGGTATTGTCAACCAATAAGGATAATACTCTTTTCTTCATTGGGATTTCCTGCCTTCTTTCAAAACTGCCTCTGTTCTCTTGAGGCTTATTGTATTTTACCAACAAATATTTACTTTGTCAATGTAAAGTGTCACTAAAATATAACGATAAATTCTTTTACTCCCATAATATTTTAGTTTTTTTCGTTTCCTGCTACATTTTTATAGCAGTTATAACAGTACTCTATGATATCCTTTCTGCGGATGATACCGATAAAGATCTTTTTATCGTCGATCACCGGGACAAAGTTCTGATTCATGGAAGTTAAGATCAGATCTTCGATCTCACAGTCGATATTGACCGGTTCATTGTACCATCTGCGTTCCACCTGCGAAAGGGGAATCTCTTCTGTCATATGAAGATCCACAATTTTATGGTCTTTGATATACCAGAGCAGATCTCCTTCCGTCAGCGTTCCCACATAACAGCCATTGCGGTCGATCACAGGTACTGCACTGTAACGGTAGTGTTCCATTTTTTCAAGTGCCTGACGAAGAGAGTAATCATCATACAGATACGCCACTTCACTTTTTGGTGTCAAAGAAAACAATACATTCATAGTTTACTTTTATCTCCGCTTTTCTGACATTGCCGTCTCCCGGCAAATGTCGTTTCTTTTGTTTTTCTGTGCCGCACATCCGGTTTGGACGGACTGCTTTTGGCATTTGCCGGCTCAAAAATCATATCCCAGATTGGAAAGTACCTTTCCCGGCTGATCGTAGATCACTATATCTGCTTTGCAGTCCGTGTAGTGTTCCTTTTCATGAATCACAACGATCTGCTCACCTTCAAAAAATTTGACATAATTTGAGTACACATCCGAAGATAATTTTGTTCCGAGCAAAAGAAGCACTTCTGCTTTTTCGACTTCTGTCGCTGCCAGTGAAGTCAGATGGCTGTCCAGCTGTTCTCCGTAAAGAGTCACACCGGGACGTACCACATTATTACAGTTCCGGCATCGCGGTGTCTTTTTGGAATCCCGGATATATTCCATCGGATATTCCTGTCCGCATTTCGGACAGCGGTTCTGATAGATGCTCCCCCGCAAACTGAGCACATTGCTGCATCCTGCACGTTTCTCCAGATCAAAAATATTATCGCTTAAAATACACTGGATCTTTCCTGCATCTTCCAGTTTTTTCAGTGCATAACAGGATTCGGAAGGCTTCCAGTCCTTTTCAAGAACTTCTGCCCTGTAAAATTCAAAAAAGGAATCCGGTCTTGTCATGTAATAGGCACTTGCGAAAATATCTTCCGGTGATCTTCCGTACTTCTGCTCAATCTCATAAGCGTAATCCTGGTTTTGGAAAGTCCTGCATCCCGTCTCTGCGAGAATGCCGGAACCACACAATGCCACGGTATAATGGCTGTCATCTAATACTTTTTTCAAATACTCATACTTTTCTCCCATAAGCCACATCCTCCTTGGAATAAGCATACCAAAAAAAGTAAGAGTATGCAATCCCTTAGTGAATGATCATTGCATTTTTTCCGAGTTCCTCGTAATATTTTGCAAATGTTTCTGCATCGCGTTCTACCAGTCCGTCCAGCGGATCCTGAATCAGAACCGTACCGTTTTCTTTATCAAAACCACACATCACCATACAGTGTTCGTTGCGGAACCAGCGATAGGTTTTTCCCTCAAACTCGCATACTTCATCCGTCGGAACCGGTTTTTCCAGATACATGGTATTCCAGATTATGATCGGTATCCCTGCCGCCACATAATTATAAAGATCTTCAAAGTCAGTATCTGAAATATCAAAGCCTCTTTTTTCACTTTCCTGTGCTTCCAGGAAATTATTTGCAGTCTTGACAAGTCCCGGTGCAAAAATACCTGCCCCGTCTTCCGTATGTGGATTTCCGATATAACCCATCGCAAAATTCCGGTCTGCAAAAACAAGATAATCATCTGCTATGGTTGTTTTCTCCAAATCAAATCCGAGATATTTGAGAACCATTGTCAGTGCCACAGATTCACACCCGGTCGGAAGTTCCGGATTCTGGAGAATATTTTCCATCTCAATTTCTTCTGAAGTCTTGTCTGTTTTTTCCAGGACAGGAAGTTCTCCTTCCGGAGTGGCATCCTCTGTTTTATCTTCTTCCGTTTCAGATTCTGTCTCCGTTTCCGGACGTTCTGTTTCCAAGCTGCCCTGCTCGACCACTTCCACGGCTTCCGTTTCCGGCTCTGTCTCTTTTTTCTTTTTTGTTTCTGTTTCAGACGTTTCGCTCTGTCGGTCATCTGCATTTGTTTCAATATAAGCAAGCGGCTTTTTATGCAGCTCTTCACATCCTGTCATCAACACGGAGATTGTAAGCAACATGATGATACTGATTCTTTTCTTCATATTTACCTTTGAATATCCTTTCATTCATTTACAGATGTACAACGATTTCTGTTCCTTCTTCCATTTTGCTGTGGATTTCAATGTAACCGCCATAATATTCCACCACATGTTTGACAATGGACAGTCCAAGACCTGTTCCGCCCGTCTGTTTTGAATGACTTTTATCCACACGAAAAAACCGTTCAAAAATCCGGCTCTGATATTTCATCGGCACACCGATCCCGGTATCCTTCACACTGATACACGGATGTCCTTTCTTTTCGCTGACCGTAACCCACAGTTTTCCGTTTGGCTTGTTGTATTTGATTCCATTTTCGATCAGATTATAAAACAGATCATTCATCAGCTGCCTGGACGCGAGATACAAAACAGCATCTCCGGAAAGTTCAACCGTAACGTTCCGGCTCTGTGCCATCGGTTCCAGGCGGTCACAGACCTCTTTTGCAAAAGACAGCAGATCTATATTCTCTTTTCCATAATATACTTCCTTGTCATCCAGCTGACTGACTTTGATAATATCATTTACAAGCGTCAGCAGTCTCTCGGATTCCCTGTGTATTTTGGCGGCAAACTCCGGCACATCTTCCGGTGCAACCAGATGATTCTCCATCAGCTCGGCAAAACCAGAGATGGAAGTCAGCGGTGTCTTCAGTTCATGTGAAACATTTGCCGAAAATTCTTTTCGCATCCGCTCTGTCCGCTCCCGTTCAGTAATATCCAGGACCAGAATGATAATTCCCTGAATTTTTTGATTTTCCAGGATTGGATTTCCAAAATACTGAACTTTTTTATGATCCAGTTCCTGCATGGCAGTATGAACATTTCCTTTCAGTGCAGATTCTACTACCTCCTGCATCGGAATGCTGTCACAGAATCCGGAAATAGTCTGCCCGATAAATTTGCTTCCGGATACTTCAAACAGATCCTGGCAGCTCTGGTTCATATACTGAATCTTGCGGTCTGCATCCAGCATAATGAGCCCTTCATTCATATTTTCCGTAATTGCAGTTAATTTATACTCCTGTTCTTTCATATTTTGCATCTGCGTCTGGATTTTTCGATTCTGAAAACCAAGCCGTTTCTGCAAAACGCCAAGCTCCGGAAATACAACCTTCTCCATCGGATTTTCCAGATCAATGCCGTTGATCGCTTCTACGATATTTCTGGTAAGGAAATGGGCGATCAGAAATGTGATAAATATGACAAACAGTGCGATTCCGGTAAGTGCCGGAAGTACCTGTACAAACCCGCTCCAGATACTCAGTCCCTCACTTGAAAGACGCAGATATCTGCCGTCAGAAAGTTTTCGTGCATAATAATAAGTCTCCGACTGGATCGTACTGGAAATACGGCTGCTGGAACCTTCACCGTTCTTGCTGGCTTTTAAGATTTCCGGCCGTTTTGCATGATTTTCCATGCCCGATACATCTTTGACTTTATTGTCATACAACACCATACCATTTTCAGCGATCAGGGTGATGCGAAAGTCTGTCTTTCCGGCTGCCGCCTGAAAACCGACATCTGCATCTCCTTGCTTTTCCAGAAGTGCAGAAATGAATTCTGCCTCTTCCCGCATCCCTTCCTCTTTCTGATCATGAATCGTTCGATTATAAGAAAATACAAAAACAAACGATACAATCAGTATCGTTGTAAGTGCAACCCAGAAATAGTTTCGATAGATCCGTTGTTTCATCGCTTAATCCTCTATTTTATAACCGATTCCGCGTATTGTCTTTATAAAATCTCCGCATGTCCCAAGTTTCTGTCGCAGGGAACCAATATGTACGTCTACGGTGCGGCTCTCTCCCTCATACTCATAATTCCATATGGTGTTAAGGATCTTATCACGAGAGAGCACCAATCCTCGGTTTTTCATAAGATAAGACAAAAGTTCAAACTCTTTGAACGTAAGACTGACCTCCTGTCCGCGGGCGTAAACCTCATGCTTCTGTTCATCCAGAACCAGCTCTCCGATCTTTAAGACTTCTCCCGCACTTCCTTTGCTCCGATCACTTCTGCGGATCACCGCCTTTACTCTGGAGATCAGTTCCATAACTCCAAACGGTTTTGTGATATAATCATCCGCACCGGAATCCAGACCCAGTACTTTATCGTATTCCGAAGATTTTGCCGTCATCATAATGACCGGGATATTCTCCGTATCCGGTCTGCTTTTCAGTTTTTTCAGAATGCTGACTCCATCCTCATCCGGAAGCATAATATCCAGCAGGATCAGATCCGGCTGCTGTTCTTTCATTCTTTTATAAAAAGAAGCAGCATTTTCAAATCCCATCACCTGAAATTCTGCGGTTTTCAGTGCGTACAGCACCAACTCCCTTATACTTGTATCGTCTTCCACGTAATAGATCCATTTTCCCATGACTGCTCCTTTATATTCCTTTTTATTGTTCTGACATCACATAGCCTGCCAGATTGTAGGCATGGTCAGAGATACGCTCCAGATTGCTGATAATATCCAGAAATGCCACTCCGCTTGTCGGATTGCACAACTGTCTGGAAAGGCGTTCAATATGCTTCTCCCTCAGCTCTTCTTCCAGATTATCGACCATATCCTCATATTTTACAACTTTATTTGCATCATCCATGCTGACCTTTTCTCTGGCCGATATGGAAAATACAAAAGATTTTTCAACCAGATCCATGATCTCTGCCAGATCATATCTGCCTTCTTCGGAAAAAGTAATCGGTTCGCCATCCTCTTTGACATCCATCAGCTCCACAATGTTTTCCACATGATCGCCGACACGCTCGATGTCACTGACCGAATAAAACAGATCGTTGACAACCATGTGCTGGTCTTCATTCAAAGAAAGATTGCTGATCTTAACCAGGTACTCTGTGATCAGTTTTTCCATCTTATTGATGACTTTTTCCGTACGGTAAACCTGCTCGATTTTTTCTTTGTCATAATTCATAACGGCTTCAAAGGCACGTTCCATATTTTCGTTTGCAATGTGCCCCATGTGTACAACTTCCAGAATCGCATTCTCAACGGCAAAAGACGGTGTCTCCAGGATACGGTCATCCAGATGACGCAGTGTGATCGCATCGTCACTCTGCTCTGCCTGTTCCTGTTCATCGCCGCCTTTGACCAGAAGACCGGATAATGCAACCAGTTTCCCCCTCAGCGGTGTCATAAGAACCGTACAGACAAGGTTAAAGATCGTATGAAATACCGAGATACCGACACTGTCGATCCCCATTGTCCCGAAAGCCGGGCGGAACTGAAACAGGACAAACAATCCGCTGCCCCAGACTAGTGCACCGAGTACATTGAACGTGAGATGGATCACAGCTGATCTTTTTGCATTGCGTGACTCGCCAAGGCTGGACAAAAGTGCCGTACAGCAGGAACCGATGTTCGACCCAAGGCTGATATACATGGCAGAACTTGCAGTCACAACACCACCTGCCGCTGCAAGTGTCTGAAGCACACCAACTGCAGCCGATGAACTCTGCATGATCGCCGTAACGATCACACCGATCAGGATACCAAGGATCGGATTGCTGCCAAAGAGCTCAAATGCCCTGGTAAAGATTGGAAGATGCAGGTAATCTCCCGCAGCATCTCCCATAAAATCCAGACCGATAAACAAAAGACCAAGTCCTACCAGGATCTCACCGACCGTCTGCTTTTTCGCCTTTTTGCTGAACATGATCAGAAAGGCTCCGATCCCGACCAGAAGTGGTGCATACAGAGAAGGGGAAAATGCCTTGAAAGCATCTCCCAGCTGTCCAAGTGATACGATCCACGCCGTAATACAGGTACCAATGTTTGCTCCCATAATGACGCCAACGGCCTGTGTCAGTGTCATGATGCCCGCATTGACAAATCCGACCACCATAACCGTTGTGGCACCGCTGCTCTGGATGATCGCCGTGACAAGTGCCCCGACCACAACTGCCATAAAGTGATTGCTCGTCAGAATCCCGAGCAGCTCTTTCATTTTATTGCCGGCTGTTTTCTGAATGCCTCCGGACATACTGTGCATACCGTAGAGGAACATACCAAGGCCTCCGGCAAACATGAAAAGATTCCCAACGTCTGTGATCGTCATATATTTTCCCTCCACTCCAGATCACCTTTTTGCAGACCGATGACCAGAGATTCTGCTGTTGCGATATTGGTAGCAATCGGTATGTTATAAATATCACATGCTTTTGAAATCATTTCAATATTCGGCTCTCTCGAATTGGTAAATAATGGACTGTAGAAAAAAATCACCATATCCAATCCGTTTCGTTCGATCATTTCTACAAACTGTTTATCTCCGCCCACGCTTCCTGCTAGGAATTTGTGGACATGAAGGTTCGTTGCCTCCTCTATACGCCTTCCTGTGATCCCGGTCGCATACAACTCATGTTTTTCCAGGATACGTTTGTAGGCAACGCAAAAATCCTCGATCAGATTTTTCTTTGCATTGTGTGCAATTAATCCTATGTTCATTCTCTATCTACCTCAGATCATTATAGAGTTCTGCTGACTGTATTTTCGCAGACTATGGTCATTATAGCACAGACTCCTGCAAAAAAGAAAGTATTTTGTCACCATATTCTTAATTTTAAAAAAAGCAGGCAAGAGAAGTTTTCTCTCACCCGCTTTTGTCATTTTTCAATCCAAAACTTCAGAAGTTCCCGATCAGTACTGTGCACTGCCGTTTCCGTTCATGCCGCTTCCGGCTCCTCCGGACATCTGTCGCTCCTGTGCTTCGATCATTTTTTTGACCATATAGCCACCTACAGATCCGTTCTGTTTTGATGTCAGGTTACCATTGTAACCATCCGTCAGAGGAACGCCAAGTTCGCTTGCCACTTCCATTTTGAACCTGTCAAGAGCACCTTTTGCTTCCGGTACTGCCGCCACATTAGATGAACGATTTGCCATAATTACATGCCTCCTTTGAAATGTTTTGTTTTCCTTTTCTTTTTCAGATGTGCAATTTTCTATTGCGATCCTAGTATGTGGATTTCATCCGGTTTTAAACTGGAAAGTGTTTCAAAGTATAGCATCTTATGACAATTTGATCTTAAAGCTCGATTTTGTAGCTGTCGTTTCCTTCGTCATTGATCGTATAGTATGCACAGCTATTTTCCGGCTGCAGGAATACTTTGATCGTCTTGATATCTTTGATTTTATTTTTCTGAACTTTTGTCCAGTTTTCTTTTACTTTTTTCTTGATTTCTTCCTGTGTGATCTGCTTGCCGGCAAATTCCAGAACGAACTCTTCTTTTACTGCTGCTTTTCTTCCCGGAGTCTTCTTCGGTTCTGCTTTTTCAGCTGTTTCAGCTTTGGCAGCTTTTGTTGTTTCTTTTACTTCTGCAACTTTTTCTTTTACAGCTTCTTTTACTTCTGCTGCTTTTTCTGCAACTTTTTCTACTGCTGTAACTTTTTCTGCTGTTTCTTCAGCAACAGTTGTCTTTACTTCTTTCTTTGCTGCTTCTTTGTTTACAGCAGCTGCTGCATTTTTCTTTGCCTGTCTACGGTTTGCCATAATAGTTTCCTCCTCATAAAAAAACATTCTAAACTCTCTTGTTTTTAATGCTTCTTAAGCAATCGGCTTAATCATATACCATTTTTTACAAATTATCAACTATAAATTCAAATTGCACAGATCCTTGTACATATATTTTTCGAGATTTTGTCTTAAAATGGCGTAATCTTTCCCTTCCGGATAGGATGGATCCTGCAGGGTGTCGTTTGCTGCATCGTTTGCTTCCTGTAAGATCGCGGCATCCTGAAAAACATCTCCGATGCGAAATGCAAGCTCTCCGCTCTGACGAATTCCAAAGAGATCTCCCGGTCCCCTCAGACGCAGATCTTCGTTCGCAATATAAAAACCGTCGTTGGATTTGTTCAAAATTTCCAGACGCTTTTTTGTCTTTTCTCCGTCTTTCCCATAACACAGGATACAGTAAGACTGTGCATCTCCTCTTCCGACACGCCCGCGAAGCTGATGCAGCTGTGCAAGACCGAAACGCTCCGCATTTTCGATCATCATAACGCTGGCGTTCGGTACATTCACACCAACTTCGATCACCGTCGTGGAAACAAGAACCTGGATTTCATTTTTCACAAAAGCTTCCATGATCTCGTTCTTCTTGGCCGGTTTCATCTTGCCATGGAGATACGAAACCGTAATATCCTGTGGCAGTGTACTTCTCAGTTTTTCTGTATAAGAAATCACATCTTCTGCTTCGATCTGCTCGCTCTCCTCCACCATCGGACAGATGATATACGCCTGATGCCCCATCTTTACCTGTTTTTCTATAAAACGATATGCTTTCGGACGGTAAGAGGTGTCAACCACACAGTTTTTGACCGGCAGACGGTTTGCCGGAAGTTCATTCACAACCGAAATATCAAGATCTCCATACAGGATCACGGCCAGTGTCCTTGGGATCGGAGTTGCACTCATAACCATCACATGCGGCATATCTCCTTTTTCCGACAGAGACTCTCTTTGCCGCACACCGAAACGGTGCTGCTCATCGGTAATCACAAGTGCCAGATTTTTATATTGGATCTTTTCCTGAAAGACCGCATGCGTCCCGATGATGATCTGTGATTCTCCGGAGACAATTCTGCCGCAGGCTTCCCGTTTTTGTTTCGCTGTCATGGAACCGGTAAGCAGTTCTGCATAAAAAGGCAGTTTCTGTTCGCAGATCTGCTTCTGGATAGCCTCCATATGCTGCACTGCAAGCACCTCGGTCGGAACCATCAGGCATCCCTGCCAGCCATTTCCCGCTGCAAGAAATAGGGCAAGAAAGGCAAGGATCGTCTTTCCAGATCCTACATCTCCCTGTATCAGGCGTGACATCAGATAATCACCTGTCATATCACGCTCGATCTCCTGCCAGACCTTTTTTTGTGCCCCGGTAAGTGAAAAAGATAAGTTTGCAATAATCTGATCTGTCAGAGGAATTTTCTGTATCTGAAATCTCTGCGGATTTCGTTCATTTACCTGCTTCAGCTGCCGCAGTGCAAGGATAAACAGATAAAATTCATCAAATACCAGTCTTCTTCTCGCCAGAAGCATCTGTTCCCGATTCTCCGGAAAATGAATCTGTTCAAGTGCAAAATGATATTCTGCGAGATGATACTTGCTGCGGATAGCAGGCGGCAGTGTCTCTTTGAAAAAGGGCAGACTTTCAAGTGCCTGCCGCACTGCTTTCTCGATGGTCTTTGCAGAGAGTCCTTCCGTCAGAGGATACACCGGTTTTAAATGCTGCCGCATCCTGTGATATTCCTCGAAAGAAAAAACAGCTGGCTGCTCCAATACCAACTGTCTGTTTTTCTTTGCTGCTTTGCCCCACAGCACATAAGGCACACCGGCTCTTACGGTGCTGCGAAGATAAGGCATATTATACCAGGTGATGCGTATTTTCTGTGCATCACTTTCGAACACGCCGGATACAATCTGCATGTTTTTTACACGCTTCACTGCCAGCGGTCCCTGAAACTGACCATACAGAGCAGCCGTCATGCCGTCTGTTACGGCATCCGGCTTCTGTATTTCCCCGTACGTTTCATACGTTCTCGGATAGTAGGAAAGCAGTTCTCCGACATTCGTTACGCCCACTTTTGCAAACAGCTTTTCTGTCTTTTCACCAATTCCTTTTAGCTCTGTAAGCGGTGATAATGTATTCATAATTACTCCACAGAAACAACATAATAATAGATCGGCTGACCTCCGGCATAGACTTCCACATCACAGGAAGGATATTTTTCCGTCAGTGCCTGTTCCAGTTTTTCTGCATCTTCGGCTTTTGTATCCTCTCCGTAATATACCGTGATCAGTTCTGCATCATCGGCATCCATCAGGGCAATCGTTTCCAGTGTAACATCCTGAATCTCTTTTCCGACCGCAAGGATTTCATGATCGCCGATTCCCATGATATCGCCCTCATGGATCTCCTTATCATCAATGTGCGTGTCACGCACTGCATAAGTGATCTGTCCGGTTTTTACATTTTTGATCTCTTCAGACATTGCCTCCGTATTTTCTTCCACAGAAGCCTCGGCACTGTAAGTGACAACGGCTGTGATTCCCTGCGGAACGGTTTTGGTCGGAATCACGATCACTTCTTTGTCTTTGGTCAGAAGTTTTGCCTGATTTGCTGCCAGAATAATGTTTTTATTATTCGGAAGAATGTAAATCGTCTCCGCATTTACTTCTTCGATCGCACGCAGCATATCTTCGGTACTCGGATTCATGGTCTGACCGCCTTCGATCAGATAATCAACGCCCAGTTCGCGGAAGATTTCACCGATACCCTCACCAATGGAAACGGAAATAAATCCGACCGGCTTCGGCGGCACCATTTTTTTACGCTCTTCTTCTTCGAACTTCTGCTGTTCTGCAACTTTTGCCGCATCTTTGATCAGTTTCTCCTGATGCTCCTCACGCATATTGTCGATTTTGATACGGGTCAGTGAGCCGTAAGTGAGTGCTCTGGAGATTGCTTTGCCAGGGTCGTTTGTATGTACATGGACCTTGACAACATCTTCATCCGACACAACAACGATGGAATCACCGATGGACTCCAGAAATCCTTTGAACTCCTGCTCCGTCTGCGGTGTATACTCTTTTTCGAGCATGATGATAAATTCGGTACAGTAACCGAATCGAATCTCTGCCTGAGCCGGTGCTTCCTTTTCCTGTGCCGGAGCTTTTTTAGTGCTTTCAGCCGGTTCAACCGTATAATCGATCTCTTTTCCAAGAAATGCATCGTAAGCACCCTTTAACACCTGCACAAGTCCCTGTCCGCCGGAGTCTACAACGCCTGCTTCTTTCAGAACCGGCAACATCTCCGGTGTCTTTGCAAGGACAGCATCTGCCTCTTCGATCACCTGTTTTAAGAAATCATCCAGCGAAATATCATTCTCTGCAAGCTCCAGTGCTTTGTCTGCTGCGCCCTTTGCCACTGTGAGGATCGTGCCTTCCTTTGGCTTCATAACTGCTTTGTATGCAGTCTCCACTGCTTTCTGAAAAGCAGCTGCCAGAATCGCAACATCAATCTCCTCATACTTTTTGATTCCTTTTGTAAATCCACGGAACAGCTGAGAGAGGATAACACCTGAGTTACCGCGTGCTCCGCGAAGAGATCCGGAAGAAATCGCTTTTGCAAGTACTTCCATCGTCGGATCTTCCAGTGCCGCTACTTCTTTGGCCGCAGCCATGATGGTCATGGTCATGTTGGTTCCGGTATCACCGTCCGGTACCGGGAAAACATTCAGTTCATTGATCCATTCTTTCTTTGACTCCAGGTTTTTTGCTCCTGCCAAAAACATTTTGGCAAAAAGTGTGGCATTTATTGTATTTATTTCCACAACGAGTTCCTCCTTAATCTATCGGTCTGACACCTTCTACATAAATATTGATCTCATGAATCTCCATACCGGTAAATTCTTCGACTTTATATTTGACATTGTTGATCAGATTGTCTGCAACCGCAGAAATGCTGACGCCATAAGCCACGATCACATGAAAATCAAGTGAAATTTTATTATCCTCAACGGTAACCTGTATTCCATTTTTCAGGCTGTCTTTCTTCAGAAGTCTTACCAGACCGTCTTTCATGCTCACCGTTGCCATACCGACAATTCCAAAACACTCTACTGCAACACTTCCGGCATAGGTAGCGATCACATCCGTGTCGATCAAAATCGAACCCAGTTCTGTTTCCATTCTTCCTTTCATATCATGATACCTCCTATGTTAATAGCTGTATTATTTATTCATTATAACCTGTTTCATATAAAAAGAAAACATGAAAAATCATTTTTTACAGTTTTTTTAAATTTTCGCATTTTTTGCTTGCATTATCATGCAGCTTCTGGTAAAATACTTATTGTTGTGAGCCTATTGTAGGCAATATAATGTCAAGGAGGTGCAGTCATGGCTAGATGTGCTATTTGTGATAAGGGAGCTCATTTCGGTAACAACGTGAGTCATTCTCATAGAAGATCCAATAAAATGTGGAAATCTAACATTAAATCTGTTCGCGTTAAAGTAAACGGTGGAACAAAGAAAATGTATGTATGTACTTCATGCTTACGTTCTGATAAAGTTGAAAGAGCATAAGGATCATAAAATAAAAACATGGATATAAAAGAGCAGGGATAGAACGACCGATGTCCCGGCTCTTTTTTCTTTTGCTCAAATTCTCATTCCGGTCAGAGCGTTTCAGAGCATCATATCTGATCTTATACAGCAAAAGAGCGGGGAAACCTTTTTGGGTTCTCTCCCGCTCTTTTTTCTTGCTGTCGGATGTTTCTTTGGAACGGTTCTGTTACAGAGTAGCTTTTACTGTTCCGGAAACATGTTCCGTTTTTTTATTTTTTTACAGTTGCTTTCTTTGGCAGACCTGCTTTTTTCAGCATTCTCTTATACTTGGAAAGCTTCTTGGCCGGTACGGTCACTTTTGCTTTTGCATCGATCTTGCTGAATGCTTTGCTTCCGATGGAAGTAATGCCGGTTGCTTTCTTCATATTGACAGTCTTCAGTTTGCTGCAGCCTGCAAATGCATTTTTCTCAATCTTCTTCACATTGCTTCCGATCGTAACTTTCTTCAGCTTCTTACAGCTCTTGAATGCATTTTTGCTGATCCGTGTTACTTTGTAGGTAACGCCGTTGATCTTAACGGTTTTGGCAACGTTTACAGAAGTCACTTTCTTATCTGCTGTAACAACTGCTGCTGTCTTCTTCTTTGCGTTCAGGATCTGATAAGTGACCTTATTCAGAACTCTCTTGTTCACAGTCGGTTTTTCCGGCTCACCTGGTTTCTCTGTAGGTCTCTCGGTCGGTTTTTCCGTTGGTTTTTCCGTTGGTTTTTCCGTTGGTTTTTCTGTTGGTTTTTCTGTTGGTTTTTCGGTCGGTTTTTCCGTTTCCGCTTTCTTCAGTTTTGCTTTTGCATCCTGTAAAGCGGTCAGCAGGTTCTGCAGCTCCTCTGTTGTTGCATCTGCTTTGGCATTTGCAGCGTTTTCATATGCTGTTTTAAATACTGCCCAGCTTTCTTTCGTGTAAGTACCGGATGCATTACCATCTTCGTAGATACCCTTTGTTTCTGCATTTTCCACTGCGTTTTTCAGAGCGGTCTTTGCCTGTTCGATCTCCTCTTTTTTCAGATCTTCGCCGGTCTGTTTCGGGCACTCTAGTGTGATGATCTCACAGATAGACGGTGCTGTTTCACCCCAGGTGATCTTTACATCGTATACCTGATCATATCCATACGTGTAGAAGGTGTTCAGGCTCTTATCCAGTTTACCGATCGTCTCCCAGGTGTCTGCACCGGTACGGATGGAAACTTCTGCATTGCTGATGGATTTCTGTACAATGTTCAGTTTGCGGACATTGGTTGTATCAGACAGATGATATACCAGAGAACCTTCGGTCTTATCCGTCATATCCGGCTCAAATGCGGTTGTCAGGTCACCATCATTTAAGTTCCAAGGCTCGTATCCTCTTTTTAATTTTGCATCGGTTTCAAAGGTCGGATCGTTTACGGTCTGGATGTATTCTCCGCCGTTGATCTGGATTTCATTGAGTTCTACCCAACGAGCACTGTATCCTGCGTTAAAGTACAGACGGATGTATTTTGCTTTTACATTGTTAATGTTTGCATTTTCAACATAAGAATATGCTACATCTACAGTGTCATGTGTCCAGCCATTTTCTGCCGGTTTGGTGTCGCGATCTGTTCCGTCGTTTTCGATACCGTCACCGATCTTGATAAGGTCTGTCCAGGTTTTATTATCAACAGATGCCTGGATCACTGCATCACGCGGATAATCGATTGCAGTATCCAGAACATATACTTTCAGAGATTTCAGTGTGATTTCCTGTCCGAGTGTATATGTTATATAATCGTCTTTTGCCGGTGTTGCACAATATTTTGCCTTCGATGTCAAATCGCCGTCCATCCAGTTTGCGGTCGTACCAAGTTTTCTTGCATCCTCACTGTTTGACGCTCCGCCAATGTTTGTTTCAAGCAGATCCATAGCCCCGATCTCATCGTTTGTCACTTCAAATTTGCTCAGGCTGAAGGTAACATCCGTACTTCCGTTGTTGATCAGGCGAATGTAACGTGCACTCTTTGCAGATGTGCTATCTGTCCACTCTTTCTGATTCAGGGAAGTCTGCAGAGTCAGTTTGTCAGTTCCGTTGCCTTCTGTATTGATGGATGCAATTGCATGGATACGGTCAAGTTTCAGTCCGATGTACTGTCCTGCTTTCAGGGTTACATTGTCTCTTGCATAGACTTTGGAAACTTCATCTCCATAAGTTACTTTCCAGTTCTCATCGTTTGTATTGGTGTAATCCATAACATCGCCGGTTGCTTCTGCTTCTTTTCCATAAACAGAAAATTCATTGAATTTGATCCAGTTACGACGATCTTCGTTGTTTACCAGTCTGATATAACGTGCAGACGTGCCTTTTAAATCTTCAACGTAAGTATCGGTGCCATTGGCTGTTCCGGTCTGTGCAGATTTTGAAGTCCAGCTGTTTCCATCTTCTGAATATTCAAGATGGTATTTAATCCATTTATCTGCACTGCCCGCACCCATGGCGATACGCACTTTGTATACTTCTTTTGCTTCACCAAGATCCATCTGGATATAATCTCCGGCAACGCTGGTATCATTGGAAGCTGGCTTAAACCAGGTAAAGGTAGAATCATCCCCGTCTGTCACATTGGACAGCGGATAACTTCCGGACTGATACAGGCTCCATCCGCTCGTATAGCTGATGGTTCCAGTATATTTGTTATCTGTAACTTCGCTGTTGCCATCTTTTTCAAATGCATCACAGGAAATCTCACGGATGATCAGCCAGCGATTTCTGTCGTTGTTGCTGTTCTTCCAGCGGAATCCTTTGATCTCTTTTGCTTCTGCAAGCTCCAGAGTTACATCTGTGGTAGAACCGGCTGCCGGCTGTGTTTCAAATGCCGTCCAGCTGCTGCCGTCTGTCGTATATTCCATAACACCGTTTGGAATATAATCATTTTCGTGTCCGCTGCATGCCAGTGCGACCGTCATTTTTTTAACCGGTGTCATCTGGTTAAAGAGAAGTCCTACATAGTCACCAGTCTGCTGGTCGGTCTGGATCTGGAAATTGGTATTTAAGTTTCCATCAATTGCATTGGCTGCATTTCCCGTATTTCCGGAGTTTTCTGTTCCGCCGACACGGTAGATCAGAGTTCTTTCCAGTTTGATGTGTTCCGGATCAATGATCTGTTTTACAGTATCAGAAACATTTTTCATAACTTTTTCGGTAAACGGAACAATGTAGAGAAGACCTGCTGTCGCATATTTTGTTTCATTTACATAACGGAATCCATAAGTCCGGGAACGTTCATATAAAGTCTGTGCTGCAGAATAGTGCTCCCATACTTTATCATTTTCTTTTGTCTGAACGGCTTTGAGTGCATCCATCAGCTCGATATCTGCTTCACACTCATCACGCAGACACGCAAGGAACGGTGTCATCTGCTCGCTCAGACGTTTATTGGTGCCATCTGTCAGATATTTTACAGCTGCATCGTAAATGGTCTTGAACTCGTTACGCATATCATCCAACTCTGCTGTCGTAACCGTTCCTGCTTCTACTTTTTTCTGAATCTCTGCCAGCTTGTTTTTCAGGTCAACAGACTCTTCGAATTTTGCCTGTCTTCCGGCTGTCTGAACCGGTCCCTGATAGATCATATGTTTTGCCACTTCACGCAGGGCTTTAGAAGAATCGGATTCCAGTGCAGTAACATGGTCGATATATTTAAAGGAATCTTCCCATGCCTGATCACCTTCTTCTTTTGCATCCCATGGTTTCCAGCAATAATCTGCTGCGGTAAAGATCGCTACTTTGGAAGGTTCTGAATGCTGCATCGGGTTGAGAATGATACCTTCGTATTTGTGACCGTCAATTCCGGTATGCAAGATGGTATTGTGACCACCCATGATCAGACCTGTTTTATAGTTATCGTTGCACGGCCAGTTTACCCACATGTAAGGATAACGTCCTGCAACGCCATTGGATGCTACATTGTTATAGAAGTTATCTGCAAAGTTCGCACTTACCTGTCCCCATACTGCATTACCGGTCATCAGCATATGTACCTGTCTGTTTGCAGAAGCGTTGATGCCCTTCAGTTTTGCAGAAGAACCATTTCCCATGTAGTCTGTCGGGCAGTACAGGATGTCGGTTTTCAGATCCGGATATTTGGAGTTCTTCAGTTCCGTCAGCCAGTTTGTCAGGTCATTGAGCAGTCTGCTTAAATTTGCTGCACTTGATCCGGTCGCATCATCCTCCAGCAGGGCGATCTGACGCACACCGGATTCAATAACCTGCAGATATTTTGCTTTTACGGTTGCCAGATCTGCATTGTAATTGTTGAAATTAAATGGACTGTTCATAAATGGATGCAGAGCATATACGAAAAAGCATTTGTTTTCGTTTCCTGCCTGGGCAAGTTTCTTGATGTTTTCAAGATTTTCAGTCGGATACAGCTCTCTCCACTGACTGTTGTGGTATGGATCATCCTTTGGTGCGAACACATACTGGTTCATCTTAATCTCGCCGCCGAATTTCATCAGATCGATACGGTCTTCCAGTGACCACGGATTTCCATAATATCCTTCGATAAATCCACGGAACTGTACTTCTGCATAGTCTGTCACCGTCAGCTCTTTGATCTTTTTGTCTGCGGAAAGCTGTTCAAAAATACGTTTCAGTGTGGTGACACCGTAAAATGCCGCATCGGTGTCTTTACCAAGGACTACGATCTTGCCGTCTTTGACATACAGCATATAAGCATCGTAATTATCAAAGGTCGCCTGAACCGCTCCGTTTGCTTTTCCGTAAGTATCTGCTGCATCCCCGGAACCATAAACACCAACGATCAGCTCGGTCTTGTCTGACGCTGCACTTTCGTTTCCGGTCAGTTTCAGCACATTCAGCGTGTCTGTGATACGTGTTTTTGTGTAATCGTCAATGTCACTTCCGATCGACAGTTTCACCTGATCGGTAAGCTGCATTTCTTTGTCACCGTAGGTGATCTCCTGCGGTGTCGGGTAGATCTCATACTCACCTGCTGTTTCTTTTACGCCTGCGGATACAGGAATACAAAACAGCATAAGCATTGCCAGAAAAGCAACGAGCTTCATACCCAGTGATGTTGTTTTCTTTTTCATGTGTTTCCTCCTTTTCTTTTTGTACCCCTGCACAAAAACCTCTTTATCTTAGTCATAAACAGGCAGGGATACGTTACTTTTACTATAACAATTTCCGTAAGTTGCGTCAACTGTTATCTTCAATCTCTGTCGGAAAAGATGCCTGCTTCTGCCGGGATGAATACATGATCCAGAACTGGATCTGTCGGCTGCTTTGCATTTTTTACCGCCTCTTCACAGAAATAGTCCTGTGCACAGATCAGCATCTTTTTCCCTCTTTTATCAATCTTTTCATAGCTTCCGTCCGGCTGCAGGATATGAGCCTTCAGATTATCAGCAAGCTGGATATCCAGAATATGTTTTGCCTGCTGTTTGATCTTTTCATCTTTTAATGGAAATACGATCTCAACACGTTTGTCCAGATTTCGCGGCATCCAGTCCGCACTGCCCATATACAACTCTTCTGCCCCGTCATTATAGAAATAGAAGATACGGGCATGTTCCAGGAAATTGCCGACGATCGAACGTACCGATATGTTTTCGCTGATATGCGGGATGCCGACCTTCAGACAGCAGATGCCGCGGATGATCAGTTCGATCTTCACCCCTGCCGCCGATGCCGCATAGAGTGCCTCGATGATCTCCCGGTCACACAGGGAATTCATTTTTGCAATGATATGGGCTTCTTTTCCCGCCAGTGCCCAGTTCTTCTCTCGTTCGATCAGTCTTAAGAAACGTTTGCGGAGCCAGATCGGTGCAACGATAAGGTCGTTCCAGTGTTTTGGTTCGGAATAGCCGGAGAGCATGTTAAATACCGCAGTCGCATCTTCCCCTATCGGTTCTGCACAGGTCAGAAGACCGCAGTCCGTATACAATTTTGCCGTAGAATCGTTATAATTTCCAGTTCCGAGATGCACATAACGGCGGATACCGTCTTCTTCTCTCCGGACAACCAGAGTGATCTTGCTGTGTGTTTTCAGACCCACCAGTCCATAGATAACATGACAGCCTGCTTTTTCTAGCTTTTTTGCCCAGATGATATTGTTTTCTTCATCAAAACGGGCTTTTAATTCTACCAGAACAGAAACCTGTTTGCCGTTCTCTGCCGCCTGTGCCAGTGCTGCAATGATCGGTGAATTACCGCTGACACGATAAAGTGTCTGCTTAATCGCCAGAACATTCGGATCCTTCGCTGCCTGTTTTACAAAATCTACGACCGGGTCAAACGTCATGTACGGATGATGCAGTAAAATGTCACCTTTGCGGATATTGGCAAAAATGCTGTCATCGTTCATCAGTGCCGGTACCGGCTGCGGAATATATTTTTTCACTTTGCAGTCTTCAAACCCTTCCATGCCGTACAGCTTCATCAGAAAAGTCAGATCCAGCGGTCCGCCTATCTCAAATACATCGCTGTCTTTCACGGCAAACTCTTCTTTTAAGATATCCAGCAGCCGTTTGTCGATCTTTCCTTCGATTTCCAGACGGATCACTTCGCCCCACTGACGTTTCTTTAACTGTTTCTGGATCTCTTTGAGCAGATCCTCTGCTTCATCCTCATCAATGGATAAGTCTGCATTTCGCATAACACGGTATGGATGTGCACATACGACATCGTAACTTAAAAACAGCTGTCCGATGTTCCGCTCAATGATCTCTTCCAGAAGGATCACACGTTTTTCTCCGTCTTTTCCTTCCGGAAGTTCCACAATCCTTGGCAGGACAGACGGCACCTGCACCGTTGCAAAATCCAGTGTCTTATGCTTTTCCTTGTCGTCTTTTCTGCAGATCAGGGCACCGATATTCAGGGTCTTGTTGCGGATCAGTGGAAACGGTCTGGAAGAATCCATCGCCATCGGTGTCAGAACTGGATAGACATTTTCCTCAAAATAAGCATCCACAAATTTTTTCTGCTCTTCGCTCAGACTCTCGTGCTCGGAAATAATTTTCAGCCCCCGCTTTTTCAGAGCCGGGATCAGAGATCGATTGTAAGTAGAATACTGCAGATCTACCAGTTCGTGTGTCTCTTTTAAGATTTTTTTCAGCTGCTCCGAAGCCGTCATCCCGGAAATATCCTTTTTTGTATAACCTGCGTGCACCATATCTTTCAAAGATGCCACACGGATCATAAAGAATTCATCCAGATTGGATGCTGTGATACTTAAAAATTTCAGCCGTTCAAATAGCGGAAGTGAGGCATCTCTTGCCTCTCCCAAAATGCGGTTGTTAAACCCCAGCCAGCTTAATTCTCGGTTTGTATAGTATTCTGCTTTTTTTAAATCCATTTCACCCATACGGACATACCTCCTTCGTTACATCATTTTTTTCTGACGCAGCACCGGACGGATGCTGAACACTTCCTCGAAAAATTCTGCTTTTTTTGCAAACTCTTTCTTTTCCAGTGACAGATCTTCGTCCGAATAAAGCTGAATGACCAGTTCATTTTCGTGCAATATCTGTTTTGCCTCTTTGGTCTTCTGCTTGTGGCTGCGGTCCAGCGAATTTACCACTCCGAGGATTGCCGTCAATTTGGCAATGGTCAGATAATTTTCCCTTGTCATCCGGCTGCTTCCGATCTTGTCGTATCCTTCCAGCGGCACCGTATTATATTTTACCACATTTGCCACAATTTCTTTCTCTTCTTCCGATAATCCGATGATATCCATCGCCATGATAATATGGTACGCGGACTCCCCGGCATTTGACAGGCTGATAAATTTACCGCATCCATGCAGGATCACCGCAATGCGGAGCAGCAGGCGATCCCGGTCATCGAATCCCTGGCTCTTTTTGATCTTGTCAAAAATACCAACTGCCAGATCTTCGCACACTTTGATATGCGACTTGCTGCACTGATAACGTTTGGCAGCATTTCTTGCAGCCGCCAGGATATCCTCATCAAAGTCATGGCCGAGTTTCAAAAGCCGGTTCTGCTGTGCATATTCATACGCCATGCCATCAGTCAGGTGCAGACCCGGCATCCAGATATTCTCCACATCGGCTGCCTCCAGGAAACAACGGTAAACGACAAGAGACGGGCGCAATACCGAGATCACATCTTCCGGAACCTCGCAGCGTCCTGCCGCATCTTCGTCAGAACGGTAGATCATGTCATCGTAAAAATTCAGGAAATCCGCTCTTGTCATCACATTTTTATGAACGGCATCGCCGATATGGTCCCCGACCACGATCAAATTGGAGATCACACGATCCTTCAGATACAGCTTTTTGTATGACAGAAATTCATTTTTCACAACTTCTGTCAGAAGTGTCTCATAATGCTTCAGGCTCACACCCTCATTCATCATCCGTTCACGCAGCCGCAGATTTCCGATTTTCATATTCTGGCTTGCAACAAGACGATCCTTGTCAAACAGAGAAATCTGAATGCTGCCGCCGCCGACATCTACGATCGCCGTTCCTTTCTGGATGATACGGTTGAATTCATTTTCCCTGGATGCGATCGATTTATAATCCATAAAACGCTGTGATGCATTTGAGAGAACTTCCACTTCCAGACCGGTATGGCGTTTCACACGGTCCAGAAAAACAAGCTGGTTACCCGCTTCTCTTACTGCACTCGTGGCACACACACGCCAGTCATCCACGCGATATCCTTTCATAATCCTTACAAAGTCATTCAGAACCCGGCAGAGCTCATCGGTCATCTCCACACCGATCCTGCCATCACGGTATACATCTTTGCCAAGTTCCATGCGATGGCACACGCAGTCGATTTCTTTGATTCCTTTTCCGGAAGTGATCTGAAAAATCTTCATTTCCACTTCATAGGAACCTATATCGATTGCTGCAAAAAGTTTCATACTCACACGTCCTTTCTCTCCTGTCCAAGCAGATGATCAATAAACTGCTGTGCAGTACGTCCGGAAAGTCCGCCATACTGCAGTTCCCACTGATTTGCCTTTAAAAACAGCTCTTCTTCTGACATCGTAATTCCGTGTTTGTCTGCCAGGACGCGGACGATATTCTGAAATTCTTTTTTGCTCGGTGAACCAAAATAAATCTTCAGTCCGAAACGATATGCCAGTGACAGTTTCTCCTGCACCGTATCAGAAGTATGCAGATCGTCTCTTCGCTCTTCCTTGTCACTGAATTTTTCACGGATCAGATGTCTGCGGTTGGAAGTTGCATAGATCAGTACATTTTCCGGCTTGCGTTCCAGTCCGCCTTCGATCACGGCCTTCAGGTATTTATATTCGATTTCAAATTCCTCAAAGGAAAGATCATCCATATAGATAATAAAACGATAATTTCTGTTTTTGACCTGAGCGATCACATCATTCAGATCCTGGAACTGATGTTTGTAAACTTCAATGATACGCAGTCCCTGGTCGTAATATTCATTGAGAATGCCTTTGATGCTGGAGGATTTTCCGGTGCCGGCATCACCAAAAAGCAGACAGTTGTTTGCTTTTCTTCCCTGCACAAAAGCTTCGGTATTTTCGATCAGTTTCTTCTTTGCCAGCTCATAACCTACCAGGTCATCCAGGTGTACGTGTGCGATCTTGGTGATCGGCACGATCTGTACGCCATTTTCATCATGTGCCACGCGAAATGCCTTATGCAGTCCCAGTTTTCCCACACCGAAATCTTTGTAGAAAGAAGTCATATCTTCTTTAAATTCATGCACATCTTTTGCTCCTGCAAGTTTTTCGCTCAGTTCACAGATCCGGTCGCGAATACGCTCGTTAAATACTTTGCTGCTCTGCGGTGCATTAACATAATCTGCAATCATGAAAAAGCAATGTGCACCCAGCTTTTCTTCCAGTGCCTCAAAGTTTAGGGCATATAGTTCACGAAAGATCTCATAATCATGCTCCACCAATGCATTGATGCTGCCATCCACCTCGCCGCGGATCTCGCTTGCATGACTGAACACATTTTCATTGTTTACCAGAAGCCAGGTCAGATAGCTGTGCCATAAATTTCCTTCAAATCCATAAGTACCGGCAAGTTCGGTCAGTTTGTGAATACAGGAAAAATAAAGCCCACGAAGATCCGAAACCGGCATCCCCATCGTTTCTGTCTCTTCCACGATAAATGCCATATCGTTTAAGACCTGATCCTGATCCTGCTCATATTCTCGGTATACGATTAATTCATCAATTCGAAACATTTTTATCAACCTTTCCAAAAACAGCAGCTTTTTTGCAAAAGCCGCTGTATTTTCAGTAATTTCCAAGTATTTTCATATTCGTTGCCTCTTCGCGGATACCACGCAGGGCATTTTTGACCGCACTGTCGTTTAAATTGCCCTCGAAATCAATGAAGAAACGGTACTCCCAGTTGCGTCCCGGGATCGGTCTGGACTGGATTCCGAACATATTCAGATTGTTATAAATAAAGTGAGACAGAATATTGTAAAGAGATCCGCTGGTATGTGGCGTTTCAAAACAGATGCTGATCTTCTTCGCATCTTTCTGATAAATTCTCTGATTTGTCACAATGATAAATCTCGTAGAATTTGCCTTGTTGCTGTAAATATTTTCTTTTAACACTTTCAGCCCAAAACATTTTGCCGCAAAGGCACTGGAAACAGATGCCTGCGTCACATCGCCGTCCTCTGCCACTTTTTTCGCTGCCATTGCGGTATTCTCAAGCGGGATCTGTTTCCAGTCCCGGTGTTCCTGAAGAAAGCTCTTGCACTGGGAAAGTCCCTGCTGATGGGAATAAACAGTACGGATATCGGAGATTTCTGCATTTTCAAGCCCAAGCAGACAATGCTCACAGCGAATGATCTGCTCACCGACGATATAGTTTTCAAACTCTACCAGCAGGTCATACATATCATTGACGCTCCCTGCCGTTGAATTCTCAATCGGCAGCACTGCATAGTCTGCCGCACCTTCTGCGATCGCCTCCATCGCATCTCTCCAGTGCTCCACATGGAACGAGGTGATCTTATCGCCAAAATACTGCTGCATTGCAGCCTGACTGTATGCTCCTTCCACGCCCTGGAACACTACGCGGACATTCTCTTTCTCCAGCTCATCCACACTGATAAACGGCAGGCGGCCTGCCACACCGTTTTCCTCCAACAGCTGATACTGCAGTTTACGGCTCATCGCCATGATCTGCTGAAACAGTTCTTCAATCCCGTGACGGTTGAAGTCGTTGTGTGTCATATCTTTTGCCTTTTCAATGACTTTTTTTTCACGTTCTTTATCAAACACCTTTTTGCCGGTGCTGATCTTGTACTTTGCCACTTTTCGGCTGATCTCCATACGCTTCTCAAAAAGCTCCGTCATCTGACGGTCAATGGAGTCTATCTCATTTCTTAAGTCCTGTAAATCAACCATCAAGTTCTCTCCTTAACTGTTCTATTGTCCTGTTCAAAACCGGATGACGTACCCACGGTGCGATCTGAGAGAGCGGCACCAGGACAAAATCCCGGTTCTGCATATCAATATGCGGAATATGCAGCTCTTCTGTGTCGATGACCTCCTGATCATACAGCAGAATATCCAGATCCAAAGTACGCGGTCCCCACCTGAGGATACGCTCCCTGTTTGCTTCTGCCTCGATCCGATGCAACTGAGCCAACAGTTCCTGCGGTGTCAGAAGCGTCTCCATCTCAAGGACGCCATTAAGGAATTCGTCCTGCTCTGTCACTCCATAAGGTTCTGTTCTGATAAAATCTGACACCTTTTTCACGCTGCTGCCCGGCAGTTTTGAAAGTTTCTCCACTGCCTCTTTCAGATAGGCCATCTTATCTCCCATATTGGAGCCAAGTGCGATATAAACGGTATGTCTGCTTCTTCTGATCTCCACAGAGACTGTCCTGAGCGGCAGTCCTACCGGAGCCCACGGTTTCTGGATCTCCAGGCGAAGTGCCCGGATCAGCGGATATCTGCAAAACAGCTCCGCTGCCAGCCCCTCTGCCGCCGCTTCGATCAGCTTAAAGGTATGTTTCTGCAAAAAATCCTGGATCGTATGGCTGACTTCGCCGTAATTTACCGAATATTCCAGTTCGTCTGTCAGGCCTGCCATCCGCACATCCACTGAAAGATCCGCACTGATCACAAACTTCTGACCCAGTTTGTTCTCTTCCGGATAGACACCGTGGTTGGCAAACACTTCCAGATCTTTGATATAAATTGTATCCATCATCTTTCTCCCATCTGCCTGTTATCTGCCGAGGATGGCTTCTGTCATCTTCAAGGCACGGTAGTTTTCTTTTACATCATGTACACGGACAAAAGCGACCCCTTTCATCACACCGATCACAGTGGTTGCCACGGTTCCTTCCATTCTCTGATCTGCCGGAAGATCCAGTGTCAGTCCGATCACGGATTTGCGGCTGCATCCTAAAAGCAACGGATAACCGAACATATTCAGTTCTTCCAGACAGTTGATGATCTCCAGATTGTTCTCATAGGTCTTGCCGAAGCCCACCCCGGGGTCTAAGATGATCTTCTCATCCGCGATGCCTGCCGCTTCCGCCAAATGGATCGTGTCCGCCAGATCCGCTGCCACATCCTGCATGAAATCCCGATAATCCGCTTCTTTACGGTTATGCATCAGACAACAGGGCAGACCGCTCTTCGCAATGACCTCTGCCATACGATTATCATATTTCAAGCCCCAGATATCATTGATGAGATTCGCCCCCGCACGGATTCCCGCCTCTGCCACACCGCTTTTGTAGGTGTCCAGGGAAATGGGAATGTCAAAATTTGCCTTCACCGACTCGATCATGGGTACGACTCTGGCAATCTCCTCCTCATCAGATAACAGGGTATAACCCCACGGTCTGGTGGATTCTCCGCCGATATCCACAATATCCATCCCCTCAGCGATCATTTCTTCCACATGCTTCAATGCCCGGTCTCTGTCATTCCACTTTCCTCCGTCGGAAAAAGAATCCGGGGTCACATTCAGGATTCCCATTACATAAGTATGTCCTTTGGTCTGAAACTCTCTGTTGCCAATCTTCATTTGTTTTCTCCCTCATGTTTGTATTA
>ERZ838118.1497-NODE-1497-length-28205-cov-32.102913_pt1 | contig 28205 bp, 29 predicted proteins | sample MGYA00519863_ERZ838118 | MGnify/ENA primary metagenome ERZ838118 (study PRJEB31850, sample SAMEA3708827) | human gut metagenome | biome: human gut; feature: human-associated habitat; material: faeces | place: China | collected 2014 ...
AATATTTTATCTCAACCCCTTTCAGAAATATCAAATAAATCAAACACTACCTTTTCCTCCGCTTAGAGTAATACTTCCCACACAATCCTGCACTGGCAACTCTGTTTACCCATTATGTATCAACGGTTGCTTCTTCAGCATCGCCTTCTGCGTCCTCCATAGAAGCGTTTATTCCTAATGAAAATGGAGATTTAATGCAATATTACAAATGCACCAATGATTTTGTGAATGCAATCATCGATGACTATTTCAATTCTTTTAAAATACGCAAGGATTTAACAGAAGGTCTGGTTTATGAATGGACAAACTCTATGGAGCAGATACATGATAGGTATTCCGATGAAGAAATCATTACACCTACGGAACCTACATGAACGGCAATTTTAATACATGCATGGGAAAACTCAAAATGAAACACCTGCCCCACGATGGCAGACACACCTTTGCTTCACTCATGGACAGTGCCGGAGCAAATGACGTGTGTATCAAATTGATTATGGGACACAGTATGAAGAACGACACCACTAAGGGAACTTACACCCATAAGACTTTAGAAGAACTTCTTGCAGAAGTGAACAAGATATAAAACAATAAATCGAGACTGATTGCTGGATACACTTATGATGTTTCTGATGATAAACATTACACCCATATTCAGCCTGAATCATCTTGATAAGCACTGGATGAAATGCTTCCAAAAGCATTCAAAATCAGTAAAAATAAGTGTATACCACCTGTATATCACTTGTGTACCACGTGTATATAACAACCTCAAAATAACGTAAATTATCTTCTATTTATGAATATTCTGACAATTCACATGTCTTTCAATACATAAAGAAAAGCCCCGGAAATTCAATATTTCCAGGACTTCTCAATATCTTATATTATCTTAGAAATTCTTAATTAGCAAGCACCCTGAGCAAGCATAGCCTCAGCACAGGTATTCAGTATTCATGGGGATTTCAAACATTTTTGTATATTACGCGTATACTACTATCTCACTCTGAAATAAACTAAATCCAACTTCCACAAATTTATGTCTTGAAAATTTACCCACCTCATACTATAATAAATATAAAGAGAAGCAACCGCCCACAAAGTGGTTAGCCTCGTAAATGGTTATTTAATAAGCCACTCGTCCGCCAAGACAGGAGTGGCTTATTTATTTTCGCTTGTTGTTCCTATCTATGTAGGCAAGCAGTGCGATTAGAAATGAACCGCCTAAAAATAACAGGCTTAAAACTTCATACATATCCATCAGCACCACCTCCCCTCTATCTCTAGTCTGGGAGGCTACCACTCTGTACACGATTACTTCTCATGTCGGTAATGTATCACAATTTACATAAACTGACAATCTCCATTTCAAAATTCTTGTTCAAAATAAATCGTAATTTCATTGATTATCCTGTGCTATGTTTTTACCCTATTTTATAAAAATACATTTTAGTCGAATCATCCTTGTATATTATGCAAAACCGTTTGTATACTACGCGTATATTATATGTATATTACTTGTAACTTATCTCCTTCTCTCATGTATAAACCGCTTACTTTACTGCATTTTCATGCATCTGGCAAAACACAAAAGCCCTACACTTTTGCGTTTTCCTGCAATGTGTAGGGTTCTCAATTTTTGAATAATTATTCATTTATTGTTAATTTATTAGCACACGCCCTGGGCAATCATCGCAGCTTCTGAGGTGTCCTCAGATTTACTGGGGTTTTGAGGTCGTTTGTATATCACGTGTATAGAGTGATTGTCGGACAATTTCGATGAACACCTATTTTTGAAAAGATTATAATATATGCAAACAATGATTGAATAAAATGGAATTTGCTATATTTTATCATCTGGCGGATATATTAACCCACTCTTTCATATGATACTAATAAATATCATTATGGGAAATATAGTTTTCTCCCGAAACAATATCTTCTGCAATATAGAAAGGAATACCATACTGCGGTTTATTATGTAACTAATTTGTCTCCGCTTCAATTTTTTGTAATTTTTTCTGAGTTTCATCAACTTCGTTTCCAAATGCATGTATTTTTTTCCTAAGTTCATTCCACTCATTAATAGATATTTTATAGTTTTCACTATGTTCAATACAATCTTCTGGGCATTTTCTCGCTTCTAATTGTCTCATAGTGTCATAATAAAGTATGTATTCCTGTGTCCTACAAACATCTAATTTTTTATGTGCCAATGTATTTCTTGCTTTTACGATTTCACTCAAATACTGTTCTACTGTCACATCATCAAAAGTCAATTCTGAATCATATTCTAACATCTTCGCAAATATTTCATATTTCAAACTAATTGGAAAAAGTTCACTACTTAAGCCAAGAATTTTGTTTATATTTTTTATTCCATCTTTTTCCAAATTAGCAATCTGATCATCAACTTTTTCAGTAAATTCATGTTTTTTTGTCTTTATGTATTCCAATAGTATGTTCGAAATTTCTTGTTTTTGTACCGATGTAAGCTTATCAAATTTATATAAAATATATGACTGTACTGTAAAATCGTTCTCAGAGGTTTGGTCCATAAGATAACCTCGAATATTCGACAAAGACGTCAAACGTCTTGCATTCTTATTAATTAACAAATAACTTTTGTCATCAAAATTATCTCTATTCGCGACATAAACTCCTTCAAATGAACCTATATCTTCTTCTATTATCCTTCGTATCTCACTTTCTTTATCCGACGAATAAAAAAGAATATCTGAGTCCATATTTTTAGCTCTTAAATCTGTTATTAATTGACTACCTACAATTCCAGATGATAATGAATAATCTATGAAAAAGATATCATAAAGTCTAAAACCCTTCTCATTATTTTTTATTTTCTCAAAAAACACATTTACATCTTGTATATAATGAAACTTTAATGAGATTCCATTATCCTCCGCATATGTTTCCAAGATTTCTTTTGTTTCTTCATAGTAGGTTGCTGTATCTTCAACCCACAATATGTTCAAATCGTATCTCATACTTTACCAAACCTCACATGCAATGCAAACCCTTTCTGGGGTTCGGACTCTATCGTCACAGTTCCTTGCAAATCTTTTTCTACAATATCTTTTATATGATACAAACCCACGCCAGTTCCTGTTAAAGTATATCCTTTACCAAACTCAAACAGTTCATTCAAGTCAGCTATATCAGAACTAACACCATCACCGTCATCAATAAAATCTATTGTATATTGTTTTTCATCTTTTCCTAATAAAACTCTTAATTCATTCGCATTATATTTTGTGGAATTGCTAACTACATTATCCAAAATAATAGCAATATTCTGTGGAACGAATTTCATTTCTATTCCCTCAGTATCACTTCGAACGACCTGAACTTTAAGCCTGTCAGAACGATTCAAAATATTCATGGCATATTCTTCTATGAAGTCAAAAAGATTCCCTTCCATAAACTCTTCTTTAGTATTAAATTGTGCCATTGCACTATATTCTAATACAGCCTGCATTCTCGAATTTAAATAAGAAATTTTTTTCAAACAATCCCATGCATCTTCTTCTTTGAATTTTCCTCGTTTTAATTTCATGACATTGTTTTTTACAACTTTAGAAATCGTAGAAGAATTTATGCGTATCATATGCAACCGTTTAGCAAAATTTATTTGATCCTCATCAAGTGAATCTACTAAAAAATGATTTCTTTTCTTCTCACTTCCCAAATGTGCATTTAATAATTCTGCTCTCTTTTCTTGCTCATTTTTTTCTTTTTCCGCTTGTTCTTTTTGTGCAACTGCAGCTTCTCTCTCTCGTTCTGCCTTGATGCGTCTCTCTTCCTCTTCCCTTCTTTCCTTTTCTATTCTCTCAGTTTCCGCTCTTCGAAATTCTTTTTCCTCATTATTTATTTGTGTACCAATATTAGATCTTGCACGAATAAGTGCATTAATAATTGGTTTTAATATATCAATCAATAACTGAACTCTTTCATTGTCTTCAACAAATCCTTGTCTGTTTGAAGTTGCAATATCTCCTAATTCATTATCATCCAATATATCAAAACTGATTTCACCCTCAATATAATTTGCAAATGCCTGTGTATTTTTCACATAATCAAGAAAGTTTTCAACTGCCAATTTATTTCGAACATATAATCTCAGCTGATTCGGTCTATATACTTTATTTTTTAGATATTCCTCATCATTCCACTGTGCCTCTACCTTTTTAATCGATGTATGAATACCAATCCATCCAGTCATACGATATGGCATTTTTTCTTTTGTTAGTGTTCCGTCAGCTTTTATAAAATTTTTCTTACCCTCTATTTCATAATTATTCGCATCTAATACTTGGACTTTTCTAGGAATCTCTGTTATCTCTTCAATTGTACTACCGATTTTTACATACTTAGACAATTTAGATTCTAAATCCACATCAGTATTATTGTAAAAAGCATAAAAATTTTTAAAAGCAATTGATTTTTTTACTTCCTCAAAGCTTATATTATCACCAGCATTATTTATAACACAAACTTCTATTTTTCCCTTTAACTCATCTGTTAAATAAAAATCAGATAGCCTAGCTTTTAATCCTTCTAATGTTTTTACACCAAAATTTGTAAGATTTACATTAGTCAATCTTATTAATGTACCCGTCTGGATTTTTTCCCATTCTTGATAACATTCTATCCCTATATTTGATACTATACACTTATCAAGTTTTGGAATATCCGAATCTTTAACATTCGATGCATCTAAACACCATGCCGTTTCTTTACCGTTTTTCTTTGAAACCAAATAATATTTATTAGACATATATAGAGCAGCTAACTTTCCAATCCCTTTTCTGCCCATTAATTGTTTCTTTATCTCTTCACTTATCTGGTCATCTTCTCGCTTATCTTTCCCAATAAGTACATATTTTTCAGATAAATCATTGTAATCCATTCCTGAACCATTATCAAAAATTTCAATTGAAGCATTTTCTTGATCTATTAAATTTATATAGATTTTTACAGAATCCGCCTGTGCATCTAATCCATTAGCCACCAACTCAGCAATTGCCGTCCAATGATTAGAATACAACCCTTTTCCCAAAAGGCGTAACGCAAAATATGAAAAATTAAAATAAATTGTACTTTCTGTATTCTGCACGATTTCACCCCACTATCCTAAAATTTCCTCCAACTGTTCTGCAAACTTCATCGCTAGTAATGGTGGTACTGCGTTTCCTATTTGTGTTTTTATTTCTCTTTTATTTCCCGTAAATTGAAACCAATCCGGAAAAGACTGAATTCGTGCTCCTTCACGAGGTGTTAAAGCTCGATTTTGTTCATAGTGTATACATCTTAAACCAGATGGCGTTGACATATTATTTGTAATGGTTGTACAGGGTTGATTCGCATATAACCTTCCATATGTATTTTTATATCCAGAGGTTAATCTATATTGCTCTTCTAGTATGCCTTGATCAACCAAAGAATTAATGTAATCCTTTCCCTCCCCTTGGATTACATTATCCATAATTGTCTGTATTTTATCCCCATATACAGCTAAAAAATGTGCGGAAAGTTCAGTATTTGTACCTCGCATCAATCTTTGATAATCATTTTCCGGCTGTTCCTCTCCATATTCATGAATATTTTCTCCAGATGCAATATGCGGCAAATCCGATATAGCCTCCTCCAAAGTTAATTGTTCTGGCTCTACTTCTAATTGATTAAAATCCCACTCTATATCTAAGTCATTTCTAATGCCAATAATAAATACTCTTTCTCTATGCTGTGGAACTCCGTAATTCACAGCATCTATTGTATCATACACAATATTATATCCTAATTCTTCATTGATATTCTCAAACATATTTTTTATATTATCAATGACCAAATTCCCTTTTTCATCTTTCATTGATAACATTCCTTTTACATTTTCAAATAGAAACATTCTAGGTCTAATTATTGACAGCATCCTATAATATTCATTATACAATTTTGCTTTATCATCATATACTCTACGACCAATAGTACTATAGGATTGACACGGCGGACCTCCTATAATTAAATCAACCTCTTCTTCTCCTATTAATGCTCTGACCTGTTCTTCTGTTAATTCCTTTATATCTTGATTAATCATATTAATATCCGGGAAATTAATACGAAACGATTCTGCTGCCGCATGATCATATTCATTCGCAAAAATAATATTACAATTTTCATTTCTAACAAATGTGTTATTTTCTCTATTATAGTAGAAACCAAAGGTTAATCCACCTGCTCCTGAAAATAAATCAACAATCCTCATTTGCGACACCTCAATCCAAAATGTGCACAATACACCTAGTATATTTATACTATACCTTGCCACGTTTTTTATCAAGAAAAATCTTCATTTTGTGATATTAACATTATTATCAGCCATATAAAAAGCAGATATTACAAACACTCTGCAATACCTGCTCATTTTAGTTTGTTATTAAATTTATAACCGACTCCCCAAACCGTCTGTATGTAAACTGGCTTGCTTGGGTTATCTTCTATCTTTTCCCGTATGTTGCGAATATGACTCATGACAATATTGTAATCGCCGGAATATGGTTCTTTCCAAACACTATCATATATCTGCTCTTTGCTAAACACTCTGCCTGGATTGTTGGCTAACAACAATAGAATTTCAAACTCAGTATATGTCAGTTCAATCTCATTTTCCTCACGAACCACGTTCCGCTTATACTTGTCAATACAAAGTCCTTCAAATTGAAGTATACCTTTATCTTCATATTCCAAAATCTCTGTTCTATTACCTATACACGACAAAATACGGGTAAGAGTATCCTCTTCATTCTCCTCAAATGTTAATAATAAAACTTTCACATTTTTATATCTCTCCTACCAACTATGCATCATAATTCGTTGATTGTTGCCGTAATTGCCATATTGCGGATACGTTTTGCTGGAGCATATATCGCCACAATACATGAGAAAGCAACCAGTAAAAGTACAATTGCAATAGCAGTAAAAGGAATATTCCATGAACCGCCAAAATGAGTAATAACAACCTTTGCATAAATCAGATAGTGAAGTAGCAGCCCAAGTACAATTCCGGCAGCTGTGCCGCAGATAGCATATGTGACTGCTTCAGCAGTTATCATCTTCGCAACCTGCCCGCTTCCCATACCAACAGCACGCATAGCTCCATATTGCTTTATCCTTGCAGATACACCCATGGAAATACTGTTTGTAATATTCAGCACCGTAATCAGAGAAATGATTGCCAGAAAGCCATATGATGCAATTCGGAATACCCAATAAGAACCGTTGATGTCACTATTTTCTTCCCGGTTATCTACAAATAAATAATCGCCCGCCAAATCACGAATTTTACTTACTGCCGCCTCCGATACATCTTTTTTCAATACTACACTTATCATAGCAAATCTGCACTCTCCCGTCAGACGCATAAAGGTTTTTTCCGAGCAGACCACAGTCGGTGCACCGCTGACACTTCCTACACCCTCGGAAGTAACGCAGACAATCTCAAGTTCTTGGTTTCCAATCTTAATTTTATCCCCGACATCCAAACGGTTATCTTGATTATATACTGCCATCGCATAATTCCCATCTTCATAAACTCTTGATATATCACCGCTGATTACTGACTTCTTGAATGTATCAAGCAGAGTCTTATCATGGGAAAACAAATCAATTTCTGTTTCATTGCCATTAACCTCAACGGATAATGCTGTGCGTGTCATCATACCAAAAGCCGATTCTACGCCCTCTATTTCAGCTATTTTTTCCGGAAGATTCCCATCCAAAGAATTCGTGTCATCTTGGCTTGCAATTGTAATATCCGGTGTGAATTTGCTGGTCACTGATGGGAGAAGCTTATGCACAAGATCAAGGCAGGCAGAAAATGCCAAAAAAAGCACGATCATAAGTGCGAAGGATCCTGTCATAAGGAATAAATTTTTCTTCGTGCCGGTTGCATGATGGATGCCCAGTGATGTTTCAACTTTTAAAAATCTTGTTTTGGCTGCATGATTAACATTTTTAGACATATCTGCATTGCCAGATACCGCCGCAACCGGAGAAACCATAGCTGCTTGCTTCGCCGGAGAATGGGCTGCAATAAATACAGTAATGACACCAACTAAAGCGCCGCAAAGAATACCGTTTATACTTACCGCAAAAAGTGGCATATCAACCCATTCACCTTTCACAAAAAACCTTAAGATTGCACATAATATCCAACAGGTCACTATCCCTAATACACAGCCCATCGGGATTGCCGTTTTACACCAGTTTAGTGCTTCAAGCCTGACAAAACGGATTATCTGCTGCTTGCTTGCACCAATACAACGCATCATACCGAAAAACTTTGTCCGTTGTGCCACATTGCTATTCATACAGCTTGAAATCATAAATACACCTGCAATCAATATAATAACAAAACAAGCCACTGCCAATGGATAAAGTCCATTTACACTTTCGTTACTGCTGGCTCCCAACATTCCTAAAACAGCTGTATTCTCCTTTACATTTTCGGCAGTCAGATTATATTGTTGCATTATATCTGCAATCGTTTTCTTCAGACCGTTTTCATTTTGGAAACGAATGTAGAATTGAGATGCAGACTCTATACCGTTAAGCCTACGGATTTCGTCAAAAGCCTTCCGATTCATAAACACACAGCATCCACCAATAATATCGTTATACTCTGTATCATCCTCATAAAATCCGGAAATGGTATATTTAACGTCTCCCATAGGAGTATCTAAAGTAATTTCATCTCCAATCTTTACACTAAAAAGTTCTTTTGCATCAGCACTAAGAGCAACTTCATTTTCATTCTGCGGGTACACTCCCTCTGTCGGATACTTCATAATATCTGTAATGTAGCTTTCCTCAATGCCATATAAAACTGCATTTTTACCATCTATGTAATAATTCTGTTCTGCATCGGTATTTATCTCATCGTACCAAGAAGAAACTGCAACTCCAGAGTTCTTTCTAATCTGTTCTGCTTCATCCTCCGAAACATTTTGTAAAGCAATATGCCAGTCTCCATGATTATGACGCATTGCTGTTGTTTCTGCATCCGTCCACATATCAGCCATAGAGAAGATAGATGTTACGAGAAACACCAAAAGAATGATACAAATTCGTGTCATTCGACTCTGACGTTTATGTACTTTTGCAGAGATGGGCACAAGACTTAAATAACTTCTCATTCCCTACACCTCCCGAAATCAGTTAGTACACCATCTGATACCTGCAATACACGATCTGCAGTCTGTGCGATGCTGCGATTGTGAGTAATCATGATGATAGTCTGTTCGTATTTTTTCGATGCCTCTTTCAGCAAAGCAATGACCTCACTACTGTTCTGTGTGTCCAGATTTCCTGTCGGCTCATCAGCGAGTATGAGTGACGGTCTGGTAATAAGTGCTCGTCCAATCGCTACTCTCTGCTGTTGACCACCGGATAACTGGCTCGGCAAGTGATTTCTGCGCTCCTGCAAATTCAGAACAGTAAGCAGTTCTTCCAGATACTTCTTGTCGGGTTTCTGATAATCAAGAAGTACCGGAAAAATAATATTCTGCTCTACAGTAAGCTCCGGAACAAGATTGAACGCCTGAAAGATAAAGCCAATATTTCTGCGCCGGAACACAGTAAGTTTTCGATCATTCATGGAGAAAATATCCTTTCCATCAATCATTACCTTGCCCGACATTGGCGTGTCCAGAGCACCAATCATGTTTAGGAGTGTACTTTTTCCAGAACCAGACTCCCCGACAATCGCTACATACTCACCTTTTGGAACGGAAAAACTGACATTTTTCAATGCCTTCACAGCGGTCTCTCCGCTGCCATAGGTCTTACAAATATTATTGACCTCTAATAAGTTCATAGTGCAAACACCTCTTTCTCAATGATTTTAATATTAGGCAGGTTGACTTTGCCCCTGTCCTATGTCTGAAAGAATAGCACATGAATATTACTGCAAGGCTACAGTCAGCCTACAATTTTGTAGGAATCAGAAAATTCATTGTGAAAGTCGTCCCTCTGCCCAATTCGCTGTCAACCTCAATGGAGCCGCTATGTGCTTCAATGATTGCTTTTGCCAAAGGCAGACCAAGTCCAATTCCTTGCTTATCCTTTGAAAAACGGCTACGATAAAACCTCTTGAAAATATGGTGTAAATCCTCCGGGTGAATCCCGTAGCCGTTATCTTTTATAGAGATTTGAACGGCATTGGATAAAGCTTTCCATTCAATGCGAACTGTATCCCCATTTGCTGTATGGTCGAGCGCATTTTTTACAATATTATCTATGGCTTCGATCAGCCAGTCACGGTCACAAAGGAGTGAAATATCCTCTGATCCAGACAAAAGGATTTCCTTCTGTTCCTGTCTGGCCCTATATGCAAAATGCAGTTCAACATCCTGCATCATATCAGCTACGCTCTCCATACTTTTCTCAATCACAATGGAGCCGGCATCCAGCTTTGTAATCTTTAAAAGACTTTGAACCAATGTTTCAATACGATCAAGTTCCTGTTCTGATAGTGTGGCAAATTCTTTTATGTTTGGCAGTTCCTCCGCTTCATCCTGCAACAAACCATTATAAATATTCAGTGCTGCCAACGGCGTTTTCAATTGATGCGATATATCAGATATAGTATTTTTCAAAAATTCCTTTTCCCTTGCTTCATTCGCTGCATGGGCGTTTAACACCGCAGCTAGTGAATTTATTGAATGGAATAATCTATATAATTCGCCCTCATCATCACATTCAATACGGGCATTTACATTTCCTGCAAGATAAGAATTAATCTGTGATACCGCATCCTCCAACATTTTGTTTTGTCTGAGAAAATACAAAAAACAGACCATCAAAATTGCAAACGTTGTCAATAAAGAAAGTAACAGTACCCAAAAAGAAAATTTCTCATACAGCACCCAAATCAATACTTCCGTCAGGACAAGGAAATTTACAAGAACGACCATTATTGCAAGAAAAAAATGTTTTATGTCTTTATTTACAAATATTTTCATAGAACACCTCAACCCAAAACATTCCACTTATAGCCCATACGTCGTACCGTTAATAACATTTGCGGTTCACTCGGATTATCCTCAATCTTCATTCTCAATCTGCGCATATATACAGTAAGCGTACTGCTGTCAATATAGTTACCCTCACAATCCCACAGCTTATCCAGTATCTGTTCCTTTGTAAGTACCACATTGGGATTTTTCATGAACAAACAAAGCAGCTTATATTCTGCGGCAGTCAAATCAATCAGCTTCTCATTTTTGAATACTTGTCCCTGCAGCAAAAGCACCTTAATTCCATTTGATTGCAGTTCTGTATCAGTTGAATTAAAGTCCTTTGCTCTCCGAAGCAAAGCATTTATTCTTGACACCAAAACTCCCAACTTAAATGGTTTTGTGATGTAATCATCACCACCAATATCCAGCCCCATAATAATATTCATTTCCTCGTCAGAAGCAGTCAAAAAGATAATCGGCACTTTTGAAACTTGTCTAACTTTTTCGCAAAATTCAAAACCTGTACCATCGGGCAAAGATACATCCAAAACCAGTAAATCATACTTGCCCTCACCCCATAACTCATTTGCTTCTTTTAGTGTTCTGGCAACGGCTAATTCAAATCCCTGCTTTCTAAAAGCAAAGGAAAACCCGCTAATCAAACTTAAATCATCTTCAAGCAGTAATATTTTACTCATGTTTATTTTCCTTTCTTCTACCATCCTTAGGTTTTTGCGCTGATTTGGGTATCAGCCAAACCGTTCCCATCTTTACAGCACCGGGAATACGTCCGGCAGAGCAATAATAATTTATCCACCGAGGTGTTACACCCCATTTTTCACTAGCTTCTTTTAATGTCATATAATCCATATCTATCCCTCCGAATGTTATTATAATTCGCTCTTTCGAATAATACAATATTATGTATAATGACAAGTTCTCCACCCATGAGTGCCTAAAACAAACTTAGTGCTTTCTTTTTCTTTGTTTAGAATATACGCTCCGCAACATCCTTGTTATTTTCAAGTTATTTATTATGTATCAACGGCTGCTTCTTCAACATCGCCTTCTGCGTCCTCCACACCTCGTCCATAATCGCTTTCACTTCTGCCATATCCTCTTCATAAACATTCCCGGTACTGTTAATTCTCTTCGCAATCTGATTCAGATTTCCGCTGATTTTTCCAAGCGTTTCGTTATACTGTCTTAGGTAAGAATAATCCACATCATAAACAAATCCAAAAAGTATCAATGTCCTGATATAATCCGAAGCACTCTTCCTCTTAGACAGTTCCACCTTTCTGTCCAGGATATATTTCTCATTATCACTCAAATAAATTTTCAGTTCTTTTTTCCTCGTTCTATTGGCTCTATCCTTTGCCATATCGCTCCATCCTTTCTCATAATTTTAAGGGTTAGGGAATTCTCCCTGAACAATAAATTTGAGCATTTCTTCTTTAAGAGAAATCGCTCATTTTATCGCCTGTGTGGGAACACAGGCAGTGCTTGCTAAGTTAGTTTTTGTCCTTTTCCGAATCTATTGCCTTTTGTTCTTTCTGATCCAGTTCAGCCAAGCGATTCTGCACCATTTCCCGTAAGTTCGGCAATGCACTTCCTATGTTCACTTCTGTTCTTTTCCGCCTTTGGATGGCTTGGTAGATTTCTGCAAATCTTGCTCGGTCAGCAACGATATTTTCCGACAGGCAAATATTCTGAAACCCTAGGCGCTTTACGACTTCTCTGGTAACTTCATCAAAACTTTCCATTGCAGCTTGCTCCTGATACATTCCGTAATGCCCGATTGCTCTGCTGACTTTCTCCCATCCTTCGCTCCAATCAGAAATCGATGGACTTACCAGCTCTGTATAAATATCCCGCAGTTCTGCGACGGTCGGCTTGAATTTATTTGTCAGCATATATTGTTGGAGTGCCTTTGATAATATATGATAGTCCAGATCATGTAACAAGGCGTACCACACGTCCAACGCTTCTTCCGTCCCAATAAAATCTTCTCCATACATTGCCTGCATGGCTACAACTAATGTTGCAAATTCCTGTTTAGTCACCAAAAACACCTCCCGTACTTTGTATTTTTTCACGCTCCAACCATGAACTTACATTGCTTCCGCTTTTCTTTTCCTTTTCCTTTTTTTCTTTCACTGGAAAGAAATCCGTCCAGCCATTCTGAATTGTCTGCTTAATAATTGCCACTTGTTCTACTGGAGAATTCGATAAACTTTCCAGTTTATCAATGCAATAACCGATTACTTTCCCCTTCACTTCCTTGCCATTTTCTTTTCGATATTCCAGGTAAGAAAAAAACATACTATTCAGCACCGTATCAGCAAAGTAAGAAGGAATTTCCTCTATCTCTGGTTCTCCCTCTTTCTTTGGCTTCTTCTCTTCCTTTTTACTATTCTCTATCTCTGTGCTACTGGAAATTTCGGTGGTGTTACCTTCCGTTACTGTTGCATTACATTGTAACGCCGCCTGCTCTTTTTCCTTTAGCAGCTTTTGATTCGCCCTATGATTTCTGACTCTGGCTGCTGAAGCGCTCTCACTGCCAACCATATCCTCCAAATACAATAACTGTAATGATTGGTCATCCAAGAACACAGCCGCATGATATTGGCACAAAGCAGAAATCGTCAGCTTCACAAGTGCCGGCTTTTCTCCCGTATCCAATGCTATTTCTTCATGTAAAGACGGCAAAATATTCTGATAGTAAATAATCCCTTCTGTGTTAATCGCCTTTAACAACAGTTTCAGATAAAGCAGGACAATACTATCTCCCTCAGGCAAAGTTCGCAGTTGTTTGATGATCAGTTCCTGAAAGAAGCTGACCTGCAATTTCAACCAGTAATATCGTTTTCCTGCCATTTAGCATTTCCCTCCGCCCTGAATAAACGCATCCAACATACTTCTGTAAATGATGTAATGATAGCGGCTCTTTCCATCCTTCTTAATGGCATAGCCGATTGGCAGCCTCTCCTGTCTCATCAAAAACTGCAAGGTCACAACATCCATGTTAAGCAGTTTTGCTGCCTCTTTTGTCGTAACTCGTTCCATTAGCGTTCCTCCTCTCTATGTGTTTCCTCTTTGCCGCTTCTGACCTTCCTAATTGCCGAATTCAGCCGTTCAAGCTGTTTCCCCTTCAAATCCTTCCTTAGCCATCTGCAAAGCGTAAATTCGGAAATTCCCATTGCTTCCGCACTTCCCACTGCTTTACCTGATTTTGCTTCATCAGCAGTTTTACTTCATCTTTTTTCACTTGTTTCTCCTCCATATTTTTGTTGACATTGTTGCTGTTGTTGTCTATACTAATTATGTATTATATAGTACATATAAACAATTCTGTTTCTTATATGGTACGAGCAAATATGATGTGTAAATGAAAGGAGTACATGAAAAATGCTGACAAATCAAGATGAAATCCGAGAACGGATCATTCAAATCCGAAAAGAAAGGGGGTTATCACAGAACCAACTAGCAAAAGACTTTGGGATTTCCAGAACGCATTACTGTAATGTAGAAAATGGTAAGAAGCCTGTAACAGAAAGCTTTCTCAAAGTGCTAGCCAGCGGTTACAAAATACCTATGGAAGCGTTTATTCCTAATGAAAATGGAGATTTGATGCAATATTGCGAATGCACCAATGATTTTGTGAATGCGATTATCAATGACTATTTCAATTCTTTTGAAATACGCAAATACTACATTAACAAATATGAACAGCCTTATTACGGTGTTCTCTCCTATCTGCATGATATCGGCTATACGGTTGAATATGAACTTCTTCAGGAAGCCCATTTACAGGATTCCTTCGTTTCAGAAACCGGATCTGTTGATGTAAAAGAAATTGCTGAAGACGGCGTGATCCATGTCTATTCAAATGAGACAGGCAAAGACGTTGCCCAGATACCCTTAACCAAACTGGCCGAACTGGAAAAAGAAGTAAAAGATTTTGTAGAATATAAGCTCTCTGCGTACAAGGTGGCTAATCCTACCAAACGTTCTGACCTGCTTCCGAAGTCCATTTATGCTTTTGATATTCCGAATGAAATTGCAAGAGTAAAACGCTACAAAGAATATGCAGAGTATTGCCTTAAACAATTAGAACAAATGCAGAAAGAAGGTTAGATATGAAGTTACCAAACTCTTACGGCAGCGTAATCAAGCTTGGTGGCAAACGGCGAAAGCCCTACGCTGTCCGTATCTCAAAACTTGTGGAAGACGATACCGGGAAGGTCAAGCGAAAATACACCTACCTGGCTTATTTCTCCAAACCGGAAATGGCTTACACCTATCTTGCTGAATACAATAGCGGAGCCGTTGTTCCAGAGCATATGAAATACTCGGACTCGCCTACTTTCGCAGAGATGTACGAGAAATGGAAGAAATACCGAAAATCGCTTAAAAACCAGATTAGTGATTCCACATGGCGAAATTATGAGATTGCTTTTCATCATTTCAGTGAACTGCATGACCGCAAATTTATTTCCATCAAGACAAATGATCTGCAGCAATGCTTAAATGCCTACAATCACAAATCGCAGACTACGATTTCTTCCAGGCGAGCCGTCCTGAAGGCTATGTATCAATATGCTAAACTGAATGAATACATAGACAGGGATTTAACAGAAGGTCTCGTTTATGAATGGACAAATTCTACAGAGCAGATTCATGACAGGTATTCCGATGAAGAGATTAAAACACTCTGGTCGAAGCTATATGAAATCAACAATGTAGTTATTATCTTGATTATGATTTACACCGGCTTGCGACCAACCGAGCTGTTGGAAATCCAGACGGAAAATGTCCATTTAGACGAAAAGTACATGGTAGGTGGCATGAAAACCGAAGCCGGGAAAGACAGAATTATCCCACTGAACGATAAGATTATCCCTCTCGTCAAGAACCGCTACGACCCAAACAAGAAATACCTGATTAATAACAAGTTTGGAAATCATTACACCTACGGAACCTACATGAATGGCAATTTTAACACGTGCATGGGAAAACTCAAAATGAAACACCTGCCCCACGATGGCAGACACACCTTTGCTTCACTCATGGACAGTGCCGGAGCAAATGACGTGTGTATCAAATTGATTATGGGACACAGTATGAAGAACGACACCACTAAGGGAACTTACACCCATAAGACTTTAGAAGAACTTCTTGCAGAAGTGAACAAGATATAAAACAATAAATCGAGACTGATTGCTGGATACACTTATGATGTTTCTGATGATAAACATTACACTCATATTCAGCCTGAATCATCTTGATAAGCACTGGATGAATGCTTCAAAAAGCATCCAAAATCAGTAAAAACGAGTGTATACCACCTGTATATCACTTGTGTACCACGTGTATATAACGACCTCAAAATAACGTAAATTATCTTCTATTTATGAATATTCTGACAATTCTTTTGCCTTATCAATACATAAAGAAAAGTCCCATAAACACTGGGTTTACAGGACTTAACCATATCTTATATTATCTTAGAAATTCTCGATTAGCAAACACCCTGTGCTAACATAGCCTCAACGACCTTCTCAAAGCCTGCTATATTTGCACCTGCAACATAGTCTGTCTGTCCGCCGACTGTTGCATTGTATCTCTTAGCGGCATCAGAAATGTTAGCGTAGATTGTCTCCATGATTCCTTTGAGTTTTCCATCAACTTCTTCGAATGTCCAGTGAAGTCTCTCAGAGTTCTGGCTCATCTCTAATGCAGATGTAGCAACACCACCGGCATTGGCAGCTTTACCACCTACGAATAATACGCCGCTCTCCTGTAAGTATTTTGTTGCCTCTAATGTAGTAGGCATGTTAGCGCCCTCTGTTACAGATGTAACACCATTTGCAACTAACATCTTAGCATCCTCAATGTCTAACTCATTCTGAGTTGCACATGGAAGGGCTAAATCTACTTTGTACTGCCATACACCGTGCTCACCATTCTGTTTTGCATGATATTCTGCAGATGGTTTTGCAGCAGCGTACTCTGTTAAACGTGCACGTTTTACTTCTTTTACTTCTTTTAATAATGCAACATCGATTCCTTCCGGATCATAAATCCATCCTGTAGAATCAGAACATGTTACAACTTTTACACCTAACTGCTGTGCTTTCTCAATTGCGTAGATCGCAACGTTACCGGAACCGGAAACCGCAGCAGTCTTGCCTTCAAGGCTCATGCCATGATCTTTCCATAATGCATTAGTCAGGTATAATAAACCATATCCTGTAGCCTGTGTACGGGCAAGAGATCCACCGTATGTAAGTCCTTTACCGGTAAGAACACCTTCGAAAGAACCACGGATTCTCTTGAACTGGCCAAACATAAATCCGATCTCTCTTGCACCAGTTCCGATATCACCTGCTGGTACGTCCACATCTGCTCCGATGTATTTAGAAAGTTCTGTCATAAAGCTCTGGCAGAATGCCATGATCTCTCTGTCAGATTTACCCTTTGGATCAAAGTCAGAACCACCTTTACCACCACCGATTGGAAGTGTTGTAAGGGAATTCTTGAAAATCTGTTCAAATCCTAAGAATTTGATAATTCCAAGGTTTACAGAAGGATGAAGTCTTAATCCTCCCTTGTATGGTCCAATGGCATTGTTGAACTGTACACGATAACCTCTGTTTACCTGAACCTGTCCGTTATCGTCTACCCAAGGTACACGGAACATAATCTGACGGTCTGGTTCTGTGATTCTCTCAAGAATTGCATTTTTTCTGTACAATTCCTCATTTGCATCAATAACAGGTCTTAAAGACTCTAATACCTCTTCAACAGCCTGTAAAAATTCAGGTTCTGAAGCATTTTTTTCTTTTACTTTTGCGAGTACTTCATCAACGTATCCCATTTTTTTTCTCCTTTAAAAATATATTTACAACCATGTGAAATCAGATATCCGGCATTTTTTAAATGCTCCGGCATTGATTCCGGCTGCAGATTTCTCATCAACACATACATTTTATTATAAAATGACGGCGGACGCAATATTTTTTTCTTTATTCCTTTAATTTAGTGAAGTTTTCTAATGATTAGTCTATTTTTTTGCAGGATTCGACTTTAAATTATTCATTTTGCATAAAAAAAATCAATAAATTTTACTTTTTATATTTTCAGGTTATAATTAATATCATTTCAACTTATATCAAAACAGGTCATCGCATAAAAAAATAGTTTTTCGATGCAATGACCTCTGTTCTTTATTCTTTTTCACCCTTGTATACAAGGTGAAAATAATCGGCAAGTTTCGCCAGCGCATAAATCAGGATTGGCGTCTCCTGCTCGGTAAGCTGGCTTTTAATCTGTGCGATCATCTCGTGATGAAACTCTTCATGATGTTTGTAAGCAGCTTTCCCGGTGTCTGTCAGATAAACCCATACCACACGTTTATCCTGCGTACTGCGCTCACGGATAACATACCCTTTTCTGGTCAGTCCATCCATTGCCTTTGTCAACGTTCCGGTTGTGACACCCATCAGCTTTGCCACCGTTGTCATCGTTTTTGGTTCATTGACTCCGATTGCCTCGATCACGTGGAAATCATTGTAACTGAGATCTTTGAATTCTTCTGTCACAAGACATTTTCCCTCGATCTCCATGATGTCTTTAAACAATCTGACCAATAATTCGTTTAATGTTTCATCTGTTGTCATCCGATCTACTCCTATTTCTGCGGTCAGCGCCTGATTTTACCAGTTTATCACCGTTGCTCCCCAGGTGAGGCCTGCTCCAAATCCTGCCAACACGATTTTCATTCCTTTCCTCATCATACCATGATTATTGACATTATCAAGCAAAATCGGCACACTCGCCGCAGAAATATTCCCACATTCCTCCAGATTGGTCGGAAATTTTTCCATAGGCTGACCAAGTCTTTTCGAAACTGCTTCAATGATCCTGTAATTTGCCTGATGCAGCAGGAATAAATCAATCTCTTCCAGATGTAAGCCTGCCTGTTCCACTGCGTCTGTGACCGCCTTTGGCACAGTCTTCACTGCAAACCTGTACACCTCCTGCCCATTCATGGAAACATAGGAAAGTGCCGTGTCACTTTTTTTATAAGGGTTGTTCACTTTTCTCGCCATGCAGTTTAAGACATCGCCCCTGAACCCATCCGAGCCCTGCACCATGGATAAAATGCCATCTTCTTTACTTGCTGAAAGAACTGCTGCCCCTGCGCCGTCCCCAAAAAGCACGCAGGTGCTCCGGTCCGTCCAGTCCATCATTTTTGACAGCGTTTCCGCTCCAATCACAAGCGCATGCTGATATCCGCCATGTTCTAAATACAGCGCCGCAGTATCTAGTGCAAAAAGAAAACCGGAACACGCTGCATTGATGTCGAACGCAACTGCATTTTCTGCACCGATATTTTTCTGCACCTCACAGGCAAGTCCCGGAAGATGTTTATCTGCAGAAACAGTTGCCGCAATGATGATATCCACATCTTCCGCTGAAATATCTGCATTTTTCAACGCCTTGCCGGCTGCCTCTGTGGACATGCCGGTGGTTGTCTCCTCTACCGCAATATGTCTGGCAATAATCCCGGTTCTCGACCGGATCCATTCGTCCGATGTTTCCATGATCTGACCAAGATCATCATTTGTCACGCGAAGCTTCGGAAGGCAGCTTCCCGTTCCTGTTATTTTTACCTTCATAATATTCCTCTCTTCTCTGTCCGGTCACAAAACGATTCGTACTCTCTGTGCACATAGCCGCTGTGATTTTGCTAAAATTTCCGGAATCTCGCATAGCGCTCGGACGCAAACTGTTCTCCTGTCCTGCCATTTTGTTTCTCAAGAAACTTTTTTATATTTCCTTTCAGATAGCGCGAGATTGATTCACAGGCTTTTGCGTCTGCCACACCATATTCCGGGATGATCTGTTCAATGACACCCAGCGATTTTAAATCCAATGCCGTGATTTTCATAATCTCACTTGCCTCTTTTGCACGTTTTCCGTCTTTCCACAAAATGGATGCAAATCCTTCCGGCGAAAGCACACAATAGGTTGCATTTTCCATCATCCATACTTCATTTCCGACCGCTAAGGCAAGCGCTCCGCCGCTTCCGCCTTCCCCGATCATGATGCAGAGAACCGGCACTTTTAATGCTGACATCTCATAGAGATTCCGGGCGATCGCTTCCCCCTGCCCACGTTCCTCTGCCTCCATTCCACAGTATGCTCCCGCTGTGTTTACAAATGTGATCACCGGGCGTCCGAATTTTTCTGCCTGTTTCATCAGACGTATCGCTTTCCGGTATCCTTCCGGCGACGGCATTCCATAATTGTGCTTCATGCAGTCCTTAAAATCTTTTCCTTTCTGGATTCCGATCACGGTCACAGGCTGTCCGTCGAGATACGCGACTCCTCCTACGATTGCCGGATCATCCCGAAAGTATCTGTCACCATGGAACTCCATAAATTCATCAAAAATATTTTCCATATAATCAGTGGCAGAAGGTCTGTCTACTTTCCTTGCGGCTTTTACCTTTTCCCACGGCGTCAGTCCTTTTGCCCTCACCGCACGCTCCCGCATTAACTCTGTCGGCTCGTAGTTATCATCCATGCGCAATGGATCAAAATCAGCAAATCCTTCCCTGCTGTGATGCATTTTTAAAATACGGTTTAAGGTTATTTTCAGATCTTTCCGCTCAACAATGGCATCCACAAAACCATGCTCTAACTGAAATTCCGCACGTTGAAATCCCTCCGGAAGTTTTTGTCCGATCGTCTGCTCGATCACGCGGGGTCCTGCAAAACCGATCAATGCTCCCGGCTCTGCCAGGATAATATCTCCGAGCATTGCAAAACTTGCGGTCACACCTCCGGTCGTCGGATCTGTCAATACCGGCACATACAAAAGCCCTGCATCAGAATGCTTTTTTAAAGCTGCGGAAGTCTTTGCCATCTGCATCAGGGAAATAATACCTTCCTGCATTCTCGCCCCACCGGAGCAGCAGAACAAAATAACCGGAAGCTTTAAATCTGTCGCCCGTTCCACACCGAGCGCAATTTTTTCTCCGACCACATGTCCCATGCTGCTCATCAGGAATCTGGCATCACAGATTCCAAGAACCGTCTCTTCCCCATATATTTTGCATCGTCCGATGGTCACTGCCTCATGCAGTCCGGTCTTTTCCCTGGCTGCCTCCACCTTCTGGGTATATTCCGGAAAATCCAGTGGATTTTCTGATTCCAGATATTCAAACCATGGTTCAAAGGTTCCTGCATCTGCCACCATTCGGATCCTGTTTTTAGTCCGCACGCGGAAATAGCTTCCGCACTCATAGCAGACATACTTATTCTTTTCCACTTCCGCCTTGTTCACTTCTCTCTTACATGCGGGGCAGACCACTGTACTTCCCGGTATTTTCTGCTGATCCGCTGCAGGTGGTGGTGTCATAACTTCCGCCTGCACTTCCTCTTTGCGGTAAGTTACTGCATTTTTTCGTTCAGGTTTTATGGATATCAGCTTTCTTCTTCTCAAAATTGCTGGCATAATATTTCCTTTCTGTTACAGCTTCTATGTAATGCCTTTCTATTCTGTTACTCAACTGCAAAGGTGAGTTCTGCAATGCATGCAATTTCATCTCCGACTTTTGCCGTCGCTTTTCCCACCCCGATCGGTCCTTTCACTTTTATAATTTCCGTCTCCAGCGTGAGAATATCTCCGGGAACTACTTTTCTTTTAAATTTTGCAGAATTGATGGACGCAAAATAAGCTGTTTTTCCACGGTTTTCATCTTTTCCAAGGATTGCGACCGCACCGGTCTGCGCCAGTGCCTCCACGATCAGCACCCCCGGCATCACCGGTTCTTCCGGAAAATGTCCTGCAAAAAAAGGTTCATTGAAACTTACGCATTTCTTCGCCACTGCACGGACACCATACTCAATTTCTTCTACCGAATCAATGAGCAGCATTGGCTGTCTGTGTGGCAGGATTTCCATGATCTGACTGATGTTTAATACTGACATCGCTGCCTCCTTATCTGCAGCCATTGATATCTTTGTCAGATACAATGGTATATTTTTTTAATAGAATACTTGCATTATGTCCGCCAAATCCAAGGGAATTGCTCAGTGCATACTGCACCTCCATCGAAACTGGTTCTTTGCAATAATCGAGATCCAGTTCCTCATCCGGCACTTTATAGCCAACTGTGGCATGAATGTAGTCTTCCTCAATCTCTTTCACACAAGTGATAAACTCGATCGCTCCGGCAGCTCCCAGCATATGTCCGACCATGGATTTTGTGGAATTGACCTTCATTTCACCGGCATGCGCACCAAATGCAAGTTTGATCGCACGCGTCTCAAAGAGATCGTTATGGTGCGTGGATGTTCCATGTGCATTGATGTAACCAACCTCATCCACTGCGATTCCTGCATCCTGAACAGCATTTAACATAGCTCTTGCTGCGCCGCTGCCATCTTCTGCCGGAGATGTGATATGATACGCATCCGAAGAACAGCCATAACCCACAACCTCTGCATATATCTTTGCGCCACGGCGTTTTGCATGCTCTAATTCCTCTAACACGACCACCGCTGCGCCCTCTCCCATGACAAAGCCGCTGCGTTCTTTATCAAACGGAATGGAACATCTCTTCGGATCGGTTTCTGCTGTGAGTGCGGTGAGTGACGTAAAACCAGCGATTGCGGTCGGACAGATACTTCCCTCGGTTCCCCCGGAAACCATAATGTCTGCCTCACCATACTGAATGGCACGGAATGCCTCACCGATCGTATTCGTTCCTGTGGCACAGGCGGTCACAACATTGATACTTTTTCCTTTTAATCCAAAATGAATGGAAACATTTCCTGCTGCCATATTAGAGATCATCATGGGAACGAATAAAGGTCCCACTCTCCCCGGTCCTTTTTCTGTCAGCCTTGTATGTTCGCGCTCGATCGCCTGAAGGCTTCCCACGCCGCTTCCAATGGCACAGCCTGCCATATACGGATCTTCCTGATCCATTTCAAGCCCGGCATCCTCAATTGCCTCCTTCGCTGCCGCCACGGCATACTGGCTGAATAGTTCCATGCGCCTTGCTTCTTTTGCATCCATATAATTTTTTGCATCAAACTCTTTTACTTCTGCTGCAAGCTTACATTTATAATTAGTGGTGTCGAATTTTGTAATTTCAGAAAACCCGGTTTTCTGTGCTTTTACATTCTGCCAGAATTCATCCACACTCAGTCCGATCGGTGTGACTGCTCCCATTCCCGTTACCACTACGCGTCTTTTTGCCATATTGTTCTCCTCATGATATATATTCTTTACATGTGCATGCCGCCGTCCACGGAGATCACCTGTCCGGTGATATAATCTGCCAGATCCGATGCTAAAAATGCAGCCACACCGGCCACATCTGACACCTGCCCTGTCCGCTGAAGCGGAATCTGTTTTTTTACCGCTTCCCTGGCAGCCTCCGGCATCGCCTCTGTCATCTCTGTCTCGATAAATCCGGGTGCCACTGCATTGCATGTGATCCCTCTCGACGCAAGCTCCCTTGCCACACTTTTGGTAAGACCGATCACTCCGGCTTTGCTTGCACTGTAATTTGCCTGTCCTGCATTCCCCATGACACCGGAAACAGAAGAAATGTTAATGATCTTACCGGATTTCTGTTTCAGGAAATAACGCGAAGCATGGCGGATCGTATGGAATGCACCTTTCAGATTCGTATCAAGGACCCTGTCAAAATCTTCCTCACTCATTTTCATGATCAGTCCATCTCTTGTGATTCCTGCATTATTGACCAGAATATCCAGGTGTCCATAGTTGTTTATGATCATTTCCATCATTTTTCCGCAGGCATCAAAATCAGAAACATCACATTGTACAGGTGCTGCCATTCCACCCTGTTTTATGATTTCTTTTACAGTCTGTTCTGCTGCTTCCGGCGAACTGTTATAATTGACAATGACAAACGCTCCACATGATGCCAGTGTCTTTGCAATCTCTTTTCCGATTCCGCGGCCGGCTCCTGTGACAAGTGCCACTTTATTTTTTAAAGAATCTGTTAACATGCTCCTGCCTCCACATGACTTCCGATAAACTGAATAAAATCTTCCATTTTATCAATGCTGCTCACTTTTACATCCCGGTTCACTTTTTTCACAAATCCACTCAATGTTCTTCCCGGTCCGATCTCTACAAATTCATCCGCACCATCTGCAAGCAGCCGCTCTATGGTCTGCTGCCAGCGCACAGAAGAAGATACCTGACTGGCAAGCAATGGTTTCACTTCCTCTTTTTTTGTGACATAGTCTGCCGTTACATTTGCAATATAAGGAACAAATGAATCACTGATCTCTACTTTTTTTAATTCTTCTTTTAACTTTTCTCCTGCGCCCTGCAGCATTTTCGAATGAAACGGGCCGCTGACTTTCAATGGAACAACGCGTTTTGCCCCAGACGCCTTACATGTTTCTCCTGCCAGATGCACTGCTTCCTCCTGACCGGAAATAACGATCTGTCCAGGGCAGTTGTAATTGGCTATGGAAACCTCGCTCCCCGTCTGCTCTGCTGTCTCTCTGCAGATCTGCTCAATTGCCGCTGCATCCAGTCCTAGCACTGCTGCCATTGCTCCACCGGCCGGGACAGCTTCCTGCATAAAAATGCCTCTTTTCCGCACCAGTTCAAATGCTTCCTCAGCAGTCATGACTCCGGATGCGATCAACGCACCATACTCACCAAGACTCAATCCGGCTGTGACATCCGGCTGATAACCGTTCTGTTCCAATGCCATATAAATTGCAGCTTCCGTAGCCAGCATACAGATCTGCGTGTACTCTGTGATATTTATTTTTTCGTTCTCCTCAAAACACAGTGCCGGGATATCCAATCCAGTCACCTCTGAAGCAAGATCGTACACTTCTTTACAAATAGGGATCTGTTCGTAAAATTCTTTTCCCATGCCAATATATTGGGATCCCTGTCCCGGAAACATAAATACTGTCTTTCCCATCCTGATAACCACACCTTTCTCAAATCTTCAAATCTGCGCCTGTCAGGTCATTTTCTCCCTGCAAGCAGCGCTCTGGCATCTGTGACAACTTCCTCTATGATCTCCTGACAGGTCTGCTCTTTTTTCACAAGCCCGGCGCTCTGTCCTGCCATCAGACTTCCATGAACTGCATCCCCTTCGATCACCGCTTTACGCAGAGAGCCGAGTGTCAACTGCTCTAACTCCTCAAAAGAGGCACCTTCCTTTTCTAATTTCAGATAATCTCTTGTCATCTGGTTTCGCAGTACCCGGATCGGATGCCCGGTACTCATACCTGTCACTTCAGAATCGATGTCTTTTGCTTTGATAATGCGTTCCTTATAATTCTGGTGTACGATCGATTCTTTTGCGACCACAAACCGTGTTCCCATCTGCACACCTTCCGCTCCCAGCATCATGGCTGCCGCCATTCCTCTGCCGTCCGCAATGCCTCCGGCGGCAATGACCGGGATGGTCACTGCATCCACAACCTGCGGCACCAGCGTCATCGTGGTCTGAGAACCAATGTGTCCGCCGGACTCCATCCCCTCTGCGACCACGGCATCTGCCCCTGCGCGTTCCATCATTTTTGCCATGGCAACACTTGCTACAACCGGAATTACGGTGACGCCTGCCTGTTTCCACATCTCCATGAATTTTCCCGGATTTCCGGCTCCTGTCGTCACAATTTTTACGCCCTCTTCCACGACCACTTTTGCGACTTCCGGAGCATTTGGATTCAAAAGCATCACGTTGACTCCAAACGGTTTATCCGTCAGTTCTTTTGTTTTTCTGATCTGTTCTCTGACTACTTCCGGTGGAGCACTGGCTGCACCGATCAGTCCGATTCCTCCTGCCTCTGAAACTGCTGCTGCAAGATGATACTCTGCAACCCATGCCATTCCGCCCTGGATCACAGGATACTGACAGCCAAGCAAATCCGTAATTCTCGTTTTCATTGTTTCCTGCCTCTCTTTGAATATCTGTAAATGGTCTTAAGCTTCCACACCTTTTTCTTTGAGATAACCGATAATATCGTTGACTGTTACAATCTTTTCAAGATCCTCTGATGGGATCTCGATTCCGAACTCCTCTTCCAGAGCCATCACCATTTCAAATAAATCTAAGGAATCTGCGCCCAGATCGTCTTTGAATTTTGTTTCCGGCTTAATCTCTGCCTCATTTACATTTAACTGTTCTGCAATAATCGGTTTCATCTTTTCTAACATTTTGCTTTTCCTCATTCTTTCCCGGCTTTCGCCTGTTGTTTTTCATATTATTTTGTTTGACTTTCTAATTATTTGATTGTCAAACTATTCGATAGGCAAAGTATATGCATTTCTGTTTTATTTGTCAAGAGGATTTTTCTGAATCACTTTCTTACGCAGCAAAACAGCAAGTGTTTTACTGCTGCGTGAACAGTAACATTTTTCTTTTCTATATACAGAACGACCGATCTGTGCTATATTAAAAGTGCTTCAATGAGTCATGAATGATTGCATTTTATATGCAAAAATTGGAAATGAAAGTGAGGTAGGATTTATGGATATTACAGGTTTAGACGCAGCATTAAGTACGGTTTCTGCATATGACATCGGTTCTTCCACAAGCCCTGTTACATTACAGGAAGATATCGGAGTTGCAATGCTCGGAAAATCTTTAGATATGACACAGACATTAGGTGCCGGCATGGTTCAGATGATGGAGAATTCCGTCACACCATATCTTGGAAGTAATATCGATCTTTATATCTGAAAAGAAAGTCGCAGATTTTGTTCTGCGGCTTTTGCTTTGCCCACAAATTGTTGGAATCTTTGTGATTTCAAGAGCTTTTATGAAAATTTCAGGTTGACTTTCCCGCTGCATCTTGCTATATTGATACTCGTTAAGGCATCATAGACCTTAACAGTATTTATAACAGAATCAAAAACGCTAGGGGCGCAAAAAATGCTGCATTTGCCAGACATTCCAACGCTGAGAGATGATTTTTCATCAACCCTTATTACTTGAACCGGATAATACCGGCGTAAGGAAGCTTTTATGATATTTCTCATCAGACGATAGAATATAGAGTTTTTTCCTCCTGGCGCAAAAGATCTGAAACGCAAGGAGGATTTTATTTTATGAAAGAATTTTTTACTACCACGATCGGAGCCTGGGATGATGGCTCTGTACATCTTACTGCACCTGGAATCGCAGTTGTAGTAGTCATTATCGCACTTCTCGTTGTTGTCGCAGCAGTGATCCGCCACAGAAATGCAGAGAAAAAAACAATTCTCACCACAAAACAGCTTGTCTACTCTGCCGTTGCGATCGCGCTTGCAGTAGTATGCTCCATGATTAAGTTTGCGAATCTGCCAATGGGCGGTTCCGTTACTTTATTCAGCATGTTGTTTATCGCACTGATCGGTTACTGGTACGGTCCTTATGTTGGTCTTATGACTGCCGTTGCCTACGGTCTTGTTCAGTTTGTTATGGAGCCAATTTTCTATACCGTTCCACAGATGATTTTAGACTACCCTCTGGCATTTGGTGCTTTAGGGCTCGCCGGATTTTTTGCAAACAAAAAACACGGACTTCAGATTGGTTATATCGTTGCCGTGTTTGGACGTTATGTATTTGCAGTGATCTCCGGTGTCGTATTCTTCGGTGCATATGCCCCGGAAGGAACACCTGCCATTGTGTACTCTTTAACTTACAATGCAACTTATATCGTACCGGAAGCGATCGCTACTTTGATCGTGATCAGTCTGCCACCTGTTGCAAAGGCTTTGGCTCAGGTCAAGAAAAACGCGCTGTCTGCATAACCGGAGTTTAATTTGCGTAGTGTTGCAGATTCTGCGGTGCTTTCTTAGGGCTTGAAGGGCAGATATAAGCGTCCTCTCGCAAGTCGTGGTTTTATAGGTTTATGAAAAGAAAAACGGTATAAACGAAATATTATGTTTCTATTCGCTGGGCATTCCGATAAGCCTCTGAAGAGTCTTATCTCCATAGCTCACAAAGAAAATAATATTTGTTTATACCGTTTTGCTTTCATTCACGTTATGGATGACTTGTGAGAGGACGCTTATATTTGCCCAATTTACACTGTGAATTGCACCACAGAATCTGCAATTTACGTTATGGAACTCACGGTTATGGAGTGTCT
>ERZ838118.1501-NODE-1501-length-28186-cov-6.917422_pt1 | contig 28186 bp, 24 predicted proteins | sample MGYA00519863_ERZ838118 | MGnify/ENA primary metagenome ERZ838118 (study PRJEB31850, sample SAMEA3708827) | human gut metagenome | biome: human gut; feature: human-associated habitat; material: faeces | place: China | collected 2014 ...
GTGAGACTTGGTGCGTGATTTTGGTCAGCGCAAGCTGACGAGGTAAGATTCCCCGATTTCATCAATAACCTAAATTAGTAAAATTAAGAAACCATATTTAGGAACCCATATTACTTTTTCAAGATAATAGTAGAGAACGGCTTCATTTCTCCGGTAACTTCACCAAAGAGCACCTCTGCCCCGTCAAGCTCCGGTGTAAACGCTGTCGGAACCTTATTAAAGTTCTGGATGAACACATATTCCACATTCTCACCCTGACGTGTGGACACTTCAATTCCTTCCGGAATATGCTGTTTCAACGGTTTCTCAACCCCAGCTTTTGCCACGATCTCAGCATACACATCATCATAGAATTTCTGCTCAGAATCTGCGCATACATAATACGCTTTTCCTTTACCGAACTCATTCACTGTCATAGCCGGTGTACCTGCATAGAAATCCTCACCATATACAAATAACGGCTCGGCAGTCTTAACATCTACCAGCTGGCACAGGTGCTCGCACTTGTAAGCCACATCGCCAACAACCGCTTTTACGGTATTGCTCTCACCGTCATACAGACCATCAATCTCTGTACTGCGCAGTCCCATAACATCCATCAAACCGCCCGGTGTACCACCAAGTACGCACAGATCATTCTCATCAACAACGCCACTCCAGTAAGTCAGAATAAATGTACCACCATTTTCTACAAATTTACGCACTTTATCTTCAAATCCTGCACGAAACATATACAACATTGGAGCAACCACGATCTTATAACCGTCAAGATCCTGAGTCATATCCGGCAGATCTACGTTCAGTCCCTGTTTACGGAACGCATAATAGGATTTTTCTACCGCTTCTTTATAGAACACACCTTTATTACGCGGTCCCTGTGCTTCTTCTACCGCCCAACGGTTCTCCCAGTCATAAATAACTGCCACATCTGCCTTTACATTGGAATGTTTCAGCTCATCGATCTGCTCCAAATCAGCACCAACCTCTTTACACTCCTGATAAGTACGCTCGTCTTCTTTTCCGTAATGGTCGATCAGGGCACCATGGAATTTTTCAAATCCACCGCGACCTTTTCTGATCTGGAAATACATGACGCTGTCAGATCCATGCGCTACCGCCTGCAAAGAAGCCGTCTCTAACATTCCCGGACGTTTTAATTTGCTGACAGACTGCCAGTTTGTCGGTCCCGGACAGGACTCCATCAGGATAAACGGCTCTTTCTTTAAGGTACGCATAATATCGTGCTGCATACCATTATCCATAGCAATCAGACGCTCCGGTCCTTTGTGCCACTGCGGATAATTATCCCAGGATACCACATCCAGCACTTTTGCCATCTCATGATAATTAATCGTCGGGAAGTTATACATCAGGTTTGTGGTTGCCGGTTTTGTTCCGCCTGCATCACGCAGAGCCTGAATCTCAGCCTTACAGAAATCAACGCTCTGATGACTGACAAAACGTTTCCAATCCAGCACCAGTCCGTGAATGGACGTCTCTCCTAACGGTGTCGGGCTCTCAATCTGGTCAAAATTCTGATAATCATGACTCCAGAATGCAGTATTCCATTTGCGGTTTACTTCTTTGATATCATTGTTATACCGTTTTTTTAACCAGCTACGGAATGCGCTCTGGCATAACGGGCAATGGCACTCTCCACCATACTCATTGGAAATATGCCACATCAGCACACCCGGATGATGGTCAAAACGCTCTGCCAGTTTCATATTGATCTGGCGTACTTTTTGACGGTAGATCGGAGATGTATAGCAATGATTGTGACGCTGTCCAAAAATATTTCTCTGACGCATTTCATTTACACGTAACACTTCCGGATAACGGTCTGCAAGCCAGTGCGGACGTGCGCCGGACGGAGTTGCCAGGAATACACTGATTCCGTTTTCATACAGACGATTGATGATTTCTTCCATCCAGTCAAAATCATACACACCCTCCTGCGGCTCCAGTTTTGCCCATGCAAAAATCCCCAGTGAAACCGTATTTACATGCGCTTTCTTCATCAGACGGATGTCCTCTTCCAGAATATCCGGATACTCCAACCACTGATCCGGATTGTAATCTCCACCATAAACTAAACGATCAAATTTAACGCCCATGTCTGCAAATCCTTTCTGTTTGTTCATTTTTTATCAAAACCAGAAAACACATTTCCGGTAATTGTCTGTTTTAAAAACCCCACGGCGAAACCACCGTGGGGCTGCATAAAATTGCAATATAATATTTTTGTTCATGATTATCTCAATGAGATAATTATTTAACGGCACCTGTGATACCTTCTGCAAACTGTTTCTGAAGTACGAAGAAGATTACCAGTGTCGGAATGGAGCAGAATAATACACCCATCATGATCATACCATAATCAATCTTGTAACCACCAGTCATGTTTGCGATCAACATAACCATGTTCAGAGATTTGCCATCTGTCATACAAACCTTCGGCCACAGATATGCATTCCATGCATTCATGAACGTAATAACGGCTGCTGCTGCATATGTAGATTTCATAACCGGCATATACATCTGGAAGAAAATCTTAATCTCGCTTAAGCCATCAATACGTGCTGCCTCAACGATATCTACCGGGAATGCTCGTGAGTTTTGTCTAAACATCATGATCATAAACGGTGTCGAGATCATCGGCAGGAAGAAAGCAAGTACTGTATTCAGTAAGCCTGCTTTACTGAACATACGGAACAGAGGGATCATAGTTGCAACCTGCGGAATCATCATTGCAAGAAGCAGAACAGAGAATAGTCTGTCTTTCCATTTATCATGATATACCTCAAATCCGTAACCTGCAAGAGAGCAGATAAACAGACAGATAACAGTAACTGAAATTGCATAAATGAAAGAATTCTTCATTGCCAGTCCCAATGGTTGCTGAGAGATCAGGTTTCTGAAGTTTTCAGCTGCATAAGTACCAAATGTCAGTTTTCCTTTTGATACATCAACATAGTTATTTGTTGCTGCCATGATCATCCAGTAAAATGGAAATACGGAGATCAGGGATACAATTGCAAGGAAAATATAGGTAGGGATCAGTCGACGCTGAATCATAGATTTATTTTTCTTCTTAGTCACGTGTATCACCTACTTTCATATTGATAAATGCAAGGATTGCCACAAGTACAAATACAAAGAATGACATTGCTGCGCCATATCCAAAGTTCGGTGAACGTAAGAATACGGTATTGTAAATATGATGTGACATTGTAATAGTTGCATTTGCAGGTCCGCCGTGTGTCAGGTTGACTGACTCGTCGAACAACTGTAATGTACCGTTAATTGACATGATAAATGTCATAATAATTGTCGGTTTTAACAGTGGTACGGTAATACTCCAGAAAGTCTTCCATCCGTTGGCACCATCGATTTTGGCTGCCTCATATACGGAGTACTCAATATTCTGCAAGCCGGCCAGATAGAATACCATATTGTAACCTGTCCATCTCCATACCAAAGCGATGATAATTACGATCTTAGCACTTATGGCATTTCCAAGGAAATTATATCCCTGATCCAAGATGCCTAAACCTACTAATACATTGTTTACAAATCCGTCCTGTGCGAACAGGAAACGGAAGATCAAAGCGTAAGAAACCAGAGATGTTGCACATGGTAAGAATACACATGTACGGAAGAAACCTCTCAGTTTCAGATCTCTGTTGTTCAGAAGCTGTGCAAGTAAAATAGCAAGCACAAGCATGATCGGTACCTGAATTGCCAGGTAGATGAACGTATTTCCTACAGAACGTAAAAATACTTTATCCTGGAACATACGCACATAGTTTGAAAATCCGGAAAGATGCATATTCGCTCCTTTACCAGTCTGTAAGGAAAGAATAAATGCCTTTACCATCGGGAAAAAGCTCATAATTGCAATCATAGCTGATGCAGGGATCAGGAATGCCCATCCTGCCGCTTTTTGTTTTGCAACCAAGGTCATGCCTTTTTTCTTAGGTTCCACCTCAAAACCCCCTTCGCAAATAATATTCGGGGAACTGCCAGGCAGTCCCCCGCATATTTAAAAAACTACATTGTAATCATTCAACAAACAGGAATTACTCACCCATTGTGAACTCTACTTCTGCCTGAGCATCAGCGATAGCCTGATCAACATCAGCACCGTTCATGATGTTCTGAATCTGTGTACCGATTGCATTACGTCCATCATAGTAGTATGGGCTTGTGTTATTTGTAGGTGTCTTTAATGAGAAATCTACAATTTTAGCGAAGATCGGCTGGTTGTTCCAGAATTCCTGTGGCTCCTGGTAAGCTGTTGAATCAGCTGCCGGTGCATATGTACCGATTGCTCCAGTTGTCGGAAGAATGTTCTCATAAAGTTTTACGCTGCCGGCAAATGTGCTCTTTAAGAAGTCAATTGCCAGATCTTTGTTCTTGCAGTTTGATGTAATATACCAGGAAGAACCACCGTTGTTAGAGTAGTTAGTTGCGTTTGGTGTCTCAATTAATTTAGGCATATTTGTGATAGCCCATTTACCAGATGTATCTTTCATACCCATGATTGTAGCTGAGATCCAGTTACCATTGATAACACCTGCAACCTGCCCAGTTGTGATAGAGGATACATAATCATCCCAGTTGTTTACTTCGTAGTAAACGCCTTCTTCTACCATCTTCTGATAAATGCTGATGCACTCTTTTAATGCTGCGTTATCTGTCATAGCCGGTTTTCCGTCTTTATCAAAGAGAGAAGCACCTGCGGACTGAAGCATCTCCATGACCATATCCGGAGAGTCAGCCTGTCCTGATAACATATATTTACCGGTTTTCTCTTTAACGTCTTTAGCGATCTCGATGAATCTGTTCCAATCAATGTCTGTTAAATCATCAATTGTGTATCCAGCCTGCTCAAGATAATCTGTTCTGTATGCGCCGATTACAGCACCATTATCAAACGGAACACCGTAGTTCTTTCCATCTACTGTAGAGTAAGAAAGTTTACCAGCTGCAAACTGTGAAAAATCAATTCCGGAATCTGTTAAATCTGTAAATGCTTCCGGATAAATGGAAACGAATTTCTGATAGGAGTTATCCTGCATCAGAACGATATCCGGTAATGTGCTAAGATCTCCAGACTCAGCTGCTGTGATCAGTTTTGTCTCACAGTCATCGGATAATGTCTCAACTACTTTGAGTTCGAAATCCGGATGATCAGCTTTGTAAATATTTCCAGCTTCCTTGATTGCCGGAATGTTGAATGCTGGATCCCATGTCCAAACTGTTAATGTGTTGCCACCCTCGCTTGCTCCGCCATCAGACTCTGCTGCTGCAGATGTGTCATTGCCATTTGCTGCGTTGCCATTGTCGCTACCGCCGTTGCTGCCACAAGCTGCCATGGAAGCTACCATAGCACCAATGAGCATAAGTGAAATTACTTTCTTTTTCATGTTTTCTCCTCCTCATGAAATTAATTCTGATGCATCAAAATTTCTTTGTACATTTTACTCAAATATCATTTTATCTCCTGCATCAAGATGTACATATTATACTATACCCCTTCCAACTATTGTTCGCATTTTTTTCTACAATATGCGCATATTCAATCATTCACCGTCAACTTGCATATTTTTTCGCATTTTCAACTATCTTTTTTTACTTTTTTCGCATTTATACCGCAATTTCGTTTATTTTTTAACACATTTTCGTCTTTTTCACGAAGATTTTCCCTGCTTTTTTCGACAGTTTGCCCGTATCTGTTCTTTTTCTGGTTTTATTTTCCAAAACATTGCTTTGTTTTGTTTTAAAACAACAGAAAACATCTGTTGTTATGAATCAAATAAAACAAATGTCCCTTTAAGTCAAACTATTATCACATATTTTTATGCAAAGATCTCAAAACAGTAACTTTTCCTTTGATAAAAAAATGCCAGAACACGGCAGAACCGCATCATGGCATATCTTTTGTCTTATTTTATTTTTGTACTACCAGCCTTTTTCGATCAGAATATTAAAATCTGCCAGACGTATCTCAAAATTTTCCGGTGATTTCTTCCACTGGTAAGGAGAAGTTCCCACGATCCGTTTAAAATTACGGTTAAACGTAGAGGTCGTCGTAAATCCCACTTTTACGGCAATCTCCTCCATGGAATATCCTGTCTTGCGGATCATGTCACAGGCTTTCTTTACCCGCACCTGATTCAGATAATCCACCGGTGTCATACCGATATTTTCCTCAAACAGTCTGCGGAAATGGGATTCACTCATATGGCAGACGGATGCGATCTCAGCAATCTTCATCGGCATTGCATAGTGATCCCTGATATGTTCCAGCGCCGGGCGCACCTGATCAAAACCGTTTTTCTGGCGAAGTCCTTCCGGTGCATTGCCTACATTGGAGTTCATTCTGGCGATCATCATCATGAGAGCCAGACCCAGTCCGCGGGTACTCTCCCTGTAAAACTCCTGCTTACAGCTCATCTCGCTCATGATCGCACAGATAATATTTTTCATATTCGGGATATCTTCTTCCCGTCCTAAAAAGGCTTTTCTATTGATATTTTCCAGAATTTTCTGCTGCTGTAAGATATCATCTTCATAAACAACAGCAAAAATCTTCTCCGGATCTACAAACAGATACTCCCAGCAGTTATCTGCCCCGATATCCGGTATGGTATTGTGCGGATAATTTACCGGTATGATACTGATCATTCCGGATTCGTAACGAACCACATCATCTTCCAGACGCATCGTTCCGTGTCCACGACGGCAGACGCCGATCTCCATCAGATTATGAAAATGGAGCAGATCGGATTCCGTCTGATATTTATTCTGCCAGTTCTGATTCTGCAATGCGATCAGAAACTCATTTTGCGGAATATCATAATAACGCAATTCCATTTTGCCCTTTATTTTTTTCATTGTAAATACACCTTCTGTGGGTAAACTCGTTTGATTGCTTCCAGCATACTGCTGTTTAAATCAAGCAACAGTTTGATTTTTTCTTTGTCCTCATATGTGATCATCGTATAATATGGGATATTATCGTCATAAGAGGTGTAGTCAAATTTTTTCAGTTTTTCTGTACCGCCGTCTTTTCTGTACTTTGCAACAGACTCATGCCAGTTCGGTGCAATCACCTCAAGGTCTTTGAGTGCCAGCGTATGTGCCGTCTTGCGACGACGTTTTCCCCGGATCACATCAATAGTCAGGATTCCATTTTCCATCGCATACTCATACTCTGTATCTGCATTGATGGAGAACACATAATATAATGCCGCAAATAAGAAAGCCGGCATCATAAGTCCTGTGTCAAATATAATTGCAAGAATTACCAGTACCACGGCCAATACGACCATGGTAACTGATAATGGTTTTGCAAAACGCTTTGATTTCCGCTTTACCTGCTGCGTAATCTTATAGTCGTTCATTCAGTCTAAAGTTCCTTTCAGTCAGCATATCCGTTCGGATTCTGGCTCTGCCATCTCCAGGAATCAGCACACATATCCTCAATGCCGTACTGAGCCTCCCAGCCAAGCTCTTTTTTCGCTTTTGCCGGATCACAGTAGCACATAGCGATATCGCCCGGGCGGCGCGGTTTAATGGCATAATTAATCGCATGACCGCATGCTTTCTCAAATGCATGAACTACCTGGAGTACACTGTATCCGTGTCCTGTTCCAAGGTTGTAGATAGATACACCGTCTTTGTCAGCCAGTTTCTCAACTGCTTTTACGTGTCCAACTGCCAGATCTACTACGTGGATGTAATCGCGTACACCTGTTCCATCCGGTGTGTCATAATCATCACCGAATACACCAAGGCACTCTAATTTACCGATGGCAACCTGAGCTACATATGGAAGCAGGTTGTTTGGAATGCCTTTCGGATCTTCGCCGATCATGCCGCTCTTGTGTGCTCCGATCGGGTTGAAGTAACGAAGTAATACAACGTTCCACTCCGGATCAGAAGTATGAATGTCTGTCAGAATCTGCTCTAACATGCTCTTTGTCCAGCCATATGGGTTGGTGCAGGTTCCTTTCGGGCACTCCTCTGTGATCGGGATCATTGCCGGATCACCGTATACTGTTGCGGAAGAGCTGAAGATAATGTTCTTGCAGCCATGGTTACGCATAACGTCTGTCAGCACCAGTGTTCCGCCGATATTATTCTGATAATACTCGATTGGTTTTGCAACGGACTCACCGACTGCTTTCAAACCAGCGAAGTGAATAACTGCATCAAATGTATTTTCATCAAAAATTTTATTCATGGCATCTCTGTCAAGAATATCTGCTTCGTAGAATTTCAGTGTTTTTCCGGTGATCTCCTGTACGCGGTCCAGGGCTTTCACACTGGAATTGTACAAATTATCTACTACAGTTACTTCATAGCCTGCGTTTAACAGTTCCACACATGTATGGCTGCCGATATATCCGGCGCCTCCGGTTACTAAAATATGCATATCTTTACCTCCTAAATTCATGCAAGTCAGATTTCTTCCTTTCACACCACTCTACTTTTATCCATAGGGAGAGTGCGAAACATACGCTTTCTGTTAAAAAGCATGCAAATCCGACCATTTTTGAACAGTTACCATTTTATAAAACTGAAACAAATCTGTCAAATGCTTTTCTTCCTTCTTCGGTGCATTTGTATACACCGGCATCTTCCAGAACTTTTACAAATACTTTTCCGATTTCCTGCTGCAGAATTTCTTCCACATTCTCTTTTGTAAATGTATACCGGTCACGGAAAGAATCTACCCAGTCTGCATGTTTCTCGATGGTCTCATTGGAACGGATGTCCTTGCCTTCCAGAATATACTCAGCCAGTACGTCCATCTCATTTTTCAGACGTGCAGGTAATACTGCCAGTCCCATAACCTCGATCAAACCGATGTTCTCTTTTTTGATGTGATGCAGTTCTGCATGCGGATGATATACGCCAAGCGGGCATTCCTCTGTGGTGATATTGTTACGCAGTGCCAGATCCAGTTCGTATTTGCCGTCACGCATACGTGCGATCGGTGTGATGGTATTATGTGGTTCGCCGTCTGTCTCTGCAAAAATAAATGCTTCCTCATCGGTGTATCCACGCCATGCTTTTAAAATATGATCTGCCAGTTCTACCAGTCTCTCATCGTCGTTGCTTCTGATACGGATGACAGATAACGGCCAGTGTACGATTCCGGCTTCCACATCCTCAAAACCAGGGATTGTGATTGTTTTCTCAAACTCTGCTTTTTCCATGGCAAAGGTATAATGTCCGCCCTGGAAATGATCATGGCTTAAGATAGAACCGCCAACGATCGGCAGGTCTGCGTTGGATCCCAGGAAATAGTGTGGAAACTGTTTTACAAAATCGAACAGTTTACGGAACGTTGCACGTTCAATCTTCATTGGTGTGTGCTCGCCGTTAAATACGATGCAGTGCTCGTTATAATATACATACGGAGAATACTGGAAACCCCAGTTTCCACCGTTGATGGTAATCGGAATGATACGATGATTCTGACGCGCCGGATGATTCAGGCGGCCTGCGTAACCTTCATTTTCCACACAGAGCTGGCATTTCGGGTAAGCAGACTGTTTTGCCATTTTCGCTGCCGCGATGGCTTTTGGGTCTTTCTCCGGTTTACTTAAGTTGATGGTAATATCGATCTCACCATACTCAGACGGCACTTTCCAGCGACGGTCTTTCGCAATACGATCCTTGCGGATGTAGTTGGTTGCCACGCTGAAGTTATAGTAATCATCGGTCGCTTTCTTCGGATCTTCTGCATAATCCTCACGGAATTTTGCAATGACCTGAGCCGGACGCGGAGTCAGACAGTTCATCAGCTTTGTATCAAACAGATCTCTGGATACCACACCGCCGTCTTCTAACACGCCACTCTCCAAAGCCTCATCCAGCAGGTGGTTTAAGGTATCTGCCAGATCAATCTCTGTGCCGACTTCTTCGGCTGTCGGTGCCTCATAATCATCTTTTTTCATTACCTCAAGAATCTGGTTCGTGCTGTAAATCCGCTCCTCCTCCGGGATCAGACCGGACTCCAGTCCGTACTGTACCAGTCTTGCTACATATAAATCAGACATTTCGTATGCTCCTCCTCATGATACATGTTCCAATATCTGCTGTTCCTCAACTCAGATATTTTTATATTTCTCTGCTATTTAACCAGATATTTTTCCATGCAATATTACTTCTGTCTGTTTTTGCAACAATCCAGAATCCTATTGATTCTGAGCCGCTGCATGTTATTACCTTATTACTCTAAAACTCTTCCGCCGTCGCCGATCTCTACTACATAGAAATCTGCCGCATAACCGATTTTTTCCAGATATGCTTTTCCAACGTTCTCGATAAATTTATCGACGCAGTCTGTTTTTACAATACTTACGGTACAACCACCGAAGCCTGCACCTGTCATACGGGAACCGATGACACCTTCCTGCTCCCATGCGTTCTCAACCAGTGTATCAAGCTCGATACCGGTTACTTCGTAATCGTCACGCAGAGATACGTGAGAAGCGTTCATCAGTTTTCCGAACTCTTCCAGATTTCCTGCTTTCAGTGCATCTACTGCTTTTAGGGTACGCTGATTCTCGTAAACGGCATGTTTTGCACGGCGCTGACGTACTTCGCTCTTAATCAGGTCTTTGTTTGACTCAAATTCTTCCTCAGAAAGTTCTCCAAGTGCTTTGATGTCCAGTTTTGTCTGAAGTTCTGCCAGAGCCTCCTCGCACTCTGCACGGCGCTCATTGTATTTGGAATCACCAAGACCACGTTTTTTATTGCTGCATGCAATTACGATTTTTTCATTTGCCAGTTTGATCGGTGCATATGTATAGGAAAGATCACTGGTATCCAGGAAGATCGCCTGATCTTTTTTACCCATTGCAATTGCGAACTGATCCATGATACCGCAGTTAACACCGTTGAAGTTGTTCTCGGAATACTGTCCGAATAATGCGATGTCGATCATGGAAATATCATCGTATCCAAAGAGGTCACGCAAAGCCACACCGGTTACAACCTCTACAGAAGCAGAAGAAGAAAGTCCGGAACCGTTCGGAATATTTCCGAATAACAGCATATCAAAACCGTAATCTACCGGGTAACCTTTCTCAATAAAAGCCCATACAACACCCAGTGGATAGTTGGTCCAGTCCAGAGCTTTATCGTATTTCAGATTGTCAAGGCTTGCCTCGATCACACCAAGACTCTCAAAGTTTGTAGAATAAAAACGGAAGTTACGGTCTTCACGTTTTCTTACAATTGCATAAGTACCGATGGTCAGTGCACATGGAAATACATGTCCGCCATTGTAATCGGTATGCTCACCGATCAGGTTTACTCTGCCCGGTGCAAAATAGCTGCGGATATCGCCTTCACTGCCAAATTTTTCTTTGAACTCTTTTAATAACTGCTCTTTCATCGAACTCCTCCATCTATTTCATTTTTCCTGTTATTACCAGGCAGATACTGCTTCTTCGTTTGCACCGATTTTTGTCTCAGTACACGCAAACTCATTTCTCTGCCGTTGATAGTTTCATTGTACTTTCTTTCTTACGAAATTCCTATATGGAAATGTGTGCAAAATATGTAAAAATGTTGTTTTTTTCTTTTTTCTATGCTAACCTATTTTTATTCTGGAGGTATGGAAAATGAGTGATTTTTACAAGGATTCTTATAAAATACGCAAATATGAACTTTTTTCCCTGTCCGTCTGTAATGTTGGGCATCAAAAATGTGACCGAAATCATCACTGGGGACCTGGAAGCAAAGACCATTACCTGATCCACCACATTTTAACTGGCAAAGGGTACTACCACTGCAACGGGAAACTCTACACTTTAAAAGCCGGTGACTCCTTTTTGATCTATCCAAATCATGAAGTCTGGTACTATGCGGATAAGGAAGACCCCTGGGAATATTCCTGGATCGGGTTCACCGGAAACGATGCCCCCTCCATCCTGAAGGCAACCCGCTTCACCCCGTCTTTTCCGGTGACTTACAACAATATCCACAGCGGGGAGATCAATCAGCGCATGAATCAGATCTACAATGCCCGTGGAAATGACTTTATCAATTCCGTGGAAATGGCAGGCTACCTGTACATGCTTCTTGCTATTTATATGCGTGAGGCAGAAAAAAAGAACAAGCTGAGTCGAAAAGAAAGTTACGTGATCAAAAGCATTGAATATATCTCCTCAAACTATGGTTCCCCCATCACAGTTGATGATATGGCGGCTTATGTAGGTTTGAGTCGAAGCTACCTGTGCCGGGCATTTCAGGCAGTTCTTGGGAAATCACCCAAAGAATATTTAAGCGAATACCGGATCAAGCAGGCATGTTATCTGCTGACACACAACAATATGTCCATGATGGATATTGCTGAATCCGTCGGTTTTGACAATAGTCTGTATTTTTCCCGCGTATTTCATAAACAGATGGGTATGCCACCCACAGAATATGCCCGGAAAAATCGTGCAGACTGAGTTTCCAGCAAAATACGCATAAAAGAGCCGTACAGACTGAACTTGCCAGATTCTGTAATTGTTCACACACTTTCAAGTCGAACGCACGTGAGACTTGGTGCGTGATTCTGGTCAGCGAAAGCTGACATATTCTTCTCAGAATCACTGCACATCCCCGCGGAGCGTTTATCTCAGTCGGAGATTGTACTCCCACTGAGAAAGACTTGTTATTACTCACCACTTGCAGAAGTGGGAGTCTTCTCGACTGAGATAAAATTGATGTTTTCTGCATAGTTTGAAATATTTTACTCATAATCTAGTTTGGCAATACTCCTGTATTTTGTAAAAAGACCTTATCTCCTTTAAAGTGGAGAAAAAAGGAGATAACTATGTTCGGAGATCAGATAAAAGCACTTCGACAGGCTGCCAAGCTCAATCAGGTACAGCTTGCCGAAAAATTAAACGTGTCAAAACAAAGCGTCAGTAACTGGGAAAACAATAACATCATGCCATCCATCGACATGTTAAGACGGATCTGTGAAGTTCTCTCCTGTTCTGCCGATTATCTGTTGGAATTGCAGGATGATCAGAAAATTTATATCGAATCCACTGGTCTGACGTTGGAACAGAAAGCGCATATCCAGCAGATTGTGAATGATTTGAAAATTTTGAATGAGCGCCGGTAAAATGTTGCCGGCAACGTGAAAACTTCAGGTTTTGGGAACTTTTAGTTTTGGGACTGTGTAAAAGGGAAGAGGATATTTTTTCTTGCTAGCTAACAATCGCTTCGCAAGAAAAAATATCCTCTTCCCTTTATTTCAGTTACATCACCTAGATTTTATTCACCACAGAATTTAAACGTTGATTTCAGCGGTCATTCCAAGAATTTCTTTGTTTGCATCCAGAACCGGATTTACATGATTTTTCAGGAAGTTATCTACCTGCAGCGGAGCACGTCCCACATACTTGGACGGATCCATATTTGCCTGCAGTTCTTCCAGTGTCAGACCAAAGCTCTCATCTGCTGCGATGAGCTCCAGCAGGTTGTTATCCAGACCATTCTGTTTTACATTTGCACCTGCCTGCATGGAAAGCTGACGGATCTTCTCATGAAGTTCCTGACGGTCTCCGCCTTTCTTTACGGCATCCATCATGATGTTCTCTGTTGCCATGAACGGCAGCTCGCTCATCAGATGTTTTGTGATTACTTTGTCATATACAACCAGTCCGTCTACGACGTTCAGGCACAGATCCAGTACGCCATCAATAGCAAGGAATCCTTCTGCTACACTCAGACGTTTGTTTGCAGAATCATCCAGTGTACGCTCAAACCACTGTGTTGCGGATGTGATCGCCGGGTTTAATGCGTCGATCATCACATATCTGGAAATAGAAGCAATACGCTCACTTCTCATCGGATTTCTCTTGTATGCCATTGCGGATGATCCGATCTGATTTTTCTCAAATGGCTCTTCTACTTCTTTCAGATGCTGAAGCAGACGGATATCGTTTGACATTTTATGTGCGCTTGCAGCGATTCCTGCAACGACATTTAATACTCTTGTATCTACTTTTCGGGAATAAGTCTGTCCGGATACCGGATAGCACTCTTTGAATCCCATTTTTGCAGCGATCATCGGATCAATCTTGTCAATGGTCTCCTGATCTCCGTCAAACAACTCTAAGAAACTTGCCTGTGTACCAGTCGTTCCTTTGGAACCAAGTAATTTCAGAGAACCAAGCACATAATCAAGGTCTTCCAGATCCATCAGGAATTCCTGTGTCCACAGTGTGGCACGTTTTCCAACCGTTGTCGGCTGCGCTGGCTGAAAATGTGTAAATGCCAGTGTCGGCAGGTTTTTATAGCGGTCTGCAAATTTTGCAAGCTCTGCGATTACGTTGATCAGTTTTTTACGAACTAATTTCAGAGCCTCAGACATCAGAATGATATCTGTGTTGTCACCAACGTAGCAGGAGGTTGCGCCAAGGTGAATGATACCTTTTGCTTTCGGGCACTGTACACCGTATGCGTATACATGAGACATAACGTCATGACGCACCAGTTTTTCACGCTCTTTTGCGACTTCAAAGTTGATGTCATCTTTGTGTGCTTTCAGCTCGTCGATCTGCTCCTGTGTAATGTCCAAACCAAGCTCTTTCTCAGTCTCAGCAAGGGCGATCCAGAGACGTCTCCAGGTACGGAATTTCATCTCCGGTGAAAAAATATACTGCATTTCTTTGCTTGCATAACGCTCGGAAAGTGGACTTGTATATCTGTCTGTACTCATATTTTTTTCTCCTTTACAAAAGCAAAACTGTAGCAAACGGAACAACGGTCTTCAGTCATTCCAATTTGCTCCAGTTTCTGTATACATGCTTATATTATAATAGTATGTTTTATGCTTCTAATGCAAGTTTTTTTACTCAAAATAACAAACGTCTCAAATTGAAAATGTTTGCTGTTTATCGCTCATACTCGCCACGAATATCTTCAGTTGGCGGAGCTAACGGGTATGTTCCTGTGAAACATCCCTCACAGATCGGCAGACCGCTTACCATCTCTTTCAGGCGCTCGATGCGCAGATAACCAAGGGAATCTGCTCCGATGAGATCACGGATGTCCTCAATGGAACGGTTATAGGCGATCAGCTGCTCTCTGGCAGGAATATCGGTTCCGAAATAACATGGCCATAAGAATGGCGGTGCACTGATGCGCACATGTACTTCTTTTGCACCTGCTTCTTTCAGCATATTTACGATCAGTCCGGATGTGGTTCCACGCACGATGGAATCGTCGATCATAATGATTCGTTTTCCGGCAACTGCCTCTTTTACTACATTTAATTTTACGCGGACACTCTGCTCACGGCTGCTCTGTTTCGGCTTGATGAACGTACGTCCCACGTAGCTGTTTTTGACAAATGCGGTACCATATGGAATACCGGATTCCATTGCATAACCAAGTGCTGCGGCATTTCCGGATTCCGGAACACCGACAACCAGATCTGCTTCTACCGGTGAATCCTGTGCAAGGAATCTGCCGGCTTTGATTCTGGCATCGTAAACGCTGATGCCGTCAAAGTGACTGTCTGCTCTTGCGAAATAAATGTACTCAAAAATACACCTTCCTTCTTTGCACGGATCAATGGCATTTGTCATATCAGAAAAAATTTCTCCCTCACCATTGATCGTAACGACTTCTCCAGGTTTTACATCACGTACGAACTCTGCACCGATAGTCTCAAGAGCACAAGTCTCGGATGTAATAATATAAGAATTATCGCGTTTACCAATACATAATGGCTTAAACCCAAACGGATCACGGGCGCCGATCAGTTTTCGCGGGCTCATGACAACGATGGAATATGCACCTTTCATTTTTGCAGCGGCGCGCTGTACGGCCTCCTCAACGGTGCCGACTTTCAGACGCTCTCTCGCGATATGGTATGCGATAACCTCAGAGTCAATGGTGGTCTGGAAGATCGCACCTGTATACTCCAGATCGTGACGCAGCTCATTGGCATTGATCAGGTTTCCGTTGTGTGCCAGCGCCAGTGTACCTTTGACATAGTTCAGTACCAGCGGCTGCGCATTTTCTCTGGTGGAAGCTCCGGCAGTAGAATAACGCACATGTCCTACGCCGATGTCACCTTTCAGACGCTCCAGATTTTCTGCGTTAAACACCTCATTGACAAGCCCCATATCCTTGAAACTGGATACTTTTCCCTTCGGTCCCTGTGTCTCGCTGACCGCGATACCGCAGCTCTCCTGTCCACGGTGCTGCAGGGCGAACAGTCCATAATAAATGCTAGATGCCACATCATGTCCGTCTAAATCATAGATACCAAAGACACCACACTCCTCATGTAATTCGTCCTGTGCCATGGTCTGTTCCATTTTGTTTTCCAGCATGAATCTTTTCCCTCCAACTTACACAGTTTTATGCTTCGAATTTCTTTCCAGTCAGCACTTCATATGCCTCTTTGTATTTATCCACTGTTTTTTCGATTACTTCATCCGGAAGCAGATAATCGCTGTCCGGGTTTGCTTTTAACCAGTCTCTTACAAACTGTTTGTCATAAGATGGCTGTCCTTTGCCTGCCTCGTATCCCTCTAATGGCCAGAAACGGGAGCTGTCCGGTGTCAGCATCTCATCACCAAGGATGACATTTCCGTTCTCATCCAGGCCAAACTCAAATTTTGTATCTGCGATGATGATACCTTTGCTTAATGCGTACTCTGCACATTTTTTGTAAAGTGCAATGGTGTAGTCACGCAGTTTCTCCGCATACTCCTGTCCTTTGCCCGGATAGATTTTCTCCAGATTGATGACTGTCTGCTCAAAGCTTACGTTCTCATCATGATCACCGATCTCAGCTTTTGTGGATGGTGTATAGATTGGCTCTGGAAGCTTATCCGATTCTTTTAATCCTTCCGGAAGCTTGATGCCGCATACAGTACCATTTTCCTGATAACTCTTCCATCCGCTTCCTGTGATGTAACCACGTACGATACATTCGATTGGAAGCATCTCAAGCTTTTTGCACATCATGCTGTTACCGTCATATTCTGGTTTCTGGAAGAATTCAGGCATATCTTTCACATCAGTAGAGATCATGTGGTTTGGAAGAATGTCTTTTGTCAGGTCGAACCAGAATTTAGACATCTGCGTCAGAACAGTTCCTTTCTTGGAAACAATATTCTTAAGAATTACGTCAAAACAACTGATACGATCAGTGGCAACCATAATCAGGCTGTCTCCGTTATCATAAATTTCACGGACTTTACCTTCTTTTATTGGTTTCATAACAATACCTCGCTTATTTATTATTTTTTTTAATATGTCCTCACTAATAGTCAAACAGATTTTTCAGGAAAAAACAATAGTAAATTGCAAAATTATGAAAAAAAGTACAAAATATAAATTATGATGTATAATAAGAATATCGTAAAAAAGAATACTGATAAGTAATGGTAATAGTGACTGATAACGACAGATAATAAGGAAAGAAATTATGAAACATATTACAATTGGAATCCTGGCTCACGTAGATGCCGGGAAAACAACATTATCGGAATGTATGCTTTACTTAAGTGGGCAGATCAGAAAACTTGGACGGGTAGATCATAAAGATGCATTTTTAGATACATACGAGCTGGAACGGGAAAGAGGAATCACGATCTTTTCCAAGCAGGCAGAATTAAAGATGGGAAATCTGGGGATAACGCTCCTGGATACACCGGGGCATGTGGATTTCTCTGCAGAAATGGAACGTACCTTACAGGTACTGGATTATGCGATCCTGGTGATCAATGGTGCCGATGGTGTGCAGGGACACACGCGTACGCTTTGGAGACTGCTCAAAAGATATCAGATACCGACGTTCATATTCATCAATAAGATGGATCAGGTGGGAACGGATAAGGCAAAGATACTGGCAGATCTGCAGAACAGACTGGATGAAGGGTGTATCGATTTTTCGGAGATAACGGAAGAAACGTATGACAGTCTTGCCATGTGTGATGAGAAAGCGATGGAAGAGTATCTGGAGTCGGAGAAAATAGAAGAGGATACAATTGCTGAGATAATCGGTAACAGGAAAGCATATCCGTGTTATTTTGGTTCGGCGCTGAAGATGGAAGGCGTACAGGAATTCATGGATGGGATGACTGGTTATGTTGAAAAGAATGAACAGATAAATAGCACAGATACTAATACAAGTAATTTTGGCGCGAAAGTTTTCAAGATATCCAGAGATCCAGCTGGCAGCCGGTTGACGTATCTGAAAGTGACATCCGGAACTTTGAAGGTAAAAGATACATTGACCGGAATAGCAGGAAAGCAGCAGAGTAAGAAGGAATCCGACCTTGCACAAGATAGATCTGAGACAGTTATGAACAGCTGGGAAGAAAAGGTCAATCAGATCCGCATTTATTCCGGTGAAAAATATGAGATGGTACAGGAAGCGAAAAGCGGCATGGTATGTGCAGTAACCGGATTGAATTATACTTATCCAGGTGAAGGCCTTGGCATAGAATGCGATTCCGAAGCACCGGCACTGGAGCCTGTCTTAAGCTACAAGATCGAACTCCCGGAGGGGTGTGACGTCCACAAAATGCTCGGAAATTTACGTATACTCGAAGAAGAGGACCCAATGCTTAAGATCGTATGGAATGAAGAACTGGGAGAGATTCATGCAAAACTTATGGGAGCAGTCCAGATCGAGATATTAAAAAGTCTGATCAAAGACAGGTTTGGTGTAGATGTGGAATTCGATACGGGAAATATCGTATATAAAGAGACCATCCAGAATACAGTGGAAGGTGTGGGGCATTTCGAACCGCTCCGGCATTATGCGGAAGTACATCTGAAGATGGAACCGGGAGAAAGAGGCAGCGGTATTGTGATCGGAACGGATTGTAGTGAGGATATGTTAGACAAGAACTGGCAGCGTCTGATCCTTACCCATCTTCTGGAAAAAGAACACAGGGGTGTGCTGACAGGTTCTGTGATCACGGATATGAAGATCACACTGACGGCAGGACGGGCACATCTGAAACATACCGAAGGCGGGGATTTCCGGCAGGCAACCTACCGTGCGGTGCGCCAAGGACTGATGCAGGCCGAAAGTATGCTGCTGGAACCGTATTATGATTTTCAGCTGGAAATTCCATCGGGAATGATCGGACGGGCACTTACAGATATTCAGCGGATGAATGGGGAGACCGGTACACCGCAGACAGAAGGAGAGATGACGACGATCGAGGGATATGCACCGGTTACAGGTATGCGGGATTATCAGATGGAAGTGAATTCTTATACAAGAGGACAGGGACATCTGACCTGTACGTTCCGCGGCTATGAACCTTGCCGGAACGCAGAGGCAGTGATCGAAGAGATTGGTTATGATCCGGAGCGCGACATCGAGAATCCTACAGGATCCGTCTTCTGTTCCCATGGTGCAGGATTTAACGTTCCATGGAATCAAGTGCCAGAGTACATGCATTTGGAGAATCAGCTTGAAAAAGAACGGGCATTAGAAGAAGCAAAGAGGCAGTCCGAGCAGGCAGCAAGACAGGTACCGAGAGCGGCCAGAACACCGGGAGTCTATTCTAAAGCAGCAGAAAAAGAACTGGAAGAAATCTTTATCCGCACATATGGAAAAGTAGAAAGAAAAGGTGGACTGACACCAAAAACTTACGAAAGTGAGTATGCGAAAAAGCAGCGCAAAAAAGAAGAGGCTATGCAGGAATACCTGCTGGTTGACGGATACAATGTTATTTTTGCATGGCAAGAGCTGAAAGAACTGGCAAAAGTCAGCATCGAGGCTGCCAGAGATAAACTGATGGATATCCTGTGTAATTATCAGGGGTATAAGAAATGTGTCCTGATTCTGGTATTTGACGCATACAAGGTAGAAGGCTATGCACTGGAGATCCAGAAGTATCATAATATCCATGTCGTATATACCAAAGAAGCCGAAACTGCCGATCAGTACATTGAAAAGGTCGTTCATCATATCGGAAGAAAGTATCATGTGACGGTCGTGACTTCCGATGGGGTAGAGCAGGTAATCACGATGGGGCAGGGTGGAACCCGTATTTCTTCCAGAGATTTCTTAGAAGAGATTGAATATACAAAGAAATTGATTGAAGAAGATAATGAAAAACAACGGGTCAGTGACAGGAACTATCTGTTTGACCATGCGGATGAGGAATTTGTGAAGAAAATGGAAAAAATCAGGCTTGGAAAAGAAACTGAATAAGGATAAGTAAAAAATAAGCATATAGAAAAATCTTAAAGATCCGATTTTTCTGTGTGCTTTGTATTGTTATCCGGTAAAAGCAGGGACTTGATGAAAGTATGCATATATAGAAATAATATATAAATGATGAAAACATATCAATAAACACAATTAGACAGATAGATTATTTATTGGTAAAATAATATTTAATGATAGCATGCAAGTCATGAATGAAGGGGGAATATATGAAAAAGAAAAATGATTGGATAAAAAAGGGAATCTTGATCATAGTTTTACTGGTATGCATTGCTGCATATTTATGGGTACCGGGGATACATAAGACAATGAACCGGATATTTAAGATGTTTGCAAGCGGAGACTTTACAGTTGTAAGAGATTTTGTTGCGTCATATGGGGTATATGCGGCACTGATGTCTTTCTTGTTGATGATTTTTCAGTCAATCGCAGCACCGCTTCCGGCATTTTTAATTACATTTGCCAATGCCAGCCTGTTTGGATGGTGGAAAGGTGCGATTCTTTCATGGAGCAGTGCAATGGCGGGAGCAGCCATATGCTTTTATATTGCAAAAATATTAGGACGTGACGTGGCGGAAAAATTAACAAGTAAAACAGGTCTTGAACAAATTGATACATTTTTTGAACGTTATGGAAAGAATACGATTTTAATCTGTCGTCTTCTTCCGTTTGTATCATTTGACATTGTTAGTTATGCGGCAGGCCTTACTTCGATGTCATTTGTTTCATTCTTTGTTGCTACGGGAATCGGACAGTTACCGGCAACCATCGTCTATTCTTATGTGGGCGGTATGCTGACTGGCGGAGCGAAACTTCTTGTAACAGCATTATTGATTTTGTTTTCTCTTTCGGCATTAATTTTTATGCTGAGAAAGATATATATGGACAGACAGTCCGGAAAATAAAAAAAAGGGAGGAAAAAGAATATGGAAACATATTACAATCCGGAGGATCTTGCAAAGTTTGGGACAATCGGGGAAAAAGCATCAGAGTTGGCAGAAAAATTCTTTGCTTATTACAATGCGGTATTCGAAGAGGGTGCGCTGACTGCAAGAGAGAAATCATTGATCGCACTTGCAGTGGCACATACCGTACAGTGCCCATATTGTATTGATGCTTACACGAACGACTGCCTGGATAAAGGTGTCAGCGAAGAACAGATGACAGAGGCGGTACATGTAGCAGCGGCGATCCGCGGCGGAGCAAGTCTTGTACACGGGGTACAGATGAAAAATATTGTAAAGAAACTGGAGTTTTAATTAAAAAAGAAGAAAAGAGGAAAAATAAGATGAAAAAGAAAATTGTGACATTATTACTGGTAGCTGCAATGACAGGAACAATGGTTGTTGGATGTGGATCAAAGGCTGATGATAAGACAGCAGATACGAAGACAGAACAGACGGATGATAAAAAGGATACAGAGGAAAAGAAAGAACTGGCAGATGATGAATACCAGTATGTATCCGCGGCAGATACAGTAATTGCAGACGGAGTTCACGTGTTAGATGTAAGAGAATGGGAAAATTATTCCAAAGGAAGAGTTGCAAATTCAGAGTGGTGCCCGATCTTCCCATTGGAGGACGATTCCCTGGTAGATGAGATGACAACTTATGCCAAAGATCATCTGAATGACGGAAAAGATATCTATGTTATCTGCAACAGTGGAAAACGTGGAGCTGAAAAAGCAACAGCTGTATTAAGAGATGCAGGAATTGAACCAACATCCATCTATACAGTAGAAGGTGGAGCAGAAGCACTTGGTAAAGAAAATGGGGCATTGACCACAGACCGTACAGAAGAAAATATCGATTGGAAATATGTATCAGGAAAGGATGCCGTTGACAAGGTAGGAGATAAAGATGTACAATTTTTAGATGTCCGTGATGATGATACCTATAAAGCAGGTCATCTGAAAGGAACACTTCAGTGCAGCCTGAAGGAATTTGATACACCGGAAGCACAGACAGAGATGTACAATCTTGCAAAAGACAAGATGGACAAGGATGAGCCTGTATATATTCTCTGCTACAGTGGTAATAAATGTGCAAAAACAGCAATTTCAGTAATGAAAGATGCAGGATTTGATACAGATAATTTATTTATCATTGAGAATGGAGCAAAAGACGGAGACGTATCCGCAGCTTTTGTAACAGAGTAAAGATAGGTGTTCGAAAGAATCTGTTATGGTTTACAAATGATGATGGAACAGGCTGGAGAGCAACCGTACCATTTCTTGTACTTTATGAAAATGGATATGATAACATTTCTGTGTATGATGGTGGATGGTATGAGTGGCTAATGCATGATGACTATCCGGTACAGGTTGGTGATCCGGCAAGTGATGAGTGTGTTCACACAACAGTTGGAGAACTTTCTACAGGAAAAGCAGCAAAATAAAACAAAGCAGAGAGTGTAGAGAATTTCTGCGAAAATATAATACAAAGATTAGGGGCGCTGTCACTGGATATCAGTGACAGCGTTTGGTAGTATTAAGGAGAAAAATGAAAAAAATCATTTATACATTTTTAGATTTATTAACCATAGCGTTTTTGATCGGAGGATATGTGTTCCAATATTTTACAAGAAAAAAACTGGGGATGCTCCGGTGGGTGAATTATCAGAATATGCAGATCCAGAAGAACCCTGTTTATGATATACTAAAATATATTACAGTTGCTGCTGCTGTTGTACTTATCGTATTAAGTATTGTGGGATATAGGAAGAAAAAAGAATGAAAAATAAAAAATTGTGGATATTTATCGGAATGATCGTTCTGATTTTGATATTAAATCACATATTTGGCTGGTCTTCTTATCTGGGAAATACAGAGAATCTGAAATTCCTGGAAAACATGGTACAGGAAAATTTAGTGTTGGCGATTGGCATCTATACCATACTTACCATCATAAGCTGTGTGGTACTTGCACTTCCGGGGGTGACATTTGCAATCGTTGCAGGTCTGGTATTTGGACCGGTACTTGGAACCATCTGTTGTTCCGTAGCGACTACACTTGGGGCTATGGTAGCATTTGTTGCAGGAAGATTTTTCTTACAGGACATTATTAAGCCGATGGCGATGAAGAACAAATATTTAAAAAAATGGTTATTTGATGAGTCTGGAAATAATGAAGTATTTATTCTGATGATCACAAGACTGGTTCCATTATTTCCGTATAATCTGCAGAATTTTGCTTATGGTGTGACAGATATTAAATTTTCAACATATTCCATTTGTTCTTTGATCTTCATGCTTCCGGGAACAGCTATGTATACGGTTGGAATGGCAGGACTTGCAGACAAAGAGAACCGTATTCTTTATATCGGGATAGCAATTGTTCTGGCAGGGATTGTAATAGGGCTTGGTGCGTTCCTTAAGAAGCATTATGTGCAGGAGGAAAAAAATGAAGGATAACAATACAGTAGAAGCGTGTACCCATTGTCACGTCTGCCAGAATCAGTGTGAATTTTTGAAAAAGTACGGAATAGATATCGGAGATACAGAGAAGTTAAAAGAGCTTTCTTATCATTGTTTCCTGTGTGGAAAGTGCACAGAGGTATGCCCTGAGAATATTGATGGAAGAGAGTATATTCTAAATCTCCGGAGAGAAAAAGTAGAAAAATCCGGTGGAACTTTGGAAGAAAAAGGATATGGGATGCTGTTAAAAGAAAAAAAAGATTATATATACCGGAATTACAGACATGCACAAGGGGAAAGTATTCTGTTTCCGGGATGTAATTTTCCTTCTTTTTATCCAAAGACGACCAAGAGGCTGGTAAATGAACTGAAAAAATATGGTATAGGAGTGGCATATGACTGCTGTGGAAAGCCGATTGTAGAACTTGGCATGAAAGAGGATGAAAAAAGGATTATAAGTCAGATACAATCAGAATTGCATAAAAGAAAAATCAAAGAAGTAATCATGCTTTGTCCGAACTGCTATGCATATTTAAAACCAAGAATGGAAGAAGTAAAGGTTGTAAGCATTTATGAAAAGATTGAGGAATTCGGAATCGGAAAGAAGAATCTGCTTCCGGCAAAGGTGTTCCTTCCATGTCCTGACAGGGAAAAGAAAGAACTGTTAGGAGAGATAGAGCAATACATAGAAGGAAAGCTGACTCCAATCGAAGAGGTACAGTGTTGTGGCTTAGGTGGCTGTGCCCCTGTAAAAGAACCAGAACTTGCAAAAAATATGGGAGCAGCGTTAAAAAACAGTGGCGGGCAGAAGATTTACAGCTATTGTGCGTCCTGTGCAGGCAATCTAAATCGGAACGGATGTAAGAATGTCACTCATATTTTGACAGAAATATTAGAAACAGATGAAAAAGCCGATACAGGGAAATCGATGTTGAATAGGATGAAAACAAAATTTATATAAGGGGATAACGACGGAAATGAAGAGGGCAGTGATCGTATTTACCAGAGTTCCCATTCCGGGACAGACAAAGACAAGAATGATGCCATATTTTTCGCCGGAAGAATGTGCAAAACTTCATGAAAATTTTCTGAAAGATATTGCACAGGAATGCGAAAAAGTAAATGCTGACATATTCGTATGCTACACACCGAAAAAAGGGAAAGCATATCTGGAAAAATTATTCAGGAAAGCAAAAGAATATATTCCCCAGACAGGGGAAGGTCTGGGAGAAAGGATGTATCAGGCAATCGAATATGTACTGGAAAAAGGGTATGATTCCTGTGTATTAATAGGAACGGATATACCGGAACTGAAATGTTCGGATTTGGAGTATGCGTTCAGGCTTTTGGATGTAAATGATGTAGTCTTTGGTCCCACCGTAGACGAAGGGTATTATCTGGTCGGAATGAAAAGACCGGTATGTGAAGTGTTTGAAAAGAAGACATATGGAACAGGAAATGTACTGGAGCAGACCGTGCAGCCATTACAGGAAATGGGACTGACAATCGGATATGTAAGAAGATTGCAGGATATGGATGACAGAGATGATATTACGGCGTATCGGAGCCGGATGAGGAGGCAGAAGTTACTTCAGAACACACATACTGGACGTTACCTGCTAAAAAAACAGAAGATTTCTATCATTGTGCCAATCTATAATGAAGAGACAACGATAGAGAAACTGTTGGAGCAATTAGAAAACTTACAGGGAAAGTGTGAGATTATTCTAGTCGATGGTGGGAGTACAGACGCAACATTGTCGATGATCAGACCGGGATTTAAAGTACTGCATTCGGAAAAAGGCAGGGCGAACCAGATGAATCTTGGCGCAAAAGAAAGTACCGGAGATATTCTTTTCTTTCTTCATAGTGACAGTGAACTTCCGAAAAGACCGCTGGAAGAAATCAAAGCAGTGATAAAAGATCATGAAGCAGGATGCTTTGGCATTGCATTTCATTCCAGACAGTTTTTTATGTGGACATGCAGAGTTATTTCAAATCATAGGATAAAAGACAGAAAAGTGATGTTTGGAGATCAGGGGATTTTTATCACAAGAGAACTGTTCTTCAAAGCGGGGATGTTTCCGGCTCTTCCGATTATGGAAGATTACCAGTTTTCGCTTACGTTAAAGGAAATGGGAGTAAAGCTTGGCATTGCTAGGCACAGAATCTATACGTCAGACCGGAGATTCCCTAAAAAGGTGATTCCGCAGTTAAAAGTGATGTGGAAGATGAACCGGCTAAGAAAAATGTACCGGGATGGTGTGCCGATAGAGACGATATCGAAGTTATATAAAGATGTAAGATAAAATGTCAGGAAACAATATAGCCAATAGGGGATCGGGATTATGGAACGTATAAAAGGATTAAATGAATATGTGAAAAATGAAAAGTATAGGAAAGCATTAAATCTTCCGAATGAACAGGAAGAAGAATATACAATGCTTGCACAGGGAGAGTATAATATTAATTACAGCTTCACGCATCCAAAGACAGGGAAAAAACTTCTGTTACGTGTCAATTGTGGGAGTCAGATGCATCTGGAAAATCAGATTGGGTATGAATGTCATGCACTGCAATTGCTGGAAGCATCGGGAAGAACGCCAAAAGTGCTTTATGTAGATGGGAGCAGGAAATTTTTAGATCACGGAGTACTGGTAATGGAATATCTGCCGGGAAAAGCATTAGACTATCATACGGATTTAAAATATGCGGCAGAGTGTCTGGCTGATATACATAGTGTCAGAATACCGGAATCAGAATCGGGTTTGATTCGGCCAGAGAATCCACTGACCGCAATATTGGAAGAGTGCGAAGAGATGGTGAAGATATATATGGATTCACCGCTTGGAAAAGACAGGATGAAAAGGAAAATCCGAGATTTGCTTGATAAGGCATGGAAAAAGGCAAAAGAATTCCATATGGAAGATTCACCGTATCAATGCTGCATTAATACAGAACTGAATTCCACGAATTTCTTGATTGGAGGAGAAGGAAAGTCGAACTATCTCATTGATTGGGAAAAGCCGTTATTTGGAGATCCGGCACAGGATCTGGGACATTTCCTTGCACCGACAACGACGTTTTGGAAAACGGATGTGATATTGAGGGAAGAAGAGATAGGAAATTTTCTGAATGAATATCTGAAATGTGTGGGGGCGCGTTTTGATATAACGGGATTAAAAGAACGAACGAAAGTATTTATGGAGATTACATGCTTAAGAGGAATCACCTGGTGCGCAATGGCATGGGTGCAGTATCAGCAGCCGGATAAACTGATCATAAATGAATCTACATATCGGAAGCTGGAGGATTATCTGAGTGATGGATTTTTAGAAAAAATAGAAATGTTTTTGGAACAATAACGTAAGTGTGAGTAAGGAGAAAAGAGATGGAAAAAGAAAGAATTGCAGAACTTTTTATGAAAGGAATTGACTGTTCTCAGGTTGTAGCAGGGGCATTTGCAGAAGAACTGGGGATCACACAGGAAGAAGCATATAAGATGGTTGCAGGATTTGGCGGTGGAATGGGAATCGGTGAAACCTGCGGTGCAGTAGTTGGTGCAATGATCGTACTGGGAATGAAATTTGGACATTGTGATACAGAGCATATGGAACAGAAAGATATCATGAATGCCAAAAGAGCAGAGTTCCTGACAAAATTTCAGGAAAAATATGGTGTCTGTAGCTGTAAAGGATTATTAAAACATGATATTGCAGATCCAGAGGGCATGCAGAAGATACTGGAAGAGGGACTTTTGTTTGATTTCTGCCCGGAAATAGTAAGAGATACCATTGAAATATTGAATGAGGTTGTGTAATGAATGATATCATCAAAGATTTTCATGAGCTGACAGAGATTCCGGTATTTCAGGAGATGGTGCCGGATAAGAAGTATATGGATACAGAAGAGCATCTGGATGTATTGCAGATGAATATCGGACGGAAATGTAATCTACTTTGCAAACACTGCCATGTGAATGCCGGACCTGCAAGAACAGAAGAAATGTCAAAAGAAGTGATGGATGCCTGTCTTACATTTGCAAAGGAACAGAATATTGCAACGATAGATATTACCGGAGGTGCACCAGAGATGAATCCACATCTGGAATATCTGATAGAAGAAAGCAGTAGAATCTGTAACCATGTAATCATCAGAACGAATCTGGTCATATTATTGGAGGAAGAATATGAACAGCTAATGGAAGTGTATACAAAGAATAAAGTAGAAATTGTGTGTTCTCTTCCGTATTATCGTGCGGCAGAGATGGATAAGGTGCGCGGAGAAGGATCATTTGATAAGGCTATTGAAGTAATCAAACACCTGAATGCGATAGGATATGGAAGAAATCCAGAACTGGTATTGAATATGGTCTATAATCCGGCAGGTGCTTTCTTCCCACCTGATCAGGAAGCAATGGAAAAAGAATATAAGCAGAAATTGTTGCAGGATTTTGGCATTGAATTTAACAGCCTTTATACATTGTATAATAATCCAATGGGAAGATTCGGTGCATTTCTTCAAAG
>ERZ838118.1515-NODE-1515-length-28059-cov-7.173975_pt1 | contig 28059 bp, 18 predicted proteins | sample MGYA00519863_ERZ838118 | MGnify/ENA primary metagenome ERZ838118 (study PRJEB31850, sample SAMEA3708827) | human gut metagenome | biome: human gut; feature: human-associated habitat; material: faeces | place: China | collected 2014 ...
CGTGTGGCAGTGATTGCAGGTATTTCTATTACGCTGCCAGGTGCAGGTTTTGGAATTGAAGGTGCAGCTCTTGCAAGTGCGATTGCGTATACATATGGAGGAATTGCCATTACTGTAAAATTGTGGAAACATGCTGATATTTCACCGAAGGGACAGAGCTTTAAGCCAGATAAGACAATTCTTATTCCGTGCATTAGAGTAGCATTTCCAAATATGTGCCAGCGTTTTGCAACATCGCTTGGCTACGTTGTATTTGCTTCTATGATCAACTCTCTTGGAGAGACATCTGCGGCAGCACACACAATCGCAAATACAGTAGAGTCTGGATTTTATATTCCGGGATGGGGTATGCAGACGGCAGCAGCTACACTTGCTGGTAATGCACTTGGCGCAAAAGATGGAAAAAAGCTTCGTGATTTAGAGCGTGCAATTATTCCACTTGAAACCGGATTGATGACTGTGTGCGGTGCCCTTCTGTTTGCATTTGCACCACAGCTTATGACATTGTTCTCACGTGACGCAGAGGTAATTATGCTAGGTTCTACAGTACTTCGCATGGTCGCAATATCAGAACCTTTCTATGGTATCCCGATCGTACTTGAAGGTATGATGCAGGGAGTTGGAAAAACAGTTGCACCGTTTATCTTTAGTGTAATTGGCATGTGGGGTGTTCGTATTATAGGAACCTTCATATGTACGCAGCTTTTAGGCATGGGACTTATTGCTGCATGGGCATGTATGATAGCACATAATGTTTTATTATTTATGCTCTTTGCTGTATACTTTGCGCGAGGAAAGTGGAAACCAAAGTTTTAAAATAAAAACGACAAATTGCATGGCATAATGTGCAGTTTGTCGTTTTTTTAATTCTAAGTCTTTATGCGAGTTAAAAGTTTGATTAGAAGGAACGGATGATTTCCTCTGTCATAGAGCGAACAACTTCGGTTGCTAACTGTACTGTAGCTTCGAAATCATAGTAAGAAGTAATTCCGTAATGAGAATGGATATAACGAACAGGAACACCGACAACGATTACCGGGATACCATCAAGTGAAGTGTTAATAATCGCACCATTGTTTCCGCCGCCTTCACGGACAGAAGACTGTACAGCAAGTCCCTTTTCTTCAGCAAGATCTAATACGTAGCGCTGATATCTTGGGGAGCATACAATTGATTTGTCCATAAAACGAAGCATTGGACCCTTTTTCAGAGCTGTCTGAATTGCATACGGCTCAGTAAAGGTATCATCAGCAGGGCAGCCCTCGAAACAAAGTGCAATCTGAGGAGCAACCTTTCCGACTGCAACCTTAACACCACGCTCGCCAAGCTCCTCTTGTGTAGATAACACACCTACCAGATCAACATTTAAGTTCTCATCTGAGAGACGGCGCATAGTCTCGAGAAGGGCAGCACAGCCAATTCTACAGTCAAAGCCCTTTCCAATCATGACATCATGTTCCTCGTCATAGGAGAAATGTACGTCAGAAATAATAGGCTCACCAATGCGGATACCAAAGTTTTCAACAGCATCTTCCTTGCTTGTTGCACCGATATCAATTACAAGAGACTGAATTGATGTGGAACCGGCATTCTGACGCTCGGCAGGTGTCATAAAATGAGGTGGTTTAGCTGCAATTACGCCAGGAATAAAATTACCATATTTATTGCGTACAAGAACCTTTGATGCCGGGAGAGAATTATCGCTCCAGCCACCTAGGGAAACAAAGCGAAGTGTTCCATTTGGCTTGATTGAATGAACCATAAGTCCAACCTCATCACTATGGGCATCAAGCATAAAAACAGGCTTATTACCTGTATTGTTCTTGGAACGCAGATAGAGATTGCGCAGGCAATCCTCCTCAACATCGGCAAATTCTGCACCATATTTTTTTGCGACAGCAACAGCTTCATCCTCAAATCCGGACGGTGCCTTTGCATCAGACAGTTCCTGAATCATAGTAACTGCATTTTGATCTGGTTTGATTTTCATATCATTATCCCTTTCTCTTATAAGAATGATGTATTTCTCTATATTCGAGTATCATATCATTTCTGAGGAAAAAAAACAAGATAACAAAATTGTTCTATATACTATGAAAATAGTAATAAGTTACAGTGCCTGCTCTCAATGCAAGAAAAATTTCGCTTGACTTTTTGAAAAGCAGGAAAATTAGAAGTTCACAAAATCTTCACAAAATAATTAGCACTCATCTCTTGACAGTGCTAACATTGCGTGCTATAGTACAGATAGAACAAAGGAAGAGGAGAAAGGGAACAGGAAATAAGAAAAAGAGGTTCCCGAAAATCCAAAACCTCCTGAGTCCTGATAAGCGAAATGAAAAGTAAATGTAACTGTTCGGTACAGGTCGAAGTACCCGGAATGCGAAAAGGTTACTGCAATTAGAAAAAGGAGAGATGACTTATGTTGATGCCGAGCATTTTTGGAGAAAATTTATTTGATGACTTTTTTGGTGATTTCCCATTTTATTACGATAAAGATATGAAGAACGTTGAGAAGAAACTTTACGGACGTAAAGCCAGCCATGTAATGAAAACCGATATCAAAGAAACAGATAATGGTTATGAGCTGGTTGTAGATCTTCCGGGATTCACAAAAGATGAAATTCAGGCTACGCTTGAAAATGGTTATCTGACCATCAGTGCAGAAAAAGGTCTGGATAAAGATGAGAAAGAAAAAGAAACCGGACATTATATCCGCAAAGAACGTTATGCGGGAGCATGCAGCAGAAGCTTTTATGTCGGTGAAGATGTAGAGCAGTCCGATATCAAGGCTGAGTTCAAACATGGTATCCTGACCCTGTTTGTTCCAAAGAAAGAAGCAAAACCGGCAGTAGAGCAGAAAAAGACCATTGCAATCGAAGGCTGATCCTTTCGAGGGGAAGGGTTCGCAAAAAAAGCAGTTTAATGAAACAGAAAGGCGGATGCTAAATATCCGCCTGATGCGAGATGGAAGTCCCGGCAGATGAAAATCTGCCGGGGCTTTTTGTATTATGAAAGGTTATCATTTTCAGAGATTCGAGAAATACAGGAAAAAAGCGATATTATCCCGATATTTCCAATATATACAAAACCTATTGACATAATAAGAATTAGGTGGTATAGTAACCAAAAAATGAAAAAAACTTTCAGGAAGAAGCATAGAGATAGATTTTCAAAAAACAGAAAAGGAAAACAGGTATGGACAATAAAGAAAAGAAAAACGAACAAGATATGATCAATACGCAGGTTGAACCGCATAATCACAGAGCGATCATTGGATTCGACAAAAACGGTGTTCCGAAAGTTCTGGTGCCGGTCAGCGGCCATACACACAAACATGTAGATGAAAACGGAACCGAGTATGAACACAGCCACGAGGAAGTTTTCACGGAAGATTACATGAAGGCGGTTGCAGCTTATCGCGAAACATTTCCGACAAAGCAGGATGTGCTGGACAATGTGCCGGACCCGGCAGTCAAAGAAATGATGCTGCGTATGGAGCAGCTTGGATATGATACGGCATTTGACCGTTTTGACAAACAACAGCTACAGTGCAGTTTTGGACTGAGCGGTACTTGCTGCCGTATCTGTAACATGGGTCCATGCCGTATCACTCCGAAATCTCCGAGAGGTGTCTGTGGTGCAGATGCAGATCTGATCGTTGCGAGAAATCTGCTTCGCGGTGCGGCAGCCGGTGCAGCACAGCATGGCATGCATGCAAGAGAACTCATCCTGATGCTGAAATGGGCAGCTCAGGGCAAACTGGATATTCCGATCATCGGAGAATACAAAGTCATTGCAATGGCAAAGTCATTTGGCATCAAAACAAAACACAGACAGATCAAAAATATCGCGATTGACCTGGCAGATGCACTTCTTGCAGATTTATCGAGAACAGAGCCGGATGAATACAAAGTGATCACTGCCTGTGCGGCACCGGAGCGTCAGAAAGTATGGAAAGATATGGATATTCTGCCGATCAGTGCTTATCACGAAGTGTTTGAAGCTTACCACAAAACAGGCTGTGCGACGGACGGAGACTGGGAGAGCGTGATGAAACAGTTTCTTCGCTGCGGACTTGCCTTTACATTCAGCGGTGTTGTTTCTACATCGATCGCAACCGATGCACTGCTTGGAGTCGGTGATCGTGTGACTTCCAAGGTAAACGTCGGAGCATTGAAAAAAGGCTATGTAAATATCGCAGTTCACGGACATCTGCCGATTCTGGTAAAAGAGATCGTAAAGGCTGGACAGAGCGAGAAATTTCAGAAACTTGCGAAAGAAAAAGGAGCAAAGGGCATTCAGTTTTACGGCATCTGCTGTTCCGGACTTTCTTCTATGTACCGTTATGAGGGCGTTATCCCACTGTCCAATGCAGTCAGTGCAGAACTGGTGCTTGGAACCGGAGCACTGGATCTTTGGGTAGCAGATGTGCAGGAAGTTTATCCGGCGATCATGGATGTTGCAAAATGTTTCAAGACAACGGTTGTCACGACACACGATTCTGCGAGACTTCCGGGAGCAGAACATATCGGATACGACCATCATCATTCGAATATCGCAGAGACAAAAAAGATTGCAGAACGCATCGTAGAGCGTGCAATCGAAAGTTTTGAGGCACGAAAAGGTGTGCCGGTATTTATTCCGAAATATGAAGTAGAGGCAGAAGTTGGATTTTCCGTAGAATATTTGTGCAAAAAATACGGCAGTCTGGAGCCGATTGCAGATGCAATCCGAGAGGGCAAAATCCTTGGTGTGGTAAATATGGTCGGATGCAACAATCCGAAAGTACTCTACGAAAAAGCGATCCTTGATGTCTGTGATGTACTTCTGAAAAATAACGTTCTGATTATCACAAACGGATGTGCATCCTTCCCGCTGATGAAAATGGGTTATTGCCAGACTTCCGAGTTTGCTTACAGTAAGGCAGGAGAAGGCTTAAGAGAATTTCTCAAACCGGATATGCCTCCGGTATGGCATGTCGGAGAATGTATCGACAACACCAGATCATCCGGAATCTTTGCAGGCATTGCAAATGCATTCGGAAAAGCAATGTACGAAATGCCGTTCGCTTTTGCATCACCGGAGTGGTCAAATGAAAAAGGAATTGATGCGGCACTTGGCTTCCGCCTGAACGGAATCAGTTCTTACCACTGTGTGGAAGCACCGATCCACGGTTCTTCAAAAGTCATCGAATTTTTGAAAGAAGGAACAAAAGAAACGCTGCATTCTTCCATGGTGGTAGATGTGGATCCGGTATCACTCGGTGAGAAAATGGTAGCTGATATGAAAGAAAAACGCAGACAGCTTGGAATCTGATCAAAAATTGCGAAACGATAAAGTACAGAAAAATCCAGATAACATTTAAAAAAATGCCATGAGCGTTTGATTTAAATAGCTGCCCGAAAACAGACATAGGAGTACTTATGAGAAAATATAAAATCAGAAAAAGCCTGTGCATGCTGCTTGTCCTGACGCTTCTGACAGTTTTCTCCTCAGGATGCGGCAGATCCGAGGCAAAATATACCGCAGACGGAAAGAAGCAGATCATCACGATCGGCTACCTTCCGATCACACATGCACTGGCTGTCTTTGAAGAAAAAGAATTGCTTGATGCAGACGAAAACAGCACTCTGCAGATACAGCTTCAGAAATTCAGTTCCTGGACCGATCTGATGGATGCATTAAATTCCGGAAGGATCAACGGAGCGTCCGTGCTGGCAGAACTTGCGATGGCAGCCGTCAGTAACGGGCTGGATCTCAAAGCAGTGGCACTGGGACATAAAGATGGAAATGTGGTGATCGTTTCCAATGACATCACAAAAGTGGAAGATCTGAAAGGCAAAACCTTTGCCATTCCATCTAATCAGTCTTCCCACAACATTTTACTGAACGATATGCTTTCTGATGCGGGAATGTCGATTGACGATATAAAGGTTGTCCAGCTTGCACCGGCAGAAATGCCGTCTTCCCTGGCAAGCGGTGCAATTGATGGATATTGCGTTGCAGAACCGTTCGGAGCACAGGCAGTGGTGCAGGATTACGGCCATGTGCTTTATAATTCCACACAGCTGTGGCAGAATTCCATCTGCTGTGCCCTCGTTATGAATGGAAGCTTTCTTGAAAAAAACAAGGAAGCCGTTGATAAACTGGTTGCCGGATACGAAGAGGCCGGAAACAGGCTCGACGAAACAACGGCAAAAACACTTGCAGAAGCTTATCTTGGACAGAATGAAAAGACGCTGGAAGTCTCCATGCAGTGGATTCATTATGACAATCTGGAGATCACAAAATCCGATTACGAACAGCTGACAGAACGAATGAAGAAGTACGGAATCAACAAAAATCCGCCGTCTTATGAAGACTTTGTATATCAGCCTGAAAGCAGCGAATCTGATTAAAATAGCGTATGGAAAAGAACAGTGCGTCTTGAAAGAAAAAGCGAGGAAACAATATTATGTGGAAAAAAGGTATCAGAGTTATCGTGTCATTTGCAGTTGTACTTCTGGTATGGCAGATCGCCTGCACAGTGACAAACGCAAATGCAACACTGTTTCCGTCTCCGGTCAAAGTCGGAGAGGAATTTGTTAAATTGTTTACACAGGGACTGGAAGGAAGTACTTCCCACGTTACCTTAACGGGACATATCCGGATCAGCCTGCTGCGTTTTGCGACCGGCTATGTGCTTGCAGCCGTATCTGCGATCCTGCTGGGACTGATCCTCGGAAGCCTTCCGAAAGTATTTCAGTTTATCAACCCGATCCTTCAGATCATCCGTCCGATCGCACCGGTAGCATTCCTGCCGTTTATCGTATTCTGGTTCGGAATCGGTGATGTGCCTGCGATCGTGATCATCTTTATAGCCGGATTCTTCCCGATTCTGCTCTCCGTTGTGGCGGCGGTACAGCATGTAGATTGGATTTATTATAAAATCGCCAACAGCTTCGGAGTTGGAAAAGTAAAGACATTATTTGGCATTGTATTTCCGGCGATTTTTACACAGATTGCAAATGCACTTCGCCTGGCACTTGGAACATCCTGGATTTTTCTGGTTTCCGGAGAGATGGTAGGTGCACAGTCCGGACTTGGATTTCTGATTATGGACAGCAAAAACTGCATGCGTTTTGATGCACTTCTGGCAACCATGATCACGATCGGAGTGATCGGATTTATCTTAGATGGCTTGTTACGTTTCGCAGAAAAAGCGATCAGCACAAAAATTGGATTTGGAGTGTAGAGAAATGTATATAGACGTATCAAATGTAAGCATTTCCTTCGAGGAAAACAAAGAACAGCATACCATTTTAAATGATGTTTCCCTTCAGGTGGAAAAAGGAGAATTTATCTGCCTGCTCGGACCGTCCGGCTGCGGAAAATCCACACTGCTCAATGCGATGGCCGGATTTTTAAAACCTTCATCCGGAGAGATCAAAATCGACGGACAGACCGTAGAAAAACCGTCCATGAAATATGTCACCATTTTTCAGAACTATGGACTCCTGCCATGGAGAAGCGTGCAGAAAAATGTAGAGCTTGGACTGGAAACAAAGAAACTCGGCAAAGAAGAAAAAAAGAAGATCACAGATCATTACCTGGAAATGGTTGGCTTAAAAGAAGCAGCTAAAAAACGTCCGGCACAGCTTTCCGGCGGTATGCAGCAGAGGGTGGCGATCGCCAGAGCACTGGCGGTCGAGCCGGAAATCCTGTTTATGGATGAGCCGTTCGGGGCACTGGATGCGATCACCAGAATGAAACTTCAGAAAGATGTTCTGAAGATCGCACATGAGACAGACAAAACCGTCGTGTTTGTTACACATGATATCGAAGAAGCTATTTTCCTTGCAGACCGCATCGTGATCATGTCAGCCAATCCGGGCAAGATCAAGAGCATCATGAAAGTCACACTGCCGAAAGACAGAGACCGTACATCAGATGATTTCCTGCTGATGCGAGATAAAGTGTATGAGATCTTCCAGATGAAAGAAGAGAGAAATATCGAGTACTTTATCTGATTTCACAAGATTCATTTCTATTGTTTGTGAATAATAAAAAGAGAACATATAAAAATATATTTGACATAAAAGAATAGAAATGCTATTATAAATGCATAAAAGGTGTTGCCGATGACGGTTCGCCTGATTGTTAAAGGCTTATGATCGCCCTAGTTTCTCAGGCATGGGGCGGTCATTTTTCTATATAGAATCGCAACAATGGAGTGAATAACGATGGTAAAATATTTGATAAAGGACACGACAAGGGAAGAACGTGAGCAGATCGTGGCAGAATCTCTGGGCAATATTGATGCTTCCTGTGATGGATGCAGTTCCGGGATTGTGGAGATGTATCAGGATTATATTGATGGAAAAAAGGAGCTGCGTGAGATTTCGATGGAGTTTAACGCACGCTATATTTCCGGGGAGGAAGCACCGACGGTTCGTTCTTCCTGTCCGATGAGATAACAAAGGAGCGGATGATGGCAAAAGCGGGCGGAAATTTATTAAACACTTATGTTGCGGATTATGTGGTCTTTGATCTGGAGACGACCGGGATTTCGCCTAAGACGGACGAAGTGGTTGAGATTTCTGCAGTGAAGGTGGAGCACGGCAAGGTTACGGATGAGTTCAGTACGCTGGTGAATCCGAAACAAAGGATTCCTTACGGAGCCAGCCGTGTAAATGGCATTACGGATGATATGGTTGCGGAAGCACCGTTTTTTGAACAGGTTCTGGAAGAATTTCTGGAGTTTATTGAAGGATTCGTGTTGGTCGGACATAACATTGCCCGATTTGACATGAATTTTCTTTATCGTGATGTGGAAAAGTATTTTGAACGGTCGCTGCCAAATGATTATATTGATACATTGCAGATGGCGAGAAGGGAGCTTCCGAATCTGGAGCATCACAGGCTGACGGATCTGGCAGAATACTACGGGATTTCGGCAGAAGGGGCACATCGGGCATTAAATGACTGCCGGATGAACCAGCAGGTTTTTGAGAAAATGGGAAATCCTGTATACAAAAAACAGGGCAAAGATAAAGAAAATAACAGAGGAGTCGATTCGGCAAAAACAGAACCGAGTGAACAGGCACAAAACACCGCACCGACAGTCCGGAAACGCAGTACTTTTAAACTGCGTGCGGTGGTGGAGCGGATCACTTACCAGAATCCGGACAACGGCTATACAGTTCTGAAGTGTGCGGTGAAAAATTATCAGGATCTGGTGACGGTGGTCGGCAGTCTTCTGGATGTCAATGTTGGTTCGGTGCTTCTGATCGACGGAAACTGGAAAATGGACAGTCGCTATGGCAGACAGTTTCAGGCAAAGACCTGGGAAGAGACGATGCCGGCGACTGTTTTTGGCATTGAAAAATATTTGGGTTCTGGGCTGATTAAAGGGGTTGGTCCCAAATATGCAAAACGGATTGTGCAGAAGTTCGGAACAGAGACGATCGCTGTGATTGAGACCGATGTCTTCCGGCTGAGGGAAGTGGAGGGAATCGGAGAAAAGCGTATCCGAAAGATTGCAGAGAGCTGGGAAAAGCAAAAAGAGATTAAAAATGTTATGCTGTTTTTGCAGGATCATGGGGTTAGCACTTCCTTTGCAGCAAAGATCTACAAGCAATACGGCAATGAAAGTGTCAATAAGGTCCGGGAAAATCCATTTCGGCTGGCAGATGATATCTGGGGGATCGGCTTTAAAACAGCGGATGGGATTGCACAGAAGCTGGGATTTGGAAAAGAAGCCTTTGTGCGTCTTCGAAGCGGTATTATGTATACATTAAGCAATCTGGCGGATCAGGGACATGTCTATGCAACGAAGGAACAGCTGATCAAAACGGCAGCAGAGCTTCTGGAAGCAGAGGAGGGCTGTGTTGTGATGACGCTGGATCAGATGCTGGCGGATCACGATCTGATCTTACAGAAAGTGGAAATTCCGAAAGAGCAGCGAAAACATGAAATGCCTGCAGACCTTGAACAACCGGAATGGAAATTGGCAGAACCTCAAATAACCGAAGCTATTTATCTGCCGCCGTTTTATTATGCGGAGACCGGTGTGGCAGGAAAATTAAAAAGGCTGCTGGCAGCTCCGGCGGCGGATCGTCTGTGGACTGCACTGGAGACGGCGAAAGAAAAAACAGGCAATCCGGATTTGTCGATTGATGTGGAGAAGATTCAGGAAAAGGTGCATATGGAGTATGATGAGGTTCAGGCAGATGCGATTCGCAAAGCAGCGGTTTCCAAAGTTATGGTGCTGACCGGAGGACCTGGAACCGGAAAGACAACGACCACACAGGGGATCATTGCAGCATATCGTGCATTCGGACTTAAGATTCTGCTTGCGGCACCGACAGGGCGTGCGGCAAAACGTATGACAGAGGCCACCGGCCTGGAAGCGAAAACAATCCATCGTCTTCTGGAATGTCAGCCTCCGGAAGGATATCTTAAAAACGAAGAAAATCCGCTGGAAGGGGACGTACTGATCGTTGACGAATGTTCGATGATCGATATCGTTTTAATGAATGCACTTTTAAAGGCGATTCCGCAGGGGATGCGTCTGATTTTGGTCGGAGATATCGATCAGCTGCCGTCTGTCGGAGCCGGAAACGTGCTGCGTGATATCATTGATTCCGAAACAGTGCCTGTGATCCGTCTGACCAGGATTTTCCGACAGGCACAGAGCAGCCGTATCATTATGAATGCACATCGGATCAACGAGGGCAAAATGCCGGATATTTCCAACGGGAAGGATACGGACTTCTTTTTTGTGCAGAAAGAAGATCCGCAGGAGGCAGCAGACGAGGTCATGCGTCTGGTGAAAAATAAGCTGTCGCGTTATTATCAGACGCCGCCGTCTCAGATTCAGGTGCTCACACCGATGCAGAAAGGAATCGTCGGAGCTGCCAATTTAAATACGATTCTTCAGGAGACTCTCAATCCGCAGGGCGAAGGACTGCGAAGAGGCGGTTTTGTATTTCGCGTAAACGACAAAGTGATGCAGATCCGCAACAATTATGACAAAGAAGTGTTTAACGGCGATATCGGGATGATCGATGCGGTGGATGTGGCAGCCCGAAATCTGAAAGTGAATTTCGACGGACGCATCGTAGAGTATGATGTCACAGAACTGGATGAACTGACACTTGCCTATGCAACAACAATCCATAAAGCACAGGGATCGGAATATCCGATCGTCGTGATGCCGGTGCTGATGAATCATTTTGTGATGCTTCAGAGAAATCTGATCTATACAGGAATCACCCGTGCGAAAAAAATCCTCGTACTGGTCGGAACACGCAAGGCACTTTCCTATGCCGTGCGGAATGTGACGGTGACAAAACGAAATACTCTTTTAAAAGAAAGGTTACAGGAAAAGTTTTAATAGCTGGACGTGAGATAAAAAACATAGTATAATAAGAAAACAATGGTGCCGGAGACGGTATTTTATATGGACATTGAAGAAGCGGGAACAGTTCGGGGGGGGGTGAACTGTTTTTTTTTTTGAAAAGTTTTGAAAAGACGCAGAAAATGTTTAGTACAGGGTATTCTTTTAAGAGGGAAGATGAAGAATGCAGAAAATTTTGATAGTAGATGATTCGGAAATAAACAGAGAGATCCTGGCGGCCATGCTTGAGAAAACATACGAGATCGACATGGCGAAAGACGGTCAGGAAGCGATCGAGATCCTGGAAAAGAAGTGGAAAACGTATCAGATCGTGCTGCTTGATCTGAATATGCCGGTGATGAATGGATATGAAGTTCTGAAGGTCATGGAAGAAAAGCAGTGGCTTGATTCACTGCCGGTTATCTGTATCTCGGCAGAAACATCGGAGGCAAGTATAGGAAAGGCGTACGAACTCGGAGCCACGGATTATTTTACGAGGCCGTTTGACACGGCAGTCGTACTGCGGCGTGTGCACAATACGATTGCACTGTATGCAAAAGCGTCCAGCAGTCTGCACGATGCGATGGAGATGTTATCCGGCATTTTTTATCGTATCATTAAAATCAATCTGAGTACGGATACCTATAGAACACTTAAAAATATTTCCGACGATTTCAGGAGTCCGCTGGATGGCATTAAGAGTATTTCGCAGAGACTGATGCAGTACGGAGAAGAATATGTCCATGAGGAAGATCAGGAAGCTTTTTTGGAATTTTGTGATTCGGAAAATCTGCGTAAAAATTTCTCGGAAGAAGATACAGAGCGTATCAGTATGAGCTATCGCTGTCGGAATGGACAGGAATTTCGCTGGGTTTCCATGGAGATCATCAAGAGTACAGAGTACGCAAAAGATAACGAAGTCGTGGTTCTTTATCTTCGGGATATCAATACAGACTATCTGAAACAGCTGGATATGGTTCTGAGCAGGAGCAAAGGTTTTGTCGGTATGGTGAATGTCAATGTAACAGACGGAACCTGCAAATCCGGAAGCAGTTCTCTGAAAAATCTGGAGCTTCAGGAAGAGGATCGTACACTTGATCAGTATATAAACAGGATCAGCACTTCGATTCCACAGGAGGATGGGCGCAGAAGTTTTACAGAAAATTTCAGCAGAAAGCATATGCTGGATTCTTTCGAAAAAGGTCACACGGTCATTCAGGAAAATTATCCGGTATACAGCACAGAAAACCATCGTCCGCAGCTTTATTGCGTAACAGCAGAGATGGTTCGCAATGCTTTTTTCGGTCAGATAGAGGCTATTCTTTATTTTACCAATATTACGGAGAAGTATCTGGAAGAAAAGATGCCGCAGATCCTGTATCAGAAAAGCTATGAGCGGATTGCGGTGATCGACTTAAAACGCAGGAAGATCGCGATCAGTTCTGCGAAAGTTTTTGATTTTTCAGAGTCTCTGGATCAGGAGCTGGATTATGAACAGTATCTGAAAAAAGCAGTACAGAATTCTGTTCCGGAAGAAGAAAAGGCACAGTTTGAAAATCATACGAGACTTGATAATATAAAAAGAGAACTGGATCTGAAAGGACGTTATTCTTTCAGTACACACCAGATAAACAAAGATGGAGAAAAATGCCTGATTAATTATACTTATCTTTATTTTGATCGGTATTTTGGCATCGTGGCTGTGGCAGTCGAGGATATTACGGAGCTGGCAGGACAGGATGCACTGACAGGCGGATACAACCGACAGGGATTTGTACAGAAGGCAGAACATATCCTGCAGAATGCAAATGAGGATGACAATTATGCGATCCTGTTTTTCAATATTAAGAACTTTAAGGCAGTGAACGAACTTTTTGGAATTGATCTTGGTGATTTTATTCTGCGTGAATTTTATGAAGATCTGAAAAATTCACAGCTTGATCCGGTTGTGACCGCCAGGGCTGAGGCTGACCATTTTGTGTGCCTTGTGAAACGGGAAAATCTGGATGAGGAGTTTCTGCCAAAGCTCTGTACGAAGAAGATTTCCAGCTCCGGAAAGACCATCCGTCTGTTCAGCCGTTGCGGTATTTTCTATGTAAAAGATAAAGAAATGTCCGTAAACATGATGATCGGGCGTGCGAAGCTGGCAAAGGAATATATTGAAGATGAGTATGTTCAGCCATATAAAGTATATGATTCTTCCATGCAGACTGCTTACATAGACAAAGCAGAGATTGCAGGAGAACTTGCAGAAGGCATCGCGAAAGGAGAACTTCAGGTTTATTATCAGCCGGTTGTGGATGTAAAGACCGGACAGATCGCTTCCGCAGAAGCCCTGATCCGCTGGCATCATTCCGAGAAAGGTTTCCTGTCGCCGGGCTTCTTTATACCGGCTCTGGAAGAGAGCGGTCACATCTCCGAACTGGATGATTATGTCATTCATCAGGTCAGCGATTTCCTGATGGACCGTTACCATGCAGGCAAGAATGTGGTTCCGGTTTCGGTCAATTTATCATGGATGGATTTCTATGATGAGAAGATCATGGAAGATATCCTTGATAAATGTAAAAACAATGATCTGGAAGAAAAACTGATCCGTCTGGAAGTTACTGAAACATCCTACGCTGCGATGGGTGAGAGCCGCAACAGTATTCTTGAATCCTTCCGTACAGAAGGTGTCAAGATCATGATGGATGACTTCGGAACCGGTTATTCTTCGTTTGGTATGCTTCAGCAGTACAATTTCGATATTATGAAGATTGACATGAGTTTCATCCGCCAGATCGAGACAAATCCAAAGACGAAAAGTATGTTACGATTCCTGATCGATATGGCACATGAGATGGGCATTCATATCGTTGCAGAAGGCGTTGAGACAGAAGTTCAGGCAGATTTTCTGAAGAAGAGCCACTGTGATTATATCCAGGGATATTATTATTACCGTCCGATCCCACAGGAAGAGTTTCGAAAACTTCTCGATGAGATGTAAAGATTTTTTAACTTGCAATTCAAAAATTGCCATGCTATACTTGAAATGATATTAGGGTCAGAAGACCTTTTGACTCTGGAATCTAATACATGAAGCAGAAATGATTTTCATGCAAATATTTGCCCACCAAGTGATTGGTTAAGCCCATACGGACAGGCGGGGCAGCTGCCGATTGCGGTGAGAGACCGCATTATTGATTTAGTTAAAAGCTAAATTTTATAAGTCTTTTGTTTGGGAATACAGCGTCCCAGAATAAAACATCACTTGTGAAATGGTCAATAAAGAGTAGGATTAGCAAATATTTGCTGGCGAGAGTGCCAACGACAGACTCTGGAAATAGTTTTTGCGGATGTAAGATAAATACATAAAGTAAAGCTATCATAAGACGTTTAAAGACAGGTGAGGATTTCACCTGTTTTTTTTATGCGGATATATTTATCGTATGCTATGATGCCAAGGAGTGCAACGCACAGAACAATCCGTAGGCATCATAGTTGGGGACTTTTGACACCCACATCATGCTATGATTGGAGAAAAAGAATGAATCGAAACAAACAGATGCATGCTCCGGTTTATGAGGCACTGGAGCGTTTAAAAAGAAGAAGAGTTGTGCCGTTTGATGTACCGGGACATAAACGCGGAAGAGGAAATCCGGAACTTGCGGATCTTCTGGGAGAAAAATGTGTCAGCCTGGATGTCAATTCCATGAAGCCGCTGGATAACCTCTGTCATCCTGTTTCTGTGATCAAGGAAGCAGAAGAACTGGCAGCGGAAGCATTTCGTGCGGATCATGCCTTTTTTATGGTTGGCGGAACAACTTCTTCCGTGCAGGGAATGGTGCTTTCCTGCTGCAAGGCAGGTGACAAGATCATTCTGCCGCGAAATGTACATAAAAGCGTGATCAATGCACTGGTATTGTGCGGTGCGGTTCCAGTGTATGTGAATCCGGAAGTGGATACAAAACTGGGGATATCACTCGGAATGCAGGTTTCTGAGGTGGAAAGGGCGATCCGTGAGAATCCGGATGCGGCAGCAGTTCTTGTGAACAATCCGACCTACTATGGGATCTGTTCTGATCTGCGTGCGATCGTTAAGGTGGCACATGAACATAATATGCTGGTGCTGGCGGATGAGGCGCATGGCACGCATCTGTATTTTGGCAGTGATCTTCCGGTCTGTGCCATGGATGCCGGGGCAGATATGGCTTCGGTGTCCATGCATAAATCCGGCGGAAGCCTGACACAGAGTTCTCTGCTTCTTACCGGAAAAAATGTAAACTGGGAATATGTGAGTCAGATTATAAATCTGACACAGACAACAAGTGCTTCCTATCTGCTGATCTCCAGTCTGGATATTTCCAGGAGAAATCTGGCACTGCGCGGACGGGAGTCTTTTGATAAAGTGAGCCGCATGGCAGAATATGCAAGAGAAGAGATCAATTCAATCGGCGGTTTTTATGCTTACGGTAAAGATATGATAAACGGCGGAAGCGTCTATGATTTTGATGTGACAAAACTTTCCGTGTATACAAGAGATATCGGGCTTGCCGGCATTGAGGTTTATGACCTGCTGCGTGATGAGTATGACATCCAGATCGAGCTTGGAGATATCGCAAATATCCTGGCGTATATTTCCATCGGTGACCGTATCCAGGATATCGAGCGGCTGGTGGGAGCACTGGCGGATATCAAGCGGCTTTATGCAAAAGATCCGGAAAAAATGCCGGGAGCCGAGTACATCAGGCCGACCGTTCTGGTATCTCCGCAGACTGCTTTTTATGCAGAAAAGAAAGCAGTTCCGATCCGGGAGACAAAAGGCATGATCTGCAGTGAATTTGTGATGTGCTATCCGCCGGGGATCCCAATCCTTGCACCGGGAGAGCTGATCACGCAGGAGATCATTGATTATATTATTTACGCAAAAGAAAAGGGCTGTTCCATGCAGGGAATGCAGGATACAGAGATAGAATATTTATATGTGCTAAGCGAAAAATAAAAGCAAATGGGAGGGGACAAGGATGGAGCTTTGGTTTTCAGATTACCAGACAGAAAAAGTAAAAGTTTCGGTAAAAGTCCAGAAACAGCTTTTTGGTCTGCAGACGGAATTTCAACGCATTGATGTGTTTGATTCCGATGAATTTGGCCGTTTTTTAAGTGCAGACGGAAGCATTGTATTTTCAGAAAAAGATGAGTTTATTTATGATGAGATGATCGTTCATGTGCCGATGGCAGTTCATCCATGTGTGAAAAATGTCCTGGTGATCGGCGGCGGGGACGGCGGTGTGGCAAGAGAGCTGAGCCATTATGAAGAAATCGAAAAGATTGATGTGGTCGAGCCGGACCGCGTTTTTGTTGAAGTCTGTAAAGAATTTTTCCCGGACAATGCCTGCGGACTGGCAGATAAAAGAGTCAGTGTTTATTATGAGGACGGACTGAAATTTCTGCGTCTGCGTCATAATGAATATGATCTGATCATCAACGATGCGATTGATCCGCTCGGACATAATGCCGGACTCTTTACCAAAGAATTTTACGGGAACTGTTACCGTGCACTAAAAGAAGACGGCATCATGGTCTATCAGCACGGAAGTCCGTTTTATGATGAAGACGAAGAATCCTGCCGGGTGATGCACCGGAAGGCAAGCCACAGTTTTCCGATCAGCCGTGTCTATCAGGCACACATCCCGACCTGTTCATCCGGGTACTGGCTGTTTGGGTTTGCATCAAAAAAATATCATCCGCTGGAACACCTGAATGCAAAACGCTGGAAAGAGCGGAAGATAGAAACTTGGTACTACACGACCAATCTTCATAAGGGAGCATTTATGCTTCCAAAATATGTAGAAGATATGCTGGAAGAAGAGGAAGGTCGTAAAAAATAAAAAGCAAAAAGAAAAGGAGATTGTACTATGGGAAGATTACTGATCATTGGATGCGGAGGAGTTGCAGGAGTTGCGATCCATAAATGCTGTCAGAACAGCAAAACATTTTCTGAGATCTGTATTGCCAGCAGAACAAAGGCAAAGTGCGATGCACTGAAAGAAAAACTGGAGAATACAACGGAAACAAAAATCACAACAGCACAGGTGGATGCCGATAAGGTGGAAGAACTGATTGCACTGATCCAGTCTTATCAGCCGGACGCTGTTTTAAATGTGGCACTTCCGTACCAGGATCTGACGATCATGGATGCGTGTCTGGCATGCAAGGTGGATTATATTGATACCGCCAATTATGAGCCGGAAGATACCGACGATAAACAGTGGCGTGAAATTTACGAGAAACGCTGCAAAGAGGCCGGATTTACCGCATATTTTGACTATTCCTGGCAGTGGGCTTATCAGGAAAAATTTAAAGAAGCAGGCATCACGGCACTTCTCGGAAGCGGCTTTGATCCGGGTGTCACCAGTGTCTTTACAGCCTATGCACTGAAACATTATTTTGATGAGATCGAGACGATCGATATTTTGGACTGCAACGGAGGAGATCATGGCTATCCGTTTGCCACCAACTTTAACCCGGAGATCAATCTGCGGGAAGTGTCCGCAAACGGTTCTTACTGGGAGAATGGTCACTGGGTAGAGACTGAGCCGATGGAGATCAAAAGAGAATATAATTTCCCACAGGTCGGCGAAAAAGATATGTATCTGCTTCATCATGAAGAAATCGAATCTCTGGCAAAAAATGTTCCGGGCGTAAAACGTATCCGTTTCTTTATGACCTTTGGACAGAGTTATCTGACGCACATGAAATGTCTGGAAAATGTAGGCATGCTTTCCACTTCACCGATTCTGTTTGAAGGAAAAGAGATCGTGCCGATCCAGTTTCTGAAGGCACTGCTTCCGGATCCGGCTTCCCTTGGACCGCGTACCGTCGGAAAGACAAACATTGGCTGTATTTTTACCGGAAAGAAAGATGGAAAAGAGAAGACCATTTATATCTACAATGTATGTGATCATCAGGAGTGTTATAAAGAAGTCGGATCTCAGGCGATTTCCTACACAACCGGAGTGCCGGCGATGATTGGGGCAGCACTTGTTGTGGATAAAGTATGGGACAAAGACGGTGTGTTCAACATCGAAGAATTTGATCCGGATCCGTTTATGGATATGCTGAATCAGTACGGACTGCCGTGGGTTGTGGATGAAAATCCGCAGACTGTAGAATGATGTGGAAAGATCTGCCGACACCGTGCTATGTTGTGGATGAAGGCAAAATCAGAAAAAATCTGGAGATTCTTGCGGATCTTGAGCAGGAGTGCGGCTGTCACATCCTGCTCGCCCAGAAAGCATTTTCTATGTACAGCCTGTATCCGATGATCGGTCAGTATATCAGCGGAACAACAGCGAGCGGACTGTATGAGGCAAGACTTGGATATGAAGAGATGGGAAAAGAAAATCATGTCTTTGCACCGGCATACAAAGAAAAAGATATGGAAGAACTGGTGCAGATCTGCGACCATATCATCTTCAATTCCTTTGCACAGTATGAGAAATATAAAGAAATGTGCCGGGAAAGTGCAAAGGTGAGAAAAGATAAAAAAGCAGTCAGTGTCGGCATCCGCATCAATCCGCAGTGCTCCACGCAGGAAGGGCATGAGATCTATGATCCTTGTGGCTATGCTTCCAGACTTGGTGTGACAGAAGAACAGTTCCGGGAAGATCTGCTGGAGGGTGTGGAAGGACTTCATTTCCACACGCTGTGCGAACAGAATGCAGATGATCTTGTAACGACTTTTCAGGCATTTGAAAAGAAATTCGGGAAATATCTGTACCGGATGAAATGGCTGAATATGGGCGGAGGTCATCATATCACAAGGGAAAATTATCAGATAGAAACTCTGAAAAAACTGATCCGTTATATCAGAGAAACCTATCCGGTGGAAGTTTATCTGGAGCCTGGCGAAGCGATTGCTTTAAATGCCGGTTATCTTGTGACAGAAGTGATGGACATCGTGCACAACGATATGGACATTCTGATCCTCGATGCATCGGCAGCCTGCCATATGCCGGATGTGCTGGAGATGCCGTACCGCCCGCCGCTTGCAAAAGGATTTGAAGCAGGGAAAAAACAGTACACGTATCGCCTCTCTTCGATGACCTGTCTTGCCGGGGATGTGATCGGGGACTACAGTTTTGAGCAGCCGATTCGTATCGGGGATCAGCTGGTCTTTGAAGATATGGCGATCTATTCCATGGTAAAAAACAATACCTTTAACGGAATGCCGCTTCCGGGAATCGCACTTTTAAAAGAAGACGGAAGTGTGGAAATGGTAAGAGAATTTGGCTATAACGATTTTAAAATGCGTCTGTAATTTAAATCGAACGCATATGAGACTTGCAAGCGACAGCACCGTAGATTCTGAAGGAGGATACGATGGAATACAACAGAACAACACCGTCTGCGGACGGATATTATATGCCGGCAGAGTATGAGCCGCATAAAGGCTGCATCATGATCTGGCCGCAGCGGCCGGGTTCCTGGAAAAAGGATGCAAAAGATGCCGAACAGGCTTTTTGTGCAGTTATGGAAGCGATCACAAAAAGTGAGCCGGTGTATCTGGCTGCCGGAAAAAAGGTTCTTGCACGGGCAGAGGCATTTGCCGCACAGCAGAAAGAAAAATATAGAGAAGCCATCGCATGCGGAAGACATTTTCCGGTGACCGTCTTTGAGGCAGAAACGGATGATGCCTGGGCAAGAGATATGGCACCGACGTTTGTAAAAAAGGGAGGCAGCGTTCGTGCAGTAAACTGGTCTTTCAATGCCTGGGGCGGAACGGTGGATGGACTGTATGCATCCTGGAAGCTGGATGATGCGTTTGCCCTAGATTTCGCCAAAAGAGAAGGATATTTCTGCTACGATGCGGCACCTTTTGTGCTGGAGGGCGGTTCCATCCACAGTGATGGGGAAGGGACAGTCATGGTGACGGAAGCCTGTCTGCTCAGCAAAGGCAGGAATCCGCAGCTTTCAAAAGAACAGATTGAGGAGAAACTGAAAGCATATCTGGGTGCGGAGAAAGTGCTCTGGCTGCCAAGGGGCATTTACCTGGATGAGACAAACGAGCATGTAGATAATGTATGTGCTTTTGTCGGTCCGGCTGAGGTGGTGCTGGCGTGGACGGATGATCCGAAAGATCCGCAGTACCCGTTATCACTGGAGACACTTCAGTATCTGGAATTACAGACCGATGCGAAAGGCAGAAAGATCATCGTACATAAACTTCCGATCCCGGATGTGCCGGTCTGCGTTACGCCGGAAGATCTGGAAGGCTATGTGTTTGAAGAAGGAGAAGATACAAGAGAAGTGGGCGAACGCCTTGCGGCATCTTATGTAAACTTCTATTTTTCAAACGGAGCAGTTATCATGCCGGCTTTTGGCGGAAAAAATGCAGAAAGTGATCAGCGGGCAGCAGAGATCTTGCACAGCATATGTCCGCAGAGAGAGATCCTACCGGTGTATGCAGGAGATATTCTCACCGGAGGCGGAAACATCCACTGTATTACGCAGCAGATACCACAGGGAAAGGCAGAAAAGGAATGAGAAAAGTAAAAACAGCGGCGATCCAGATGCAGTGCAGCACAGAGCTGCAGGAAAATCTGGAAAAAGCAGAAAAGAAAATCAGAGAAGCGGCAGCAGAAGGAGCAAATATTATTTTACTGCCGGAACTTTTTGAACGGGAATATTTCTGTCAGCAGAGACGGTATGATTTTTATCATTATGCAAAACCGGCAGAAGAAAACGAAGCAGTACAGATGGGAGTGCGTCTGGCAAAAGAACTTGGAGTCGTGCTTCCGGTCAGCTTTTATGAAAAAGAAGTCAACAATCTTTACAATTCGATCGCATGCATCGATGCGGACGGAACGATTCTTGGGATTTATCGTAAAACACATATTCCGGATGACCACTATTATCAGGAAAAATTTTATTTTACGCCGGGCGATACCGGATTTCGCATCTTTGAGACCAGATATGGAAAGATCGGCATCGGAATCTGCTGGGATCAGTGGTTTCCGGAGAGTGCCAGATGCATGGCACTTCAGGGTGCAGAACTTCTGTTTTATCCGACTGCTATCGGTTCGGAGCCAATCCTGGAATGTGACAGCATGCCGCACTGGAGGCGTTGTATGCAGGGCCATGCGGCAGCCAATCTGATGCCGGTGATCGCAGCAAACCGCATTGGAAAAGAGGTGGTAGAGCCGGATACGGAAAATGGAGGTCAGAAGTCTGCACTGACTTTTTATGGTTCTTCCTTCCTGACCGATGAAACAGGAGAACTGAAAAAAACAGCTTCCAGAGATCAGGAAGAGATTCTGATCGGAGAATACGATCTGGATGAGCTGGCAGCAAAGCGTCTTGAATGGGGACTGTTCCGTGACCGCAGACCGGAAATGTACAGGATCATTGCAGGACAAAAATAGAAGAAAGAAGACAGATTTGTTGTTTAACATATACGGAAGAAGAGTTTTCTCCAACTAAGATAAGATTTACGAGGGGTGAGCAGATGAAATTTTTTCATTTATCCGATCTGCATATCGGACTGAAACTGATCGAACGCGATCTGCGGGAAGACCAGGAATATATTTTTGAACAGATCATCCGGCTGGCAAAAGAGCAGCAGCCGGATGCGATGGTGATCGCAGGGGATATTTATGACAAAGCGGTTCCGTCTGCGGAGGCAGTGGAGATTTTTGACAGCTTTATGAAAAATCTTTCCGAAGAAATGCCGCAGATGCCGGTGATGATCATCAGCGGCAATCATGACAGTGCCGCCAGGCTGAACTGTTTTCGCAGTATTTTGTCCAGGCAGAATGTCTATATGATCGGCACGCCGCCGACTACAGAAGAGGAACATATCGAAAAAGTGACACTGCAGGATGCTTATGGTGATCTGCATTTTTATCTGCTTCCGTTTGTGAAACCGTCGATGGTAAGAGAGATCGTGGGAACGCGGGAGGACGGAACACAGCATTCCTACGACGAGGCACTGCATCTTCTGATCGAAAGAGAAAATATCGATACAAAGGAGCGAAATGTGCTGGTCAGCCATCAGTTTTATCTTCCGTCCGGCCGACAGGCAGAGGACGTAGAGCGAATGGATTCTGAGATCCGCACAGTCGGAAATATCGATGAGATCTCAGCAGATGTGCTGGAAGTGTTTGATTATGCGGCACTTGGACATATCCACAAACCGATGAAAGTGGGAAGCGAATATTATTGTTACTGCGGAACACCGCTTGCCTGTTCGGTCAGTGAAGCCGGACAGAAAAAAGGCATTGTGATGGTGACGATGAAAGAAAAAGGAAATATTTCCACGGAAGTGCTTCCGCTTCCGCCGCTTCGTCAGGTGCGTGTGATAAAGGGAGAATTTCAGGAGGTGCTTTCGCAGGCATGCGAAGATTATGTCACGGTCGTGCTCACAGACAAAGAAGATCTCGATGTGATCGACCTCAAAGATCGTCTGCGAAATGCATTTCCATATCTGCTTGAGATCCGCAGAGAGAGGGAGCGGAGAGCAGAGTACAAAAGACAGAGCAGAAAGATCGAAGAACTGGACCCGTTTGAACTTTGCTGTTCGTTTCTCGGGGAACATATGGATGAGGAAGAACGTGAGATGCTGCTGGATGTGATCAGCAGTGTACAGGGGGTGAAATAAGATGCGGCCGTTAAAACTTGTGATGCAGGCGTTTGGTTCCTATGGAAACCGAACCGAGATTGATTTTGAAAAACCGGATCAGAATTTATTCCTGATCACCGGAAATACCGGCTCCGGAAAAACAACGATTTTTGATGCGATTGTGTTTGCTCTCTACGGAGAAGCCAGCTCCAATGCAAATAAGAAAAACGGTGCGGAACTTCAGAGTCAGTTTGTGGAGATCGGGACGGAGCCGTTTGTCTCCCTGACTTTTTCTGAGAAAAACGGAACTGAGATCGATCTTTATACCGTGAAACGCATTCCGCGTCATGTACGTCCGCTGAAACGCGGCAGCGGCGAAAAAATGGTCAGTGAGGAAGTTTCACTTACCATGCCGGACGGCAGCGAATATCCGGCAAAAGAGACGGATACGAAACTGATGGAGATTGTCGGACTGACAAAAGAGCAGTTTATGCAGGTTGCGATGATCGCTCAGGGAGAATTCATGGAACTTCTGCGTGCAAAATCAGATGATAAAAAAATGATCTTCCGCAAGCTGTTTCACACCGGTCTGTACGAGGAGATCAAAAATGAATTTGCCGTACGCAAAAAAGAAAAACAGGCAGAGATCGATCAGATCCGCATGCGGTGTATTGCCGAGATCAGCCGCACAGAACTTCCGGAAGGTCTGGAACAGACGGCATTTTTAAAAGAAAAGAAAAAAGAACTGGAAAAATCAAAAGATTTTTCGGTAACGGTCCTGGAGCAGTTTCTGGAGAAACTGGAACTTCTGTGCGAGGAGCTTTCGAAGCGGACGAAAGAAGCAAAAAAGATCGTGCAAAAGAGAAGTCAGGAACGTGATCATGCAAGGGATGCCGCTGCGAAAGCTTCTCAGCTTCTGAAATCTTTTGTACAGCTGGAAGATGCAGAAAAGACCTTGCAGAGCTTAAAAGAGCAGGAAGAAGCGATCACAAAACAGCAGGAACTGGCGGTTCGGGTCGAAGACGCCTGGGAGTTACAGGCAGTTTATCAGCGGTTTTTGGACTGCAAGAAAATGCTGGAAAAATTGAGATCAGACCTTCAGGAACAGACAGAACAGCTTCCGAACCTTATGGAAGATACAAAACTCTGTATACAGAATACAAAAGATGCAAAACATCAGCAGGAAGAAGAAGTTGCGGCTTTTACCAAAGTGGAAGAAAAAGTGAAAAAAGCCATGGAAGTCTTTACAAAAATGGAAGCTGCCGGGCAGGATGTGATTCAAAAAGAAAAAGCACTCCAAAACGCAGAAGAAAAAGAGCGAGCACTCAAAGCAAAAAAAGAGCAACTTGAAAAACAGCAGGAAGCGTGGCGGGAACGCTCACAGCAGCTTGCACAGTCGGAGAAAAATCTTGCTTTATGGCAGGCAAAACAGAAAGATTTCGGCTTGCTGGAAACGGAATTTTCCAGAGCAGAACAAACGGAGAAAGAATACAAAACACAAAAGCAGACGACAGAAAAAAGACGTCTTGCCTATCGGGCGGCCAGCCTGGAATTTGAAGAAAAAAATGCCGTTTACGAGCAGAAACGAAAGATCTTTTTAAATGCTCAGGCAGGTTTTCTGGCACAGGAGTTAAAGGAAGGGTGCCCGTGTCCGGTCTGCGGTTCCACAGAGCATCCTTCTCCGTGTAAGCTTGAAAAAGAACACCAGAATCTGACAAAAGAGATGATCGAGGAGTTGGCCCTTCAGGCAGAACAGCTGCGGGGAAAACAGGAACAGGCGGCAGCGGCGGCAGAAGCCGCAGGGAGCCTTCTGGAAGAAAAACAGAAAAATGCCGAGGAAAGTTTTGAACATCTCCGCAGCAGGGCAAAAGAAGTTCTGGATTTAGAAGAAATACGTGCAGACTTTCTGGAGCAGATGAAAGGTGAATTTTTGCATCAGAGTAAAAAAATGGAAGCAGAAGGCAGACAGCTTCAAAAAGAAGTGAACGAGTATCAGATGCTTCTTTCTGCCCTTACAAAAGCAGAAAAGCAGAAAGAGCAATTTCAGGAGAAGCTTGAGCAGTCCGCAAAAGAAACAGCAGATGCCAAAACCGCTCTGGAGCGAAGCCGTGTGATGCTGGAGAGCCTGGAAGGATCAAAAGATTACCAGAATCAGCAGGAAGCACAGGCGGCGTATGCAAAAGCAGATACCGCCAAAAAGGAAAAAGATGTACTTGTCATGCGGGCAGAGGAGAGACTGCAAAAAGCACAGGAACAGGAAAACCGGGCACAGACCTTAATTGCAAAGTATAAAAAAGAAATCCCTCAGCAGATGGAAGAGCAGAAGATCCGACAGCAGGCTTACCTGGAAATTCTGGAAGAAAAACATTTTCCGGAAACGGCCTGGATGGAACTGACCGGAACTTACACCAAAACGCAGGTGCAGAAATGGAAACAGGATGCACAGAACCACGGCAGACAGAAAGCGGCAGCCGAAAGCCTGATAAATTCTGCCAGGGCAGCGATCGGCGAACAGCCAAAACCAGTCCTGGAAGAACTGGAAAAAACCAGTGAAGCAGCAGAAGCGGCGTGGAAAGAAAGTCAGCGTGTTCTGGAACAATGGCAGGAAATCTGGCGGATCGATCAGAAAGTCTGCCAGGCATTAAAACCGCAGATGGAAGAACGCAGTGAAGTGATGCATCAGTATGAAAAAATAAACGGACTGTATCAGCTTCTGTCCGGAAACAGAAAAAACTCCAGAATGGATATCGAAACATATGTACAAAGGCATTATCTGGAGCAGATCCTGGAAGCGGCAAACCAGAGATTTCAGGACATGTCCGCAGGACAGTTTGAACTGCGGATGTGCGATATTGACAAAGCCGGAACAGGCAAAAACAGAGGTCTGGATCTGATGGTTTATTCTGCTGTGACCGGAAAAGTCCGTGAAGTGCGAACGCTCTCCGGTGGCGAGTCCTTTATGGCGGCACTTTCCCTGGCACTTGGCATGGCAGATCAGATCCAGGAAAGTTCCGCAGCGATCAACCTTGATATGATGTTTATCGACGAAGGCTTTGGATCACTGGATGAACATTCCAGAGATCAGGCAGTAAAAGTCCTCCAGAACATGGCAGAAGGCGAGAAACTGATCGGTATTATTTCGCATGTGACGGAACTGAAGCAGGAGATCGAAGATCAGCTGATCGTGACCAAAGACGATCAGGGAAGCCATACCCGCTGGCAGATCAGTTAAATCGGATGCAGGTACCAAAAGATATCAGAGGTACTCTCGTATGGCGTCTTTTGACCCAAACATCATGATATGAGTATGGAGAAAGGAGGGGACAGGACATACAAAACAAAAAGAAAAAGACAGAAGCGATCGTTGTTGACAAACGCCCGACAATGGCTGAATGGCCGGTTCGAATCTGGGCGATGGAAGAAATACCGGAAATTTTTGATCTGGAAGCAAGAAAGTCCATGAAAGGAACTTTTAACCAGTACCACATGGTATATTCACCAATTCGCCGCACGGCACCGGATTCTTTTGAATATATGTTCGGGTACGGCGAAGGGGAAATTTTTTATCTCAAAAATGAAAAAAATAAAGTTCGCAGGACCGTTCTGAAATGTAGCCAGATAGAGGAGATTTACACACAGAGAGAATTGCTCAATGCAAAGATTATCGTGAAATATAAAGCAGATTTACAGGACGGGGAACTGGAAACGCTGGAATTCCCTTACATTCCATCGGTATATTATCTTTATGATCCGTTTCTGAACTGGATGCTTGGTCTGGATCAGGAATTTGTGCCTGCACTTGCAGAGCAGGAACATCCACGTCCGGAAAAACTGTACAAAGAAAGCCCGGTTATGTACAATTATGTGCTGGCAGCTTACCGACTGGGAGACTGTATCGGAGATTATAAATATACCTCAGAACAGCACCGCCACAAGTGGATGCCGTGGAAAAAGGTACTGGAAGAGTGGCTGGAAGTTCCGATGAGCAGAGGAACCTTTACACTGCACAGCCTGGAATATCTGACCGAGTGCGGTTATCTGGAACTGAGAAATAAAAATGCAGCGGTACAGCTCAAGAAACAGTGAAAAGAATTGTGCAGGAACCTCCCGGATGATGTAGCTTATGCACAGGCACATCACGGTTTCAGGCTTTTGCTCCTGGCATTATAATTAATTATAAGGAAAAAACAAATATGAATAAAAAATTAGAAGCATTACAGGAATATTTAAAAGAACTCGGAAGCGTGGCAATCGCATTTTCGAGCGGTGTGGATTCCACCTTTCTTCTGAAAGTGGCACACGATGTGCTGGGAGATCAGGTAATCGCAGTGACGGCACAGTCCTGCTCTTTTCCGAAACGTGAGCTGGAAGAAGCGAAAGCATTCTGCAAAAAAGAAGGCATCAAACATATTATCTGCGAGTCAGAAGAATTACAGATCGAAGGATTTTCCCATAATCCAAAGAACCGCTGTTATCTTTGCAAACATGAACTGTTTGAAAAAATCGGAAATATTGCAAAGGAAAACAATATCAAATATGTTGCAGAAGGTTCCAATATGGATGACAACGGCGATTATCGCCCGGGACTGCAGGCAGTGGCAGAACTTCATGTAAAAAGTCCGCTTCGCCACGTAGAGCTGACAAAACAGGAGATCCGTGATCTTTCAAAAGAAATGGGACTTCCGACCTGGGACAAACAGTCCTTTGCCTGTCTTTCCTCACGTTTCGTTTACGGAGAAGAGATCACAGAGAGCAAACTTTCCATGGTAGACCAGGCAGAACAGCTGCTTCTGGACATGGGGTTCCATCAGCTGCGTGTCCGCATCCACGGACAGATGGCAAGGATCGAAGTGATGCCGTCCGAATTTTTGAAACTGATGGAAGATGCAAACAGAGAAAAGATTGTTTCTGAATTCAAGAAAATCGGTTTCAGCTATGTGACCCTGGATCTTCAGGGATACCGCATGGGAAGCATGAACGAAACGATCAAAACAGATTAAAATTTATCGTTGATTTCCTGGCAGGTGTAAAGAACTGAAATGCCGCACATTTTAAAATAGTGTTTGCAAAAGAA
>ERZ838118.1547-NODE-1547-length-27633-cov-3.688375_pt1 | contig 27633 bp, 16 predicted proteins | sample MGYA00519863_ERZ838118 | MGnify/ENA primary metagenome ERZ838118 (study PRJEB31850, sample SAMEA3708827) | human gut metagenome | biome: human gut; feature: human-associated habitat; material: faeces | place: China | collected 2014 ...
GGCAGTTCACGCGACATGTCGGAGATTGAGCGGATGGTTGAACAGGCACAAGAGTTTATCCGGCGTCAGACTGGGACGTATTACAATCTCTTTAATCAGCCGCCAGAACAAAATCTGGAGGATTTTATAGGCAAGCTTTCCAATAGCCAAATATCTGTGGACGGGCCGGAGGTTGTCTTTGGCAGATTGTTTGACCATGTAGGCTATGATGCAATAGGAGGTCTGTTCCGTCCATTGGTTCTCAGCCGTCTCGTTGCCCCGGGAAGCAAGTTGAAAACAGTTGATTATCTGTGGAGATATAATGGAGTGCCGTATGATGTGAACAAGATTTACCGTTATCTTGACAAGTTGTGTGGAAGAAAGGGCAATGCCGATGACATCAAATCTAAAATCGAGCAGATTACTTTTGCGCATGGCGCCAGGGCAATGGGAGGATGTATTGATGTGGTATTCTATGACATTACCACGCTCTATTTCGAGGTGGCTGGTGAAGATGATCTCAGGCGCACAGGATACTTAAAAGACGGCAAATTTGATTGTCCGCAGATTCTTCTCGGACTGTTGGTGACAAGGGAGGGGTTGCCGATAAGCTATGAGATATTCCAGGGAGATCTGTCGGAAAAGAAAACGTTTATACCTTTGCTGAAACGAGCTCAGCAGAAGTTCGGATTCCCCAGCCCGATTGTGGTGGCCGACGCGGGCCTGCTGTCGCGCAAAAATATTGATGCTCTTGTCGCTGCCGGCTATGAGTATATACTTGGAGCAAGGCTTAAAAACGAGAATGCCAATGTCAAGAAGAAAGTCTTGGCGCTCAATCTCTCAGACGGTCAGGTTGCATCAATCGAGACAGACGACGGACTACGTATTGTTGTGTCATTTACAGAAAAGCGCCAGAAGAAAGATGCTTTCAACCGCACCAGAGGGCTTTTGCGACTCCAGGCAAAGGTAGCCTCCGGCAAGATCACTAAGAAGCACATAAATAATCGAGGCTACAACAAATATCTGCGAATTGAAGGAGAGGCGAATATAAGCATCGATCTTGAAACTTTTGAGAAAGACGCGGCATGGGATGGTTTGAAAGGCTATGTAACCAATGCCACGCTCCCGGATGAAGAAGTCCTTGCCAACTACCATAACTTATGGTTTATCGAACGGGTATTCCGCATGAGCAAAACCGACCTGCAGATACGACCCATGTATCATCGTCTGAGGAATCGTATCGAGGGACATATCTGCATCTGCTTTTGCGTTTATGTCCTACAACTTGAGATGGAACGTCTGCTAAAGGCCGCAAACTCGACAATCACATTGGAGAAAGCCCGAGAGCTTGTAAAGACGATGTATGCTCTGACATACACTAAGTCCGGACATATCAAGCCCTCAAAGACAATGCTGCGCATGGATACTCTGCAACAGGAGCTATATCAGCTGGTCGACGAATGGGTAAAGTCTGATTTGGGTAACGCATGACGAAAACAGGAAAAAGGGAGAATAAACAAGCGGCATAACAAAAAAAGAAGGTGGCCTTTTCAGACACCTTCTTGATATTTAAGCTTGTAATAAATTCTTATTACTTACCTGCATGCATAATAGCAGCCTGAGCCGCGGCTACGCGGGCGATGGGCACGCGGAACGGTGAACAGCTGACATAGTTCATACCTACTGAGTCGCAGAAGATGACGGATGAAGGTTCTCCACCGTGTTCTCCACAGATACCTACTTTCAGGTCTGCATTAGTCTTACGACCCAGTTTCACACCCATTTCAACCAGACGGCCTACACCTTCCTGATCCAATACAGCGAACGGATCGGTTTTCAGGATACCTTTCCTGATGTATTCCGGTAAGAATTTACCGGCGTCGTCACGGGAGTAACCGAAGGTCATCTGAGTCAGGTCGTTGGTACCGAATGAGAAGAATTCGGCTACTTCGGCGATCTGATCTGCGGTGATAGCGGCACGCGGGATTTCGATCATCGTACCTACTTTGTAATCTACTTTAACGCCTTTTTCTTCGAATACCATAGCTGCAACACGGTTGATGATTTCAGCCTGCTGTTTCAGTTCTTTCACAGTACCTACCAAAGGAACCATAATTTCCGGACGAGGATCCAGACCACGCAGTTTCAGGTTACAAGCAGCTTCGATGATCGCACGGGCCTGCATTTCGGTGATTTCCGGATAGGTAACTCCCAAACGGCAGCCACGATGACCCAGCATCGGGTTGAATTCGTGCAGAGCATCTACTTTTTCTTTGATACGTTCTACCGGAATTCCCAGTTTCTGAGCCATATATTGTTGTGAGGCCGGTTCGTTCGGAGTAAATTCGTGTAAAGGTGGGTCGAGCAGACGGATGGTAACCCCCAGTCCGTTCATGGCTTCGAGGATACCTTCGAAGTCTCCCCGCTGCATCGGCAGGATCTTGTTCAGTGCATCCCGGCGTCCTTCTACCGTGTCGGACAGGATCATTTCACGCATAGCGTCGATACGGTGTCCTTCGAAGAACATATGTTCTGTACGGCAAAGTCCGACACCTTTGGCTCCGAAGTCACGGGCTTTACGGGCATCTTTCGGGGTATCGGCATTAGTACGTACATACATACGGGTATATTTTTCAGCCAGGTTCATGATGGCTGTGAAGTCTTCGTCCAATGTTGCATCTTCTGTTTCTACTTTTCCTAAATAAACTTCACCGGTAGAACCGTTCAGGGAAATCCAGTCTCCTTCTTTGATGATTGTTCCGTTTACGGAGAAATTACGTTTGGCATAATCGACTACGATATCTCCTGCGCCGGATACACAACATTTACCCATACCACGGGCAACGACAGCTGCGTGAGAAGTCATACCACCGCGTGCGGTCAGGATTCCTTCGGATACGTTCATACCCCGCAGGTCTTCGGGAGAAGTTTCCTGGCGTACCAGAACCACTTTTTCACCTCTGTTTTTCCATTCTTCGGCTTCGTCGGCGAAGAATACGACACGCCCGCAGGCAGCACCCGGAGAAGCCGGCAGACCTTTGGTAATAACGTGAGCTTTTTTCAGAGCTTCTTTATTGAATACCGGATGGAGCAGCTCGTCCAATTTAGCCGGTTCCTGACGCAACAAAGCTGTTTTTTCATCGATCATACCTTGTTTCAGCATATCGACAGCCATTTTCACCATAGCGGCTCCGGTACGTTTTCCGTTACGGGTCTGTAACATCCACAGCTTACCGTCCTGGATGGTGAATTCCATATCCTGCATATCGTGGAAGTGGTCTTCCAGTTTTTCCTGTACAGCGTTCAGGTCGGCATAAGCCTGAGGCATAGCTTCTTCCAGCGAAGGATATTTGGAAGCACGTTCTTCTTCGGAAATACCCTGCAGTTTAGCCCAACGGCGTGAACCCTCGATGGTGATTTCCTGCGGTGTACGGATACCGGCTACAACGTCTTCCCCCTGTGCATTGATCAGGTATTCTCCGTTGAAGATGTCTTCTCCGGTTGCAGCGTCACGGCTGAAAGCAACACCGGTAGCCGAATTGTTACCCATGTTACCGTAAACCATAGACTGTACGTTAACAGCAGTACCCCATTCTTCCGGGATCTGGTTCAACTGACGGTACAGAACGGCACGTTCGGTCATCCATGAATCGAATACGGCACAGATGGCTCCCCACAGCTGTTCCCACGGACAAGTCGGGAAATCTTTGCCGGTTTTGGTTTTGACTACTTTTTTGAAGTTTTCGACCAATACCTGCAAATCTTCAACGGTAAATTCAGTATCTTGTTTGATATGTTTGGCTTCTTTCAGCTTGTCGATTTCAACTTCGAACGGATTGTGCTCGCCTTTTGCTGCTGCTACACCCATTACAACATCGCCGTACATCTGAATAAAACGACGGTAAGAGTCCCAGGCAAAACGGGCATTTCCTGATTTTTCTGCCAGTAATTTTACGGCATCGTCATTCAATCCCAGGTTCAGCACGGTGTCCATCATACCCGGCATAGAAACACGGGCACCGGAACGTACGGATACCATCAACGGGAAAGCCTCTCCTTTGGAACCGAATTTTGCATTCATGATTTTTTCCATGTGTGCAATACCGGCTTTAACGTCGTTTTCTATTAATTTTACAACAGCATCTTTACCTTTCTGGTTGTAAAGTGTACAAACTTCAGTGGTAATCGTGAAACCTGCAGGTACAGGCAGGCCGATCAGGTTCATCTCCGCCAGGTTGGCGCCTTTACCACCGAGCAGATTTTTCATGTCTGCCTTGCCTTCTGCTTTTCCGTCTCCGAATGTGTAAACGTACTTCGTACTCATATTTCTGTTAGATTTGATTTATTTCCCTGAGAGGGAAGGTTTATTATTATGATATTGTTTTTATAAACTATTGATATACAATAAACTGAAAGCCACGCGAGCTTGCGTATTCAGAGTTGCAAATATAGAATATTTTTTGTTATTATAAAAATCGGCTTCTATTTTTATAATGATCTATTACTCAAACGTTTTCAATTTTGAATTCTTGGCTCTTTATCATTCCCTCCGGATTGTCGTTTGCCGGTATACCGGTTCCCCGTTTTTCCCCAATCCTTCGACGGTGATGGTATAACTGCCGGCCATGTCGGAAGTGAAAAAAGAGAGGGAAGTCTGCCCGGATGAATCGATCGGGACGACCGGTTGCCAATAAATCGTGCTGCGGTAATCGATTTCGGGAGCTTTGAGTATTTCCGGGTCGTTGTATTGGGGCATGTAGAATTCATCCGGTTCGGAGTAACCTAAAGGAATGAATTTGATCAACCCTGGAGTGGCTTTGGGGGTGAAATGGCCATGTTTGGTATTGATGACAATCACACCGCCGGCACCGCCTTGGGCCATGAAGAAAGTCAGCCGGGCTCCGTCGCGGATGACTCCCAGATTGTCCACATCCTCCGGCATCACTGCGTTCAGCATGTCTTCGGTCTGTGGCAATCCGTCGATCATGAACAGAGGCGTACTTCCGTTGCGGGCCATCGTCACTTTGGTACCGGAGACAATAACACCCGGAAGACGGGATAATAGTTGATAGATACTGGAAGTATTGAATTTATTCAATTCTTCCTGGCCCAGGATGTAATCCGTCATATCTGTGTATTGGCCTTCGTATTTGTGTTGTACGCTTTCCGGACGGTGACGTAATACGACCGCTTCGTCGAGAATATAGACTTTCACACCGTTCTGGTAGAAATAACTACCTTTGAACTGGTCCATAAATTCTTCTTTGCCCAGTGGTTTATTTTCCCGGGGGATTGTAAAATGAGTGACGGGATCTTTAAATAGCCGGGGAGTGATAGTTATATCTACCATTTTTCCTCCTTTCTCTTTGTAGCCACGTACCAGAAAAATCGTACTATCGGGGAAATCCAGATCCCGGATGATGAATTCTCCGTTTTCGTTCGACTTCACTTCTCCCAATGTATTTTCACCGGGGATAAAGATTTGTACACTGGCATTCGCCATCGGCTTATTGCTATAATTGGTGATTTTTCCCCGGATTTCTTGTCCCTGTTCAAGCTTGAAAGTGGCTTTAGAAGGTGTGGCAGTCAGGAATTTCCCGATCTCATAACGGGGCCAGCCATGAGTGAGCATGAGGAGATCGATGTGTTCGGGAGTTTCACGACTATAACTTCCCGGGGCTTCGATGTGCCCTTTGAGGTCGGAGGTCAGGAGCAGATAACTGACGATATTGTCCGATAGGGTGTCACGGGGAACCATCGTATTGTCCGTAACAGAGAGGGAAAAACTGCCTTCGAGGGGGTGCTCGCCGATGTCTGTAAACTGTAGTGTCAGGTTTACTTTTTCCCGTCTGTCGTATTTTTCTTTATCGGTCCGGAGTTGTAATACAGGTTGCGGATCCGGCTTTATAAAATAAGAACGCTGGCTGTAAATGTGTGAGTCGGCATCGGCTAGTACGAACTGCACGGTACCACCGGGCAGGGAGTTCAGGGGTAAGGCTCCCACGAAATCGTCTTTTGCCGGTAGCACGCCTAACAGACGTCCTCTGGAGTGCATAACGATATAAATCGTTTTCCCTGCAGGAAAATGAATTCCTTTTTTGACAGCAAGGATCAGGTGGTTGTCCTGAGGATAAACCTGCAAGGCCAGATTTTCCGCTTGGGGAATCTGCAAGTCGACTCTTTTTTCCCGGTTTGTGGCGGTATGTACCAGGGCATAGTAGCGTTCGCCCGGCTGGGTGGTCAGTTCCAGGGTTCCCATTCCCCGGTGAAAGGTTGAAAAAGAAACGACTTCCTGTTCCTTACTATTGTAAATTTTTCCCTCGGCAGCTATCGAACGTCCGTTTGCATCCAGTGCCTTAAAGGCGACGGTTTGCGTGGTGCCCGCTAATAAATTACCGCCTTCCGGGAAGAATTGAAAGTCGAAGTCGTCGGAAAGATTCAATAAAGGGATTTCTCTTGAAAAAGCAAAAGGCAAGTCCGTCGGGAACGCTACCTGAATCCGGTCGATACTGTCGCTGACCGGATATTGTAAAGTGGCGGATCCTTGTTCATCGGTTTTCAAGGTAGTCTTGTTTACCGCTAGTTTATGACGGTAGGTCGTGATTTTCAGACGTTGATGAACATAAGGTTTGCCGGCATTATCGATTAGGGTGAGCGTCGTCCGGATTGCATTGTCCTGACGGCTGCTTGCCGTGTGAATGTTTACTTCATTCACTGTACTGACGATCTGTATATTTTTTTTGAAGAAAAAATCTTCTTCGTTATTTTGCATCCAGTTGGTAAAGACACGCAGGCAATACTCTCCCGGAGGGGTGGTGGATGGAATCGTCAAATTGCCATAAAAACAAGAATCGGTCTGTTTTATTTGGATACGTTTTAAAATCGAATCCTGACGGTTGATGAGTTCGAGGTAGATAAATTTACTTAATTGGGTCGGGATATGATAGCTGGCATCTACGCAGTAGGCTCTGAACCAGATATTTTCGCCGGCAGAGTAGGTCGGTTTATCGGTATGTAGATAAATTTTTTCCTGGGGGTTGAAATTGAAATAGTTGTTGAAACATTGTTCGATGTATGAAGGAAAAGCATCTTCGGTTTGAGCTCCGACGGGACGGAAAAGAAGGACCAGCATGATCGTGAACATGCCCGTGCAGATTGTTTTCATCATTTATTGTTTGTGGTTACGGGAACAAAATTAAGAAATAAAATGATATTTTTGTTCTGCTAAAGAGAAAATGCATGAAGCCAACAGAGAGTCGGAAACGGTACAATGATTACCCCGCTTATTTCAAAGAATTATTTGGAGAACGGGTGCAAAAATTGTCTATCGACGGTGGATTTACTTGTCCGAACCGGGATGGGAAAAAAGGGACCGGTGGTTGTACGTTTTGTAATAATGAGAGTTTTAATCCGGGTTATTGCCGGGCTGTGTCGGGGATATCCCGACAGATCGGGGAGGGAAGGGCCTTTTTTGCCCGAAAGTATATCGGTCAGAAGTATCTGGCTTATTTTCAGGCTTATTCGAATACCTATGCTCCTTTGGAAGAGTTACGGCAAAAGTATGAGGAGGCATTGGATTGTCCCGATGTAGTAGGATTGGTGATCGCTACCCGTCCGGATGCTGTGACCGATGACGTATTGGATTATATTGCCGGATTGTCCCGGCGTTGTTATGTTTGTGTAGAGTATGGAGTCGAATCTGCAAATGATGAAGTTTTGCGAACGGTCAACCGGGGACATACTTTTGCCGAAGCTGAGGAAGCGATACGGAAAACGGCTGAGAGAGGTATCCGGATAGGAGCTCATTTGATTTTCGGCTTACCCGGAGAGAGCCGGGAGTCTATGTTGGAGGGGGCGGTCCGTTTGTGCGATCTGCCGATTCAGGTATTGAAGCTACATCAGTTGCAGATTGTCCGGGGAACGGCGATGGCCGAACAATATCTTCGGCATCCGGAGGTTTTCAGGTTGTATAGTTATGAAGAATACCTCGATTTTGTAGTGGACGTGATCGGACATATCCGGCCGGATGTTTATCTGGAACGTTTTGTCAATCAATCACCCGAAGAATATCTGATCGCTCCGAAATGGGGGATAAAGAATTATGAGTTTGTGGCTAAACTGGAGAAGAGATTGCGCGAGAGAGGAGAGTGGCAGGGGAGGTGGTATAGGGGGAAAGGTAAAAAGTAAAAAGCTAAAAGTTGAAGGTTTGGGGAAAATGAAGGAGGGGAAAAGAAGAGAGATGAAAAAAATAAAATAAAATGAGATGATGATTGGACAGGAGAAAGTGTATGAGACATTGAAAGCTTTGGGTATTGAATTCGATTATCTGGAACATCCTGAGGCACCTACGATCGAGATTGCCCGCCAATATTGGAAAAATTTGGACAGTACACATTGTAAGAATTTGTTTTTCAGGAATCATAAGGGAAACCGGCATTACCTGGTTATTTTTCATTGTGATCGGAATCTGGCGATTCATGATCTGGAACAACTATTAAAACAAGGGAAATTAAGTTTTGCTTCGGAAAAACGGATGGAGAAATACCTGGGGTTGAAGCCGGGATCTGTCAGCCCTTTCGGATTAGTGAACGATACGGAACACCATGTCTATGTTTTCCTCGATGAAAATTTGAAACAAGCCCGGAAATTGTCGTTTCATCCGAATGATAACCGGGCTTCTCTGGCTATAAAGACGGAAGATTTTATCCGTTATATGGATCAGACAGGGAATGGGTATGAGTGGATCAGACTTTATTGATTGGCGCAGTGCGCCAATCCTACTTCATTCCTTCCACCTCCCCGATTGTCATCGGTTTATATTTGCCGAGCCGGCGTGCTCCGTCGGGAGTGATCAGGTAGTCTTCTTCGTTACGGATGCCGCTGAAACCTTTCCAGGGTTCCAATTTGTCGTATTGGATAAATTCGCAGAACCGTTTTTCACTTCTCCAATAGTCGATGAGCTCAGGAATAAAATAGATGCCGGGTTCTATGGTAAAGACAAAACCGGGTTCCAGGGGGCGGGCCAGACGGAGCGATTTGAAACCGAACTGTGTACTTTTGGGTTGTCCGTTATATCCTACCCATACTTCGCCTAAATTCTCCATGTCGTGAACATCGAGTCCCATCATGTGGCCGAGTCCGCAGGGAAAGAACAACGCATAAGCACCCGAACGGGCTGCTTCGTCGGGATCTCCTTTCATCAGGCCGATCGATTTCATCCCTTCTGCAATCGTACGGGCGGCAATCAGATGGACCTCTTTGAACGGAATGCCCGGTCTTAGGGCGGCAACTGCGGCCTGATGGGCTTGTAAAGCGATTTGATAGATGGTTTTCTGCTGTTCTGTAAAATGTTTACTTACCGGAATGGTCGACGAGAGGTCGCCGGAATAGTGCATGCCGTTTTCCGCTCCTGCATCCAACAATAACAACTGCCCTTCGTGGAGGATATTACCGTGATAATGATTATGGAGGGTTTGCCCGTTAATGGTGGCAATCACCGGGAAAGACAATTGTCCGCCATTTTGTAAAGCGACTTCTGTCACTGCTGCTGCTATTTCACATTCTTTCATCCCCGGCCGGACAAGTTGCATCGCCCGGATGTGCATATCGGCGGAGATATTTACTGCTTCTTCTATCTCCCTGATCTCCTCGGCCGATTTGTAGTTTCGTTGGCCGACTACAGCCCGGATCAGTTCGGTAGAGGCTCCGGCAACTTGCGCTTCAGGGGCAATCCCCAGTAAACGGAGTAGGGTGACCTGATGTTCACCCCGGTAAGGAGGCAGATAATGGATACGACGTCCCTGCTGTACCGCTTTATTTAAATAATCGCTCAGCTGGGCGGTCGGAGCGGTTGCTGTGATGCCTACTGAAGCACTCTTTTCCCGTATCGTGGGTTGGGTGCCCATCCAGACGATATCGTCGATGGTCAGTTCATCCCCGAAAATAATTTCCCGGTCTTCATCGATATCGATCAGAGCCGAAAGACCGGCATAATCCGAACCGAAAAAATATAAAAAAGTCGAATCCTGACGGAAATGATACGTGTTGTCGGCATAATTCATACCGCTTTCATTGTTGCCGAGAAATAGTAAAATCCCTTTACCGATTTCTTTCTTCAGTCTGTTACGTCTCTGAATGTAAGTTTCTTTGTTGAACATAATCGTATGGTTTTATAAGTAGATATTGGGTTTGGTCAGTTGGTGTTATTGATAAAATCTTTGGGTAATACGCCGAATTGATTTTGGAAACATTTGGCAAAGTAGGAGGGACTGTTAAAGCCGACCATATAACAGATCTCGTTGATCTTATATTCGTTTCCGGCCAGATATTCCGCTGCTTTACGCAGGCGTACCAACCGGATAAATTCATTCGGGGTCAAACCGGTTACTGCCTTTACTTTGGCATACAGAAGGGTACGGCTCATATTGACACTTCGGGTGAGTTGGTCGACGGAAAATTCTGTATTCGAGATATTCTCCTGGATGATCTCGTTCAAACGGTTAAACCATTTTTCGTCGGCCTGTGTTTCGGTCAGGGTATTGATCGGGGTGAAAGGTTTCTCTGAAAAAAGACAACGCAGTTTGTTCCGGTTTTCCAGCAGACTGACCATTTGTGCATACAGATAGCTCACAGATACCGGTTTCTCGATATAAACATCCGCTCCGTTTTCCAGGCCGGCGATTTTGCTTGCTGTATCCGTGCGTGCCGTGAGCAGGATTACCGGGATATGACTTAGATTGATGTCGCTTTTTATTCGTTTGCATAATTCTATTCCATCCATTACCGGCATCATGACGTCGCTAATGATAATGTCCGGCTTCAGATTTTCCAGTGATTTCAATGCTTCTTCGCCATTTCCGGCCGTGTGGATATGATATCGTTGTCCGATGACACGGGTGAGATAAGAAATAAACTCTTCGTTATCTTCGACAATCAGTACGGTTCCGGCCTTTTTCCCATCTTTGTCGGTTTTTTCTGTTCCGGCAGGTTCGATCGGATCCTCAGTTTTTACTTCCCGGAGTGCTGCTGTTTTATCCGGAGAGGTTACAGAAATAGAAAGGTCGTTTTGTTCGTTCTGGGGAAGCGTAATCCGGAAACGGGTAAACCGGTTTTCTTCGCTTTCCACTTCTATCTTTCCCATCATTCGTTTCACCAACAGACTGACGATGGCTAGCCCGATACCGAAACCTTTGTTCGGGAGTTGTGGTTTATTGGCCGATTGGTAAAAGAGGTTGAATATTTTTTCTTTCTCCGTAGGTTTGATTCCCGTACCGTTGTCTTCGACAGAGATCGTTACCGTATGTGCTTCAGGATTTTCAGTGAGGGAGACCAGAATACGGTCTTTGGTAAATTTCATGGCATTGGTCAGCAGGTTACTCAACACTTTGGTCAGTGCTTCCCGGTCGGTGCAAATCCGGATCGGTTGTGGAGTATCGTGGGAGAGCTGTATCCCCTTTTGCTGAGCTGCAGATGTAAAACGCTGTACAGTTTTTTCCACCAGATCATCGATGTCGAACCAGGTGTTTTGGGAGGAAAAAGCTTCTTGTTCGGCTTTCGTAAAATCCAGGATCTGATTTACCAGGTCCAGTAACCGTTCGCTGTTGCGTTTGACGACTTCCAGGTCGTCCCTGATTTCCTCCGGGATATTTTTTTGACGCATGATCTCTTCTACGGGGGCCAGGATCAGCGTTACCGGAGTACGGATTTCATGGGTAATATGGGTGAAGAATCCGATTTTAGCATCGAACAGTTTGCGTTCGTTCTCGTGATGCAAGGCTGCGATCTTATTACGGTGGCGTCGGTTGGTCCGTTGTAATAAAAGTGCATACCCTAAAGCGATCGCTAAAACGATCAGGATACCGTAAACGACTAACATACCGTTCGACAACCACCAGGGTGGAAGAATTGTAATCCGGATTTCTGCTTTTTCGGGATTCCATACCTCGTCGTTATTACAGGCCATCACCTGGAAGGTATAATTCCCCGGGGATAGGTTGGTGTAGGTGGCTATGTTGTTTTGATTGTCCGTGTTGTTCCAGGTTTTATCGAAACCTTTCAACATGTATTTGTATTTGTTTTTACTCGGGGCACAATAGCTGGTCGTTACAAATTCGATAGAGAAAACGGCTTCGTTGTGAGGGAGAATGACCGAGCGCTGACGGTCGATCTGAGCTTGAAGGACCGAATGTCCGCCGATTGTTACATCCTGATTGAAAAGCCGGAAGGCCGTAAAAACAATATGGGGAATTACTTCATTCTTGCGGATACTTTGCGGATGGAAGACATTGAACCCATTGCTGCCGCCGATATAGATCTGACCGCCGGAAGTTTGCAGGCCGGCCTGGTTGGTAAACGGAAGGCAGATGAGCCCGTCTTCCTGATTGTAATAGCTGATGGTTTCATCCAAAGTATTGAACCGGAGTAAACCGGCATTGGTCGTGATCCACAATTCATTATAACTGGAGATGATCGTCTGTATGGTGGTATGGGTACGAAATAACGGATCGGGATGACGGGTAAAGCTATGATCGGCCGGATTGTAGGTATAAAGTCCGTATCCGCCCGTACCGATCCTTAACTTGCCCTGATCGCTGCACAGGCACACGATAGATTGTGGTAAACCGGTCTGATCGTTGGAATGAAATTTGAGGGTACTGGTTTTCAGGTCATAGCTGATCAATCCTTTGCCTTGCGAAGCAAACCAGATCGTGTGGTTGGCGTCTTCGGTGATGTCGGTGATGTAGCTGTTGTATCCCAGATCGGCGATAGTAACGAACGAATTGCTGAAGATATCGTAATATAGGATGCCGGTTTGGGTACCGAACCAGAGCCTGCCTGAGCTGTCTTTGTATATAGCGTATACACTGCCCGGATTCAAGCCCTTGATATTTTTATCCGAATAGTTGGTCACTTTACCGGTAGCTGAATTTAACCGGTACACACCGTGAGCATAAGTCCCGACCCATAATTCATGGTGGTCGCAATATAAGGCGTGCACGCTGAGGTCCGGATTTTTGGCGTCTAAGTATACCGGAGTGAAAGATTGGTCGTGTGGGTTGTAGTTCCAAAGCCCTTTATTATCTGTTCCGATCCATATCGTCCCGTCGGTGTTTTCACAAAAAGAATTGATGACTTTCCCCGGGGCACTTGTTTTGCCCGGTGTATAGCAGAACGTATTGAACCAATTGGTACCCGGCGTAAGATAATTGATACCTCCGGCGTTCGTTCCCACCCAGATACCTCCTTCCCGGTCTTTCAGAATCGAATAGACAATCCCGTCATTTAATCCTTGCGGAAAAAGAACATTGTATCCGATCGTAGAAAAAGTGTTCTCCGCCAGATTATATTGTGTCAGTCCGCTATTGGAACCGATGAGCAATATACCCGGTTGTATTTCGGTAATAAAATGGATATAGGTTATCGGTTCGTCAGCAGGAGGGAGGCAGGCCGTACAGTTGCGGGTTGTTTTATCGTATTTGAAAAGTCCGTTGTCACACAACCAGATATTTCCGAAAGAATCTTCACATAGGGCGTAAATGTAACGGGCTGTATATCCTTTTTGTTTATCTGTAGCATCGATCCGGAAAAAAGAGTCGGTGAAGGGATCGTATTTACATACTCCCTGATCATGAGTGGCTATCCATACTTCTCCGGTGTGGTCGATCAGAATTTTGGTGGTCAGATTGGAAATAAGACTCTTTTCATCGTTGATGTCGTGACTGTAATGTTTGATCTTGCCGTCCGAAGGATTGTAGCGGAAAACACCGCTTCCATAAACCGATATCCAGATTTTTCCCAATTGGTCTTCCTTGATCGAGTAGATGATTTTTTGAGAAAGCCGGTCCGGGATATCCGGTAGATGAAAGGTCGAAAATTTTTCTTCGGATACCCGGTAGCGGAAAACACCGTTCTCAGTACCGATCCAAAGATTACCTTTCGAATCCTCGAATAAAGAATGAATGACATTATTGCCTAAAGAAGCCGTGTCGCCGGGAATATGCCGGAAAGTTTTGAAATGGCGCGAATCGAAGCGATTCAGACCGTCTGAAGTGCCACACCAGATATATCCTGTCCGGTCCTGCAACAAACATTGTACAGCATTACTCGATAAGCCGTTTTCAACCGTATAATGGCGAAATTGGGAAGGAATGCCGAAGGTCGGGGAGAGTGAAGCGAGCGATAGAAAGAATAAGATAAAGACAAACGTTTTCATAATCATTTGGTTAATAGTGATGTAGCACATGCCCCTCTGGCGGTTTCCTTTTTTTTGCTTCAAATTTAAAAAAATTATCATTTGAAGTGTATTTTCGATACTTATATTTTTGTTTTATAAAAAAATGTTTTTATCTTTGAGATGTTTATTCGATGATTATGCTAAATGAAATTCGCATATTGCAGAACCGTTCCTACAAAGGACTTTTTGAATGCTGGTTATATTAGCGGATTCTTTTCTTTATCCTGAATCCGAAGGACAATTTTTCTCTGTGTTTTTTTTATCTTGAGAGTGAGATAAATTTTATTATTCTAAATTTATTTCGTCATGCGTGGAAATATATTCGATATCAAGCGTTATGCGATTCATGACGGGCCGGGAATACGAACGACTGTTTTCTTGAAAGGGTGTCGTTTGCATTGTCGTTGGTGTCATAACCCGGAAAGTCAGGCTGTGGGAACTGTGTCGATGAAACAAGTCCGGAAATTAGGAGACCGTGAATTCGAAGAAATCCGGAAGGTGGGCTATGGGATTTCGGTCGATGAATTAGTCGAAGAGATAGCTAAAGATGCGGTGTTTTTCGAAGAATCGGGAGGAGGCGTTACTTTTTCAGGAGGAGAACCTTTGTTGCAACCGGTTTTTCTGTTGGAATGTCTCAAAGCTTGTAAGGCCCGTCGTATCCATACCTGTATCGATACGGCCGGAGTGGCTTCCGGAGCATATTTAGAAGAAATATGCCGGTATACGGATTTGTTTCTTTACGACGTAAAAACTGCCGATCCTCAAAAGTTCGAAGCGTACATCGGTAAAGGATTCCGGGAGGCGTGTGAACATCTGAGGAAAATTGCCGGACAGGGTGCCGGAGTGATTGTCCGGATACCTGTTATTCCCGGTTTTAACGACGATAAGAAGAGTGTGCAGGAGACGATTCGTTTTTTACAGACGATGCCTGTTTTGAAAGAGGTGAATCTGCTCCCTTTCCACCGTACGGGGGCAGATAAATACAAACGGCTCGGTATGGATTGGGAAATGGGAGATCTTCCGGGCCTGAAAGAGGAAGACCTGAAAGATATCCGGGAAATGTTCAGGGAACAAGGCTTTCGGATATAACCTGTTAAAAAACTATAAATCAACAGCATGCTATTGACAGCGTGCTGTTATTTTTGTAATATATTAGAAAATCTAAAAGAAACTATTTATCAAATTTTATGAAAAGGAATGAGCATATGTTTGGAGAAACATTGCATTGTGGTGAACTTATAAAGAGACTTAACGATGCACTTGGAAGAAAGGCTAATAATACGTTGATGTGCGATGATGTTACCCTTTCGCAGATTAAGGTTCTCGCCACTATCAGCGAGGCACCCGATGAGACGATAACGCTAAAAGAACTTGAAAAGCATTTTGAAGTTAAACAGGCAACGATGGCAGGAATTGCTGTACGTCTGGAAAAAAAGGGGATGATAGAGGGGTTTTATGATTCAAATGATAAAAGAATCAAACATGTAAAGCTCACGGCAAAAGGTGAGGAGATATGCAAGACGGCAAGAGCTTCAATGGATGAAAATGAGAGGGAACTTTTAAAGGCACTTAATGATGATGAAAAAAGACAGCTTAGAAATCTTTTGCAGAAAGTATATGACAGTATCAAGTCATGCTGACTGTAGACTTATAAGGTGAATTTAATCGAAGGGAGAATGATAAAAATATGATAAAAACATTAGCAAAATGTATTGGCAAATATAAAAAAGAATCAATTATAACGCCAATATTTACTGCAGTTGAAGTTTTTTTGGAAATTCTTATTCCATTTATAACAGCCTCAATAATTGATAAAGGAATACAGGCCGGAGATATGAGAAAGGTTGGTATTTATGGTGGAATAATGCTTATTATAGCATTTTTGAGCCTTTTTTGTGGTATACAGGCAGGAAGGTATGCGGCGGCAGCATCAACAGGATTTGCGTGTAATCTGAGAGAGAAAATGTATGAAAATATACAGACATTTTCATTTTCTAATATTGATAAATTCAGTACAGCAGGTCTTGTAACACGTATGACAACTGATGTAACTAATGTACAGAATGCTTATCAGATGATAATAAGGATTGCTGTGAGAGCACCTCTCATGATGATTTGCAGTATTACAATGTGTGTAATAATAAGTCCGAGATTAAGTATTATATTTCTTGTTGCACTTATATTTTTAGGATTTGTACTTTTCTTTATTATATATAAAGTAACACCGATTTTTACATCAGGTTTTGAAAAATATGATGAACTCAATGCGAGTGTTCAGGAGAATATTTCAGGAATTCGTGTTGTTAAGGCATTTGTACGTGAGGAGCATGAAAATAAAAAGTTTAATAAAGCGGCAGATAATCTTTATAAAACATTTGTTAAAGCCGAGTCATTTCTTGCATTTAACAATCCGACTATGATGCTTGTTGTATATGGATGTATTGTTGCATTGTCATGGTTTGCTTCACATTTTATTGTGTCGGGTTCAATTACAACTGGTAATCTTACATCAATGTTCAGTTACGTAATGAGCATGCTTATGGCACTTATGATGCTTTCAATGATATTTGTAATGGTTTCAATGAGTGCGGCAAGTGCAAGGCGTATTTCAGAAGTTCTTAATGAAAAAGCGGATCTTGCCAATCCGGAAAAACCTTATGAAGAAGTGGAAGACGGAAGAATCGATTTTAATCATGTTAATTTTTCATACAGAAAAAACAGTACAGAGGATACTTTACATGATATTGATATTCATATTAATGCAGGTGAGACAATTGGTATTATTGGTGGTACAGGATGCGGAAAATCAAGTTTTGTGAGCCTTATAAGCCGTCTTTATGATGTTACTGAAGGTTCTGTATGTGTTGGCGGAAAAGATGTAAGAACTTATGATATGGATGCACTCCGTAATCAGGTGGCTGTAGTATTACAGAAAAATGTCCTGTTTTCAGGAACAATACTTGACAATCTCAGATGGGGTGATGACAATGCTTCATATGAAGATTGTGTTGAGGCATGTAAACAGGCATGTGCTGATGAATTTATCGAGAGAATGCCTAAGAAGTATGATACATGGATAGAACAGGGCGGTACTAATGTTTCAGGTGGTCAGAGACAGAGACTCTGTATTGCGAGAGCATTGCTTAAAAAACCAAAGGTTCTTATTCTTGATGATTCGACAAGTGCTGTAGATACTGCAACAGACGCAAAAATCAAACAGGCATTTGCCCAGAAAATTCCAGGAACAACAAAGCTTATAGTTTCGCAGAGAATTTCAAGTATTCAGGATGCCGACAGAATTATTGTTCTTGAAGATGGAAAAGTCAGCGGCTTTGATACACATGAAAATCTTATGGAAAATAACAAAGTTTACCGCGAAATCTGTGAAGTCCAGATGCAGGGCGGCGGTGATTTCGATGAATCGGCAGAATAGTGAGAATAGGAGGAAGACATGAAAAATAAAAATGAGAACAAAGAGAAGAATCCGCTTTTATTATTAAAAAGACTTCTTTCTTATATAGTAAAAAATTATAAATTGGCATGTTTCATGGTGGTCGTTTGCATATTGGTTTCGGCACTTACGACATTGTGTGGAACTTTATTTATACAGAAACTTATTGATAATTATATTGTGCCGCTTACACAGATGGCAGTTCCTGATTATTCACCGCTTGCACAGGCTCTTTTAAAACTTGTAGCAATATTTGCAGTGGGTGTTTTATGTTCATACGGATATAACAGAATTATGGTAAATGTCGGTCAGGGTACTATGAAAAAGCTCCGTACAGAGATGTTTACTAACATGGAATCACTTCCAATCAGATACTTTGATACACATGCACATGGAGATATCATGTCGGTATACACAAATGATATTGATACATTAAGACAGCTTATAAGCCAGAGTATTCCACAGGTTCTTAATTCACTTATAACACTTGTATCAACATTTGTAAGTATGATAGTTCTTGATATACCACTTACAATTGTATCTGTTATTATGGTTGCAATTATGCTTTTTGTGACATCAAAGCTTTCCGCTGCATCCGGCAGATATTTCGTTGAACAGCAGAAAGATATCGGTAAAGTAAATGCTTATATTGAGGAAATGATGGAAGGGCAGAAGGTTGTTAAGGTATTCTGTCATGAGCAGGAAAGTCTTGAACAGTTTAAGCAGATTAATAACAAGTTAAGAGAAAGTGCCAACAATGCTAATAAAATTGCAAATATTACAATGCCTATCAATGGAAATATAGGAAATATAAGTTATGTTTTGTGTGCACTTGTAGGTGGTGTGCTTGCATTAAGCGGGTTTTCCGGACTTACTATTGGTACACTTGTAGCATTTCTTTCATTAAACAAGAGTTTCACACAGCCTGTAACACAGATAAGCCAGCAGATAAGCAGCATTGTAATGGCTATGGCAGGTGCTGGCAGGGTATTTGATCTTTGTGATGAAGTACCGGAGACAGATGAAGGTGATGTTGAACTTGTAAATATATGTTATGATTCAAATGGTGAAATTCATGAAACTGAAGAACAGACAGAGATGTGGGCATGGAAAAAACCAAATGCTGCAAACAAAGATGAAATGTATACAAGACTTCAGGGTGATGTTACATTTGATGGAGTTGATTTTGGATATAATCCTGACAAAATCGTGCTTCACGATATAAAAATGTTCGCAAAACCGGGTCAGAAGCTTGCGTTTGTAGGTTCTACCGGTGCCGGAAAGACAACAATTACTAACCTTATTAACAGGTTTTATGATATACAGGATGGTAAAATCCGTTATGATGGAATTAATATTAATCATATTAAAAAAGACGATTTACGCCGAAGCCTGGGCATTGTTTTGCAGGATACCAACCTTTTTACAGGCACGATTATGGACAATATCAGATATGGAAGACTTAATGCAACTGATGAAGAATGTATGGCTGCCGCAAAGCTTGCTAATGCTGACGGATTTATAAAAAGACTCCCTGATGGTTATAACACAGTGCTTACCGGCGGTGGAGCGAACCTTAGTCAGGGACAGCGTCAGCTTCTTGCAATAGCGAGAGCAGCAGTTGCAGATCCTCCTGTTCTTATTCTTGATGAGGCGACTTCTTCTATTGATACACGTACAGAAAAACTTGTACAGCGTGGTATGGATGCACTTATGACAGGAAGAACTTCATTTGTTATCGCTCATCGTCTTTCTACGGTACGGAATGCAGACTGTATTATGGTTATGGAACAGGGAAGAATTATTGAGCGTGGTACACATGACCAGCTTATGGAAGAAAAAGGCAGATACTATCAGCTTTACACAGGAAAGTCAATCAGTGCGTAAGATTTTGATTAATTGGTATTAAATAAACATTTCAAAAACACGGGGTATAAAAATATGAAATATGCTTATATTAACGGAAAAATACTTGACGGAATCAAAGATATGCAGGTAAAAGAGGGCTTCGTCATACTTACGGACAATGATAAAATTGAGGATATTGTCAATGCAGGCACGGATTTGAATGGATATGAAAAAGTTGATTTAAAAGGCAGATATATTATGCCCGGTCTTATAAATATGCATGTTCATCTTGCAGGTAATGGTAAGCCGCAGAAAAAACAGCGTGATAATGAGAAGCTTGTAAAAATACTTATGGGAAATGCACTTATGCGTTCAATTGCATATGGTATGGTTGCCGGATTTGCAAAAACAGAGCTTATGAGCGGTGTGACAACAATAAGAACGGTTGGCGGACTTGGAAGTTTTGATACAAAATTAAGAGATGAGATTAATGCGGGAACAAAGATTGGACCTAGAATACTTGCCGCTAATGAAGGAATTTCCGTGCCTGGCGGACATATGGCTGGCTCTGTTGCTGTTGCGGCGGACAGTATAGATACAGCCTTAAAACATCTGGAGCAATCGGAAAAAGAAAAGGTTGATTTGATAAAACTTATGATTACAGGCGGCGTAATGGATGCAAAAGAAAAAGGTGTTCCGGGTGAACTGAAAATGTCTCCGGAAATGGTAAAGGCAGTCTGTGACAAGGCACATGAAAATGGCTATGTCGTTGCTGCACATGTCGAATCTCCGCAGGGGGTGCGTGTTGCTCTTGAAAATGGTGTTGACTCAATTGAACACGGTGCAAAAATTGATGATGATACAATTAAGTTATTCAAGGAAAGAAAAGCATTTCTTTGCACAACAATTTCGCCTGCACTTCCGTATGCATTGTTTGATCGTTCGATTACCAACGCAACTGAAGTTGAACAGTTTAACGGAAATGTTGTGTTTGAGGGAATAATTGCATGTGCGAAAGCAGCACTTGAAAATGATATACCTGTCGTTCTTGGCAATGATGTTGGATGTCCGTGGATTACACAGTATGATTTCTGGAGAGAATTGTATTATTTCCACAAATATACGGGAGTTTCCAATGCATTTGCACTGTATACGGCAACTGCAAGAGCTGCCGAAATGGCGGGAATCGGTGATATTACCGGTACGCTCGAAAAAGATAAATGTGCAGATATGATTGTAACCGAGGAAAATCCGCTCGATGACCTCAGAGCATTACGCCATGTAAAAATGGTTGTTTCAAGAGGAACGATTACGGAAAATCCTAAGGTTAAAATCAATAAGCGTGTTGAGACTGAACTTGATAAATTCCTATAAAAAAACCCCGCTGCGGCGGGGCTTTTTATTCATATACTTCTCAATATTCAAATTTTTGCTTAATCCGGATATTCGCTTGTGATTCCAAAATATTCTTCGAGTGAAATCCAAGCACCATTGTTGTAAAGCTTTTCAGCGAGGTCTTTACCGACATATCTTAAATGCCATGATTCATACTGATAGCCTGTGTATGCATCCTTACCCTTAGGAAAACGTATGCAGAAGCCGTATTTATAACAGTTGTCATTGACCCATCTGCCCTCTGCGGTATCGCCGAAACTGTCATCTATAGAATTAAGGTCAAAACAGAGCCCTGTCTGATGTTCTGAGTTACCGGGTCTTGATGAATAAGTATCTGCGGCAGCTTTTCCATCTCTTGCTACATATGAATTATATAGATTTACCTGATAACTGTATGAACGGTAAGCACTTGCAATATAGATATTAAGTCCCTGTGAAGAAGCATCAGCCTGCATCGTACGCCATGCACTCATAAGTGTTCTGTCAAGACTTGTTGTGCTTCGCTGGCTTGTTACAGGAACCTCAGGGTCCTGAGGAATAAAATCACTTGGAAGAGAGTAAGTTTTATTGGCGATAAGCACCCCATCAATATATGTTATTCCATTGATAGTCTGGATTGAAAATCCTTTGGATGAAACAGACTGCGAATCAGCATCCTGGCTTCCTGAATAATCAGAGCTGTTATCTGATGATGTGGAAGCATCCTGGGTCTCCTCAGATTTTATGTTTTCGCTGTTGTTTTCTGTTGTTGTTTTATTGTCATCAGTAGTAGTCTCAGTATTAGCCGGGACTGTTTTGTCGTTATTCTTTTTTTTACTATTACAGCCTTTAAATGCTAGTATGAATATAATTACTAAAATTAAAACCGCAATGCCTGCGGCAAGTGTGATTTTTTGTCGTCTGACTACAGCTGCACGCTGTTTTCTTGTTAATCGGTTGTTTACCATAGTTAATCTCCATTCTGATTTTGCCGTTGTAGTGTGGCAGTTCATAAAACAAATCCATTATTGCATTTACAAAAGAAAATATCAAGTGTTGACGTTTCAATTAAAATAAATATATTGAAATGTTATGTTTTGAGTGGTATATTATTAATACATTTAAAAGAGCGAAAATTACAATTATTTTAAATATGAATGGAGAAATACAATGCATATATCGAAAAATGCTGCGATGCAGATAGTTGATGAAATATCGCAGCTTGTAAAACAAAATATTAATCTTATGGATGAGACGGGGCATATAATTGCAAGTTGTGATAAATCAAGAATAGGTGATTTTCACTATGGAGCATACAAAATCATTACGGAATGTCTAGATGAATATTATCTTAAGAAAGATGATAAGGAAAGGGGAATGAAACAGGGAATTAACCTTCCGCTTGAACTTGATGGTGAAATCGTTGGTGTTGTCGGAATTACCGGAAGTCATGATGAGGTAATAACAGCCGGACGTCTGATAAAAAAGATGACCGAAATTCTGCTTATGGAACGCCGTGTCAGTTATCATCAGCTCATGGATAAGCGTGTAAAAAATGCTTTTTTTGAAGAATGGCTTATAAATGACGGGTATAAAAACTTTGATGACCTGAGAGAACGTGGAAAATCTCTTGGGATAGATATAGACAAGCCGGGAAGAATTATTATTGTAAGTATCGATGAACTTGATGAGTATAAAGATAATCAGGAGGGTCAGTCTGTAATTGCCAAATTTGAAAATAATGTTGCAGCATTTCTTAACAGAAATGGTTACAAGGCACATTTCAGAAATGCCTCAAGACAGATAATTCTTATAGATGATATGACAACAGAAAAGGTAATTGAATTTTCAAATGAACTTGCAGATTACATATATGAAAAGCAGAAACTGAATCTTAATATAGGGATTGCAGGGAAAAGTGATGATATGCATGAGGCATACATCCAGGCACATAGGGCGTGGAATGCAGCTGCAAATGAACATGAAAAGATTATCTGCTATGAGGATATGAGTCTGGAACTGCTTGTTAACTGTATTCCTGCCAAAATTAAGCTTGAATATATTACCAAGCTTTTCAAGAATTCATCTGTTGATGAAGTAAAAGAATATATGTCACTCCTGAAGGCTTATTATAAAGAGCAGGGCTCTATTCAGGCGGTGTCAGATAGTCTTTATATACATAAGAATACATTGCAGTACAGGATTGGCAAGTTGAAGGAACTGACCGGATATGATGTCAGAAAACCATCCGAAAATCCGGCATTATATATGGCATATCTTATTATGCAGGATATAGAAATGGAAAAAAGTGAAACATATGCTTTGTTACATGAAACAAAATAATTTGAATAATTATGTTACGTGTAACATGTGAAAAGATTTGCTTCCGTGATATGATTGCACCATAGACAGTACGAGCTATTGTACAAATCGTATAAAAAATAACGAAAAGGGGTGTTTATTATGTCAGGAATAGCATTAATTATTGTCTTTATTTTAGCTATCATAGTCATGATAGTAGCAATTTCAAAGTTTAAGGTTCATCCTTTCCTTGCTATCATGGCTGTATCACTTATTCTTGCTATAATTGCAGGAATTCCATTTGTTGATACAGTCACGGCAGACGGAAAGAAGATTTCCGGAATTCCAACAGTAATCGGAGCAGGATTTTCGGGAACATTCAGCAGCATCGGTATTGTAATTATTCTTGGTGCACTTATCGGTTCAGTTCTCGAAAAGACAGGTGCAGCATTAAAGCTTGCCGATATGGTAATTAAAGTTGTTGGTAAGAAGAGACCTGAACTTGCTATTGAACTTATGGGATGGGTTGTTTCAATCCCTGTTTTCTGTGATAGCGGTTTTGTTATTTTGAATCCAATTAGAAAAGCTCTTGTAAAGAGAACAGCAGTATCAAGTGTAGCTATGACAGTCGCTTTGTCAGCTGGTCTTTATATTTCACATGTATTTATTCCACCAACACCTGGTCCGATTGCAGCAGCAAGTACACTTGGTGTAGGTGATAATCTTTTACTGGTAATGGGTCTTGGTGTTGTATGTTCGATATTCCCTCTTATTGCAGGTCTTATCTATGCAAAGTTTATTGGCAAGAAAGTAAAGAGTGCAGACGAGATGGGCGATAATGCAGAAGTAGCAAAAACATATGAAGAACTTGTTGCAGAATATGGCAAACTTCCTAATGGATTTAATGCACTTGCTCCAATTCTTGTTCCAATTATACTTATGGCACTTGGCTCAATTTCATCTATGGCCGGCTGGACAGGAGCACTTGATATCGCCTGCCAGTTCTTAGGAAAGCCAATTATTGCCCTTGCAGTTGGTACAATATTTGCAGTAATCCAGCTTGCAACTGCTCATAAGATGAGTGATTTTTATAACATTACTAATGAGACATTAAAAACTGTTGGTCCTATTCTTTTTGTAACAGCAGCAGGTGGTGTTCTTGGTAAAGTTATTTCTTCAACATCAATGGTAAGCTACATAACACAGCATGCAGAAGTGCTTTCGGCAGTAGGTATATTCTTCCCGTTCATACTTGCAGCAATATTAAAGAGTGCACAGGGTTCATCAACAGTTGCTATTACAACAACAGCAGGTATACTTGCTCCGCTTCTTCCTGTACTCGGACTTGCAACACCTGTAAAGTCAGTACTTTGTGTAATGGCTATTGGTGCCGGTGCCATGACAGTATCACATGCTAACGATTCATATTTCTGGGTTGTTACTAACTTTGGTGATATGACACCTGAACAGGGATATAAGACGCAGACAGTATGTACATTAATCATGGGTATTGCATCTATGGTTGAGATATTCATACTTTCATTATTCTTATAATTAAAATGCTGTTAAAATGATATAAAATCAGGAGGATTTATATGGTTATTGGGTTTATCGGACTTGGAATAATGGGGAAACCAATGGCTAAGAATCAAAAGCCATAGATGGAACAGTTGCATTTATGGTTGGCGGAGATGAGAATACATTTGAAAAATATAAAGAAATACTTTTTAAAATGGGTTCATCTGTAACCAGATGCGGTGAGCTTGGAGCAGGAAATACAACTAAACTTGCTAATCAGATAATTGTAGCAGGTAATATACAGGCAGTGTCAGAAGCATTTATTTTGGCAAAAAAGGCCGGTGTTAATCCTGAGTGTGTCTTTGAGGCAATAAAAGGCGGGCTTGCTGGTTCTACAGTAATGAATGCAAAAGTGCCTATGATGATTAATGATGATGTAAAGCCGGGATTCAGGGTTGATTTACACATCAAAGATTTGAATAATGCTTTGGAATGTGCACACAGTGTTGGTGCTGTTGTTCCAATGACATCACAGATTCAGGAGATAATGCAATATCTTCATAATAATGGAGACGGAAGCAGTGACCACAGTGCAATAATTCATTATTATGAGAAACTGGCAGATATCAAACTTTAATATTTGTATTTCGATAAAAACCAGAAAAGTCTGGTATATATAGAAGATCAGACAGAAAGGGGAAACATATGAATTATGAATTAAAAAAGGTTGCAGATAATATAATAGATGCAGCAATAAAAGCTGTTCTGCCGGATAAAGCAGTAATAAGAGCACTTGAGAATAAAGAATTTCCCGGCAGGGTAATTCTTGTTTCAGTAGGAAAAGCAGCATGGCAGATGGCAAATGCTGCATCAGAATATTTGGGCGATAGAATAGATAAAGGTATTGTTATAACAAAATATGGACATGTCAAAGGTGAGATAGAAAATGTGACATGTTTTGAAGCAGGACATCCCGTGCCTGATGACAATTCCTTTAAGGCAACACAGAAAGTCCTTGATATGGTTTCTGATTTAAAAAGTAATGATACAGTTCTTTTTCTCCTTTCAGGAGGTGGAAGTGCATTGTTTGAAAAACCACAGATTTCAGGTGATGAGCTCTCAGACATAACTAACCAGCTTCTTTCCTGTGGAGCAGACATTGTGGAGATAAATACTATAAGAAAACGTTTATCTATGGTAAAAGGCGGAAGATTTGCAAAAATATGCGAACCGGCACATGTATATTCAATTGTGCTTTCAGACATACTTGGAGATCCTCTTGATATGATTGCTTCCGGACCGGCGTGTCCTGATTCTACTACATGTGAGGATGCAAAAAAAATTGTAAATAAATATAACCTGAAGCTTTCACCGGATGCTGAAAAGCTTATGGAGGTTGAAACACCAAAAAAACTGGATAATGTTACGACATTGATTAATGGCAGTGTAAGAGAACTTTGCAATGCAGCGGCAAAAGAATGTGAAAAACATGGTTTTGAGTCAGTAATTCTTACAGACCAGCTTTGCTGTCAGGCGAAGGAAGCAGGAAGTTTTCTTGCCTCTATAGCAAAAACACATTGCCATGGTAATAAAAAGACAGCCTATATTGCCGGTGGCGAGACAGTTGTTAATCTCACCGGACATGGCAAAGGCGGAAGAAATCAGGAGATTGCACTGTCAGCAGCCAGTGGAATTGATGGTATTAAAAATGCTGCCATATTCAGTATCGGAAGCGACGGAACTGATGGTCCGACAGATGCCGCTGGAGGATATGCTGATGCTGATACTGCGGGAGAACTCAGAAAGAAAGGCATTAATATATTTGATGTTCTAAGACAAAATGATGCATATAATGCGTTAAAAGAAACAGGCGGACTTATTATAACTGGTCCGACCGGAACAAATGTTAATGATGTTGCTGTGCTTCTTATTGATTGCGATTGATAGTTAATAAGAAGAATCCGGTAATATTCATATAAAAGTACCTTCCATCCTATTTGCAGGACTGCCACACTAAGTGATTGGTTTGGCAGTCCTTTTTATTTACGCGTGTAACGAGCCAAAGTCCGTGCTTGCACGAGACCTTGGCGACTGCCGCGATAACTTGAGAAACTCGCGGAGCGTGTTTCTCATAGTTTATTAGGACCGAAGTATACAATTGAATTTAATATGTGTAAAAATGCCAACATGATTTGCTTTTAAAAAATAATCGGGATATAATTAAATAAAATTAACGTGAATATAAATATTGATTTATAGAGGAGGTACAATTTTATGGTGAAAAATTTTGGACAGTTATCATCAGGGGAAACAGCACATCTTTACAGTTTAATGACAGATATGTTAAGGATTTGTGTCACTGATTTTGGCGGAACACTTGTGAGTGTGGAAGTTAAGGATAAATCAGGCAAATTTGTTGACATAACGCTTGGTTATGATGATGTTGCAGGTTATGAAAATGACAATGACTGTTTTGGGTTTAATATCGGAAGAAATGCAAACAGAATTTCCAATGCACAATTTACCTTAAATAATATTAAATATGTACTTGCAAAAAATGATGGGGAAAATAATCTGCATAGCGGGCCACATCTTTTTTCAAAAAGAATGTGGCATGTAACAGAATACAGGGATGATTCAATTATATTTGAAATTGAGAGCCTGCATCTTGACCAGGGATTTCCCGGAAATGCAAAGTTTTATATTATATACAGAATAACAGGCAGTAATTCATTTGAGATTGAGTATAATGCAGTTCCTGATATGGATACAGTAATTAATATGACAAATCACAGTTATTTTAATCTTAATGGAGAGGGAAGTGGAAGTATTGTTAATCATAAGACCGTTATACATGCAGTTTCTTTTACACCATTAAGAGCCGGTGCAATTCCTACAGGAGAAGTTCGTGCAGTTGATAAAACACCTA
>ERZ838118.1555-NODE-1555-length-27501-cov-7.609561_pt1 | contig 27501 bp, 21 predicted proteins | sample MGYA00519863_ERZ838118 | MGnify/ENA primary metagenome ERZ838118 (study PRJEB31850, sample SAMEA3708827) | human gut metagenome | biome: human gut; feature: human-associated habitat; material: faeces | place: China | collected 2014 ...
AGTCCAATGGTATCAGAAGAGGCATCTTACCAGTTCGCGGGACTCGCCGCGGCGCTGTGACCGAAACGATCAAGGTGATAGCTGAAAAAATGAGCGAGTTCCAATTCCACAATTTGAACCGCCTGAAAAGCGCGATCGGCTTCTAAGCAAAGGTAACAACAACGGTAACTTTGGGGAAGCTATCCTCGTGAATTTAACTGTCCGTACATAGCATACTAAGACAGTCAAGCGGATCGAGGCAGCAGGAAAGTAAGGTTCATACATGACAGAACCCTGATATTTGATGCGCCGGCGAACAAAACGAAGTATCTTATGATACCTGCCGGATGCTGCACCCGCCGATGGGCATACTGATGAGTATCTGCAGCATAGACATACCGCATCGGAACGAGATAATATCAAAGTCCGAGTAAAATCCGGTTCGACAAGGCAGGCTGTATCACATCTTCCGCCGAGCAGTGACGCATCACCCACTGGAAATAGAGTTCCCGAATGTAGGAAAGGCAACCAAACGGACTATGTAGTTTGTGCAGTAAACGAACCTTAGCCGGGCGGTTCCGCGAACGTAAGATCGAAAGATGCCGAAAAAACAACCGAATACCAATCCAAATGCGATGGGAAATATCCTGTCGGGAAAAGAGGATCTATGGAGATTTGGAAGTAAAAGCCCTCGTTCATGTGTCTGTGAATGAGGGCTTTATTCTGTTCTTTTTGTCAATGGCAAAATAGATAAAATAAACGCTGAAAATCTGTATAACTGCACGAAAACACGGTTTTGGATAAAGTTGCTTTGACGAAACTGTCAAAACTCTGCTATGATGGAAATGCAATACAGTGCAATATATAGAGGAGCGATACTTATGAAAATAGACGGAAACGAGCTGGCCATCCTGCAGAACGACCTTGACCGCGAGGGCAAGAAGGAAGAAGCGCTCAAGATCAAGCTGGAATTTCTGCGTCAGGTGCGCGAATCCGGTGACCACTGCCCGTGCAAGGAGGCGTGCCGCCATCACGGCAACTGCTTCGAGTGCGTGACTATCCACCGCGGACACCGCGACCATTTGCCGATGTGCCTGTGGGATATGGTAAATGAGCGGCTGGCGGCTCTCAGCCACATAACCGAAGGCACGCTGCGCGCCTATGAGGATCGCAAGGCCGCGGAAGGCACCGAGTGCGGTGACTGTTCCGACTGTCCCGGCTGCGGAGAATAAAAATATAACGGACAAACCAAAGCGGTTTGTCCGTTTTTATCTGCCGAATGAAAAAGGACTTGAGTGAAAACCCAAGTCCTTTTGTGTATTCAGGAAGTATTCTTTACAGCAGCTCGTGCTTGATGCGGTCGAGTGCCTCCGGAGCCTGCTGATCCATCTTCTCCGGGAAGCCGAAGTAGGATACGCAGATGATGTTGTCGCCGCCGACCTTGGGTGCGTCCGGCTTGAGCTGCTTGTTTGCGAAGTCCATGTCGCGCAGGGTCTCGAAGATGCCGTCGAAATCGACCTCGCCCTCGCCCATGGCGGTGTGCTGATGGATGGTGTAGTCTGCGCGGCCGCGCTGGTTGAGCCAGGGCGGATTGACGATGTAGCGGCAGTCCTTGGTCTGGTTCCAGGTGTCGGCCAGAAGTACGTGGGTCAGCTCGTCGCCGGCGTACTTGAGCATATGGCGGACGTCGCCCTTGCCCTGGTCATAGAAGAAGCCGTGGGAAGCGGAGTAAACGTAGCCGAGGTTCTTGGAGCGGAAGGACTTGACGATGTCGCAGGCCTCGTCATTCAGCTCTACGAAGTCATACGGGTGAGACTGGCACTCTACGCGGATGCCCTCGCGCTCGATGATCGGGAGCAGCTCCTCCATGGACTTGAAGAACATGCCGTTGCAGATCTCCTGCTGGTTCGGGTCGCCGGAGAACTCGGTGTTGATGACCGGTACGCCCATGTCAACCGCGATCTCGATCATGCGCTTCCAGTTGGCAACTGCGTGCTGGCGCTGCTCCTCGGTCGGGCCGGACCAGCGGTAAACAACGATGAAGGACGAGATCTCTACGCCGGTCTCCTTGAGAGCCTGCTTATACTCCTGCTGGCACTCCTTGGAGAACAGCGGATGCTTGTAGAACGGGTTGATGCGCGGATGCGGGGACTGCTCGATGTACTTGTAGCCCCAGTCTGCGACCTTGTGTACGTAATCATTGATGGACATCTGCTTGGCCAGAACGTCAACGTCAAATGCGATTTTCATAAATGTTTTCCTCCTTGTCTCTTTGTGCCGTTTCCAGGGCGGCTTCCCTTTCGATGGCTCTATTATACGGCGCTTTATCCGCTCTGCCAATGATACATTTCGCCGTATAACTGCGAAATCCTGCTGTTTTTCCGCGATTGTGCACTTCTGATTATATTTTGCGCAAATGCTGAATGTCTGCGTATTTTATTCATTATTTCGTATAAATTTCTGCTTTTTCTTTTCAGAACACGCTTTAACTCTTGCGCAGCAGGGTAAATTCTGCTATGATGCAGGAAAGGAGCGTGACGCTTTATGCTGATCCCGGAGAAAGGCGTGCATCAAACCTCGGAACGATATTTCTTCACCCCGTCCTCGCTTGCACGCGAGCTTTTTTATTACCCCACGCGCGGCGGTCATTACTTTTGCAGCAGCCTGTATTCTTTCGACCACCGCTCGGAGATCGCCATGCAGGGCGATCACAACCAGAACATCATGCTGTTCTATATCCACAGCGGCGCGATGGAGCTGACGCTCGGCGGCGTCAGAGCGCTCGCCGCCGCCGGACAGGTCGTGCTGTTCGACTGCCGCGAGCCCTACCGCTACGCCGCCTCGGACGGCCTCGAATTCTCGTGGCTGCTGTTCAACGGACTGAACACGCGCGCGTTTTACCGCCGCATCCTTCAGGCGCACGGCGGCCGGCAGGTCTTTATGCCCTCGGGCGTCAGCGAGATCGCGCAGCTGCTCGACAGCATCTTCACCGGCTGCGCCGCAGACGAGCGCCCCGGCGAGGCACAGCTCTCGCAGATGCTCCACCGCATACTCGGCCTGCTGCTGCTCGACGACACCTCTCCGGCTCACGCCGGCAGCGACCGCATCGCAGAGGCCATCCGCTACATGAACCGCCACCTGTTCGAGGAGCTGAGCGTGCAGGAGGTCGCCGCCTCGGTCTCTCTGAGCTCTTCGCACTTTTCGCGCCAATTCAAGGCCAAAACCGGCTATTCTCCCTATGAATACATCATCCTCCGCCGCATCGACAAGGCGAAGTACCTGCTTACCTCGACCCAGCTCTCGGTCAAGGAGATCGCCTATGCCACCGGCTACAACAGCGAGGAAAACTTCATCCACAGCTTCCGCAGCAACGTCGGCATCGCCCCCGGCCTGTTCCGGAAGCACCCGATCTGACAGAAAAAGAGCAAGGCGTATCTTAAGCCTTGCCCTTGTCCAATTATGCGGTATTGCCTTAACGAACTTGAATTTGTTTAACCTCTTAAATTCTTTTTCTTTACAAACATGGAAATTAACTCTGCTACAATTCCTAAGAGCAAATATACCAACGCATATAAAATAAATGCTTTTTCTCCCATACTAAAGAACAGCCATGTCCCAAGCAAAAAGAATAGCGCTGTGATAATTGGTAGTGTCCAAAATATTTTTATGTCCTTGCCGGCGTATGCTCCGGAACAAATTGCATAAATAGGATTCACTGCAAAAAACAGAATGAAGCAAACTGCCATGCCGCCATCACCTTTTATGAATGTAACCGCAAGCCATGGAAACACCAACATAATTACTGCTGTCGCTAATATCCAAGGTATAATTTTTTTCATGTAATCCACCCCTTAAGCAAATACCCGTTTGTCTGACCGTCTTTGTTTTCCTCTATCATACAATATTTCTGTCCCTTGTTTCAATGCCGTGATCCACACTTCCGGCAAAACCGCCGGAGTTTATTTTGTCAGCTCTCGGGGTAACGGGGAGTTTTTCTCCTGCCACTTGTGCAGACCATAAAAATGCGGTATAATGACATTTGTATATGAATTTTAACGAAAACGAGGTCCGGATATGAGACTTAGAACCAGACTGGCCGTCCTGGTGTGCAAGGCATCGGGCGCGGTCCTGCGCAGACTCGGCCGCGGCGGCACCAACCTGCCGGGCAAACTTGCGCTCAAGATCGACAAAAACATTCTCGGCGAGCTGTCGCGCGGCGTCAAGGTCACGGTCGTGACCGGCACGAACGGCAAGACCACCACCTCCCGCATGATCGAGCAGGCGTTTGCTGACGCAGGACTCAAGTATTTCTCCAACAAGTCGGGCGCGAACCTGCTGACCGGCATCATCGCCGTGTTCGCCCAGCATTCCACCCTGTCGGGCAAATGCCCCTACACCCACGCGCTCATCGAGTGCGACGAGGCCGCATTCCGCCGAACGAGCGAATATCTGCCCGTCGAGTGCCTTGTCGTGAACAACATCTTCCGCGACCAGCTCGACCGCTACGGCGAGATCACGCATACCCTGAACGCCATCCGTGAGGGCATTACCCATGTCCCGAACGCGACGCTGTGTCTGAACGCGGACTGCTCGCTGACCGCCTCGCTCGCCGAGGACGGCATCCCGAACCCCATCATCCGCTTCGGCGTCAACGTCCCCATCTATTCGGAGACCGCGCACGAGCTGTCCGATGCGGTCTACTGCATCCACTGCAAGACGCAGTACGAGTATGACTACCGCACCTACGGCCATCTCGGCGGCTTCCGCTGCCCGAAGTGCGGCTACCACCGCGTCGCCCCCGAGGTCGCGGTCACACAGGTCATTTCGACCGGCGCGGACGCCTCGGACATCGTGCTCGATATTTTCGGACACGCTCACGAGGTGCACGTCAACCTGCCGGGCGGCTACAACATCTATAATGCCGCGGCCGCCGCGGCCGCCGCGCATGTGGTCGGCATCGACGAAAAGACCACGGTCAGCGCCCTCGGCCAGTTCGAATGCGGCTTCGGCCGCGCCGAGCAGTTCCGTCTGGGACAGGCGCAGGCGCGCATGATGCTCGTCAAGAACCCGGCCGGCTACAATCAGGTCATCAACCTCATCTCGCACGACGTCGGCAGCTGCAAGCTCGCCTTCCTGCTCAACGACCGCTTCGCGGACGGCACGGACATCAGCTGGATCTGGGACGTCGATTTCGAGGCGCTCGCCGCGCAGCAGGGCCGCTTTACGCGCATCTTCGTCTCGGGCGTGCGCGCGGACGACATGGCGCTCCGCCTCAAGTACGCCGGCTTCCCGGCCGAGCGCATCGAGCTTGTCCGCGACTACGAAAAGCTGCTCGGTGAGATCGGCGCGGACGCGGCGCCGGCCTTCATCATGCCGACCTACACCGCCATGTTCGACCTGCGCGGCGAGATCGGCAAACATACCGACGTCAAGGCGTTCTACGAATAAGGAGGAACGGAAAAAATGGAACTCAATATCTGCCATCTGTACCCGGACATCCTTAATCTGTACGGCGACCGCGGCAACATCATCACCATGAAGCGCCGCCTCGAGGGCCGCGGCATCAAGGTCAATATCGACGAATGCTCGATCGGCCAGCCGCTGAACGCGGACAAATACGACATCTTCTTCATCGGCGGCGGTCAGGATTTCGAGCAGGAGGTGCTGCTGCGCGACCTTTCCTCCGGCAAGGCGCAGGACATCCGCACCGCGGTCGAGGAGGAAAAGACCTTTCTCGCCATCTGCGGCGGCTACCAGATGCTCGGCGAATACTACAAGACCTGGGACGGCGTGCAGCTCGACTTCATCGGCGCCATCGGCGTGCACACCATCGGCGCAAAGGAGCGCATGATCGGCAACTATATGTTCAGGACCACCCCGGAGAGCGGCGACACGGTCGTCGTCGGCTTCGAGAACCACTCCGGCAAGACCTATCTCAGCGAGCAGGTCGCCCCGCTCGGCATGATGCTCTCCGGAAACGGCAACAACGGCGAGGACAAGACCGAGGGTGCGCGCTACAAGAACGTGTTCGGCACGTATTCGCACGGCTCGCTGCTTCCGAAAAACCCGGTCCTGTGCGATTTTATCCTTCAGACCGCGCTCAACCACCGCTATGACGGCGCCGAGCCGCTCGCGCCCCTCGACGACACGCTCGAGCTGAACGCCCACCGCTATATGCAGGAGCGTCTGTCGCACAACGGATAATGACACACAAGTGTAACACACAGGCCTGTTGAAACGTGGTATTATTATTATAATAAGAGGTGATTACTTTTGAAACTGAAACGATTTTTCTCCGCCTTTCTGGCGGCGGCCCTGCTCGCCGGCACTGTCCCGGCAGCGCTCGCGGCCGACATCGACTCGCACTGGTCGAAGCCCTATGTGACCTCGCTCCACGAGCTCGGCATCATCAACCCCTCCGCCTCGACCGGCAACTATACCCCCGAGGCCTCGGTCACGCGCTGGGAATTCATGCGCTACATCAACCGCGCGTTTGACTTCACCGAAAAGGCATCCATCAGCTTTTCCGATGTCAAAAGCTCGGATATGTACTATGAGACCATCCAGATCGCCGTCAAGCACGGCTACATCAACGGCACGGGCAACAACAAGATGGACCCCGAGGGCACGCTGACCCGCGAGCAGGCCGCGACTATCCTCGGCCGCCTGCACAAGTACGCGCCGACCGCGTCCGCGTCCAAGCTCGATGTGTTCACCGACAAGTCCAAGATTTCCTCCTACGCGACGAGCTACGTCGCCGAGGCGGTCTCTCAGGGCTACATCAACGGCTACACTGACGGCACCTTCAAGCCGCAGGGCAACCTCAAGCGCGGCGAGATCGCCAAGATCCTGTACTTCTACCTCGGCTCGTCGCTCAGCGAGTCCGGCAGGCAGTACACTGCCGCAGCCTTCCACGGCGACACGAAGAACGTCACCATCTCGGCGGCCTGCACGCTGTCTGACGCGACCATCGAGGGCAATCTCTACATCACAGAGGGCGTGCTCTCCGGCAACGTCAACCTCAACAACGTCACCGTCAAGGGCGATATCATCGTCGGCGGCGGCAACGTCACGCTCGACGGCGTGACCGCGATGAACCTCATCGTCTCCAACCCGATGGGCATCAAGCCGACCGTGATCGCGACCGGCTCGACCAATATCGGCACCGCCGAGGTGCAGTCCTCCGCCTCGCTCTCTGAGAGCGGTCTTTCCGCAAATGCAGGCGGCTTCTCCGATATCACCGTGACCGGTGAGGGCGCGAGCCTTTCGCTCGATGCTTCGGTCTGGGATCTGGACACCAAGGCCGCTTCCACCATCGTCACCACAGGCAGCACGCTCATCAGCGAGCTGACCGCGGATGCAAAGACCACCGTCACCGGCAACGGCTCGGTGCAGACCGCAAAGCTGAACGCGAGCGGCTGCGAGCTTGTCATGCAGCCGGCTGAGGTACAGCTCGCCAGCGGCGTCACCGCCACCATCGCGGGCAAGTCCGCCGCTTCCTCGACGAGCGTTTCGGTCTCCCCGTCCACCCTGTCCATCGACATCAACAACAAGGACAACATCGCCTTTTCCTACGAATTTCTGTTCAATGCGGACAAGAACGACCTGACCCGCGTCACCGTCGGCGGCAACAACCTGCGTCAGGGCACGGATTACAACATTCTCTCCGGCAAGAACGGCATCCGTGTCTACAAGACCTATCTGTCCACTCTGTCCGTCGGCACCTACACTGCAGAGCTGAAGTTCGAGGACGGCACCAAGGCTGCCATCGGCATCGTCGTCAGCAACTCCTCGCTCAGCGCGGTCAGCCCCTCGCAGGTCACGTTCGACAAGTACGAAAGTTCGGCGAACTACAACGACGTCACCGTAACGCTCAGTCTGCCGGCCGGCACCCTGCTCGATACGGTCAAGCTCGGCAGCTCGGTGCTCGAGCGCGGCAAGGACTACAACTACAACGCAACCTCGGGTACGGTCACCTTCCTGCGCGAGACGCTCGCTAAAAAGAGCAAGGGCAGCTACACCATCACCTTCGTCCCCACACGCGGCTCCTCGTCGAGCTGCTCGCTGACCGTCACGGATTCCGCGCCGGTCAATGAAGTCGCTCCCTCCTCGGTCGATTTCGACGCGAACACCTCGTCCGGCGGCTATCACGATGTCTCCGTCACCCTCAACCCGGCGAACGGCGCGACCCTCAAGAACATCCGCGCAGGCGGCAAGACGCTCGAGGAGAACTGGCAGTACAAGGTAGACGGCTCGACCGTCACCCTCAGCAAGACCGCTGTCGCCCAGTTCGGCAAGGACGGCGCGACCTACGCCGACTTCACTTTCGTCATGAGCAAGGGCCAGAGCCCGACGCTGCGCGTCAACTACGTCACGACCTACGCGCTGACCGCGAACGTGGTCGACGACCTCGGTCTGCCCATCTCGGGCGCGACCGTCACCTTCACCCCGAATGATGCCGAAAGCGGCACCGCTGCACAGACCCTCGTCACCGACTCGGACGGCAAGGCGACCGTTTACGTCAAGCGCGGCAGCTACACGCTGACGGCGACGCACGAGCGCTTCACCTCGGCCATCACGCAGACCACGAGCGTCTCCTCCGGCCGCACGGTCAAGATGACCGGCGAGATCCTCGAGACGGTTCAGCTCGTCGTCACCAACGAATACGGCGCTCCGCTTTCCGGCGCGGCGGTATCCATCGGCGGCAAGACCATCACCACCGGCGCGGACGGCACCGCTTCCTTCAGCGTCAAGCGCGGCAGCTATGTAGCGCAGGTGGCCTGCACCGGCTACAAGACCCAGGCAGTTCAGCTTTCGGTCACCGGTTCTCTGCGCGAGCGCGTAAAACTCGGTTAAACCCGCATAAAAAAACACCTCCGACAGCCGAAAAAGGCATATCGGAGGTGTTTTTCTGTATGCGGCGCTGCCCTTATTCAGTCTCCCATGGACAGGCCGAGCGCACGCGCCTGCGCGACGATCTCGCAGTCGGGCGGCACGGTCTTCAGCTTGCCCGCCACCTCGGAGAGCGGCACGGCCACGATTTTATCATCGCGCAGCGCGACCATGCAGCCGAACTTCCCCTCACGGATGAGCTCGGCGGCCGCCGCGCCGAAGCGGCTCGAGAGCACGCGGTCTGCCGCACAGGGTGCGCCGCCGCGCTGAAAATGGCCGGGGATGGTCACGCGGATCTCCTGCCCGGTCAGCTCCTTCAGCTCCGCCGCGAGCCGGTAGGACACCGACGGGTACGGCATGGCCTCGCGCGCCGCCTTGAATTCCTTTTTGCTCATGGCCGCCTCCTCGCGGCTGACCGCGCCCTCCGCGACCGCGATGATCGAGAAGCGCTTGCCGTCCTTCGCACGCTTTTCGATGGCCTGCGCAATCTTTTTCGCGGAATACGGGATCTCCGGGATGACGATGACGTCCGCGCCCGAAGCGATGCCCGCGTGCAGCGTCAGCCAGCCGGCCTTGTGGCCCATGATCTCGACGATGAACACGCGCGAGTGGGAAAAAGCGGTCGAATGGATGGAGTCGATGACCTCCGAGGCGATGTTCACCGCCGACTGGAAGCCGAAGGTCAGCTCCGTCCCCCACAGGTCGTTGTCGATGGTCTTGGGCAGCGTGACGACGTTCACGCCGTTCTCGCGCAGCAGGTTCGCAGTCTTGTGCGTACCGTTGCCGCCGAGAATGACCAGACAGTCAAATCCGGCCTTTTTCACCGTTTTCAGCATTTTATCCAGTCTGGTCTGCTCGCTGTCCTCCTCGGGGCGCTGCATCTGCTTGAACGGCTGACGCGAGGTGCCGAGGATGGTGCCGCCGAGCGTCAGAATGTCCGAAAAGTCGTCCGGCTTCATCTCATGGTAGTCTCCCTCGATCAAGCCGCGGTAGCCGTCGCGGATACCGTACAGCGTCACGCCTTTGCCCATTTCGTTATACAGTGTCTTTGCGACACCCCGGAGCGCCGCGTTCAGTCCCTGACAGTCGCCGCCGCTCGTAAGCATTCCGATTTTCATATTCATCATCCTTCCCCCGCCGGTCTCCCCGCGGTTTTCTTCTCTCCATTATAGGATATTATATCGCACGGGAAAAGCGATTTTACATACTTTTTCATTGGGATTTGTGCGCATGAGATTTTTCTGTCGAATTTTGATTTTTTTGCAGGAATTCTGTTGACAAAGCTCCCTGTACGGGTTTATACTGTAGTCACAAAAAAAGATGATGCAGTCGCTTTGACCGCATCTCAAACGATAATAGCAAAACCATCGAAAGATGGCGACGCAAAGCTATAGGGCCTTACCCCTCTGAGAGGGCTGGCAGCCAGTTACCGAAAGGAGATCGCCGGATATGAAGCGGCTTTTTCGTTTTGCATGCACAGTTTTTGCAGCAGCTGTCCTCTCGATGGGTTTCACCGCAGCGGCAGCGAATGACATTGTTGACACGAGCAACACGTCCCACGGTTATGTAACCGTTAACTACACCTCGAGCGCCAAGCTCAAGGTCGGCATCCAGTATAACGGCGGCACGACGGTTTACCGCGACTGCCCGAGCGGCAAGGATGCTTCGTTCTCGCTCGACCAGGGCGATGGCAAGTACACCGTAACCCTGTACCGCAACGTTTCCGGTTCTTCCTACGAGGAAGTTTCCTCCAAGACCATGAACGTTACCGTCAAGGACCGCTTCGCTCCCTACCTCGTCTCCACCTCGGACATTCAGTTCTCCAAGGGCGACGCTGTTTCCGTCAAGGCTGCTGAGCTCTGCAAGAACGCAAAGACCGACGAGGAAAAGGTCATCGCCATCTACAACTACATGGCAGACCGTTACTCCTATGATTACGAGCTGGCAAATGAGATCACCAGCGGCAAGATCACCAAGTACATCCCGGATACCGCCGCTACTCTGAACGGCACCACCGGCATGTGCTACGATTTCTCTTCCCTGTTCGCGGCAATGTGCCGCAGCGAGGGCATCCCGTGCGCACTGACCAAGGGCTACGCCGGTTCCAGCTATCACGCATGGAACAAGGTCAACCTGAACGGCAGCTGGTACCAGATCGACCTGACCTACGCCGTTACCCGCAATGTCAGGAACGCAAAGACCCTGCATGACTGCGTATCTCCGCTGACCTATACGAACACCAGTGATACGCTCGCCGCAGAAGCCGCTTAACGCTTTCTGCTCTTCCGATTTGTATACAGATGACGCCGACTTCACCTTTTTCTTTACTTAATCAGCGGTCATTTTGTATAAATACGCTGCGAATCAAAATCTTATTCAGTTTACAGTATTTACTTGTCGTTTACGGCTAATTGTAGTATACTAAAGGTGTTGATCCGCGGCATTCTGTCCGGCCGTGCAAAAGGACTGTATGTTTTCCGCATACTGCCTTACCGGCAGACAGCGACCAACAAAATCTGTGCATGACTCCCGTGAACGGGTACCGGTACAGACAAAAGCACCACCGGCGAAAGTCGGTCTCGCAAAGCCAGGGGCCTAAACGGAGCTCTTTTCTCCGCACGGCAGCCGGTTGCCAGTGATACCATGTACCTCCTTCGCAGAGCTGTGCGCGCTGTAAAGGGGGTATTTTATTTGGAGGTTGAAACTGCATTGCATTCTGAGATTATCGCAAACCCAAACACACATGATCTGTGCGGCTCGTTGAGGAGCAAGTTGTACAGACAAAGGCACCATCGGTGAAAGCCGGTCTCGCAAAGCCAGGGGCCTAAACGGAAGGTTCCCTTCCGCATGGCAGCCGGTTGCCAGAAATACATCTGCAATTCCTCTCGATCAGCATGCACGCTGACCAAGGAGGCATTCCATATGTTAAAAAAGAATACGCGCAAACGTCTGCTCGCAGGAGCTCTTGCGACTGTCATGATGCTGACCATGTGCCCGAGCTGGGCGCTGGCCGACGATGAGGGCATCGCAACTCTTCCGGCGAACGAAGAAATCGCAGTACCGGTGGATGATTCCACTCCCGCAGCAGACCCCACTAAAACTCCCGCTGATCCCACTCCTTCTGAGCCCGAGGCAAAGCCTGCCGAGGGTCAGGACACCGCACCGGCTCCGTCTGAAGGCGGCGCAAACGGCGGTACGGACAGCACGGAGTCTGGCAATAGCACTAATCCCACCGTTTCCGAAGGTTCGGAAAACAATTCTCAGAATAATGATGTAGTAAGCAATGCTCCGGAAAATGAAATCAGCATGGCATCGCCGGACATCGACCTCGCATCGAATCGGAATACGAAAGCCCACTACTTCGTACTTTTGCCAAACCGTAATAAGCCGACGAGCGGCGAAAACCAGGGCCGAGCAAACTACCTGCCGAGCTTCCAGTCTGACGGCGGTGTAAAGGGCTGTAACGCAATAAACGGCTATGCAGGTTCTCTTACCGAAGTCGGCAAAAAGGCAGCAGACGATGCTTATCACGTACTCGACTCGAAGAACGGCGTATTCAACGCCGATGGCTTTGGCTCCGACTATCTGATAGAGCCGGAAAACCTCGGTTTCTTCACTGCACACAACTGGAACGGCAGCACCTATATCGGTAAGACCAAGCATAATGCTGACCAAATCAAGAACCTTCTCAAGACCGCTGACGGTGATTTCAATGTCAACGAGGCTGAGGTTGTATGGTACGCCATCAAGTGGCAGATTGACGGCTACCACGTTGACGGCTACGTCAAGAACATTGCGGTTGATGTTACCTACCATTCGAACTTTGGTGAAGACCAGATCCACAAAGAGCGCGCTAAGACCGGCGACTACACGGCGCTTACCTACGATAAAACCGGTCTGTCGACCCGTGACGGTTACAAATTCGCTGGCTGGTACACCGATGCAGCTTGCACGAATGCCTATTCCGGTGTTCTGATGAGCAGCATGCACCTGTACGCAAAGTGGACTACCAACAGTACCCCGGTCGAGCCGGAGACCGAGACCCCGGCTAAGTATTTCGTACTTCTGCCGACGCGCAGCGCTCCGGAGAACAACGATGATCAGGGCGAAGAATTCTACCTGCCGAGCAGCAAGTCTAACGGCGGCGTAGACGGCCTGACCTTGGACACCGGCTATATCGGCTCTCTCACCCAGGAAGGCGCGAAAAAAGTTCTTAATCAAGGCGATTCGGTTACCGATGTCGTAAACGGCGTTTCTCCCAAATATCTGAACGTTCCGACCGACCTCGGTTTCTTTACTCCGGGCAACTGGAATGAAGACGGCACCTACAATGATCCCTTGGCCGATACCTCTATTCTGGGCGACAACTTCAACGTAAACGACATCAAGATCGTATGGTACACCATCAAGAATCAGGGCATGAAGGACGACAAGCTGGATATCCATGTTGACGGCTACGTCAAGAACGTTGCAATCAACGTTACCTACCATTCGAACTTCGGTACAGATGCAACCTATAACGACGGCACCAAGACCGGCACCAACTATACGGCGCTCGACTATTCCAAGACCGGTCTCCCGACTCGGGACGGTTATGAGTTCCGCGGCTGGTATACCGACGCAGCTTGCAAGACCCCCTATACGGCTAAGGTTCTGATGACCGGCCTGCACCTGTACGCAAAGTGGGTTCCGAACAATTTCGAGGTGTCCTACTTCTATCAGAATGAGCAGGGTAAAGAAACGCAGTTTGGCGACATCGATACCTACGCCTTCGACACTGACGTAACCGTAAGAACCGCTCATCCTGAAAAGGAAGGCTATACCTTTACCGGCTGGACGAATATCGCGAATATCGTAACTGTTGATGCTGACGGCAAGTTCACCATGCCGGCACAGGACGTTCGTTTCGATGCTCAGTTCAGCATCAACCAGTACCACGTAACCTACAAGGTTGACGGCAAGGATTACGGTAACACTGAAACCTACGTCTTCAATTCCGATGTTGTAATCCGACCCGTTCCGACTAAGGAAGGCTATACCTTCACCGGCTGGAAGATTGGCACTGCGGACGCTGAGAATTTCAAGATGCCCGCACATGATGTTACCATCGAGGGCACCTTCGCTATCAACCGCTACACCGTAACCTACAAGGTTGACACTGAGGTAGTCGGCACTGATGTCTACGACTTCAATTCCGATGTTGTAATTCGCGACGTTCCGACTAAGGAAGGCTACACCTTCTCTGGCTGGAAGATTGGCACTGCGGACGCTCAGAATTTCAAGATGCCCGCACATGATGTTATCATCGAGGGCACCTACGCAAAGAACAGCTCCGGCCACCACCACCGCAAGCCTACCGTTACCATCCCGGACAAGGTTCCGACCGGTCTGAACGGTAACGATCACTATGCGTACATCGTCGGCTACCCGGACAAGACCGTCCGCCCGCAGAACGGCATCACTCGTGCTGAGGTCGCGACCATCTTCTTCCGCCTGCTGACCGACGAGACCCGCAACGCTAACTCCACCAAGTCCAACAGCTACTCTGACGTAGCAGCCGGTGCATGGTACAACCATGCGGTTTCTACGCTGAGCGCTATGGGCATCGTGAAGGGCGACAGCAACGGCAAATTCAATCCGAACGCACCGATCACCCGCGCTGAGTTCGCGGCGATCGCAGCCCGTTTTGACGACAAGGCCAACTCGACGACTGCTGATTTCAGCGACATCGTGTCCCACTGGGCAAAGAACGAGATCAGCGCCGCCTCCAACAACGGCTGGATCAACGGTTATCCCGACGGCACCTTCCGTCCGGATAACAAGATCACCCGTGCCGAGGCAATGACGCTCGTCAACCGCGTCCTCAAGCGTCTCCCCGAGACCGCAGAGGATCTGCACGACGATATGATCAAGTGGAGCGACAACTCTGACGCTTCTCAGTGGTTCTATCTGGCGGTACAGGAGGCTACCAACAGCCACTACTACAAGGCCAAGGAGAACAAGTTCGAGAAGTGGTCCGAGCTGCGCGATACCCGCGACTGGACCGAACTGGAAAAGTAAATTTCCGCTGCATCCCCCGGCGAAAGCCGGGGGATGTTTTTTTTGCTCCTTCCCGCCGGTTTCTTGTACATTTTTACCGAACTTGCACAAAACAGGCGGCTGCACTTGTCTTTCGCGGCGCTGCGGTGTATAATAACATCATTCGGCAGGACTTTTCTGCCCGCAAACAAATAAACAAGCGAACAGACGGTGCCGCTGAACGACCTCGGCCGGGTCAGCGGTTAAAAGGGAAACAGGTGCAATTCCTGTACGATCTCGTCACTGTAAACGGGGAGCATTCCGCTTTTTATGTCACTGATGCTGTGCATCGGGAAGGCGGCGGCGTGCGCAGATCCGCAAGTCAGGAAACCTGCCGCCTCTGTTGGTACGGAAAGCTTTTCCAGGTCACGAGTCATTGACTGTACTGATGCCGCATTCTTCTGCATGATTACAGTCCCTTTCTGCGCACAGGCGCAGGGGGACTGCGTGTTTTCTGTACCCTTTTCAGGGCTTTTCCCCGGTGCGCTTGCCGGAGGAGTCGAAAAAAGGAGGAACTTTTTCATGAAACTCAAGAAACTGGGCGCTCTGCTGCTCTCCGCAAGCCTGATGATGGCGGCTCTGACCGCCTGCGGCAGCAAGCCGGCTGCAAACGACACCGCCGAGGACACCAAGGGCGCGGATAGCGCTGCAACCGATACCGCGGCAGACGACGAAGAAAACTACGAAACGGGTGACGCAAGCTTGGATAATCCGCTCAATCAGGACGAAATCGGCGAAAACGAGCTGCTGGTCGTCAGCTTCGGCACCAGCTACAACGACAGCCGCCGCGAGACCATCGGCGCCATCGAGGCCGCGATGCAGAAGGCGTTCCCGGACTACTCGGTCCGCCGCGGCTTCACCAGCCAGATCATCATCGACCATGTAAACAAGCGTGACGGCGAGAAGATCGACAACGTGACCGAGGCGCTCGACCGCGCGGTTGCAAACGGCGTCAAGAACCTCGTTGTTCAGCCGACGCATCTGATGAACGGCCTGGAGTACACCGACCTCAAGAACGAGCTGGCCGGCTACTCCGACTCTTTCGAGAAGATCGCGCTCGGCGAGCCGCTCCTGACCTCGGACGACGACTTCCAGAAGGTCATGAACGCGATCGTTGACGCTACCAAGGAGTACGACGACGGCGAGACCGCCATCTGCTTCATGGGCCACGGCACCGAGGCAGACTCCAACTCCGTCTACACTAAGATGCAGGAGACCCTGACCGCGGCAGGCCACACCAACTACTTCGTCGGCACGGTTGAGGCGACTCCGTCCCTCGACGATGTGATCGCGGCTGTCAAGGAAAGCGGCTTCAAGAAGGTCGTGCTGCGTCCGCTGATGATCGTTGCCGGCGACCACGCGAACAACGACATGGCAGGCGATGAGGACGGCTCCTGGAAGACCGAGTTCGAGAAGGCCGGCTTCGAGGTAACGACTGTTGTAGAGGGTCTGGGCGGTCTGACCGACATTCAGAACCTGTTCGTTGCGCACGCGCAGGCGGCTGTTGACTCGCTCAAGTAATCTTTCCATACCAGATACAGGTCCGGACTGCGAAAGCGGGCCGGACCTTCTTTTATCCGTCAAACACAAGGAGAAAACAATCTATGAACAGCAAAAAAACACTTCTGGCCGCTCTTCTGGCGGCGCTCATGCTCACCTCCGGCTGCGGCAGCTCCGCCTCTCAGCAGCAGACCGACACCGCCGCGCAGACCGGCGAGACCGGCACCTCGAATGTTGCTTCTGCGTCCGACATGGCCGAGGTCGAGGAGGTCGTCGAGGAGGGCATGACCCCCATTTCCGGCGACAAGGTCAAGGACGGCACCTATAACGTTACCGTCAAGTCCAGCTCCAAAATGTTCGACATCACTGCGTGCGAGCTGACTGTCGAGAGCGGCAAAATGACCGCGACCATGCACATGGGCGGCAAGGGCTATCTCTATGTCTACATGGGCACCGGCGAGCAGGCTGCCGCGGCTGACGAGGCGGATTACATCCCGTTCACCGAGCAGGCCGACGGCACCCACAGCTTCACCGTCCCGGTCGACGCGCTCGATGAGGGCATCGACTGCGCCGCATTCAGCAAGAAGAAGGAAAAGTGGTACGACCGCACCATCCTGTTCCGCGCGGATTCTCTGCCGATGGATGCCTTTGCCGACGGCGTTGTCACGACGCCCGACAGCCTGTCTCTCGCGGACGGCTCCTACACTGCTGACGTCGCGCTTGCAGGCGGCTCCGGCCGCGCCTCCGTCCAGTCTCCGGCCGAGCTCACCGTCAAGGACGGCAAGGTAACGGCGAAGATCGTCTGGAGCAGCAAAAACTACGATTACATGAAGGTCGGCGACACGAAATACGACACCGTCATCGAGGACGAGCACTCCACCTTCGAGATCCCGGTCTCCTGCTTTGACTGGGCGATGGCGGTCAAGGCCGACACCACCGCGATGAGCGAAGCGCACGAGATCGACTACACGCTGACCTTTGACTCGGCCTCTGTCGCGCCGCTGAGCAAATGAAAAGAGCCGCAGCATATCTCGCTGCCGCCGCGTGCCTGACCGGCCTGCTGAGCGGCTGCGGCGGCGGCGCGGCCGTCTCCGGAGAAAACGATGACCCGCTCTCTGGTCTGACCCCCGCCGGCTCGATGGAGCTCTCCTTCGCCGAGCAGTTCACGGTCGATACCTTCGAGGGCGGTCTGTCGCTCATCACGATCGGCGGCGAGGACCGCTATCTCGTTGTGCCCGAGGGACAGCAGGCGCCGCAGACCGGCGCGGACATTACCGTGCTTCAGCAGCCGCTCGACAGCATCTATCTCGTTGCCACGAGCGCAATGGATTTCTTCGTTTCGCTCGACGCGCTCGATACCATCTCGCTCTCCGGCACCCGCGCCGACGGCTGGTATCTCGATGCGGCGCGCGAGGCCATGACAGACGGCGATATCGAATACGCCGGCAAATACAGCGCCCCGGACTATGAAGCCATCTGCGACGCGGACTGCGACCTCGCGCTCGAGTCCACGATGATCTACCACACGCCCAAGGTCAAGGAGCAGCTCGAACGGCTCGGCATCCCTGTGCTCGTCGAGCGCTCGAGCTACGAAAGCAATCCCCTCGGCCGTATGGAATGGATCAAGCTGTACGGCGTGCTCACAGGAAAGGAGGAGCAGGCGGAGGCGCTCTATGACGAGCAGCTCGACGCCCTCGCTCCCATCCTTGACCGGCCGTCCACCGGCAAGACCGCCGCATTCTTCTATATCACGGCGAACGGCGCAGCAAATGTGCGCAAATCCACCGATTATGTCGCAAAAATGCTCGAGCTTGCCGGAGGAAAGTATATCTTCGACGACCTCACCGACGACGACGCCCGCTCGACCATGAATATGCAGATGGAGAGCTTTTACGCCGGCGCGAAGGACGCTGATGTGCTCATCTACAACTCGACCATCGACGGCGAGCTGCAAACGCTCGACGAGCTGCTCGCCAAAAGTCCGCTGCTCGCGGATTTCAAGGCCGTGAAAAACGGAAACGTCTGGTGCACCGAGCAGAGCCTGTTCCAGTCCGCGATGGGGCTCGGCGGCATGATACAGGACTTTCACGCCGTTTTCACCGGCGAAAACACCGACGATCTGCACTATCTGCATCAGCTGACCTGAAAAGGAGGGGAAAACCATGCAGCCTGACCACCGCGCGCGCTATACCTTCGGCTTTGCCCTGCTCGCGGCGCTGCTCGCGGCGCTTATTCTCTGGAACCTCAACACAGGCAGTCTGCATCTGTCCCCGGCCGAGGTCATGGACATCCTGCTCACGCGCACGGGCGAAAACGCCGCCATCGTATGGGAAATGCGTCTGCCGCGGCTGATCGCCGCCATGCTGCTCGGCGGCGCGCTGTCGATTTCGGGCTTTCTGCTCCAGACCTTTTTCGCTAACCCCATCGCAGGCCCGTTCGTGCTCGGCATCTCCTCGGGCGCGAAGCTGACCGTTTCGCTCGCGATGATCGGTCTGCTCTCGCGCGGCCGCGTGATTGGCTCGACCGGCATGATCCTCGCCGCCTTCTGCGGCGCGATGCTGTCGATGGGCTTCGTCCTCGCGCTCGCGCAGCGCGTGCGCCAGATGTCCCTGCTCATCATCGCCGGTGTGATGGTCGGCTACATCTGCTCGGCGGTCACGGATTTCGTCGTGACCTTCGCCGAGGACAGCAACATCGTCAACCTGCACAACTGGTCACAGGGCAGCTTTTCCGGCATTTCATGGGACAATATCTGCGTGATGGCGCCGGTCGTGCTGATCTCGCTCGCGCTCGCCGTGCTGCTGTCCAAGCCGATGAGCGCCTATCAGCTCGGCGAGGGCTGCGCGCGCAGCATGGGCGTCAATATCCGCGCCTTCCGCGCCGCGCTCATTCTGCTCTCGAGCGTGCTCTCCGCCTGCGTGGCTGCGTTCGCCGGGCCGATCTCGTTCGTCGGCATTGCGGTCCCGCAGCTGATGAAGGGGCTGTTCGGCACGGCAAAGCCGCTCGTGCAGGTACCGGCGTGCTTTGCCGGCGGCGCGGTATTCTGTCTGTTCTGCGATCTGGCCGCGCGCACGGTCTTTGCCCCCACCGAGCTCAGCATCAGCTCGGTCACGGCCATCCTCGGTGCGCCCATCGTAATCTTCATCATGGTGCGCCGCCGCACACGCACGCTGTAAAGGGGGAAAACGCAATGGCAGACCAGCTTCTCCGCGCGGAGAACATGACCGTCGGCTACGGCGGCATGCCGCTCATCCGCGACATCGCGCTGAGCGTGTCGGGCGGCGAAATTTTGACCCTTGTCGGGCCGAACGGCTCGGGCAAGTCCACTATCCTCAAAAGCCTGATCCGCGAGCTTGCCCTGCTCGGCGGCACGGTCTATCTGGACGGCCGCGACAGCAGCCGTCTGTCCGCCGCAGAGACCGCGCGCACGCTCGCCGTCATGATGACCGGCCGCATCGCGCCCGAGCGCATGACCTGCTGGGATGTGGCGGCGGCAGGCCGCTATCCCTATACCGGGCGGCTCGGCATTCTCGGCGCGGAGGACCGCGAAAAGGTGTGCGAGGCGCTCGCGCTCGTCCATGCAGAGGAGCTTGCGGACCGCGATTTCACCTGCATCAGCGACGGACAGCGGCAGCGCGTGCTGCTCGCGCGCGCCATCTGCCAGCAGCCGCGCGTGCTCATCCTCGACGAGCCGACCTCGTTTCTCGACATCCGCTACAAGCTCGAGCTGCTGACCATTTTGAAAGATCTGGTGCGCGAGCGCAGTGTCGCCGTCGTGCTGTCGCTGCACGAGCTCGACCTCGCGCAGAAGATCTCCGACCGCGTCATCTGCGTGGCGAACGGCGAAATCGCCCGGGTCGGCACGCCCGAGGAGGTCTTTACCGACGGCAGCGTGCAGCGCCTGTACGGCCTGACCGCCGGCAGCTATGACGAGCGCTTCGGCAGTCTGGAGCTTGAGCCGGTGCGCGGCGCGCCGCAGGCTCTTGTGATCGGCGGCGGCGGCAGCGGCATTGCGCTCTACCGCGCGCTTCAGCGGCACGGCATCCCCTTCGCCGCAGGCGTGCTGCACGAGAACGACATGGATTTCCCGGTCGCGCGCGCCCTCGCGTGCGAGATCGTCTCCGAACAGCCGTATCAGCCCATCGGGAACGCGGCGCGGAGCCGTGCGCGAGCGCTCATGCACGCCTGCCGCTGCGTTTACGCGCCGCTCCGTACCTTCGGCCCGATGAATGAGGGCAACCGCCTGCTCATCGCAGAGGCCGCCGAAAACGGCTGGCTGGTCTCTGCAATTTCACCAAAAAAGCCGGACGCGACTTGAAACAGACGGCCCCCTTGTGTTAGAATGGATGTTATGCAAAGGCAGACACCATCAAGGAATGCAGTTTTATGTCAAAAAGCGTAAGAAATTCAAGAAAACAGCATAGAAATCACGGACATCGTGCGTCCCTGCGCCGCACGGCCGAACCCGCGCATATCAAGCCGCGTCCCGGCCCGACTGCGCGCAAGCGCAAGCGCCGCCAGAGCAGAGCACGCCGCCGTCAGCTGCTCGTGCTGCTCATCGCGGCCGTTCTCATCGCGCTCATCGCGGCGCTCGTGCATCAGCCGTCCACCTCGGGCAGTACGTCCGGGACGGGCGCTGCCTCCGACGACCGCCCGCTCGAGACCAACATCACCCACGGCCTGATCTCGGACGCCGTCGTGGCCTACCGCGACGTGGTGGCGGACTACGCCGAGCAGAACGGTATTTCGGAGTATACCGACGTCCTTCTCGCCATCATGCAGGTCGAGTCGGGCGGCGAGCTCGACGACCTCATGCAGTCCTCCGGCTCGCTCGAGCTGCCCTCGGATTCGCTCCAGCAGGAGGCCTCCATCCGGCAGGGATGCAGCTACTTTGCGCACCTGCTGCACCGCGCGGAGAGCGAGGGCTGCGACCTCGACACCGTCATCCAGGCCTACAACTACGGCAGCGGCTTTATTGATTATGTCGCCGAACACGGCGGGAAATATACGCTCGAGCTGTCCGAAAAGTTCGCACAGCAGCAGTCGGGCGGTGCGACCGTCCCCTATGACAACCCGGTCGCCGTCAAGCGCAACGACGGCTGGCGCTATGCCTACGGCAATATGTTCTACGCAAAGCTGGTCAATCAGCATCTCGTAAGATAAAAAGGGAGTGCAAATCCTGTCGAAAAACTTCGTTTTTCCGACAAGATGTGTTCTGACTGCGCAGAACACGAGTCGTCCGAAAGTTCCCATACGGAAACTTTCTCCCTCTAAGAGTAAAAAAACCGAGGCACATGTCCTCGGTTTTTTTGCGTTTGCTTCGCAAACGCTTTTTAACGCGCGCTGTCGCGCGGCTACTGTTTTTTCGGGAACATCCGGCGCCGGACGATAAGATAGCATATCATATGTGCGATAACGGTCAGGACCCACGAGATCGGGTAGGAAACGTACAGCGTGAACAGCGTGTGATACATACGGAACACCGTGAATATCCAGATGACGCGGAACACGCACGCGCCGACCATGGACACGAGCATCGGCATGATCGAATAGCCAAGGCCGCGCACCACGCCCGAGCCGACATCCATCATGCCGCACAGGAAATACGTCACGCTGACCACGCTGAAGCGCTGAATGCCGTAGGCGATGACCTCCGGGTCCTGCGAATAGATGTGCAGCAGCGGATCGCCCAGACGGTATGCGCCCTGTCCGAGCACGACGCCGATGAGGATGACGAGGATCATGCAGCGCACGAGGATGCCGTCCACGCGGCGGTACTGCTTCGCGCCGAGGTTCTGGCTTGTGAAGCTGAGCGTGGTCTGGTAGAGCGAGTTCATCGAGATGTACACAAAGCCCTCCACGTTCGCCGCCGCCGTGTTGCCTGCGACCGCAACTGCACCGAAGCTGTTGATGGACGACTGAATGAGCACGTTCGAGATGTTGAAGATAACGCTCTGCATACCGGCGGGCAGGCCGATCTTCATGATCTGCGCAAAGCGTTCCGGGTAGAACCGCAGGCGGCGTATATCCAGATGACACATGCCGTCTGAGCCGGTCAGACACAGCACGGTCAGCGTCGCGGAGACGCACTGGCTGAGCACGGTCGCGAGCGCCACGCCTGCCACGCCCATGCCGAGCACGCACACGAACAGCAGGTCGCCCAGCACATTCATCACGCCTGCCGCCATCAGAAAGTACAGCGGCCGCCGCGTATCGCCCACCGCACGCAGCACCGCCGCGCCGAAGTTGTAGATCATGGTCGCAGGCATGCCGATAAAGTACACGCGCATGTACAGCACCGCGCCCTCGATGACCTCGTCCGGGGTTTTCATCAGCGTCAGCATGGGCCGCGCGAGCACGATGCCGAGCACGACTAGGATAACACCGCCGACCAGACCGGTGAGCAGCGAGGTCTGCACGGTCTGCTGCACGCCGTCGTAGTTTTTCTCGCCGCAGTAGCGCGCCACGAGCACGTTCGCGCCCACCGAAATGCCGATAAAGGCATTGATGAGCAGGTTGAACAGCGAGGTCGTCGAGCCGACCGACGCCATCGCATTCGCGCCGGCGAACTGGCCGACAACGACAATATCCGTCGCATTGAACAGCAGCTGGAGTACGCCCGACAGCAGCAGCGGCAGCGTGAAGATCAGTATGCTGCGCAGCAGCGGACCGCGCGTCATATCCATTTCATAAGATTTTCTCATAGCTTCCTCTTTTTTCATAAAATCCGGTTCACAGACGGGTTTTCTGCCTGTTATTGCCTGCCGGATGGCAGAGCAGCGCATACCCTGTTTCTATTGTAGTCCTTCGCCGCATATGCTGTCAACTGCTCTTGCAATCCGAGCGGAATAGTGGTATATTATTGGTTAGATAGAGCTAACCAAAGGAGTGTATCATATATGTATCAGACGACTGTCGGCGTAGACGGCATGATGTGCGGCATGTGCGAGGCGCATGTCAACGACGCGGTCCGCAAGGCTTTTCCGGTGAAGAAGGTCACCTCCTCCCATGGCAGGGGTCAGACCGTCATCCTCTCCGAGCAGGCGCTCGACGAACAGGCGGTGCGCAGCGCCATCAACGCGACCGGCTACACCGTAACCTCGTTCCGGTGCGTTCCGCACGAGAAAAAGGGTCTGTTTTCCTTCCTTCGCCGCTAAGATCATGCCCGGCCGCGCTCTTGCCTGCACTTCGTCTTTTTCGGTGTTTTTCGTCTTTTCTCTTGACAACGGACACGAAAAAGACTAAAATAATTTCAGTTAGGCCGTGCAAACTCTCCGCCTGTACGGCCTGTTTTTCCGGGTATTGGTTAGTTTTAACTAACCCGGTTAGCAAAATGCAACCTGTTTTTGTGAATTCTGGGCATATGCCCCTGTCTGGAGGTCCTACCCTTGCTGGAAACGCTGCTGGACTCCGCCGCCGGAGGTTCTCTGTCCGGCCGGCTGCGCCGCATCCCCGTGCGCGAAGGCGTGCGCGCATGGGACTTTGACTGCGCGCTGAGTCTCCCCTCGTCGCTGCCCGCGGCAAAAGAAAACCGATATCAGATCCTGTTCTGCCGCAGCGGCGCGCTGCGGCTGGAGCTCGCGGTCGGCAAGCAGCTTTTCCTGCATGAACGCGAGGTGCTCCTGCTCGCCCCCGGCACGGCGCTCGTACGCGCCTCCGTTCCTGACGGGCGGCTCGCCGGTGCACTTGTCATCGTTGAGGTATCCGAACGCGACCGCCTGCCGTACACCCTCGGCTCACTGCTCGGCGGCCTGTCGCTCGACACCGCACGGCTCGAGGAGCGCCTGCACGCACGGAGCGGCTGTGCGGTCCTGCGCGGCACGCCCTGGACCGAGACGGTCTTCTCCGCGCTCCAACCGCTTCAGGCCGAGGAACGCGGCCGCTACTGCGCGTTCAAGACCGCCGAGCTGCTCTACCTGCTCAGCACGGACAGTCCGCTGCTGCCTCTGCCGCCCGAGGCGCCCGGCCGCGAACGCTATCAGGTCGAGCTCATGCGTCAGGTGCGCGACCATATGCTCGCGCATCTCGCCGACCCCCTCACCATCAGCCAGCTCGCCGCACGCTTCCACATCTCCCCCACCGCGCTCAAGGACTGCTTCCGGCAAGCCTACGGCCGTCCGCTGCATCAGTATCTGCTCGAGCACCGCGTGCGCCGCGCCGCCGAGCTGCTGAGCGAATCCGGGCTTTCCATCGTCGAAATCGCCTCCGCCGTCGGCTACAACAGCGCGAGCCAGTTCGGCGTCGCCTTCAAGCGGCGCTACCAGCTCACGCCCTCGCAGTTCCGCCGCATGGCGCATTCGCAGAAGGAGTTGCGTCAGGATGCGTAACAAGTTAGCCTGAAACAACCGCATTTTCTGCATAAAACCGAGATTTTAAGCAACATTTGTCTGTTTTAGATATTTTTACGTCCGTTTCCAGTAGACATCGTTTTTATTTTGTGATAATCTTTAAAACAAACAAAAACCATGTAAACATACAGAGCTGCGGCGCTTTACCCCGTTGCCTCTGCTTAATTTCATTCAGGAGGAATTGCATCATGAAAACTCTTTACAAGAATATCGCACTGTTTGTCGGCGGCTCCCTGTTTGGCTCGGCGGGCGTCAAGCTGCTCGGCAGCAAGGACGCAAAGAACGCTTACACCCACGCAGCCGCAGCTGTCCTGCGCATGAAGGACTGCGTTATGAACACCGTTGACACCGTCCGCGAGAACGCAGACGACATCCTGCACGCTGCAAAGGACATCAACGAGCAGCGCGCTGCCGAGGCAGAGGCTGCCGCAGCGGAGATCGAGGACTGCGCAGAGGAGATCGCAGACGAGATGGCTGCTGACGCTGCACCGGCCGAGGCATAATCTGCACCAAAGTAATCAAAAAGGGGGACGAAATGTCCCTCTTTTTCCATCTTTCCCTGGTTAAATGGAGGTAACTCATCATGAAAGCATTCATTCAGCACGAGAGCCGCGGTCGGCTGCGTGTCCGGATGCACCAGTACCGCATGTCGCTCGAGCAGGCCGACCTGCTCGAAGCCTACCTGCTCGATCAGCCGGGCGTCAAGTCCGCCGCCGTCCACGAGCGCACCTGCTGCGCGACTGTGTGCTACACCGGCTCCCGTGCGGAGCTGCTGCACGCCATCGGCCGCTTTGACTACCGCTCCCCGGCCGTTACCGCGCTCGCGCCGCAGCACAGCGGCCGCGCGCTCAACCGCGAATATCAGGAAAAGCTCGTGACCATGGTCGCCGTCAAGGCTGCCTGCACGCTGTTCCTGCCCACGCCGCTCCAGATCGTCCGCACGGTCTGCATGGCGGCTCCGTTCCTGTGCCGCGGCCTGCGCCGCCTGCTGCGCGGTCAGCTGCGCGTCGAGGTGCTCGACGCCCTGTCCATCGGCGTATCCATGGCGCGCCGCGACTTCGGCACCGCCGGTTCGGTCATGTTCCTGCTCCAGCTCGGTGAACTGCTCGAGGAATGGACGCACAAGAAGTCGGTCGACGACCTCGCGCGCACCATGTCGCTCGGCGTGAGCCGCGTATGGCTCCAGAAGGACGGCACCGAAGTCTCGGTCCCGCTGTCGCAGATCGCCTCCGGCGACCGCATCGTTGTCCGAACGGGCAGCGTGATCCCGTTCGACGGCGAGATCGTTTCCGGCGAGGTCGCTGTCAATCAGGCTTCGCTCACCGGCGAGTCGGTTCCGGTCATCAAGCGCCCCGGCGCGAAGGTCTTTGCCGGCACGGTCATCGAAGAGGGCGACTGCGTGATCGAGGTCACGCAGCAGGCCGGTGAAAGCCGCTACGACAAGATCGTTTCCATGATCGAGCAGTCCGAGCAGCTCAAGAGCGCCGCGGAGAGCCGCGCGTCCCATCTGGCGGACAAGCTGGTCCCCTACACGCTCGCCGGCAGCGTGCTGAGCTACGCGCTCACGCGCAACGTCACCCGCGCGCTGTCCGTGCTCATGGTCGACTTCTCCTGCGCGCTCAAGCTCGCCATGCCGCTCGCGGTGCTGTCCGCGATGCGCGAGGCGAGCACCTATCATGTCACCGTCAAGGGCGGCAAGTTCCTCGAGGCGCTGTCCGAGGCGGACACCATCGTCTTTGACAAGACCGGCACGCTGACCCACGCCTGCCCGGTCGTTGCGGACGTCATCCCGTTCGGCGGCCGCGAGGCGAACGAAATGCTGCGCGTCGCTGCCTGCCTCGAGGAGCACTTCCCGCACTCTATGGCGAACGCCGTCGTCCGCGCCGCGAAGGACCGCAGTCTGGCGCACGAGGAAATGCACTCCGAGGTGCAGTACATCGTCGCGCACGGCATTTCGAGCACGGTGAACGGCGAAAAGGTCGTCATCGGCTCGGCGCATTTCGTCTTTGAGGACGAGTCCTGCACCATCCCCGAGGGCGAAAAGGAGCGCTTTGACGCCCTCGACCCGGCATATTCTCACCTGTACCTCGCCGTCGGCGGCGAGCTCGCGGCCGTTATCTGCATCTCCGATCCGCTGCGCGAGGAGGCCTGCGCGGTCATGAGATCGCTGCGCGCCCTCGGCATCAAGCGCACGGTCATGCTCACCGGCGACAGCGAACGCACCGCAAAGGCGATTGCTGAGCAGGTCGGTGTGGACGATTACCGCGCGGAGGTCCTGCCGGAGGACAAGGCCAGCTTCGTCGAGGCCGAGCGCAGAGCCGGCCGCACGGTCATCATGATCGGCGACGGCATCAACGACTCTCCTGCGCTGTCGGCAGCGAACGTCGGCATCGCCATCAGCGACGGCGCTGCCATCGCGCGCGAGATCGCGGACGTCACCATCGCGGCGGAAAGCCTGTTCGAGCTGGTCGCGCTGCGCCGCATCGCACAGCACCTCATGCGCCGCATCCACGCAAACTACCGCTTCGTGATCGGCTTCAACGGCTCGCTCATCGGTCTGGGCGTTGCGGGCATCCTCATGCCGGCGACCTCTGCGATGCTGCACAATCTTTCCACCGTTGCCATCAGCCTGCGCAGCATGACCAACCTCATGCCTGCCGGCGATGCGGAAAAGCCGGTAAAATAAGCTGCCGCAAAACCGCAA
>ERZ838118.1561-NODE-1561-length-27404-cov-7.198106_pt1 | contig 27404 bp, 23 predicted proteins | sample MGYA00519863_ERZ838118 | MGnify/ENA primary metagenome ERZ838118 (study PRJEB31850, sample SAMEA3708827) | human gut metagenome | biome: human gut; feature: human-associated habitat; material: faeces | place: China | collected 2014 ...
GCTTAAAGCGGTCGAGATCGAGGTAATACAGCACGAACGGCAGCTTTTTCGCCTCGCAGATGCTCAGGACTCTGCTGAAATAGCGCTCGTTGAACAGGCCGGTCATGCTGTCCGTGTTCGCCATGTTCTCGAGCTCGACCTTCTGCCCGATGTCCTGCACGACCTGCATGACCTCATAGACCGTGCCGTCCGCGTGCCACGCGACCGGGAGGATGGTCAGGACCAGGTAGGCGTTCTCCGTCCGGCTGCAATACTCGATCTTGAGATTGTCGTCCGGCCGGCGCAGCACGCTGCGCAGGTATTCGGGCGCGAGCAGGCGCGAGAGCTTGGCGTTTTCCGTTTCGGTCAGCGCGACATAGCGTTCGGAGATGGTCTTGAGCATTTCCGAATACTGTCCGGAGGTCGGATAGAGCGGCTTACTGAGGCGCAGCTCGCGGTAGCGGTAGCGGTCGGTGTCCAGATTGACGATGGTATAGCGGTCGACGATGCGGCTCATGCTTTGCAGCAGGCGGTCGCTCTGCATCTTTTCGCGCTCGAGGCTCAGCCGCGCCTCCTCCTCGCGCCGCAGGCGCAGCTGGCTCTCCATGCCCAGCGCCAGCACCACGATGATGACGGCGAAGATGCAGAGCGCGCCGAACGCGAACGAGGTAGACTGCTGCACGCTGCGCATCGCGCCGTCCACCTCGTCGGCGTGGATGATGCCGACGAGTGACCAGTCAGGAAAATTGGTCGGTATCGCGATCAGATAATTTCGCGCTCTCGCGCAGGTGAACTGCGCGCTTCCGCATCCGCGTCGCTGCCTGTGTTCTTCAACAGACCGTCCCACTGCCCCAGCACGGTCCAGTTTCGCTGCACGAACAGCGTAAAGGTCTTGGAGATCTGCGAAAAGCTCTCAAACAGATTATTCGAGCTTTCCTGATAGATTTTCATGCCGATGTAGCTGCTGTAAACGCCGATGCCCGCCGCGAACACCACAGCAAGAAGCGCGGTCAGCAGAACGATGCTCGGTCGTTTTTTCATGCACATCCCTCCTCAATGATGTTCTTCCATTCCCCTTTCTGTTCCATAATTATACTATTTTTCGAGCGAAAAAGAAAGGGAGGATTGCACCCTATCAGTATTTATTTTCCCCGCGCTGCCATGAATAAAGTTATAAAGTTACAGCGTTTCGAAGTTATAACGTTTTAACTTTTCCGCGCGGCAGGGGCAAAAAATATCCTCTCCCGTTTAACACAGGAGAGGATATTACGGTATATACAGAAAGCCGATGCGGTATCCCCGGGATAATTCATACAGAAAGGAAGAATATCATTGAATTAGGCTATAGATATTTAGGGGGGGTATACTGCTTTCCGTGCCGGGTATGGCAAGTGAGTCCGGCGCGGAGAAAGGAGGGATGGGTAATAGGTGGGATATAATATTTCATGCTTCGGAAGGGGATACCGCAGGCTTTTTGTAACAGATTAGTCCTCCGCGAGCTTCTTGTAGCGGGCGTAGCGGGCCTTGACGTCCTCGACCTCCTTCGCGTACAGGGCGTCGGCCTTGTCCGGGAAGTTGTTCTTGAGGGAAGCGAAGCGGTTTTCGCCCATCAGGAAGTCCATGACCTTGTCGGTGTCCGGCTCCTTGGAGTCGAGCTGGAACGGGTTCTTGCCCTCCGCGATGCGGCGCGGGTCGTAGCGGTACAGGTGCCAGTAACCGCACTCAACCGCCTTCTTCATCTCGTCCTGAGAGGTGCCCATGCCGGCCTTGATGTGCTGCTCAAGGCACGGGCAGTAGCAGATGACGATGGACGGGCCGTCGTAGGACTCGGCCTCGCGCAGCGCCTTGAGGGTCTGCGCCTGGTCTGCGCCCATTGCAACCTGTGCAACGTAAACGTACTCGTACTGCATCAGGATTGCGCCGAGGTCCTTCTTTGCGACCTTTTTGCCGCTTGCTGCGAACTTTGCAGTTGCAGAAGTCGGGGTTGCCTTGGAGGACTGGCCGCCGGTGTTCGAGTAGACCTCGGTGTCGAGGACGAGCAGGTTGACGTCCTGATTCTGCGCCATAACGTGGTCGATGCCGCCGAAGCCGATGTCGTAAGCCCAGCCGTCGCCGCCGATCGCCCAGACGGACTTCTTTGCGAGGAATTCGCGGTTGTCGAGGATGTACTTGACCTCGTCGGTCTGCTCAGCCTTCTCGAGCGCTGCAATGAGCGCGTCGGAAACCTCACGGGACTTCTCGCGGTCGTTCCAGTCAGCGAGGTATGCCGCTGCTTCCTCAGCCGCAACGCCGGCGTTCTTCAGCGCCTCGATGCGGATGAGCAGCTCCTTGCGGATAGCGTCCTGTGCGTGATAGAAGCCGAACGCGAACTCGGCGTTGTCCTCGAACAGGGAGTGCTCCCACGCCGGGCCGTGACCCTTGCAGTCGCGGCAGTACGGCAGGATCGGTGCGCCGCCGCTGATCGCGGACGAGCAGCCTGCTGCGTTGCCGACGTACATGCGGTCGCCGAACAGCTGGCTGAGCAGCTTGATATAGGTAGTCTCGGCGCAGCCTGCGCATGCAGCGGAGAACTGGAAGTAGGGCTTTGCGAACTGAACATTCTTGACGCTCTTGTCGCTGATGACGTCCTTCTTGAGGTAGGTTTCGTTCATTGCGACGTCGTCGAACAGCGGCTGCTCGGACTTCATCTCCTCGAACGGCGCCCAAGTCAGCGCGTCCTTTGCCGGGCACGCGGTCAGGCACACGCCGCAGCCGAGGCAGTCATACGGCGAGAGCTGCATACGGAAATTGTACTTCGGCGCGTCCTTGCCGAGGCCCTTTGCGGGAGCGGTAACGAAGGAATCCGGAACACCGGCCTTCTCCTCGTCGGTCAGCAGGACCGGACGGATTGCCGCGTGCGGGCAGCACATCGAGCAGCGGTTGCACTGGATGCAGGCGTCGGGGTTCCACTTCGGAACCTTGGTGGCCACGCCGCGCTTGGAGTAGACCGAAGTGCCGTTCTCCCACGTGCCGTCGAGCACGCCGTACTTCTGGAAAACAGATACCGGCAGCTTGTCGCCCTGCTGCTTGTCGAGCGGCATGACGATGTCGCGGACGAACGGGGTCATGTTCTTCGGCTCTGCAACCGGCTCGTCGGTCGCGTCCGCCCATGCAGCCGGGATTTCGACCTTGACGGTCGCCTGAACGCCGAGATCGACCGCCTGATTGTTCATGTCGACGATCTTCTGACCGGCCTTCTTGAAGTAGGAGTTGTAGTTGTTCTTCTTCATGTCCTCGATCGCGAGATCCATCGGGATGACCTTGGTGAGGGCGAAGAACGCACCCTGAAGGATGTTGTTGGTGCGCTTGCCGAGGCCGATGGCAGCCGCCAGCTTTGCTGCGTCGATGATGTAGAAGTTTGCGTGCTTGCGCGCGAGGTCGCGCTTCATCTTCGCCGGGAGATGCTCCTCGAGCTCCTCGACCGACCACGGGCAGTTGAGCAGGAAGGTGCCGCCGTCCTTGAGGTCAGCGGTGACATCGTACTTTTTGACGTAGGTCGGGGCGTGAACCGCGACAAAATCCGCGGAATTGACCAGATAAGTGCTGAGGATCGGCTCGTCGCCAAAGCGCAGATGGCTCTGCGTCAGACCGCCGGACTTCATCGTGTCATAGGAGAAATACGCCTGCGCGTACTTGCCGCCGACAAAGCCGATGGTGGAGATAGCGTTCTTGTTCGCGCCGACCGTGCCGTCGCCGCCGAGACCCCACAGCTTGCAGCTGATCTGACCCGGATGCGGCAGCTCGATTTCGGTGTAGTCGAGCGAGGTGTGGGTCACGTCATCGTTGATGCCGATGGTGAAGTTGTTCTTCGGCGCGTCCTTCGCGAGGTTGTCGTAAACCGCGATGAACTGGCCCGGGGTGGTGTCCTTGGAGGACAGGCCGTAACGGCCGCCGACAACGGTGATGTCGTTTCGGCCGGCCTGATTGAGGGCGGTCACGACGTCGAGGTATACCGGCTCGCCGACCGAACCGGTCTCCTTGCTGCGGTCGAGAACGGCGATCTTCTTAACGGAAGCCGGGATTGCAGCTGCGAAATGCTTAACGGAGAACGGGCGGTACAGGTGGATCTGCACCATGCCGACCTTGCGGCCCTGTGCGTTCAGGTAGTCAACGGTCTCCTTGACCGCCTCGGAAGCCGAGCACATGACAACGATGACTTCTTCTGCGTCCGGCGCGCCGTAGTAGTTGAACAGCTTGTAGTCGCGGCCGGTCAGCTTGTTGATCTCGTCCATGTAGTGCTGAATGGTGTCGGGCACGATCTCTGCCTTGACGTTCGCGCCCTCCTTGCACTGGAAGTAGATGTCCGGGTTTACGTTGTTGCCGCGGTTGGTCGGGTGCTCCGGGTTGAGCGACTGACGGCGGAACTCCTGGAGTGCCTTCTGGTCGACCAGGCCGCGCAGATCCTCATAATCGAGGGTCTCGATGCGCTGCATCTCGTGCGAGGTGCGGAAGCCGTCGAAGCAGTGCATGAACGCATAGCGCGCCTTGATGGCGGACAGATGCGCGACTGCCGCGAGGTCCATCGCCTCCTGAGGCGAGGAGGACATCAGCATGCCGTAGCCGGTGGTGCGGCAGGTCATGAAGTCAGTGTGGTCGCCGAAGATCGAGTGATGGTTGCTCGTGACGACGCGGGACGCGATGTGCATGACGCTCGGCAGGAACTGGCCGCCCATGGCGTACATTGCCGGGATCATCAGCATCAGACCCTGCGAGGAGGTGAAGGTCGTGGTGAGCGCGCCCGCCTGCAGCGAGCCGTGGCAGGTGCCGGCCGCGCCGGCCTCAGACTGCATCTGGATGACGTCGACCGTCGTGCCGAACAGGTTTTTCTTGCCCTTTGCGGACCATTCGTCGACCTTTTCCGCCATCGGCGAGGACGGCGTGATCGGGTAGATCGCCGCTACCTCGGTGAACGCATAGGCGCTGTACGCCGCCGCCGTGTTGCCGTCCATAACAGCATAGTTCTTTTTGTTATCCATAACGATCCTTTCTTTTGCGTCTGCATCAGCGGAGCCGGACCCCGCCTGCGGAACGCAGTCCCTGGTTTTTATGTAACAAGCATTGAATGAAGCTGAACCTGCATTCTTGCCTTATTGGAAGAATAAAACGGTATAAGCCCCGTTATTTCTTCGATTTATACATCAAATTCAGCAACATCAGCCTTTGCAGCCTGCATGAAGATGTACGTGTCGCAGCCGTAGCCGATGAACTTTACGCCCATGTCACGCCACTTCTTGCCGCCCTCGACCGTATCGGCAAAGCAGCCGATCTTTACGCCCTTTGCAGCTGCCTTTGCGATGATCTGCTTGATCGCGGCGATGACCTCCGGATGGTCGATTTCACCGACATGACCAAGCGAGCTGGACAGGTCATAGGGGCCGACAAAAACAACGTCGATGCCGGGTACGTCCAGAATTTCATCGAGATTGTCGATCGCCTTCTGACCCTCGGCCTGAAGGATGACCACGGTGTCCTGTGCACGCGAGAAATACTCGCTGCCGGGAACCGCGCCGAAGCCGGCCGAACGGACAAAACGGCAGGTGCCTCGCGTTCCAACGGGCGAAAACTTCGCGGCGGAAACAGCGGCACGCGCCTGCTCTGCGGTGTCGATCTGCGGAATCATGACCGCGCCTGCGCCGACATCCAGAGCCTGATCGATCCAGATATCGCTGCCGCGAGGTACGCGGACGACCGGGCACACGCCGGTGACGTTTGCTGCACGGATCAGATTGGGGAGTTCCTGGAAGGTGGTGGTGCCGTGCTCCATATCGAGCAGCACGAAATCATATCCGGCATGACCTGCGGCTTCCACCATCGCAGGGTCCGTACAGATCATGAACGGGCCAAGCGCGCCCCGGTCAGAATCCATTGCCGCCTTGAAACGATCCACGCTTTCCATCGTCGGCATAACGGACTTTTTGTTCATATGACCATCCCTTTCCACTATGCGGAAACGCATTCCGAATAGTTGGTAAAAATATTTACAAGGGCTCACCCTTGCCGTATAATTATATTATTAGACCACTATCGAAGGTTTGTCAAGAGGGCATTTGAAAAAATTTCTGAAGGAGTTTGTTATGGCTAGGGAGCATACCTCGAGCATTCTGCGCGCTTTGCAGATTCTGGAATGCTTTATGGATCAGGAAAAGGAATGGACGCTCAAGGAGCTGGTAAACCAGCTCGGACTGCCCACTACGACGGTTTTTCGTCATGTTTCCACGCTGATGGAACGGCGGTACCTGACGCAGGATCCGGTACGGAAGGTCTACCACGTAGGGCCGAATCTGCTTGCGCTGGCAGGAGCGATCATCGGCGGCTCCGATCTGTGCAAGATCGCCCGGCCGGAGCTTGAGCGCCTGTCCGACCGCGTCAAGGAGACGATCAATCTGAGCATTCTCGTCGATAACGAGATCTTCTATCTGGACAAGGTGGAAACGCAGCGCTCTATTACCTGCAGCACGAGAGTCGGCGGCCGTGTGGCCGCGCACGCGACCAGCTGCGGCAAGATCCTGCTTGCGGACAGGGACGCAGATTTTCTCGCACAGTACTGCGAATGGATGAAAAGCGTTCCGCCGCTCACGCCCAAGACCATCACACAGCCCGACCGGCTGCTGAAGGAGCTGGAATCGGCGCGCATCAACGGCTACGCCATGGACGACGGCGAGGTAGAGCAGGGACTGATCTGTGTGGCGGCGCCCGTGCGTGATGCAAGCGGCCGTGTCATTGCGGCCGTGAGCATTGCCGGACCGGATTATCGAATGGAGCAGGATATGGAAATGATGATCCATGAAATCAGGCAGGCCGCAGAACGAATTTCCTATACGCACGGCTTTTTCCGGTAGGATTATCAAAAAACATCATAAAAACAGCCCGGCAGCGAGCATATCAGACGCTCGCTGCCGGGTTTTTCAATGCTGTATTCATTCTTTTTGATAATATCATCATTTTCATTGATGGTAATCCTGATGAATTGCAGCACATTCCACAGAACTCGATCGAGGAATTTTCATAAATCAGCATTTATCAACAGCAACGATGCATCTATCAATTATTTTGATTTTAATTTTGCGTCTGAAATTGATATACTGACATTACAAAATCATTCTTTTGACGGAAGCTTATTCCGAAAGCAGAAACAGTCCCGGCTTCTCCGGAAGGACGACTGTGTGCAGAAGCTCGATAAACCGTTCGACCATCTCCTTTTTGCAGGTATCCGGCTGATAGACCGCGACGATCTTTCTGGTATCCGGAATGCCCTTCATCGTGCAGTAGACGATCTTCGATGCAAGATACTCCATCTGCATCCCGAGAAAGACCGGGCTGGTGAACAGATAGCCCATGTTCTGCGAAACGAGCATGGCCGCCGTCTGCATGGAGCTGACAGTCGTGACCGACTGCGGACTGATATCGAAATGCTCGAGTGCCTGCTGGGTGATGCCGCCGATGTCATTGGCGGCCGAGGGCAGGATCAGAGGCAGGTTCTGAATCTGCTTCGGCGTGATCTCATAGGGATTTTCCGCTGAATTGCCGCTGTACGCCCAGGGCGGAACCAGATTGAACGAGCGCGGAACGATCAGCAGAAGCTGTTCGAGCGCAAGATCAACGCTCGTCTCCTGCGAGCCCGGCGTCATGCCGCCGACGACAAGGTCAGCGTCATTCGAGCGCAGGCTCTGCATCAGCAGCTCATCGCCCTGCTCGATCAGGTTGATGCTGACGCTGGGGTAGATCTCATGAAAAAGCGGCAGCAGCGACGGCATCCAGGCCGCGCCGTGCATCAGACCGATGCCGACGTTCAGCGTTTCCTCCGGGTGCGCCATCTGCTGAAGGCGGGCGGTCAGTCTGGTCTCGATCTGCCGGATCTTCTTCAGCTCTTCAATGCACAGCGCGCCTGCCGGCGTCAGCTGGATCGGCGTCTTCGAGCGATCAAACAGCTTTATGCCCAGCTCCTTTTCCACGCGGTTGAGATACATCGTCAGCGTGGATTGCGCGACAAACAGCCGCTTTGCGGCGCGGGTCAGATTCTGTTCCTTGGCGATCGCAAAAATATAATCCATCTTGTCAATCATCATCGACTTTTTTCTCCTTTTCCCAGCAGATGTTTCAATCAAGATAATATGGGAAAAACGAAAAAAAGGCAAGCATAATTTTTTCAGCAGAAAGCGAGGCGGCGTCATGGCCATCGGCGAATATCTTAAATCCGTGTTCAGTCTGGAAGGAAAGACTATCTTGATCTCGGGCGCGACCGGCGGCATCGGAAGCGCGATCAGCCGCGGACTCGCGGCGGCGGGCGCTGAAACGGCGCTCTGTGCGAGAAACCAGCAGAAATGCCGGGAGCTGGCAGACGAGATCTCCGCGCATGGCGGCGCGGCTTCGGCGCACGCTCTCGATATATCCGATCTGGACAGCATTCACCGCTGCGTAGACGAGGTCATGCAGCAGTACGGCAAGATCGACGTTCTGTTCAACGTGGCGGGCATCAACCGCCGGGAGGGACTGCTCGACGTCGAGCCGGAGACCTATGACCGTATCATGGATACCAACCTCAAGGGCGTGTTCTTCCTCAGCCAGGCGGTCGCGCGCGAGATGTACCGGCGCAAATCCGGCAATATCATCAATATCGGCTCTCACAACGACACCGGAATGCTGGGCGGCTGCTCGGTCTACGGCGCATCGAAGAGCGGCGTGATCGCGCTGACCCGTTCCATGGCAGTCGAGTTTGCACAATACGGCATCCGCTGCAACGCGATCAGCCCCGGTCATATCCTGACCGACCTGACGCAGGTGACCTGGCAGCATCCCACGCGGAGCGAATATCTGCGCGAGCGGATCGCCATGGGCCGTCCAGGAGAGCCGGACGAGCTGACAGGAATGGCCATTCTTCTGGCCTCGGATGCCTCCTCGTACATGACGGGGCAGGCGTATCATATTGACGGCGGCTGCCTGTGCGGCGGCAAGCCGTGGGACTATGATACACAGTATTGAAATTAAGACGGCTCTCCGCAAGGGAAACGGCGCTGTCTTGATAAATAATAAAGGAGGGGGAATTTTCCTGAGCCGGGGAGGGAACCGGCTCCACGCGGCAGGAATGTTCAGTTCCGTGCCATCTGATTAAGAAAGGGAGTAAAAACTATGTCTGCAACTGGATTTCTGGTTCTGCTGATCGTTTCCATCGCGATACTGATGGTACTGATCATGAAAGTCAAACTGCATCCGACCTTTGCGCTGTTCATCTCTGCGCTGTTCATGGGTCTTGTTCTGGGACGCTTCGAAGCGGAGGGCTTCGGATTTACGGATATTCTGACGACGATCACCGGCGGCTTCGGCGGCACACTCGGCAGTATGGGTATCCCGATCATGCTCGGCGCGATCCTCGCAATGGGCGTTCAGGACACCGGCGCTGCAAAGGCCATCGCGAACTTCTTCATCAAGCTGTTCCGCGGCAAAAACCTTGAGCTTGCTCCGGCGCTGACCGCCTACATCGTATCTATCCCGGTATTCGGCGATATCACCACCATTCTGACCTCCAACATCGCAAACGTCCTGTCCAAGCGCAAGCATATCTCGATGGGCAAGATGGCGGCGTTCACCCAGACCGGTCTGAACCTGACCCATGCGATGGTTCCGCCTACGCCCGGTATCCTGGCTGTCTCCATCCTGCTCGGCGCTGACCTCGGTCTGGTCATCGGCTGGGGCATCCTGATCTCTCTGATCGCGTTCGCACTGACCTGGCTGGTTCTGCGCAAGTGGACCGACAAGGAATTTGTCGAGCCGGTTCCGGAGGTAGTCGCTGAGATCGAGGAGACCTCCTCCAACGACGTCAAGGACATCCTGATCACCGGCAGCGACATCCCGGCGACCTTCGCATCCTTCCTGACCATCCTCATTCCGGTCGTTCTGATCGCAGGCAGCTCCTTCCTCAAGATGGTCGTTGCCGAGGATTCCGCTCTGTACGGCTGGGCCAACATTTTCGGCGACAAGATCGTCGCACTCGGCCTCGGCGTTATCTACACCATGCTGCTCGCAGTATTCCACAAGGCTTCCGTCCGCAAGAGCAACGCAGACGCTACCGGCAAGAACCCGCAGAGCTTCCGTGAAGTCGTTCTGAACAGCTGGATCGCACGCGGCCTGGAGATCGCTCTCCCCGCACTGCTGATCACCGGCATGGGCGGCGCGTTCGCAGCCGTTATCAAGGCAGCTCCGGCCATCAACGATCTGGCAGGTCTCATCGAGCAGTCCGGCGTTCCGGGTCTGCTGATCCCGTTCCTCATCGGCGCTATCATGTTCACCGCAGTCGGCTCCATGACCACCGGCGGCATGACCGCAGCAGGCGTTGTCGGCCCGATGATGGTCACCCTGGGTCTGAGCCCGATCTCCACCGTTCTGGCAATCGGCGCAGGCACCATGATCTTCAACCACGTCAACAACTCCGGCTTCTGGGTTATCAGCCGTTTCTTCAACCTCGACCTCAAGCAGGGCCTGAAGTACATCACCCTGCCCGACTTCGTAGCCGGCATGTTCTGCTTCGTCATGATCTGCGGCGCGGCTGCTGTAGGTCTGTTCTAAAGACGAAGCCGAAAAACATTTTCAGTTAAATAAGGTCTGCTGCCTGCTGATCCAGCGGGCAGCAGATTCTGTATTCCACCTCACTTTATTCCGAATCCGGAGGAAAGGATAAGATTATGATTCAAAAAAGCCATGACGACCGCATGCTCTGGGCGCAGTTCGACGCCCTCGAAATGGGCACCGGCTGGGAGGATACCGACATCCTCAAGCCGCAGATTATGATCGAGAGCGTATACGGCGATTCCCACCCGGGCAGCTACCACCTGAACCAGATGGTAGAGCAGGCGGTTTACGGCGTATACCAGTGCGGCGGCAAGCCGGCCAAGTACTACGCTACCGACATCTGCGACGGCTGCGCGCAGGGTCACGACGGCATGAACGTCGTTCTGGCGTCCCGCGAGGCCATCGCCAACCTGGTAGAGGTTCACGCCTCCGCGGTTCCGTGGGACGGCATGATCCTCTCGTCGAGCTGCGACAAGTCTATCCCGGCGCACCTCAAGGCCGCAGCCCGCATGGATATTCCGGCCATCTTCATGCCGGGCGGCTCCATGCGCCCCGGTCCGAATATGACGACCTCTCTGGTCGCGGGCGACATTTCCCTGCGCCAGAAGCGCAAGGACGCCATCACCCCGCAGGAGGTCCGCGACTACAAGCTGACCGGCTGTCCGTCCGTCGGCGCGTGCACCTTCCTCGGAACGGCTTCCACCATGCAGTGCATGGCTGAGGCGCTCGGTCTGACTCTCCCCGGCGCGGCGCTCGTTCCGGCTACCATGCGCGACCTGCTCCAGTATTCGCGCTATGCCGGCCGCAAGATCATGGAGCTGGTCGAAAAGCAGATCACGCCGTCCAAGATCCTGACCCCCGCAGCGTTCAAAAACGCTATCATCGTGCATTCTGCCATCGGCGGCTCGACCAACGGCACCATTCATCTCCCGTCTATCGCAAGAGAGCTCGGCTATGATCTGCCGATCGAGCTGTTCGACGAGATCAACCATCAGGTCCCGCATCTGGGCAACATCAACCCGTCCGGCACCCATCTGACCGAAGCGTTCTGGTTCGCCGGCGGCGTACCGATGGTACAGTGGCTGCTGCGCGATATGCTCGATCTGGACGTCATGACCGTCACCGGCAAGACGCTGGGCGAGAACCTCGAGGATCTGCACAAGGACAACTGGTTCGAGCGCAACCTCGGTTATCTGCATAACTACGGTCTCGAGCGCGATCAGGTCATCTTCCCGGTGGATAAGGCGCCGGAAAAGGGCTCGGTCGCTATCCTGAAGGGCAATATCGCTCCCGAGGGCAGCGTGCTCAAATACTCCGCCTGCGCAAACAATCAGCGCGAGGTCGTCAACGCCAAGGCTCGTGTATTCAATCACGAGGAGGACGCACACAATGCTGTCGTCAACAACGAGATCAACCCGGGCGAAGTCATCATCATCCGCTACGAAGGCCCGCGCGGCTGCGGCATGCCGGAAATGCTGATGACCACCGAGGCTATTGTCTGCGACGAGCGCATCAACGGCTCGGTCGCTCTGATCACGGACGGCCGCTTCTCCGGCGCGACCCGCGGCGCGGCGATCGGCCATGTCAGCCCGGAGGCTGCTGCCGGCGGTCCCATCGCCTTCATCGAGGATGGCGACCTGATCTCCTACAGCGTCAAGGACCGTACCATCAACCTGACCGGCATCCACGGCGTGCCCTGCACGCTCGAGGAGGCGGACAAGGTGCTGGCAGAGCGCGCCAAGGCGGGCATCCTGCCGCGCGAACCCCGCAAGGGCTTCTACAAGCTGTACACCGACCACGCGCTTTCCGCAATGAAGGGCGCAGGTCTGGAATAAAAAAAACACTCAGGACCGCCGGAATGCTTTCTGCTTCCGGCGGTCTTGCTTTACGGCGCCGCCGCACCATACCGGGGGCGGCAGTCCGGAACAGACAAGGAGATTTTGATATGGAAAATCGATTAGCCGACAAGAAAGCGCAGGGTATCCCCTCCTATGGCACCTTTACCAAGCTCAAAAGCGCTGCTGCCGTAGAAAACATCGCCTGTGCGCCATTTGATTTTGTTGTCATCGATACCGAACATCAGACGTTCGGAACCGAGCTTATGGCCTCCGCCGTCGCGTCCGCGCAGGGCGCCGGTCTGACGCCTCTGGTCCGTATCTGCGAGATATCCAGACGCGCCGTCCTGCATCCGTTGGACGCAGGCGCCGCCGGTCTGATCGTTCCCGCCGTCAAAACCGCGGAGGAGGTCCGTCAGCTGGTCACCTACGCCAAGTTCGCCCCCCTCGGCAACCGAGGCTATCAGCCTACCCGGGACTGCCGGTGGGGTTCTTCGCCCTCCTTTACCCCGGTATCCTACATGGAAGAGGCCAACCGGAAAACGTTATTGATCCCGCAGTGTGAAACCAGGGAATGTCTGGAGCATATCGAGGAGATCGCTTCGATCGACGGCGTAGACGGCATTTTTATCGGTCCTCTTGATCTGTCCATCGCCTTAGGCTGTCCGCTTCAGCTGGATTCCCCTGTCATGGCTCATGCCATCGAACGCATCCTGAAGGCCTGCCGGGACAACGGCAAAATGAGCATGATCTTCGCCGGCGATGCAGCGGCTGCCCGGAAATTCATCGGGCAGGGAGTCGACTCTGTGGCTGTCGGCGCAGATATTTTCCTGCTGATCCACGCCTATCAGGAGCTGTACCGCCAGCTGACCGACTGACGGAGGAGCGCGCGTCGACATCATGAAATGATATGCCCCCTATATAGCGAACAGTGAAATAAAAACACTGAAAGCTGTACAGGGGGCATTTTCTGCGTAAAAAATCTGCCAGGAGCTGAACGCTCCTGGCAGCAAAAATCTTATTTTATTTCATTGTCCTCTTGACTGGGCGGTTTATCTGCATAAAGTGGTTATACGCCAATGCCGAGCGGAGAGAATGCCAGATAGACCAGCAGCACGCACACGATAACGATAACGCTGACGATCTTGCTGTACTTCCAGGGGGTCAGATCTACCGCGCCGACGTCCTTCTGTACCCAAACCTCAGCACCCTTGTTCTTGTTGCGGCGGTGCATCAGGTACATGATGAGCATTTCGAGCGGCCACAGAATGGATACCGCATACAGATAGTGGATCGTGCCCTCGTTTCCGCTGTCAGTCTGTGCCCTCGAGCAGCGCGAGCAGGCGCTTTCGCTTGGCGCGCGGCTCGCCCTCGATGCGCAGCTTGGCGTAGATCTGGTTGATATACTGCCGGACGCTGCCCTCGGAGAGAAACAGCTTTTCCGCGATCTCGCGGTTGCTCAGGCGCTGCGTCATCAGTCCGACGATCGCGCATTCGCGCTCGGTCAGCGCGGCGAGCACCGCGGGCCGTTCCGCCGCCGCACGCCGCTGTCCGGCCAGGCCGCCCAGACGGACGATGCGCCCGGTCAGGCCGCCCTGAAGCCGTTCGGTCAGCAGCGGCTCAAGATAGCGGAAATTCTCCGCGAACGGGAGCGCGAAGCCGTCCGGCTCTGCGTCCGCGAGCGCCCTCTCGAGCAGCGCGCGCGCCTCGCCGTGCTTGCCGAGCATTTCGTAGGCCGCCGCGGTCTGGATGCGGATGTGCAGCGCGACCAGCGCATAGTGCATCGCCTCGCACTGCGCCAGCAGGCCCTCGCTGCGGCCGATCACGTGGGCGTATTCGCCCTGCGCGAGATAGACCTGGTTCTCGATCATCTCGATCATGGGCTTTCCCGGGGCGAGCGTGCGGACAGTGAACAGCCGGTGGCGGCGGTAGGCCTCGGGGATGCGGTCGAGGCTGCCGAGCAGGGCATGATGATAGGCTGCGGCCGCGTTCCAGAGGTTGAGCCACGAGACATTGTGATGCGCGAGCAGCTGTTCGCGCCGCTTTTCGAACCTTGCGCGCTGACCGATGTCCGTGAACAGGCTGAGCCGCCGCGCCAGAAAGTCGCAGCAGAGCGCCATGTTCTCCTGTCCGTTGCCCTCGATCTGCGCATAGGCGCGTTCGAGCGCGATGTGCGCGTCGGTGAAGCGTCCCTGCATGAACGCCGCCTCCGCGTGCATGATGGTCTCCGCGCCCTGTCCGTGGCTGCCCGTGATCTTGTAATAGTGCGGCATGCACTCGTCCATCTCGGCAAGCTCGCTCTCCAGCTCGCCCGGCGCGCGGTAGAACATCATGAGCACCGAGGGCGAGCCGAACGTCCAGCCGCCGCTCGACCGGATGCTGACGGCGGGACGGGACATCTGAGCGCTCGCGCTGCGGTGCAGGCGGCTCATGGCGCTGATGTCGTTGTAGCAGAGAAAGCTCATGATGAGGTCGCATTCGCCGAGCAGATTGCCCCGTTCCTCGGCGGAGCGCTGCGGGTCCTCGTCGATCGCGGTCAGCAGGAGCTGCCGCAGCGTGAGCATCCGCGGGATGTTCCGCCAGTTGAACATGCTGCGCATCAGCACGAGCAGCGCCGCCGGATGCGCCTTCAGCGTGTCCTCCGGGCATTTGTCCAGAAAATCCAGCACGTTTTTCGGGTCGAGCGAGCTGAGCAGGATGCCGGCGTCCTGCTGCACGACGCGCAGCAGGGCGTGATAATCGCCGCTCTGATAATAGGCCTGCATGGCGTGCAGGTACTGCCGGTGCTGCTCGTACCACGCGCCGAAGCGGCGGCGGCAGTCGTTCCGGCGCTCCTGCGGCAGGGTGAGGAACACGCGGAGCGCGCACTCCTTCATCATATGATGAAAGCGGTAGGTCACGCCGTCCGGCAGGCGCCGGACGAAGGCGTTCTGTCCGGTCAGCGCGGCGAGAAGCTCTGCGGCGTCCCCGGTCTGCATGATATCCTGCGCCATTTCGACGGTAAACTCGTCGGCGAGCCCCATCACCGCGAGAAACTCGCGCTGCTTTTCGGGGAGCGGGTCGATCATGGCGGCGGTAAAGATGGAGGAGATGTCGGAGCTGCGGTCCGCGAGCACGCCGTGCTCGGAATACATCCGCAGGTTCAGATAGACGGCGGAGAACCAGCCCTCGCTGTAATACAGCAGGGACTCGATCTGCTCGTCGGAAAGCTCGGTGCCGCAGCGGCTGATGTAGACGGCAAGCTCGGTATGGTTGAGGCGGAGCTGCTCGACGCCGATCTGGTAGACCTTCGCGCCCAGCCGGACGATGGCGGCGGCGGACAGGAAAACGTCGCGGCTGGCGAGGATGAGGTGGACGTTGGCGGGGAGTCGCGCGGCGAGCGCACAGAGGAACCCGGCTGCGCGTCTGCTGGTCAGCAGGTGGAAATCGTCGAGAAAGATATAGCAGGCGCGTTCGCCTGCCAGCGCGTGGCACAGGTCCTCGATGAGCAGGCCGCCGCCCGCGGCGTCGGACGGGCAGTCGTAGTCGCGCAGCAGGTCGAAGCCGGCGCGGGCGAAGGCGTCCTGCACGCTCCGCCAGAAGATGGCGAGGTTGGCGGAATAGACGCTGATGCGGATGACGGAGATCTCCTCGGCGCGGGCGCGTTCGGCGAGGTACCACTCGACCGCGGTGGTCTTGCCGTAGCCCATCGGGGCGACGACGGTCGTCAGCGCGCAGCGCGAAATCGGGCGCAGGCTTTCCTGCAAACGCTCGGATATGTAGATCGTGTTCAGGTTCCATTTTGCTTTTGGCATGGCGTACACCTCCGTCAGCGGGGCTGTTTGTTTCATTATAACGGATTTCCGAACAGGTGTAAACTGGGGATTGCCGGGGTCTCCCGGCGGAGACGCCGTACCCACGGCGGAGGGCAAAAGGGGACAGGACACCGTATGGTTTCCTGTCCCCTCTTGACTCCCCTTACCTTCCTTTGCGCTGACACATCGGAGATGTGCAGCGAAACGGGGGTTACGGGGGCTCGGTTCCGTGCGTCGGGCAGATTTTGGGACGCTGTTATGCCCTGAATTTCCCTTGCGTAGTTCGCCGCGCATAACAGTGCGCGGCCAGACGGTGCAGGGCGCTTGATTTGCGCTGCGAAAAGCTCCGCTTCGATCAAGGGTTGTGCCTTGGAGCACCAAACGTCACTGTGGGCCCCTCGCTTTTTAGACGCGCGACCGAAGGGAGTCGCGTCCTAAGGAAGATGAGGGGGAGTTAAGAGGGGGATAAGAAACCATTCGGTGTCTTATCCCCCTTTTGCCCCCGCCGCCGGGCGGCGGCAATGCACACGCCATGTCATGGCGAACATCCCCCTTCCAGGGAGGGCGTTTTTCGCCTCCAACGGCGCACCGCTGTACCGGCGGAAGGTATACCGTCTGCTAACGGTCAAAAAGGGGACGGCAAAAACTCCGAATTGACACTTGCTGAAAAGGGTGAGCTATTTTATAATAAGATAAACACATGGGAGGATTTTTTATGACTGACGAAAAGATCGCGCGTATCAACGCGCTTGCAAAAAAATCAAAGACGGAAGGCATTACCGAGGCGGAAAAGCAGGAGCAGCAGGCGCTCCGCGCGGAATATATCGCGGATTTCCGAAAAAACCTCAAGAGTCAGCTCGACAACACGGTAGTCATCAATCCGGATGGCACCTCCTACAGGCTCGGTCAGGACAAGGGTGACAAATGATGCACCTGCCGGAGTATGCGGCGCGCGCGGTCGAGCGTCTGGAACAGGCCGGGTTTGAGGCCTGGGCGGTCGGCGGCTGTGTGCGCGACAGCCTGCGCGGCGTCCGGCCGCACGACTGGGACTTGTGTACGGCGGCAGCGCCGGAGGAGATGCTGCGCGTTTTCGAGGGCGAACAGGTCATTGAGACCGGTCTCAAACACGGCACACTGACCGTGATGCTGGACGGCAGTCCGCTCGAAATCACGACCTACCGCACGGACGGCAGCTATTCGGACGGCCGTCACCCGGACGGCGTGCGCTTTGTGCGCAGCATCCGTGAGGACCTCGCGCGGCGCGATTTCACGGTCGGCGCGATGGCGTGGCATCCTGAACGCGGGCTTTTTGACCCGTTCGGCGGTCAGAACGACCTGAAAAACCGCATTCTGCGTGCGGTCGGAGATCCGGATACGCGCTTTACTGAGGATGCGCTGCGCATTCTGCGCGGCGTGCGCTTTGCGTCCGAGCTTGGCTTTGCGATCGAGGAGAACACCGCTGCGGCGATGCGGCGGCAGCTCGTCCGCCTTTCCTGCGTTGCAGCAGAGCGCGTGCGCGAGGAGCTGACGCGGCTGCTGTGCGGCCGTTGGGCGCAGCGCACGCTGCTGAAATACAACGACATCATCGGCGCGGCGCTGCCTGAGCTCGTGCCGATGTTCGGCTGCACACAGGATAATCCGCATCACTGTTACGACGTCTGGGGGCATACCGTTCGCGCGGTCGGGCAGGTTCCGTCTGATCCCTGTCTGCGGTGGGCGATGCTGCTGCACGACAGCGGAAAACCGGCCTGCAAGACCGTAGACGAGCAGGGGATCGGTCACTTCCGAGGCCACCCGAAGCAAAGCCGCGCGCTTGCGGCCACGCTGCTGCCGCGCCTGCGGTTCTCGAAGCAGGACACCGAGCGCATTCTGCTGCTCGTCGAGCAGCATGACCGCCCGCTCGGGGACAGCGAAAAGCTCGTCCGCCGCAGTCTTGCACGCCTTGGAGAGGCACGGTTCCGCGACCTGCTCATGATCAAAAAAGGGGATGCGGTCGGTCAGAACACGCAGCCGTGGGATGTCGGCACGCTGTGCGCGACAGAAAGAATGCTGAACGAGGTGCTGCGACAGAACGCCTGTCTGTCTCTGAGGCAGCTCGCGGTGAACGGGCACGATATGCAGGCGCTCGGCCTCGACGGTGCGGCTATCGGGGAGATGCTGAGCTATCTTCTGGACGCGGTGCTCGACGACGAGAGCCGAAACCGGCGGGAGACCCTGCTGCGGCTCGCCCGGACAGAAATGGAGGAAAAATATGGACAACACAGAGAATAAAGAGCTGTTCCTCTCGACCTTTCGCAAGAATGTGCAGCGTCCCGGCGCGGAAAAGCTGCTTGCATGGATGGAGACGACCGACTTTTTCACTGCGCCCGCCTCGACGCGCTTTCATGCGGCATATGAGGGCGGCCTGCTCGATCATTCGATGAACGTCTACAATGTGCTCATTTCCAAGCACTTCGATCCGGCGTCCGATGATATCGAGAGCTTTACGATCGTGTCGCTGCTGCACGATCTGTGCAAGGCCGGATTTTACAAGACCGAGCTGCGGAACCGCAAAAATGACCGCGGCGAATGGGAAAAGGTGCCGGTATACACGGTCGACGATCAGTTTCCCTACGGTCACGGCGAGAAAAGCGTGTATCTGATCGAGCGCTTCATGCGCCTGCGCACCGAGGAGGCCATGGCCATCCGGTGGCACATGGGCGGCTTTGACGAGTCGGTCAAGGGCGGCAGCTTCGCCCTTGCGCACGCCTTCGAGAAGTATCCGCTCGCGGTAAAGCTGCATCTTTCCGATCTGGAAGCGACCTATCTGCACGAAAACAGGAGTGAATGAGCATGAAAACCCAGATCTTTACCCTGAAAACCGAACGGCAGGGCTATTATGATATCACGCGGACCGTGCGCGAGGCCGTGCGCGAGTCGGGCATTCAGAGCGGCATTGCGGTCGTTTTCTGCCCGCACACGACCGGCGCGATCACGATCAACGAGAACGCTGACCCGGACGTGAAGCATGACCTGACGCTCGGTCTTGATGCGGCGTTCCCTGACCGCGCGGCGTTCCGGCACGCCGAGGGGAACTCGGACGCGCATTTGAAATGCTCGACCGTCGGCGCGAGCGAGACCATCCTCATCGAGGACGGGAAGCTGCTGCTCGGTATCTGGCAGGGCGTCTACTTCTGTGAGTTCGACGGCCCGCGCACGCGCAAGTATTTTGTGAAAATCATGGAGGACAGGGGATAGCGGTTGCATTTATCCCGTCTGTTTGCTATGATAAAGAAAAACAAAGACAATACCGCACGGCTGAGCAGGAGCGCTCTGCGCAGGACGCTGATGCCCGGCTTGTGTGATGCTGCCTGAAACAAGGAGAAAATGTCATGGAAGCACTGGAATGTATCAAAACGCGCCGCAGTGTGCGCAAATTCACCGAAGAAGCGGTAAGTCGCGAGCAGATGGCGGAGGTCGTTGCCGCCGCAGCCTATGCGCCGAGCTGGAAGAACACGCAGACCGCGCGCTATTATTTCGTCACGGACAAGGAGAAGATCGCGCGTCTCGCGTCCGACTGCATGATGGATTTTGCGTACAACCAGAAGACCGCCTCGCACGCACCGGCGCTCGTTATCCTGACGACGATCACCGGCCGCTCCGGCTTTGAGCGCGACGGCAGCTTCTCGACCTCCAAGGGCACGCACTGGCAGTCGTTCGACGCCGGCATTGCCGCTGAGGCGTTCTGCCTTGCTGCGCACGCATACGGTCTCGGCACGGTCATCATGGGCGTTTTCGAGGAGAGCGAGGTTCGCAAGGTGATCGAGCTTCCGGAGGGGGAAGAGGTCGCTGCGATCATCGCCATCGGCCATCCGGCAGAGCAGCCGCAGGCTCCCGCACGCAAGGACGTCGATACCCTGCTGCGAGTGATCGACTAACAATTACATCCTAAAGGAGAGCACGGATTATCATCCGTGCTCTTTTTTCGCGCCAAGGACAATTTCTGCCCCATGTCTGGCGGTCGCAGCGACGGGAAAAACGCTCTGTACCGAATGGCCGCGCACTGTTATGCGCGGCGGATAACGCAAAGTAAATTCAGGGCATAACAGCGTCCCATAAGCGAATCGACGCCCGGAACCGAGCCTCCGTAACTCCCGTTTCGCCGCGCGACCGAAGGGAGTCGCGGCGCAAAGGAGGGTTTGGGGGGAGTCAAGAGGGGGCAGGGGAACCATACGGTGCCCTTGCCCCCTTTTGCCCCTGCCGTGGGCACGGCATTCTCCGGCCGCCGAAGGCGGCAAATGGACACGCTCACTTTGAGCGTAAAGTCGCCTCCAGCGGCGAGCCGCTGTATCGGCGGAAGGTATACCCACTGCTGAGGGTAAGGAGAGGGGGGGCGGCGTGGCCTGCCTGACAGGCGGTTTCTAACACTGAAAAAAATCTTTGGAATTTTTTCAAAAAAACACTTGACTTTATCGTTAGCATATGCTAACTTATATACAGGTTAGCCGAGGCTTACTGATACGCCCGATGACCGGTATCGTTCGTACGGAACCGAACGGTACGGATAAAATAAAACAACTTCCTCTGTATTTTGCGCATTGATCCGAACATAACAGACCATATAAGGACTGCGTGGCCGTATGGCTAACCGCGGCCGCGCTGTTCGGAAAACGCCGGATGAAACAGGCCGGAGATGGACAGGATAAGAGTGAGAAGAAAGGGGTGTCAGATACCATGGAAAACCAGCTCGACCGACTGCTTGCCGCGTACTGCTCACCGGCGCTCGCCGGCATCAAGCCTGCAAATCTTGTTTCCTGCGACCGCACGATCTATCCCGATCTGCCGGAGCAGCTCGAGACCTACCGCGAAGCGTTCGCGCCGCGCGGAATGCGCTTCGAGATCGTCTGTGCGTGCCGCGCACGGTATCTGCTTCTCGTGTACAACGAGGCGCAGCTCGAGCGCTATATGCAGGATGAAAGAGTACAGCATGTGCTCCGACGCTTTGGCTATCCGGTCGGCAGTCCGCTTCCCGAACTGCTCGCGGTGCTGAGAAAGCGTATCGCCTGCACGGATGGCTTTCCGCATGAGATCGGACTGTTTCTGGGCTATCCGATCGAGGATGTGGTCGGGTTTATTCGATATTCCGGTCGCGGCTGCAAGCTCAGCGGCTACTGGAAGGTATACGGCGACGCCGAAGCTGCGTCCCGCTTGTTTGACCGCTTATCGCGGGTATGTCACGCAGTAACAAAACGAGTAGAGCAGGGCGAAACGCTGCTCGAGGTTTTCGCGGCGGCATAAATGCGTACAGCATATATTTACTACTAAAAACAACTAAAAGGAGCTAAACTGACATGAGCAAAGCAGCAGTTATTTTCTGGAGCCAGACCGGCAACACCGAGCAGATGGCAAACGCAATCGCAGAGGGCATCCGCGAGGGCGGCATGGAGTGCGACCTGCTGAACGTAGCAGACACCAACCCGGCTGACGCAGCAGCATATGCGAAGATTGCTCTGGGCTGCCCGGCGATGGGCGCAGAGGTTCTCGAGGAAACCGAGTTCGACCCGTTCTTCACCGAGCTGGAGAGCAAGATTTCCGGCCGCAAGGTCGCTCTGTTCGGCTCTTACGGCTGGGGTGACGGCCAGTGGATGCGCGACTGGGTACAGCGTACCAACGACGCAAACGCTGTCATCTACACCGATGAGGGCCTGATCGTCAACGAGACCCCGGACGACGATGCGCTGGCAAAGTGCAAGGAGTTCGGCAAGGGCTTCGCAGCATTCTAAATCATCGCCCCAAATCTGCATCTCCATACATATATCCTTAACCTATCCCGAGCGCTGCGCCGAACGCGCGGAGCGCATATTAGATAGGGTTTTCGCAGAAAACCCATGAAAAGTGCGAGCTTTGCCCGTGCTTTTCATACCAGAAAAGCAATACTGTGTGTCGCTTGCGGCGCGCAGATTGCGACCCTGGCTTTATCCGGGCGCAGCCCGGTGAAGCCAATCTCGTTTGAAATTGTAGTTTCAAACGAATAATTTTCGGTCGTAACTGCCGCGACGGCGGCGGTTATGATACAAATATCCTTTCTTGTCCCGGGGGAAACCCCAAACCTGGTACGCTGCCCGGCGTACCCGTAACAGAGCCCGCAGTTGTCCGGAACAACGGCTGCGGGCTTCCTCCTGTCCGGAGGTATTTTCCCGGAAATGACGGATGGAAACGGACATCCTGCAATTATGCCTTTCCGTCCTTTTGCGAGAATATACAATTAGCACAGACGAACTCACAGTAGTGTTGTGTAGATTAGCCAAAGTTAACTGAATGAGGTTGACAAGAAAGGTTAGCGGTGGTAAACTGCGTATGTTAAAGGGGTTAGTACCTACTAACCCAAACCGAAAAGACATAGATCACAGCAAAGGAGAGGGTCACTATCATGCCGCTTACACTGATGGACATCGGCGTCGAAACGACGGTAAAAGCCATTCGGGGAAAGGATCAAACACGCAAGTTTCTGCAAAATCTGGGTTTTGTTGAGGGCGCAAAGGTGATCGTTGTGTCGTCTCTCGCCGGAAATGTGATCGTGTCGGTAAAGGACGCGCGCGTTGCGATTTCCGAGCAGATGGCGTCGCGTATCATGGTCTGAACAGGGGGTAAACAACAATGAGCAATCTGAGAAACACGCCGGTCGGCTCCACTGTCACCGTGCGCAAGATCGAGGGTGAGGGCGCGACCCGCCGCCGTATCATGGATATGGGCATCACGCGCGGCGCGGAGATCTTCGTCCGCAAGGTAGCGCCGCTGGGCGATCCGGTCGAGATCACCGTTCGCGGCTACGAGCTTTCGCTGCGCAAGGCTGACGCGGAAATGATCCTCGTCGACTGAGTTCCGTCATTTCTGTGAGTTGCCTTTAGACAACTCTAAAGTGCGGAAAACAGCAAAATCAGTTAAAATTTTTTTTAGATATGGGTTAGCGTGTACTAATTGAGTTAGCGCATGCTGACGAGAAAGGGGAACAAACATGTCAATTCGTTTGGCACTTGCCGGCAACCCGAACTGCGGCAAGACGACCATGTTCAACGATCTGACCGGTGCGACGCAGTATGTCGGCAACTGGCCGGGCGTTACGGTCGAGAAGAAGGAAGGCAAGTTCAAGGGCGACAAGGAAGTTACGATCACTGACCTGCCGGGTATTTACTCGCTGTCTCCGTACACGCTCGAGGAGGTCGTAGCACGCGACTATCTCGTAAACGAGAAGCCGGACGCCATCATGAACCTCGTTGATGCGTCCAACATCGAGCGTAACCTGTACCTGTCCACCCAGCTGCTTGAAATGGGCATCCCGGTCGTTATCGCGCTGAACATGATGGATATCGTCAAGAAGCGCGGCGACGTGATCGACGTCAAGAAGCTCTCCAAGGAGCTTGGCGTTCCGGTCGTTGAGACCGCAGCCATCAAGGGCGAGGGCACCAAGGAGCTCGTCGAGGCGGCAAAGAAGGCCGCTGCGGCGAAGAACGCTCCGGCAAAGTATGCGTTCTCCGAGACCATCGAGAACGCGCTGACCGAGATCGAAAAGCTGATTGCAGACGTTACCGAGCCGGCACAGCGCCGCTGGTTCGCTGTCAAGCTGTTCGAGCGCGACAGCAAGGTGCAGGCGCGCTTTACGCTCGGCAAGGACGTGCAGGACAAGATCGAGAAGCTCATTTCCGCCGTTGAGGAGGAGCTTGACGATGACGCGGAGTCCATCATCACCGATGAGCGCTATCAGTATATCGGCAAGCTGGTCAAGGACTGTGTAAAGAAAAAGAAAACCGGTCTTTCCACCTCGGATAAGATCGACCACATCGTTACCAACCGAATCCTCGCTCTGCCGATTTTCGCACTGGTCATGTGGCTGGTTTACTACGTTTCCGTCACCACCGCAGGCGGTATCTTTACCGACTGGGCGAACGACGGTGTGTTCGGTGACGGCTGGCATCTGTTCACCATCGGTGCTGCCGACTACGAGGAAGCAACCGCCGAGTACGACGTCCAGATCACCCGCCGCGATGCATGGCTCGAAGCTGCGGACGCAGCAGGCGTAGACACCTTCGCCCTGACCGAGGCGCTTGACGCCGAGGAGCCGGACGAGGCTGCCATCGAGTCCGCCGCTGCTGCTGTTGCCGCTGACCCGGCAGCAAGCTCTGTTGTCGGTACTGCCGAGTTCGAGGACGAGGACTCCGGCGAGGTTACCACCGAGGACGTAAACCTCGCAACCTTTGAGGAAACCATGACCGCTGAGGAGCCGGACCCGGCTGACTTCGGTGTATGGGTACCGGGCATTCCGGTGCTGCTGGAGAAGCTGTTCGCCTCCATGGGCGTCAACGAGGAAGGCTGGGTCTACAGCCTCGTTATGGACGGTATCGTAGCCGGTGTCGGCGCGGTTCTGGGCTTCGTTCCGCAGATGCTCATCCTGTTCTTCTTCCTCGCGATCCTTGAGGACTGCGGCTACATGGCGCGTGTTGCGTTCATCATGGACCGTATCTTCCGTAAGTTCGGCCTGTCCGGCAAGTCCTTCATCCCGATGCTGATCGGCTCCGGCTGCGGCGTACCGGCTGTCATGGCTTCCCGTACCATTGAGCAGGAGCGCGACCGCCGCATGACCATCATGACCACCTGCTTCGTACCGTGCGGCGCCAAGCTGCCGATCATCGCGATGTTCGCAGGCGCGTTCTTTAATGGCTCCGGCACCATCGCATTCTCCGCATACGTTCTGGGCGTGCTGTCCATCATCATCTCTGGCATCATGCTCAAGAAGTTCAAGATCTTCACCGGCGACCCGGCTCCGTTCGTCATGGAGCTGCCGAGCTATCACGTTCCGACCGCCGGCAACGTATTCCGCTCCATGTGGGAGCGCGGCTCCTCCTTCATCAAGAAGGCAGGCACCGTTATCCTGCTGTCCACCATCTTTATGTGGTTCACCCTCGGCTACGGCTGGGAAGGCGGCGCATTCTGCGCGGTATCCGATATTGACAACTCCATCATGGCGCGTATCGGCTCTGTTATCGCTCCGATCTTCACGCTGCCGGGCTTCGGCACATGGAAATCCGCCGTTGCCGCCATTTCCGGTCTGGTCGCAAAGGAGAATGTTGTCGCTACCTTCGGTCAGCTGTATCACTTCGTCGGCGAGGTTGCCGAGGACGGCTCCGAGATCTGGGGCGAGCTGGCTGCGGACTTTACGCAGGTCGGCGCGTATGCCTTCATGGCGTTCAACCTGCTGTGCGCACCGTGCTTCGCGGCAATGGGCGCGATCAAGCGTGAGATGAACAACGGCAAGTGGACTGCACTGGCGATCGGCTACATGTGCGCATACGCATACGTTGTATCCACCATCATTTATCAGATCGGCGGTCTGATCACCGGCGAGCTGACCTTCGGTGTTGGCACGGTCGTTGCCATCGCGTTCATCGCGCTGATCATCTTCCTGCTGTTCCGCAAGCCGGCCAAGGCTGACTCCACCGAGGGCCTGCGCCGCATGAGCGTAGACGCAAACTAACTGTTGACTTTAGAAAGAGGCATATATCATGGGTGATATTATTCTTGGTATTATCGTAGCAGCGATCGTGTTCTTCGCGGCACGCGCGGTGTTCGTCAAGAAGTCGGGCGGCTGCGGCGGCGACTGTGCGCACTGCGGCGGCTGCGGCGCTCACAATCAGACGCCTCACAAAAAGTAAATCGAATGAAAAGAGCGGGCAGTTCAAACGAGCTGCCCGCTCTTTTTGCATTTGCAGGGCAAATGCTGCTCCTGCGTGAAAACGCGCCTTTACGGTCTGTGGCGCACGGCTGACCTGCGGCATAGCCTGTAAGGAAAGGTGCGTGAAGAGATGGAAATTCATGTTGTTCAGCCGGGAGAGAGCCTTTACCGTATTGCGCAGCATTACGGCGTGCCGCCGGCGGCTGTGCTGCGGCAGAACGAGCTGCGTGACCCGAACCGTCTGACACCCGGGGAGTGCATTCTCGTCCCGGTCGGCGGCCGGCAGTATACCGTGCGGCGCGGAGATACGCTCGCCTCGATTGCGGAGGAACAGGGCACGACCGTGCGGCAGCTCTGGCGCGATAATCCGTTTCTCATGGGACAGGACAGGGTTTCGTCCGGACAGACGCTCTATCTTGCGGACAGCGGCGCATATCCGCGGAAAATCGTTCTGGGCGGCGTGCGGCAGGGTGCGGATGCAAGGATGCTGCGCCGTGTGCTGCCGCAGCTGGATTACTTAGCGGTCGCGTCGTTCGGCTTTGACCGCACGGGCCGCATCCCCGGCATACACGCGGAAATTCCGGTACGGCTCGCACGGCGGTATGGCGTCAGACCGGTGTTCGTGCTGACGATGCAGGACGAGAACGGCCGGTTCTCGGGCGAACGCGCCCGTCAGGTGCTGCGCGATCCGGCTGCGCGCGCGAATCTGATCCGCAGCGCCGCGCAGAATGCAGCGGCAGGGGAGTGGGCGGGGATCCTGCTCGATTTTGAGTATCTGATGCCGGAGGACAGGGATGCTTTCTCGGACTTTGTACGAGCGCTGAAGGCACAGCTTGCGTCGGAAAAGCTGGTGCTGCTGCTTGCCCTGCCGCCGAAAACCTGTCGGGGACAGACCGGACTGCTCTGCGAAGCGCATGATTTCCGGGCGCTCGGCAGGAACGCGGATCTTTGTGTGCTGAAAAACGCTTCGGTCACGCTTGGTGCGCCGTCCGCGCTCGCGGACATCGGCAGAATGAATGAGACGGTACGGTATGCGGTCAGCGAAATCCCGGCGAAAAAGCTGCTGTGCAGCCTGCCGGCAGTCGGTCTCCAATGGGCGCTTCCGTGGCATCGGGGACAGCGTGCCCGTCCGCTTGCCGGGGCGCAGGCCGCAGAGCAGGCCGTGCAGGTCGGCGCGCCTGTCCGTTATGATGAAGCGGCACAGGCGCCGCACTATAATTTCTGGCGAGGCGGCACGGAGCAGGAGGTTTGGTTTGAGGATGCGCGGTCGTACCGCGCGAAATGTGCGCTGGCAGCGGAATACCGTCTTGGGGGTGTTGCCGTACCAGAGGCAGCACAGTGGTATTCACAGCTGTGGGGCATTCTTTGAAAAATTTTCACCGACTGCTGACGGTATACCCTCTCGGGACGGGGGCAAAAGGGGCAGGGAAGCCTTTGTTCCCCCCTCACAGGGGTAACAAGTGATTCCTGGGATACCCCGGCAGGTCA